>JGI12635J15846_10004882_pt1 | contig 11588 bp, 14 predicted proteins | sample BlaSpr_A8_OM2_M2_FD_15846 | JGI IMG/M metagenome (IMG submission 15846) | reverse complement strand
GGATTCGCTCTGGCGCGCGAGACTCCGTTCAGCGTTGGTTCGCGCGCAGCCAATCCAACTCGCACCGGTCGCCTCGGCGACGCTGAGCAGGGCCGTGACCAAGCCTCCGCTGCCGCGCCGGAATCGCAACGCGCCGGCCGGCTCGTACGGGGCGCGGTTGCTGACGATGATCGGCGACCAGCGGCCAAGCTGGCCGGCGGCAATCGATCGGATGGCATCCGCGGTGTCAGGTTGCGGCCGAACGGTGGCGGACATCCTTGCCGCTATCTTGGCGTCCACAGGCCCAGACCGGCACGGCCGATCTAGCTCAACACGTTTCCGTCGGCCGCAACCGCGACCCTCGCGCTAGTGCGTTGCCTGTCGGGTTTCGCTTGCCGCGGACTCTTCTGGAGTGTCCCCCACCAGGTCCGGCGTCTCCGGGTCACCCACGCCAGTAGGGTGCGCCCGCTCCATGTGCTTCTGAAGCTCCTCTGAGTTCTCGACGGCCTCGCCGCAGATATCGCAATTCATGATTGCCTCCTTTCGCGAAGAGATCACTGCAAGCCGATGAGCGGTCCTTCGACTGCACCACCTTCGGCCTGACAGAATCACCTTCGCCGATTGGTCATAACAAAAGCAGCAACCTTTTTGCTCGCCATTGACGTCTCGAACTCTGGGTGCGGCCAAGAACTGGCGTTTCGGGTGGTTGACCCTACGTCGCCGCGATGATGCGTCGCATCAGTCCAAGCTCGGTCTGGTAAATGTGGGCCGACTTCACCGTCATCGTCAACGTGCCGACCCCGACGCCGAGGTCGCCAGCCACGCGAGTTTGTAGCGCTGCGAGCTCGACGAGATTGGCATAGCCCTTCGTACCGAAGTCGATGGCGTGAGCGTAGACAGCGAGCTGTAGGTTACCCGTGACGAGCCAGAAGTCGAGCAGGCTAACGCATGGGATGTAGCTGTTGTCGGTCAGTGGCTGGAACGTCGTGACTGTCGCGTCGCGCGTCCATGGATTGGCGGCTAATCGGTCGATCACCCAGCGGATCTGGTCGCGGCCTGCGTGCGCGTAGTCGTACAGGCGCGTCGCGTAGCTGTCGGCGTCACCGAGTTCTGCCACTCGGGAGTGGTCGGTGAAGTTCGCGTGCATCCAGGCCAAGCGTTCGGGATCACCGTGCTGGGCAATGATCGGGTCGTCCACCCTAGGTGAATGCACGTCGAGGGTCGCGCGGAACACCTCGACGATGGGCTGTCCCTCCCAGCTCCCGACGACACCGCCTGTCAGAATCGCCGCTGCGATCGCTATCCACGCCTCGCCCAATGTCATCGCTTCGATCCGCGCTGGTACGAAGACCTCAGTCATGTGGGCCAAACTACTACACGATTGATACAGATGACACGAGTGCTGCCATGTCCATCACGATGGAGAAGTCTGAATACAAATTTTGGTCGGTGGTCCGGGATTTGAGCCGGGGCCTCACGGTCCCCAACCGTGAGGTGCGAGGTGGAGCGGGAGACGGGGTCCAACGCCCCGAGTACCAATCCTCGTGTCGAATTCGCCTACCGGATTGCGAGGGCACCTCGGGCCACGCCATCGAACAGTGTGTAGCGCACCCGCTGCAGTGTGTATACTTGCGCCGATGGGAACTCACGTTAGAAAGAACATCACCCTTCCCCGCTCTCTTGATGAACGGCTTCGCAAGGCAGCGCGCAAACGGGGCACCACTCAGAGTGGTCTCATCGTCCATCTCGTGGAGACGGGCTTGGCCGCGGAGGCTGGTCAGGTCGACCACCTACTCAGCTTTGTCGGTGTCATCCAGGGACCGCCGGACCTTTCCGAAACCATTGACGAGACGGTGTACGGCGGCTGAGCTCGCTCGCCGACACCGGGCTTTTGATTGCCGCGCTCAACCGCGATGATCGGCACCATCACTGGGCGGCAAACGTCATCGCGGCCCAGCGAAAGCTTCGGGCACCAATCGTGGTCCCGGAGGTCGTCGCGGGAGAGGCCTATACCAAGCTCCGATACGACCGCCGTGTCAGCGGCCGTCACGATGCCCGACCTGCCCTGACAGTCTTCGGCCTGCTCGCCGCGGACTCGGAACTCTTCGAGATACGCGGCATGCCTAGCGAATCTCATCGCCGCTCGGTTGCCCTACTGGCCCGATATGTTGACCAGACTTTCTCATGGGTGGATGCGATCGTCCTGCTAAGCGCCGATGACGACCGCCACGTGGAGAGGCTCTGGACGGTCGACTCTACGATCGGCGCCTACCGCTTCTCTCACGAGGTTCAGGTTTCAAGTCCCGGCAATTAGATACGCATTTCGGAGGCGTTGAGCATGCCAGGCGCCTTCTCGGACCTCACCTGACACCTCTGGGGCGCCTTTTCCGCGGACGTTCACCCACGACCGGCTCTTTACCGACGCAGCTCGCGGTGGTTTGAGGCCATTTCCTGCAGAACGGCTCGAACATAACCACTGCAACCATGGCTTTCACTCGTGCTACGGTGCGTTCAGGCACGCGGCCGGGAACATGCATCGTCGCAAGGGCCACGCGTGGGGGAGCGAAGTCCATGGGTGAGGTGAGCGAGCGGGTCGGGACGAGCGTCTTGTTCGAGAACGATCGGGTTCGGGTTTGGAAGGATGGCGCGGGTCCGGGGGAAACAAAGCCCTTACACGTTCACCGTCGGCCCTACATTACGGTTGTCATCGCCGGCGAGGAAGCCGACAACCTGGGCGAAGATGGCTCCCTCCTGCGACGGTTCGAAGGGCTCACCCCTGGGCAGGCTCACTACGTCGGTCCAAACGATCTCCCCATCGTGCACGCCCTCCGCAATACGGGCTCAACCGAGGTAACGATCCTGATCATCGAGCTGCTGACCTAGACTTCACGAGCACAGATTCCTGGGGTCTTTTGGTTGGAGCACCCAAGGTGCCCCAACTTTCCTCGGCCTTAGAAATAACCTCACGTAACTCAGCAGGCCTGTAGCGGCGATCGATCAGCCCGGTACGGGTCGGCGTAGTGGTCGAGACGGCCTCCGAAGGCCAAATTCGAATTCAAAAGGTGGAGCGGGAGACGGGTTTCGAACCCGCTACCTCGACCTTGGCAAGGTCGCGCTCTACCAAGTGAGCTACTCCCGCTCGGCCAGAGGCTCGATTTTACCCGGCCCGGCCCAGCCTGCGGTCTAGGCCAAGACCCGAGCCTTGCAGTGCAGGAACCGGCGTCCCCACTTATCCCGCAGGGCGTTCACACGCATCGCGGACTCATGCAGCTTCGTTCGGTCCAGGCGCCCGGAAAGCACGGCCGACTTGACCGCGGCTATCGCCTCGACTTCGTAGGACAGATCGCCGTTGGCGAGCAACAGCATGTCGTTGCCCGCGGCCAGCGCAAGAACTGCGGCCTCGGGCAGAGACCACCGCGCACCGATCCCGCCCATGCTCAGCGAGTCACTGACGATCACACCGGTGAAGCCCAGCTGCGTTCGCAGCCGGCTGACGACTGCCGGCGACAGCATCGCCGGCATGTTGCCTCCACCCAGGCCCGGCACGTAAACCGCCGTCGTCATCACGGCGTCCGCGCCTGCGTCGATTCCGGCCTTGAAGGCCGGCACCTGCACCCTCATCCACTGAGCCTCCGATTCCGGGTCGGTGGGAGTCGCGACATGTGGATCGCCGGCCGCGCCGCCCAACCCGGGAAAGTGCTTCACCGTCGCGCCCACTCCCCCATCGTGCAGGCCTTGCACGGCGGCCCCCACCAGGGGTGCGACGACCGCCGGATCGGAGCCGAAAGACCGCCACCCGATGACCATGTCGCGGGGATTCGTCTGAACATCCGCGACCGGCGCGAGGTTCAGCCCAATGCCCGCCGCGCGCAGGCCGACACCGTTCACGCGTTCCAGCTCGCGGACGCCGGCAGGGCCCTGTGCGGCCATGACGTGCGGCCACGGTGGCGCGAAGCTCGCCTTCACGTTCGCCACGTCGCCACCTTCTTCGTCGAGCATCACGAGGATGGGGTGGTCCATACACGCCGTCGCGGACAGCGCTTGCAGCCGATCGCTCCACTCCTTTGCGCCGTCGGGAGTGCCGCCAAAGTTCGGTGTGAACAGAAGAACGCCCCCAACGTTGTAGTCCACCAAGACCGGGCGCACCGCCGGCCATCCGACGCTCCCTCGCCAAGAGATGACCATCACCGACCCGATATCGGCGTCGAGGTTCCAGGGCGGCGGGGTTGGGCTCGGAGATGGCTCGGAGGAAACAGAGGGCCACGGTGTGGCTACCGCGCCCGTGAGCCGAGGGGAGGGCGGCTGGCCGATCAGCACGAACACGGCGAGGACCACAACGACGAGAACAAACGAAAACTGAACCAGTCTTTGCCCCCGCAAGTCGGCCGAAGTGTAAAGCCGGCCGCCGAGGGTTGGAAACTAGCGGCGGAAGCGGTACCTCAGGGCCAGAACGCCGACGCCCAAACCCCACAGGATCGCCATCAGCGGCAGGACAAAGGTCGAATTGAGGTGCGGCAGCCCGACCCCCTCGAGAAACCCGTATCCAAACGTCAGGAGGCCGGTCGCGACCATCGAGAACCCGAGCGCCTGCATCTGAGTCCGCTTCTGAACCTCGTCCAGCCGCCCGAGCGCCCGGACCGTCAGCCAGATGACCAGCCCGGCCGGGATGACCGGCAGCACCGCCACGCCGAACTTCCACCGGGCGTCGGGGTTGGCCTGGAGGACCGTCACCGACCCGACCAGGACCATGAGGTAGGCCAGGATCGCGAGGCCGAACTCGATCTGAGCCTTGTAGGTGACCCACGACGAGTTGAGGATGAGCGCGGGCAGTGGCGGTCCTGGAAACGCCACCGGCGTCGGCGTCTCGGTCCGCATGAACGGTGAGGCCGCGTGAGAGAACAGCGGGTCGACCGGAGCCTCAAGCGGCGCCGTGGGGGGTTCCTGGTCGCTCACAGGCGAGGAATGGTAGCGCGACAAGCCTAGAGGTTGATCGCTTAACGGACGCCTAGTCGCCTTGCTGAACGTCTGGCGGCTCGGTGGTACGGGAGCCGGTCGCGTGGCTCGGGCCCTTTGGCTGCCCTTCGTCCTTCTGATCCGAGCTCTGGCTCGTCTGCGCAGAGTTCTGGCCCTGCTGATCAGAAGTGGACTTTTCGCCCTGCTGCGCTTCCTGGTTGGCGGCAGGTGAGGCCTCCAGACGATGCGCCACCACGCCACCGAAGATGGCGCCGAACACCAGCGCGGCCACGACGATGATCAGCCCGGTAAGCCCGAGCTGCCGGATCACGCTACGCAGGAAGAAGCCCATCCAGCCATGACAACCCGCTCAGGGCCCGGATCTTGCCTCAGACGCGGGCGGCGAACCGGTCGAGGTAGTTCACGTCACCCAGCTTCTTCAGCAGGCCCAATCCGGCCTCCATCTCGGCTGAATCGCCTCTGATCAGCCCGCGCTCGGCCCGGGCGCGGCCCAGGGCGGGCTGCGCCGAACGAGGCTCCCAGATCGCGATAGCCGCCGTGAGCTCGGCTTCGTCCCGCAGAGCCAGGCCACGCGCGCGCCGGATCTGAGCCTCGAGCAGCGGCACATTCAGCCGCACGGCCTTCTCCAGGCCCTCGTCGAGGATGACGCGCGGGATCTCAGCGCGCCGGTCTGCCGCGAGGCTGAAGCGCCTCTCGGCCAGCTCGGTCGGATATGCATAACGGAGCAGCGGATCGGCCGGCGTGAAGGCGGCGTCGCCCTGGAGGAACGAGGTCACCACGCGCAGCGGGTGTCCTCCGGGCAGCCGCGCGACGACCGTAGCGTTGCTGAGCTCGCGCAATCGCTCGGGCCCGATCTCGAAGACCGAATCCGGCCGTCCTGCCGCGGCCCACACAACGCGATGTCCGAGCAGGTCGCGGTCCATGTAGACCGGCACCTCGGTCGCGTGACCAAACGGAGGCACGCCGCCGATCGCGTAGCCGGTCGCCGCCCGCGCGGCCTCGGGATCGGCCTTCGTCACCGGTTCTCCCGCGACCGCACCAAGCTTTCGCTCGTCGAGGCGGTTGGCCCCGCTGACGAGCGCGACCACCGGCCTGCCGCCGGCGACGAACACAAGCGACTTCACGATCTGGCCCACGTCGCACCCGACCGCGCGCGCCGCGTCCACCGCCGTTCGTGTGCCCTGCGGGAACTCCTTGACCGTCACGCCGAGGCCCGCGGAGCCAAGCCAGCTTTCGAATCGACGCATGCTCATCAGGATAGGTGCGAGTTGCAAAGGGCCCCGGCCTGACCGCACTCTTGACAGTCATGTTCGACGGTCCCACACGGGTTGCGGTCACCGGCGCCGCCGGTTTCATCGGGTCGCACCTGTGCGAGCGCCTGCTCGCGGACGGGCACGAGGTGGTCGCGATCGATTCGTTCAGCGACTACTACGACCGCCGTCGCAAGGAGCGAAACCTCGAGGTCGCGCGCATGCACCGCAACTTCACGCTGCACGAGACCGACCTCGTCGACGTCGACCTGCACCAGCTGCTGGACGGCGCGCGGGTCGTCTTCCACCTCGCCGGCCAGCCCGCGGTCAGGCCGAGCTGGGGCCATCACTTCGACCGCTACCTGCGCGACAACGTCCTCGCTACGCAGCGTCTGCTCGAAGCGCTGCGCGAGATACGCGTCGACCGGCTCGTCTTCGCGTGCAGCTCCTCGGTTTACGGCAACGCCGAGGTGTTTCCGACCAAGGAGAATGCACTGCCTCGCCCGGTCTCGCCGTACGGGATGACGAAGCTCGCGGCGGAGCATCTGACGTTCGTGTACTCGCGCAACTTCGACATCCCCGCCGTGTCGCTGCGCTACTTCACGGTGTACGGCCCGCGGCAGCGGCCGGACATGGCCTTCTCGCGCTTCATGCAGGCACTGGTCGACGACGAGGAGATCGAGGTGTTCGGCGACGGCGAGCAAACGCGCGAGTTCACCTACGTTTCGGATGCGGTCGATGGCACTGTGAAGGCGGCGAGCGCCGACGTGGCGGGCCTGGTCATCAACCTCGGTGGAGGCAGCCGCGTGACGGTCAATCGCGTGCTTGACACCCTGGACGACATCAGCCGGATCAAGGCGCGGCGGCGCTACCTGCCCGCGGTGCCCGGAGACCCCAGGCACACCGGCGCATCGATCAACCTCGCGCGCGAGCGCCTGGGCTGGGAGCCGCGCGTCTCATTGCGCGAAGGGATGACCAAGCAGTGGGAGTGGTTCAAGAATTAGACGGATGGCGGCTGTAGGCCGGATTAACTCCGGCCGACACCCAAACGCAGCCCGCCGAACGCCTCCATGCATTGTGTGACTCGGTGGGGGTTCCACGGGGGAGGCCTGCCTCCCCCGTGAATCTAGGCCTGCCTCCCCCGTGAATCTCTAGTGTCCGAGGCTGGCTGACCAGGCGGCGCCGACCGACTCGAGCGGCTTCTCACACGAACGGGATGCCGCCTCCAGCTCGCTTGTCGAGCGGCAGATCAGCATGCCGATGTACGTCCCCGAGGCGAAGAAGTACTCGTACTGCCCCGGCCCCGATGTGTCGTCATAGCTCCTGAGGATTCCATTGGCATCCGGCTGAGCGCCGCCCGCGATGGCGGTGAACAGGTCGGTCGCATCGGTCGCGGAGCTGAATGAGAAAAGCCCGACCTGCACCTCCATGTGCGTGTCCTTGTCCAGGGCGTAATCGCCATAGACGAAGTCGGAGACCGAGCGGTCCTTGAATGGGGTCACCGTGTCGACAGGCGCGGATGAGTTGAGCATCAGCGGCAGGGCCTCGATGGGCAGCTTCACGGCTCCGAGCAGCGTGATGTCCGGGCCGAGCGGAGGCAGGTGCGCCAGGTCCTGCGAGGGTGGAGGCGTGCCGTGCACCTTCCCGGCGACCGCGTCCCGAATCTTCGAGACGAGCTTCCTGCCCACCGCCGTCAGCTGCTTGGTCGTCGGGAAGCCGTCCTTGCGGTTCCACGTGCCCTCGACCAGGATGGATCCGACGCGGATCAGCGAGATGACCTCGTAGGGAGCGGCGCCGGACGATTGCTGCAGGCCGTAGTTGAGCGCCTGGTCGCCCACACCGCTCCCGCCTGCTCCGGTTCCGTTGGTGTTCTGGATGTCCGTCATCACCTTCGTCGCGGATGACGCCTTGTCGAGCTGGCTGTACCGGAGGCGCCACGTCTCGGAGGTCCCGATGTTCTCGTAGCGCCGCACGATCGAGAACTTCACCGTCGAGGACGCCGAGGCCAGATTGAGAGGAAGCATGTCGAAGGTCGGTGCGGCCGTCCACCACTGACCACCCCCCAGGAGCGAGCTCGCGTCGCTCTGGCTCGGAGTCGCGGCGTAGAGGTCGATCGGCTTGGAGATGGTCGTCGACGAGAACAGCTTGCTGGTGCAGCTCGTGGCCAGCACAGCCGCGGACGCGATCACCGCCAGGTACCGCGCTGTCTTACTCAAGCTTCAACACGGCCATGAAGGCCTCCTGCGGGATCTCGACCGAGCCGACCCGCTTCATCCGGCGCTTTCCTTCCTTCTGCTTTTCCAACAGTTTGCGTTTCCGGGTCACGTCCCCGCCATAGCACTTTGCCAGGACGTCCTTGCGCATTGCCGGGATCGTCTCGCGGGCGACCACCTTACCGCCAATCGCGGCCTGGAGCGGGACTTCGTACATCTGCCGGGGGATGATCGACTTGAGCTTTTCGACGAGCTTGCGCCCCTGAACCTGCGCCTTGGCGCGGTGAGTGATGAGGGACAGCGCATCCACCGGCTCGCCGGCGACGAGCACGTCCAGCTTGACGAGGTCGCCGTCCCGGAACCCGATCATCTCGTAGTCCATCGACGCGTACCCCTTGGAACGCGACTTCAGCTGGTCGTAGAAGTCGTGGATGATCTCGCCGAGCGGGATCTCGTACTCGATCACGACCCGATCGCCGGGCCGGTGCTCGAGGTGCTTGTAGGCGCCGCGGCGCTCCTGGCACAGCTCCATCATCGGGCCTACGTATGCGGAGGGCACGATGATCGACAGCTTCACGAAGGGTTCGGAGACCGACTCGAGGGCCTCTGGGGCGGGCAGCATGGCTGGGTTGTCCACCTCTATTACCTCGCCACGTTTCAGCTTCACCTGGTACGCGACNGTCGGCGCGGTGGTGATCAGGTCTAGCTCGAACTCGCGCTCCANGCGCTCCTGGACGATCTCGAGGTGGAGCAGGCCGAGGAATCCGCAGCGAAANCCGAATCCCAGCGCGGCCGAGTTCTCCGGCTCGTAGGACANCGCCGCGTCGTTGAGCTGCAGCTTCTCGAGCGCCTCTTTCAGGGCNCCGAACTGGTCCGAGTCGGTCGGAAAGAGGCCGGCGAAGACCATCGGCTTGACCTGGCGATAGCCGGGGAGCGGTTTCGTGGCGCCGTGCTCGGCCGTGGTGATGGTGTCGCCGACGCGCGCGTCGACCACGTTCTTGATCGCGGCGGTCACGTAGCCGACCTCGCCGGCCGTGAGCTTGGCCGCCGGACGCGGACGCGGCGCGAACCACCCGACCTCGTCCACCTCGTGGACCTTGTCCGTGTTCATCATCCGCACCCGCGTGCGCGGGATGATCTCGCCGTCGACGACGCGGACGTAGGTGATGACGCCGCGGTAGGCGTCGTAGTGCGAGTCGAAGATCAGCGCCCGCAGCGGCTTGGTCGGATCACCGTGCGGCGGCGGCACGCGGCTCACCACCGCCTCGAGGATCTGCTCGGTGCCGATGCCGAGCTTGGCCGAAGCGAAGATGACCTGCTCGCGCGGGATGCCCGTGACGTCCGAAATCTCTTCCGCGACCATCTCAGGCTGTGCCGCGTCGAGGTCGATCTTGTTGACGACCGGGACGATGGTGAGTCCAGCCTCGACGGCCTGGTAGAGGTTGGCCAGCGTCTGCGCCTCGATCCCTTGCGCGGCGTCGACGACCAGGATCGCGCCTTCGCACGCTGCAAGCGACCGGGACACCTCGTATGCGAAGTCGACGTGGCCGGGAGTGTCGATGAGGTTTAGCTCGTAGCTCTTGCCGTCCTGAGCCGGATAGGTCATGCGGACGGCCTGGAGCTTGATCGTGATGCCCCGCTCGCGCTCGAGGTCCATCGTGTCGAGGACCTGGTCCTGCATGTCGCGCTGGCTGATCGAGCCGGTGTGTTCGAGCAGCCGGTCGGCAAGCGTGGATTTGCCGTGATCGATGTGGGCGATGATGCAGAAGTTCCGCACCAGAGCCTGGACCGTGGTGATGGCCACGCTCAAATGCTAGGGATCGCGAAAATGGTGGGCGTGAATGTGGCGTTGGCTTTCGGCATCGTGCTAATCGTCGTTGGAGCCGCCTGGTTGCTGAACGTGTTAGGCGCGGGAGACTACGTCATGCGCCGTGTCACGTCGCGGAACCTGGGCACCCTGGCCCCCGGTTTCGCCGCTTCGAAGAAAGGTTTCCGGATCTACTCCATCCTGGTCATCGCGATCGGCGTCCTGTGCGTCGGCGTCGGGACGGTCGAACGCTTAGCGCCGCTGGCGGCGGGCCTGCTGGTCATCGGCGCGATCACGTTTGGTGTGGCCTCGGTGGTCGCCATCGCCGGCGAGGTTGCAACGTACCGCAAGTTATGAGATGGAACCCAGATGGTTCCCTCTCATCGGCCGGTCGGCTCCGCCGACGGGCCGGCTCTCTTTCCGGTATACGGTTGGGACTTGTCTTAGTTGTACTCGAGACGACGCCTGGCAGTCGTCATAGACAAAGTCGCGGCCGGGGTAAACCCGGCCGCCAGTGCGGTGTCAGGATGAGACTCAAGCTCAAGCGCTGAGCACCACTGCGAGCGCCACCAGCGCCGCGGTGTCGGCGCGCATGTTGCGCGGGCCGAGGGTGGCCTGGAACTCGGCAAGCTCCAGCTCCCGGTCCGTCCAGCCGCCCTCCGGACCGATGAGCAGCGTCATGTCCCCCTTGAGCGGGACGTCGACCAAACGCTCCGGCGAATCACGGTGCAGCAGAACCGGATTCACGGCCGCGCCGATGACAGCATCGACCGACGATGCGGCGGAGACCTCGGGCACGTGGAGCCTTCCCGCGAGCATCGATGCCTCTCGGCAGATCGTGCCCCAGCGCCCGAGCTTGTCGCTGCGACCCACGCTGCGGTCCGCGCCGAAGACGATGAAAGCCCACGCGCCCGCTTCAGTGCAGCGCGACAGGACCAGCTCGAGCGCCGGCGCGGGCAGGTTGGCGATCGCGATGGTGACGTGCGTCGCGGGCTCCGGCTGATGCACGCGCTCGGCGACGATCGTCCCCTCGACCCGCTCCGCGCCCACATGCTCGAGACGCACCGTGAGCATGAATCCCGCCGGGTCGATGACCTCGATCTCCTGTCCGCGGCGGGCGCGCAGGGAGCGGGCGAGGTGGCGAGCGTCGCCGCCTTCGATCACGGCGCGCTCGCCCTCGCGGCGCGCGAAGAATGCCGGCAACCGATCAGCTACATGACGTTGAAGGTTTCGTAGACCGCGATCGAGGCGCCGCCCTTGATGACCGGGCATCCCTTCGCGATCTTGGTCGCCTTGTCCAGCGAGGGCGCCTCGATGATGCTGTAGCCCGAGGCGCGCTGGCCGACCGGGCCCTTCGCAACCGTG
>JGI12635J15846_10004880_pt1 | contig 11589 bp, 11 predicted proteins | sample BlaSpr_A8_OM2_M2_FD_15846 | JGI IMG/M metagenome (IMG submission 15846) | reverse complement strand
ACGGAGGACTACCCGCACGTGCCAGCCTGGATCGGCGAGCTCGCCGACGGGCACGCGGAGAACATCGCCTTGTCCATCGCAAAGCCGGTGTTGGCAACTCCCGCGGGGTACATCGGCTACGGCCTGACCTACGGTGTCATCTGTAGTGAGTGGGTTCCCTACGAGAGCGAATCCGACGTGCTCTTGCAGGGACGGCTCGCCTTCCCGGACTATCCGGACTCCGTGCTCGCGCCGGCCGTCCACTTCAGCTATGTGTACGCCGACTGCCGCGGTTGGAACGTCCCCCAGGGGCCCCCGGCGCAACGCGCCGTTACGCGCAGTACCATTCCAACGCTGATCCTGTCGGGCGGCTTCGACGCCGTCACACCGCCGAGTTGGGGGAAAATCGCAGCCCGAACGCTTCCCAACTCCACCGACGTGGTCATCCCTGGGGTCGGCCATTTCGCAGCCTCCGTGTCTGGATGCGCGCAGAGAGTGATCGCATCGTTCCTGGCCAGGCCGAACGCCCCCGACACGAGGTGCGTCGGTGCATTGCGACCGCCAAGGTTTCTCCCGGCGTTCTCGATGAAAAAACCGCCAGGGCAGCCTCCGATTGAAAACTAAGACCAGAAGGAGGTGCACTATGCCGCCTTCGGTCTTGGTATTTCTGCTCCAGCACCTAAATCGCGCCGCATTGAGGTTCTGCGTTTTCTTCGACAGATTAAACGGCTGTGCTTACGGTGAACGAGTGCATTTGCGATTACCCTTCGAATTTTTGCTCGGTGTTGCGCCGCCTGATTGACCTGACAAAGCAATTCCAACTTCAAGAGCCTGACCACAGGGTCGTATCGCGCAACACCGGGCGGCCGTCTTTCCCCCGAGCTGATCAGGGTCGAGTGATACGCTGCATCAGCTTCACCGCATAACTGGGGCGAACTTGGAAGTGCCGGGCCGTAGCGTGCGTTTACCCGCGCTTGGTTTACGGCGTGATCCGCACGGATGTGTGAAGCAGATACACCACCAAGAATTGGAGGACGGCGAGAAAGAGCGGCCCAGCGCATTTCCGAAGATCATGCTGAAACAGACCGATTCCGGCATCCAGTAATTGCATGGCGCCTGCGAGCGCACCCAGGATCAGCAACGCAGGCGTCGCCTGCTTGTAGATCGCCCCCAATACAAGCAAAGCCAGAGGAATTCTGGCCGCCGCCGCGTACATCGCCAATAGCAACGACGCCTGCGTTCGACCGGATTCGGCAGGGACCAGTTATTGCGGACGGACGATCGCCGCGATGGAAAAGCCGCACGACCAGGACATTGATTGCCGTGACCGCCGATGCCAGCCGAAAGGCCATTATTGTTGTCATTGAATCCTCTCTCTAAGTAATCCCGTTATTCACATGAACTTCCTCTCTTCCGTTGTGATGTTCGGAGCGTAGCCCGTCGGCTCCCCGCCAAAAACATTGGTCCTGCGTTTAGGTGAATGGTGAGAGACGCGAGTAGAGGCTCGTTTCTTAGCGCCATCCTTTCCCTACTTCCCTGCGTCGCCCCTGCGGAACTCGATGCTGACTTCGTCCAGCCTCGTTTTCGATGCGCTGTCCAGTTTGCAATCCGCGGCAGCCAGGGTGTACGAGGGGGTGAAAATATTAAAGAGCCCCCAAAGGACAAATTAAGCTAACAAAGAAACTTTTATGACAGAGGCAACTCACTGGGAAATACGAGCATCTAGAAATCAGCGCAGGGACCTCCAGTTCGGGTTGAGAGGTCTCCGCGAAAATGTTGCGCGGTGAAGTCACCGCGAACGTTCGAACGCCGATTCGAATTGGTAGACGCTACTATGGGGGCCATAGACAAGTGCCGTCCCGGCTCTGGAACGAGTCCTGGACCAGGCTCAGCATATCGGTTATATCATCAAACAGGTGATGGACCGGGGCCGTCGCTACTCGCATCCGACAAAAGAAGCGGAAACGGAGTGGGTCGCGGAAATCAAGCGGCTGGCTGTCGTCGCGGCGCACTTCCTGGCGAACTGCACGCCGGCCTACTACAACAACGAGGGCCACTTCGAACGTGGTGCCGACGGCTTTGGCGCCAAGGCGTATGCGCCGGGTATCAACGCGTTCAATGCACTGATGAAGAAGTGGCGCGAGAAGGGCTACCTCGAAGGCCTTGAGTTGGGTTAAGCAACTTTCAGACGAGAAAGGTCAGGTTGTCGATCATCTCATCGTTGTTAACCAGCAGGACTTTCTTGTGAAAAATTCGGAAGCTCTCGCCCTGGGACGGTAGCTTCAATTTTCCGCAGCTACACCTGACCACCTTTCCGTGCCCAGGTTGGGCACCTCGGGGAGCTTGACCGCCGCTTCGGCGATCGATTCGAATTCTTCGCCGTCTATATACGCGAAGTGCATCCCAGGGACTAATGGCAGGTTGAATCCAACGAAAATGAGGGAGTTCTCTTCGCGCAACCGACAACTTTGGAAGGACGAGGCGAAATCGCACAGGTTTGCTCTTTGAAACTCGATCTCTCGATTTCAACCCCGATTGACGACATGGAAAATTCGACCGATCTCAAGTACTACGCGCTACCCGACCGGCTCTACCTGATCGGACGCGATGGGCGAGTGGCGTATCGCGGCGCACCAGATCCGTTTGGCTTTGTGGCATCGGAGCTGGAACGCGCGATCGAAGAATACCTCAAGGCCTCTGCAGTCACGTAGGCGTCGTCTTAACGCCGAATCGTTAGCCGGACACTGAACTGATGCACTATCCCCAGACGAATGCAGGGGTACGAATCGTCGGCCTGCGCGGAAAACGGCGGATTGCGGCCGAACTGCTCGCCCTCGTGTATATCGCGACCATTGCGGAAGTCGCGATCGCGACCGGAGCCGTTTACGTATTGTTTCCCGAGCTCGCCGCACTTTCGCACGATGTCTTCACCCGGCCGCGCGGCTCGTGGGCCAGCGCTCCCGTCCTTCTCGTGATTACGCCGGTGCTGACGTCAGTCGTCGGCACTCTGGTAACGCGCAATCTTCCTTATGGCTACTGGTCGGTGATGCTGACTGTCTGCGGCGCTCTGGCAATTGTTCTGGCACTGCGATCCCCAATCGCGCCCGCAATTTCGGCCGGCCTGCTTCCGCTCGCGCTTGGCGTCAGGAGCACGTGGTATCCGCCGGGAATCGTCTTCGGAACAATACTGCTGGCCGTGCTCTCGACCATCTGGAAGCGGATGAGCGACGATCCTCTTCAGAACAAAATCGTCGCCAGCGAAGATGAGGACACCGCATCGGGTACCGAATCATACTGGCGGCTGCTCCCGCTCCTGGTCCTGGTTCTGGCTGCCGTGTTTGTCGTCAAGCTGACGAATTTGCGGTTCGTGCTCTTCCCGCCTCTGGTCGTGATCGGGTTCGAAATGTTCGTGCACACCAAACATTGTCCGTGGGCGACGCGGACCCTGAGCTTGCCTATTGTCTGTATGTTGACGGCGACCGGCGGGCTTTTCTGTCGCCGCAACCTTGGCGTCGGACCTGCAGGCTCCATCTCCAGCATGGCAATCGGAGTCCTGGTCCTGCGCATTTTCGATCTTCACGTCCCTCCAGCGCTCGCAGTCGCGTTGCTGCCGCAGGTAATTGATTCGCCCACCGTGTTGTATCCCGTCGCCGTGGCTATCGGCACTTCGCTTTTGAGTGGATCGTTCGTACTCTACAGCCGAGTTCTGCGTCCGCGTTTCGAGGATTGACTCAAGGCCTGGAATGCAAGCGTTTCGTCGATGGGCTGTTTTCAGCCACCGCATATAGAGATGCCGCGGTCCCACGAGGATCGACGTGTCACGCCGAGACGATTCCTTTCAACTCAGCAGTGCGGATAACGCTTGTGCGAGTTCGCGATCGGGATCTGCTGGAGGCCATGGCATGCGCCACGCGACGTGTCCATCCGGCCGGACCAACACTGCCCCGCGCAACCCGAGCATAAATCCGTCGTCGGGGTTCGCAGTGGGTAGTGTCTGCATCTGCAATGGCAGGCGCGTTTTCGCGGACACGCGCTTACCTGCTTCCAGCCAGTCGCCGCCCATGGGCCCGGTGACCAGCGCGAACTGCTTGTCGAACCAGTCGAGCGTCGAACTTCGTCGCGTCAGATCGAGCCATATATGCGGAAAACGCGAACCCGGCCGATCGCTTGGACGGTAATGGCGCGTGTCGCGCGCTGGCGGCGCAGTGCCGTCGGCGATCACTGCGCCGCTCTCGTACGTAAAGCCGAGTCCCTGGCCGATACTGTGCAGATGATTGTCGACGTCGTTGATTCGGAATGCGATCTGATCCGGATTGCCGGAACGTATTGCTTCCGCGACGAGCGGAAAGCGAAACGAATTCCCGAGACTGAAGTCGGCATTCGATTCCGCCACTGGCTTGCGTTCCGTGCTGTAGCTGTCGAGCAGGCGTTCGGAGGCCCACCCACTCAGCACGAAAGCAATCTTCCATGCGAGATTGTGCGCGTCCTGAACGCCCGTGTTGAGGCCAAAACCGCCGGTCGGCGGAAAACGATGGGCTGAATCGCCAACCAGAAACACGCGCCCCCTTTTGAACTCGGTTGCGACCTGGCGGCTCATCCGCCATACCGAACGATTGATCAGCTCGACGCCCAGATCCGCGACGCCGGTTTGACGTCGAATGAAATTAACCAGCTCCACGTCGCTCTGCGGCCTTGCGTGCTCATCGGCGCCGACAGCAAAGAGCGTCAACCATCGGTCGTGCCCGTTGGTGTTGAGGATAGTCGAGGGCAACGTGCCGGATTCTTTCGAGGTAATGAAGAACGCCGTCGTGCTCTGCGTGGACTCGAAACGGGAAAGGTCGCCACGCCAGTATTCGTTAGCCATCACGGCGAGTGTCGCGGGACCGACCATTTCGATTCCAGCTTCGCGCCGGATTGGACTGCCTGCTCCATCGGCCGCGATCAGATAGCGCGCGCGCCATCGTTCTTCCGCGCCCGACATGAGCGAGCGAGTGCGTACCGTTATTCGATCGCCTTCTTCCGCCAGAGAGTCCGCTTCGGTCGAAAACAAGACGCGCGCGTATCGCGACGACTTCAACGCCTTGAGAATCTCTTCCTCGACCGCGTCCTGCGCCACGATGCACTTCCAGGCGGGGGTCTGGCCCAGGTCGGGCTCGGGCCGTGTCCGCCCATATTCTTTTCCAGCGACGCTTTCGACGAACGCGAACACGTCCGAGTTGTCAGGCAGACCGCGCGCGCGAATCGCCGCTTCGATTCCCCATTGCCGGAACAGCTCCATCGTCCGTACCAGGCATCCGCGCGATTTCGGATGCTCGGTGGTCGACGCATTCTTCTCAGCGACGACGCAATCGATCCCAAAACGATCGAGCAGCAGGGCCATCGCGAGACCAACAGGACCACCCCCAACGATGAAGACCGAGGTCTCGTTAACAGTTTGCTCAGCCACTTTTCGCCTTCCTTCTTCGCGATTTTATAGGCACGAAATCCGCGCGCAGGGAATGCGCGCAGTTTGTCGATCCGGTAACCTCAACCCGCGGCGGATCAGGATTTAAATCTTGCCTACCGGCCGACGTGTGCTCGGCGCTCCCGTGCTGCCACGGTTTACTCCCATCTCAGGTAACTGAGCTTCCCGCGCCGTTCCAAACCTCCGCCAGATGTCTGGACCGGCTGCGGTCAAGCCTCCATCTACGACCAGAGCCTCGCCGGTGACGAACACAGAATCGTCACTGGCCAGAAACAAAGCAGCGCCGGCGATGTGCTCGGGTTTGCCATGCTCCGGCCACGGCTGGAATTGTTCCATTCTCTTGGCGGCGGCCACGGGGTCGCCACGATCGGTGAGCGGGGTGAGAACTCCTCCGGGACAGATCGCGTTAACCCTGATGCGGTCGGCAGCGAGCTGGAGCGCCGCGGCGCGCGTGAGATTGATAACCGCGGCCTTGGCGGCCGAATAAACCAACGGGCCGCCTCCGCCACTGAGGCCTGCGATCGACGCTGTATTTATGATAGAGCCGCCGCCGCCCAAACGCTTCATCGCCCGGGCCGCGTGCTTGATGCCAAGGAAGACACCCTTGGCCAGCACGTCGAATGTGTAATCCCACTCTTCTACTTCCACGTCCCAGATAGGGCCGAGTGCGCCGCCCACCCCTGCGTTGTTGAACACAATGTCGAGCCGGCCGAAATCTGAAATCGCCAATTCAATCATCGCGGCAACGTCGCGCTCTTTGGCTACATCGGTTCGAATAAAGCGGACCGGATCGCGAAATCCGCGTTCGGCCGCAATCGCCAGGGTCTGCTTGCCCGTATCCTCGTTGTAATCGGCGATGACTACCGACGCGCCCTCGTCCAGAAAGCGCATCGTGGTCGCGCGGCCCATTCCGCTCGCGCCACCGGTGATAACTGCCACTTTGCCCTTGAGTCTCATGGTCGAACCTCACTATGGGGTCTTTTGGCCTTTGCGTTGCGGAAGTTTAGACACCAACGGCGGTGGCGAATGCTTCCAGCTCGCGCGCGATGTCGGGTCCTGCCGGCTGGTACGCGATCTCAGTGGCGCCGAGCGACTCGAGCGTGGCCAGGCGCTCGCGCCAGCCTGCACGCGAGAGCGCGAGGCCTTGTTTCGCGAGCACATCGCCCGTAACGAAGCGGCGATCACGCTGGTTGATCGCTATCAGGTGTTGATCGTGTAAAGCGAGATGGCGAAGGCGTTCGGGCACGCTCGCATAAGCGGCCGCCCACTCTTCACCGCCAGGGATCTTGTCGAGCTGCCCATTCTCCAGCGCAAAATGAAAGCCTACCGCAGCCCCATGTCCCGCCGCCGCGAGCGCGCGCGCAGATCCGGCATCCTCGCCTTCCTCGAGCACGGTCCCAAGTGTCAAGGCGATGCTCCAGGGAAAGTCGGACACCGGCATCCCGCCCGCGAAGACGCCGTCCCCCACCTCGCGCGCTGCTGCGATTCCCTTAGGACCTGCTGCCGCAATCACGAACGGCACCTCGATCGGCCGCGACACGCAGTATCCCGTCGGGTGCAGCATCTGAAGCACGCCGCCTTCCCACTCGACCTGCTCGCCACGTAACAGAGTTTTGAGAACGCGGACGTACTCGCGCACGCTCGACCACTTCATCGGCCGCTGCCCAAGCGTGAGGCGACCCGTGAACCCGGATCCTATCCCGACGGCTATCCGCTCCGCTCCTGCAATCGAGACCAAAGTCGCGATCGCCGCCGCGTTTACCATAGGATGACGCAGACTCGGCACAAGGACGCCGGGACCCAGACCGATCCGGCTGGTCCTCTCCGCAGCGCGGCAGAGTTGCACCCAGACGTCGGGGTAGAGCGCCGGCGAGTCGTAAAACCATGCTCTGCTGTAGCCGAGGTTTTCGGCCACGCGCGCATGCTCGTGGCTTGTGTTCGAGGTCGCGAATGCGCATGACAATGTGATCGCCATTTAGGTTTCCTCTTCGAGTTGAACTCTCTCATTAGGAGCGAACGATGAAACTGTCAACTCCGCTTGCGGGTTGGGTTTGCAAAACCGTTGATGTTGGTGGAACTCAGTGGGCGGAATTCAAGCTGGAAGAAAATGCCGGTAAAAGCGATCAAACAAATCTGGTTACTCTCGGTCGCCCGTAACGCTGCAGCCCGAAGCGGCGAACCGCGAACCCTCACCTCGCTGCTGTTGGAATCGATCGCACTGCGTCATCAAATCGCTGTGCTCGAACGCAGCGGAACTCGTCGGTCGTGTTTTCGCGTCTGAGATAGGCTCTTTTGGATCTTGTTCTCGCGCTGATGGCACGAATGGCGCGGCGGGTAGCAGAACGCGCTTGACGCTGTGTTCGGAATTCCGAACGAATCGTACCGATGATATTTTCCAGTCTCCCTCTCAGCGTTGCCTTTTCGAAATGGCTCGGCCTAGAGCCTGCGAAATGACCACGCATCTCAAGGGTCTCGACGTTCGACGAAATGGGATGCGCTCGATCTCTCGTGTCAGGTCTTCAAAAGCGCCACGAAGGGTCCTTCTTTTTGCGCGACGCGGCGAACCTTCTGGCTCCATAGGCACCTCCATTCAGGTGTCCTGGGTGCCTTTTGGAAAGCTGAGTGAAGAGCCGACTATGAGTGGTGGTTTAGCTTAGGCGCGGTGTGCTGAAGGTCGTTCCCACGACGGAACCGGACTGGCCGCCACCATGGACTCCGGTCCGCGTTTGCGGCAACTAATCAAGCTGAGACTGTTTGACGACGAGGAGGTAAACATGAGCAGCTCGCGTCAATTGCGCCTGGGCGCTTTCATGCGGCCCGTCAGTATCCACACCGCGGCGTGGCGTTATCCGGGCGCCTACCCGGATGCGAATTTCAATTTCAAGCATCTGACACGGTTCGCGCAGACGCTCGAGCGCGGCAAATTCGACGCCTTCTTCATGGCCGATCATCTCGCCGTGCTGAACATGCCGGTGCAAGCGCTCAAGCGAAGCGCCACCGTGACCTCGTTCGATCCACTGACATTGCTGCCGGCGCTCGCGGTTCTGACCGAACGCCTGGGGCTTATCGCGACCGCGTCGACGACCTACAACGAGCCCTATCACGTCGCGCGAAAGTTCGCCTCGCTCGACCATATCAGCGGCGGGCGCGCCGGATGGAACGTGGTGACGTCGGGCAACCCTGACGAGGCGCTGAATTTCGGCCTCGAAGAGCATGTCGAGCATGCGACACGCTACCGTCGCGCGCGCGAATTCTTCGACGTGGTGACGGGCTTGTGGGATGGCTGGGCCGACGACGCATTCATTCGCAACGTCGAGACTGGAGAGTACTTCGATCCGGAGAAGCTCCACGTACTCAATCATCATGGAGAATTTCTGAAAGTGCGCGGGCCGCTGAATATCGCGCGCCCAATTCAGGGCTGGCCGGTAATCGTGCAGGCGGGCGCGTCGGATGCGGGCCGCCAGCTTGCCGCCGAGACCGCCGAAGTTATTTTCGCTGCGGGCGGCACGATCGCGATGGCGCGCGCCTTCTACGCCGACGTGAAGGGACGAATGCGATCGCTCGGCCGTCCACCCGAGCACCTGAAAGTTCTGCCCGGCGCGTTCGTCGTCGTCGGCAATACTGTCGAAGAGGCGCGCTCGAAGCGGATGCGGCTCGACAGCCTCGTGCATTACGACAGCGCGATCGCGTCGCTCTCGGTTATGCTCGGCCACGATGCGTCGAAGTTCGATCCGGACGGGCCGCTGCCGCCGATACCCGAGAGCAACGCGAGCAAGAGTGGACGCGACCGCCTGGTCGAGTTGGCTGCGCGCGAGAATCTGACGGTGCGCCAGCTTGCGCAACGCGTCGGCGGCTTCGGTGGCCTCGCGTTTGTCGGCACGCCGGCGACGATTGCCGATCAGATGGAAGAGTGGCTATTCACTGACGCCTGCGACGGCTTCAATGTTCTGTTCCCTTACCTGCCCGCCGGGCTCGATGATTTCGTCGACCACGTCGTGCCTGAGTTGCAGCGCCGCGGAATCTATCGCCGCGAATATGAGGGGATAACTCTCAGAGAGAATCTCGGCCTGCCACGCCCGGAGAACCGCTTCTTTCCAAAACGCACGAAACAGTCTGATACATCGGCGGGGCTCGAGTCACTGCCGCACTGAATAGTATGCTCGGGTAGCGGCGACAACTGCGTCTCTCCCGCACGCTCCAAGGCGATCGCCCGATGGGCTTCTAGTGGGTTCTTCCCAACTGGTGCTCAGCGGGTTGACGGATCTGTTCCTCGTAAGCGACATCTTCAAGTCGCGACTCAGCTCTACGTGAGCAGGGCGCGGAGATGGATAGGTACGGACGCCGACCGCCTTCTGCGCCCACTCCCGCGCGATGAGTATAGATCGAGGTAGGGCGAATTTGACTTGATCGCGCATCCGAATCGACCCTTTGCTCCCGAAGGTGAGAGCTGGGCGCAGTACCTGATCCGCATTCAATCGGAGATGGCGCGGCTGGAAAAACGATTCAGCGGTCAGGTCGTGGTGGCGGTCACGCACGCTGGATTTATCGTCGGCTCGATATTGGCAACTTTCGACATACCGCGGCCGGGCACCAGGGCTTGGCTGACGCCGGATTATGCGTCACTGACCGAATGGAGTTTCGACGATGGGAGGTGGCAGCTTCGGCGATATAACGACGCGTATCATCTGGTCTTAATCTCCCGCCCTCAGTGTCCTTAATTCAGCCCGCCGGTACCTTCTATTTGCAGTCGGGTATAGATGAGGTGTTCAGTGGAACGTCAGAGTTCATCCTTAGAACAGTTCCATCGATGTCGAAGTAGGTCGAGCCGTTTGGTCTGAGCAAGGCTTTCATTCCGCACCTTTCGCAATGATGCCACGATGGCGGTTCGCCTGGCTTGGAGTCCTGAACGAAATGATGGCCTTTGAAATCCGGTATCACGCGCCGAATAAGACGCTTGCGCGGCGAGTCGGTTACACATTTTTCATAGTCGCCGGCAGAACTATTGACCGAGATGGTGAGGGCGCTGCTGCCCTCGGATCAGTCCCACATCGGTGGTGCGTGGCGGTTCGTCGCGGACCTTCGCGTGCAAGACGGTTGGGGAGGCGGTGCTCCGGGCGTTTCACATCTTGAACAACTGGAATGCGCGATTCGCGCTCGATACGCATCGCGGCATGCGGACGCATCGCGGGCGACGGCGAGCAAACGGGGTGTTCTCGCCCCGAGAGCTTCAGGACTTGGCCATATATGTCCTATCTTCCGACTGCGTGGCGCACGGTGTTCAGGATATAGATGAAGTCGCGCGCCGAAGGCACGCCACCCAGCAACGCAACTCGCGAAAGCATCTCCATCTCGTCGCTCGCTATGTTGTGAATACGCTGCAGGTGTTCGTTCTTCCTGAAATCATCCCAAGTGGAATCTGTCGTCGACTTGCTCTCGGGACTAAGCAGCGCGTGTGCGCGAGGATTGGCGAGAAAAAACAGGTCGCGGCGAGCGAGTCCCAGCACTTCCGCCAAGCGCATTAGAGTCTTATCGGAAGGATGGCGTTTACCGGACTCCAGGTGGCCGATGTATGGCGTGGATGTCTTGATGCAACGGGCAGTCTCTTCTTGCGTGAGGTCGAGTTGCTGTCTGCGTTCTCGAATGACTTCTCCGAAACTGCGTTGCTTGGTGCGTGCCATAGATCCTCTTCCCCCTGTTTACGATTTTCCTATTGGGTCTAGTTTCAGCGTTGTGACCACGAGTCATCAAAAAGGTGAAATAGACAACTTCCTGTTAATATCATTTAAATGACTTAAAGGTCAACATGCCGCTGTTGGATTTGTCAAAACGCCCCCAAGAGCCCCATATGTTGCCGTCGCCTCGTTCGCAAAAAATATTTATATTTCGCGTCCTTTAGAATCTTTGAGGAAAGACCGGATCATTTTCGAATCCGTCTCAATTGTAAGAAGAACACATCCACGACCCGCGAGCAGAGCGGTTGTGCTCGGGGACGGGCTCTCGCTATGCGTCAAAGTCAAGTACGCATCCAAGACGGATGGCGTCATGAATTCCGAAGCATCGAACATCGAATATGAAGTTGACGGTTCAATCGCTACGGTGCGGTTGAACCGGTCTAAAGGATCAACGCTTTCACCTTCGCGATGATC
>JGI12635J15846_10004875_pt1 | contig 11600 bp, 8 predicted proteins | sample BlaSpr_A8_OM2_M2_FD_15846 | JGI IMG/M metagenome (IMG submission 15846) | reverse complement strand
AGCCCCAGTGATAGGAGTGACCGCGCACTGGCTCGAACTCCCTCCACTTCCTACGCATCCAGCGTTGATGCTGGCCAATGTTCCAAAAGGAAGCCCTGTAGTGCCTGTTGCTGCGACTGGACAGGTCACTCCAGTTCCGTCGCAATACTGGCCTACCGTATCGAACGGCAAACCGGCGTTACTTAGGATCGGCCGGCAAGCATCGAGCGCGCCTCCGGTAAAGTTAGTCGGGTCGCACAGTGATCCTGGTTGTGCATTCTGCTCTATGGTATAAGGCTGGCCGCTGGTATAGCGGTAGGTTCCGTTGATCTTCCAACCGCCCATTACGTGTCCGAGGAAACCCGACTGCTGGTGGCGGAAAGGCAGATCGTATACCCAGAGCGCGGTAAAAACATTGGGAAAGTTGTAATTGCTCTGCGCCCGCTCGGCACTGGTCACGTCGAATGGATTCTGGGCAAGGGCGAAGACAGTGCCTCCGGCGGTCGAAAACGCTTCGGAAGCATTGTCGATCGTCCTGCTGTAGGTGTAACCAACCTCCCCAGTGAAGCCGTGCAGGTTCTGCACACGCAACTGGGTTTGCAAGCCGTCATAAATGGAATAACCGGTGTTCGTGTACTGGATGACGCGGCTAAAGTTGCAGTTGGCGTATCCCACAGGATTTCCGGCCGTGTCCGTTCCTTGCGCACCGGGCAGCGCCGTATTTGTGCACGGTGTCAGACCGTTGGGTATCAGATTGCCGAAACCGGCGTTAACCAAGGGCAAGATATCCGGATTGCCATTGACCTCCTGGAAGTTCCCCAAGGTGTGGTTCCCCACGTAGCGAACCTCGGCGGCCATCTTGCCGCCAATTTGACGCTGGACCCCGAGGTTCCACTGCTGTGAGTATGGGTTGCGGAAATTGTTGCCAAACTGAAGTTCCGTAGCTACTCCCGGATTTCCTTTGGGAGCTAGCGGGAAAAGCGCGGAGGCGACATTGGAGCCGTCAATTGTAGAAACAGACGGCAAACCTGCGGCGCCTGTGCCGGCAGCGTTAGGAATCGTAGCCAGGTTTGTGAAAGGCGCGCTGCCCTCAACATTGGTTGCAAGGTTGTAGTAAGCAAAATCGTAGGCAATACGGAAGCCGCCGCGAATCACCGTCTGATTATTGCCCAGCAAAGCTGGAAAAATCTTCGGCGTCCAGGCAAAACCCAGAACTGGGCCGAAGTTGTGATAGTGATTCGGAAGTAGCGGAACAGTAGTCTGGCTCAGTGGGAGCGTGGTACTCCACAAGGGATTCGACCCTGTCTGTTGCGCGACGCTCTCACTGTGCAGCAGATTGCTCGCCTGCTGGTAGAAGTCCCATCGCAGCCCCAGATTTATGGTCAGGTTGTCTTTAATTCTCCAATCATCCTGAAAATACAAGCCCAGGTCGTTTTCCTTGAATCTCAGCACTGGCTGCCCATACGCCACCTGGGTTTGCAGCGGCGTGTTCGAAATGAAATCGTTGAAGGTGTTATAGATGAACACACCATTCGTCTCGAAAAGACCAAAGTTCGGCGAGCGTTGTCGATCGTACTCGCCGCCCCACTTCATCACATGCTTGCCATGGACTCGCGAGGCATTATCCTGCAGTTGGTAGACGTTGATGATGCGACCCTGCGGAAAAATAAAGTTTTCTCCAAAGCCCAACGAGGCTGGATCTTCGATCTCGATGTCAGGTGTACAAGATCCGATGGTCGCCAGCACGCAATTGGGATAGGCTCCCCCGTCGAATTCCGAGGTTGCGCGAGAGTAGCTGAATCGCACCTGATTTAAAAACTCGGGACTAAACGTGTGAGTGAGGTCTAGCCCTATTTGTTGGTTGCGGCCGGGAACATTGACGATCTGCCCCGCGGCGGTTCCTGCCGGACCAAAAAAAGCCTCGTTGGAGTTGATCGTCTGCTGAAATATGTAACGGGTAAAAAACCGATCTTGGTTCGTGATCTGAAAATCGACGCGGCCCGTAGCCTCGTAGTCATTGAAGGGTGACGATAGGAATCTTGTGAGCGTACCCATCTCGATCGGAGCACTCGTTCCGGTCGTTGCATCGGTAACCGCTACCTGCTGAATGTTGCTGAAGGTCGGATTTCCCAAGTTAATGGTCGTCGGACCGAATTGCGCCAGCGCTGCGACCGCGGGGTTGTTGGGGAATGCCGCTTGTAGCTCCTGAATTCCCGCAGCATCAGGCGTAAGAGACGAAGACGAACTGAAAGGGTTGCCGGAAGTGCGCTGGCGCTCGAAGTTGGCAGATCCGAAGAACCAGATCTTATCCCGCTTGATCGGGCCCCCGATCGTGCCGCCGAACTGGTTTTGCACGAAAAATGGAATTGCTGGCTCAGCGCAACCCGTGGCTGTACTTTGTCCCGAAGCGCAAAAACCGAGGAGAGGCGATTTTTCCTGGTTTTGCAGCGAATCGAAGCGATCGCCTTGCCAGAATTCGAAACCCGTTCCATGAAACGCGTTCGTCCCTCCCTTCGTAATGTAATTGACCACTCCGCCCATGTTGCGGCCGTACTCGGCGTCGAAATTCGTAACTACCTGCAACTCTGCAATCACGTCCTGGTTGCCAAAGAAAATTGAAGGTCCACCGATCGTATTGTCATTATTATTCTGCCCATCCAGCTGAAAGTTATTGGAGCGAGCGCGCTGACCGTTCACGGACAATTCCGCACCGTTGTTGTTACTGAAACCGCCGCTTCCTGCCGTCGCTACACCCGGGGTAAATAGAACGAATGAATCGTAGGTGTTGCCCAACGGAACGCTAGCCACCTGCTCAGTACTAAATGTTGCGGATAGTTGATCAGTCGTGCTTTCGACCAGAGGAGCTGCGTCCTCGACAGTCACGACTTCGGCGGAGCTGCCGAGCTTTAGATTGATGGAGCCAAGAGAAGTATCCTTGCCAACCTCAACCAGAACATTTTTTGCCTCGTATGTTGAGAACCCTTGAACCTCGACAGTCACCGCGTATGTTCCCGGAGGCAACGACGGAAGTTGAACAACTCCTGCATCAGAACTGGTGGTTGAAAAGACGCGATTGGTTTCGCGTTGCGTGGCTCGCACATTGGCTCCGCTCACCACAGCGCCTTGCGGATCCAACGCTGTTCCCGAGATCGATCCAGTCACAATGCCTTGCCCAATAACCACGCCACTGATGACAAACAACATAACAATTACCGCAACTATTTGTTGGATATTGCCGAGCCTCATCTTCACAGTAAATCCTCCGACCCCTGATTGACAACTAGACAGGTCATAACTGACCTAGAAGAAGTCCATAGTTACTTCGTGTCGACTCTATGCACGTGATACTCCACAACCAGCACAGTAAGTTGCCTATAGTCTTCATAGCGATGCATAAGTCCAATATCCTGGTTTTTCGTGCCCAAATGGATTTATAGATTTTGTCTCTATTACTTTTTGTATGAACGTCGCTGCCACATCGCACGCCAGAGAAGCTGACAACACAATTTGTGCAAGTTAATTGCGGGTCATAATGCCGCTGATAGAGGACAACTGATACGGCGACCAATCATTTCCGCGTAACAGAAATAATTGTCCGAATAACGTTTCGCTCTGTGACCTTTTCACTCGGCCCTTCCCACCTTCTTCATGCAGAAAAGGAAGGGTGACCGCTCCTTGCAGGTCAGCGCTTGAGGAAGCAGGCCCGCCGTTAGCGGGATTTGCCAAGGCGAGAGACGCTCCAGACACTACGACTGCGTTTGTATCCCTTCCAATTCCTGGTATGTATCCGCTGGTTGCGGTTTGCGCAAAGAAGCATGCGACGACGGCTGTGATCATGAATACTACTAATACCGCTATCGGTGCACACAGGAAAACAGTCGACCATATTTGCTGACGGCCGTCCTTCATTGCGGGGGGCTCCATTGTTGTCTCGCAAGTGAGTTATTGGTTGGACAGACAATGTAAGCGCAGATCGATACGGTCCCGAGCGCCTACATTCCCTGTCACAACCGCGTACACGCCAATGCCCTTCCCGACTCAGTTGTTGCCGGTGGAAGGCATGGCACTTTGATTGTTGGTCTGCGCCAGCACCGTCATCTCCCTTGGCGTCGCCATGCTATAGACGCCCCCGAGGGTCTGAATCGCGCTGAGAAAATACCGTCTACCTATGTGCTCGAAACTTAGGGTCGGCTTGCCCCCGGTGTCGGAACTATCCTCGAATGTCAGGGGAAGTAGAAATGCACTCCCTTCGTGATAACTACTGATTGCTAGCTCTCGATTTAGACCAGGATATACACGACTTACCTTGTATTCTCCTGCTGGGAACGTGACGCCTCCGGCGACGAACTCGAAGGGCACTGTTACAGCTACTGTGTCGACATCTTGGGCGCGGGCTTTAATGCCAATACCCAATACACACGTCAATGCTAATACAGCTGTGAAATATGACTTCTTCATGATTTCTCCTTGTTTAGACCGTGTTTAATCGTTCATCATTGATAACTGCGNTCGTGAGACTGTATTCCACGAGTGTGTCAGGAGCCATTTATCAAGTGGTTTTAACGACCTATGCGAGTTAGACGCGGCGCGTGAAGGGCGGGATACGGGCAGGATGTCAATTAATTGTTAACTTTACTATCAGCCTTCAAAATCAAAACACAGCCACTATTCAAAAACGAACCATAGCGGTATTACGTACAAGGTGGCCTAAAGTCGCGCCGTAGATTTGACGCCCGTAAATTCCATGTCGTTGCCGTATCACACGCCGAGAGCAGCTGACAAAACAGTTTGTAGAAGTTGATCGCGAGACGTCATCGGGGTTACAGAGGACAAGAATGCAGTGCTACAGCACGGAAATCTTGTGTACGTCAGCAACGTGGGCGGCAACAGCAGTGTGGTCGGCTTCCAATTGGATCCTGGAAAACTTACTCAGATTCCGAATTCCACACGCTTTCTTTCCACCAATAATTGGGGTGGGGAAGGTTGGTATTCGTCCTGACGGCAGGTTCCTGTCGGTGAGTGAACGCTTGATGGCGACGGGCCCTGATCTTTCGGTTTTGTGCGGGAGTCTTGTCGCGGATCGAGCGAGCGGTCTGGATGCCACCAAATCGCTTGCCGCCGTTAGAGCCAAGAAGTTCCGCCGATTGAGTGGCATGGTGGTCGCCTCAAATTCGCTCGTGTCCTTCAACGAGATGACCTTGTGGTTGGCGCGCCGATGCGCGGGAACAACGCCGGAAATGCGAAATCATGATCGCGGGTACTCCACGCGCGGCATCGAAGAAGGGTTCCTTCCCCGCGTATGCGAAGAGCGGACGCTCCGGCTCGCCGACAAAGCATTCCAGTGTGTGCCGCAGCTCGAATCCGGCGGCGCTAAACACCGCCACCATTTCCTTTGCGGAATGGGGCACGGCATCAATCTGCATCGCATCCTGGCCGTTCCGAAACCCCGCGCGCCAACCGGTGGCGTAGGCCGCGGGGTGAAGGCCTGTGATGAAGAGATCCGCAGATTGCTTCAGCACGCGCGACCACTCGGCCGCGACTGCGCTCAACTTCCGAATATGCTCCACCGCAAAGGAACAGACCGCCAAGTCAAATACATCGCTCGGGAACGGAAGCTGCAGGCAGTCGGCTCTGGCCAATCGTCCAGCCATGGCGGCCTTCTGTTGGGCCATCGCCAGCATGGCCGCCGACAAGTCAATCCCGAAGCCCGACGCGCGTTTTGCAGCCAACAGCTTCTCCAACCAGCGCCCGGTACCGCACGCCAGATCGAGCACGCACTTCCCGGCGACGTCTGGAATCAGCGGCAGAAGGCAGCGTTGTTCGAGGGCGAGCAGTGGGTTCGGAGTCTGGTCGTAGGTTGCCGCCCAGCGCGCGTAACCTTCTTCGACAGAAACCCGGCAGGGGATAGCAGGAGGTCCAGAGACCTGCTGATCGATAGCCGGCGTGATCGTCGGCGCGATTGTCGTCGCGGCCGGGGAACTGCCGATCACAAGCTCTCCGCCTTCGGCCTGCGCAGATCGATCATGCGCTGGGTCCACTTCAGTTCGAATGGCGCCGAGTAAACTCCAAGCTTGTAGCGCCACGCACTCAAGGCTTGCAACGTGACTCTGCCCCACTTCGGCAGACGTATATCCTGCACGGTGGGCCAGCGCGAAGAGACGACCAGTTCAAAATTGTCGATCAGCTGTTTGGTGCTGGGCCGCAGCCAGGGCGTTTTGGGATCCTTCTGCGTGGCGAAACGCTGCCAGCGCTCGGTAGCCCACTCATCGGGAGTGTCCGGAAGCCTGACTTTGTCTTCGACATTGCCATACATCTGCGTTCGCTGCGGAACCGGCGTGTAATGTTCCACCACAATTTCGCAATCCGGATTCAGACGTTTGAGCTGGCGAATAAATTGAATGCACTCCTGGGTGTCGCCTTCCGGGTCTTTGGGGTTGCCGAAGATAATCGAGAACTCAGGAATGATGTCGAAGCGGCGTATGCGGGAAGCGAGTGCCAGCGTATCTTCCGCTTTAAGGTCCTTCTTCATTTCTTTCAGGGTCTGGTTGTTGCCCGATTCCGCCCCGAAAAAAATCATCTTGCAGCCCGCCCGCCGGATCGCTTCGAAGGTTGCATCCGAGTAGGACATCATGATGTCGGAGCGGCCCTCGCACCACCACTGCATGTTCAGTGGCGCCATGCGGTCCACGAGTTCCCGCGTGTGGTCCTCGCGCAAGAAGAAGTTATTGTCATAGAACTGAACAGCATCCACACCATAGCTCTGCGCCAGATGGCGGAGGACAGCTTCCGTGCGCTCCGGAGCCTCCATCTTCTCCCGGCTTCCGGAAAAATTTACGACGCCACAGAAGTTGCAGTGGAAGGGACAGCCGATGCTGGCCTGATGCACCGCCGTGCGCCGGCCGAGAAATGTCGGGAGCAGATACTTCTCCACCGGAAGACGATGATAGGGCAACCAGGGAAACACATCCGGAGCTTTCATGGGCCGCTCGGGATTGTGCCGCGCTCGCCGGTCGGAGCCTTTGTCTTTATAGGAAAGGCCGGCAATGTTCTGCATCTCTCTATTCTCTCGAAGAGCGGTCAGCAGCTCAAGAAAAGTAAGCTCTCCCTGACCTCGCACAGCAAAGTCAACATAGTCGGCATTGAGAACCGCTGTCGTATAGTTGGTGGCGAAATAGCCTCCCCAGACGATCGTCACATGCGGAAATCGCGCTCGAATCTCGCGGCAGGTGGAGACTGCGCCAACTGTTTGTGGTCCGGGCATCACCGACACGGCAAGCATCTCGACCGCGTGCAGTTGAATCAGCGCCGCAATCGTTTCGGTAGGATGGAGATCGAGGTTTCCGTCCACGATCGCATATTCTTCCCGGCCCTCCAGAACCGCGGCAATCGACAAAATGGAAAGCGGTAAGCGCCGATTGCGATATCGTGCCGCCTTTGGATTGTAGAGAATGATCATTTCGCGACGACCGGATCCAATTTTTGTACCGTAGTCCACATCCGGAGCCCCCGCTAGCAACTCGGCACGGGTGACGGTTCCATAACTTTTGCGTCCACACTCGGTTTGGGCAATTTCACAATGTTTTTCAAGGCTCGATTGAGCCAGAGCTCGACCGGAAGGTCGTAGAAATCATGATCTAATCGCCAGCGCGCTGGATAGGCGGTGAGATGTTGAATGGCTTTTGCGATTCGTCCCGGCCCCTTGGCGGCGATCGGCGCCCGATCGAAGGCAATGCGGAGATAATCGCGCATGGTTTGCACGCGTTGATGATCTTTGCCCTTGAGCCAGGGTAGCGTCGTGTAGCGCGGAAAGTAGTCGATCCAGCCTTCTAAAGAGGTGGGCACATCGATCCCGAGTTTCGCCGCCTGTGAAAACACGGGCGAGCCGGGATAGGGTGTGAAAATATTGGTCCAGAATTCTGCTCCGGGGAAGCGCCGGCACACATCCATCATAAAGCTGACGGTTTCGCGCCGTTCTTTTGGTCCTTCGCCGGGATGACCGAAAATAATATTGAACGACGGAATGACGTTGGCGCGAAGACAGCGCTCGGTGGACTCGTAGATGTCGGCAAGGACTTGGAAATCCTTGTTCATGTGTTTCATCACCGTCGGCGACGCGGTTTCAATGCCCTGGCACACCTGGTGCATGCCGGAGCGGCGCAGTAGAGAGAGTTCTTCAACGCTCAGGCGAGCCGTCAGGTTGGTGGTGGCCTGGACGCTCCATTTAAATTTTGCCCCCGCTCGCACCAGCCCTTCGGCGATCTTGAGTGAGCGCTCGAGATCGACCAGAAAGTTGTCGTCCGCCATCCACAGCAACTCCAGCCGGTAACGACGCGTTAGTTCCATCGTTTCCTCGACCACCTGATCGACCGGAAGCGCATTCCACTTGCGGCCATACACGGCGGCATTGGTGCAATACGAGCAGTTGAACGGGCACGCAAGGCTGGAAACGTACATGGCCCAGCGCCGTCCGCAGACGCGCTCGTAGCCGTCGAAGTCGGCGAGCTCATATGCCTTCCGCGGCATCTTGGTCAGTTGCTTCAAAGGCCGCTCAGGCGTAAGTACAACCTGGTTGTCGCGCTTAAAACCGATCCCCAGAACATCGTCAAGCGGTTCATCGCTCTGCAAGCGCTCCACCACTTCCAACATGCTGTCTTCGCCTTGAGCGCGCACGATGATGTCCACATACTCCGCTTCGATCGTCTGCTTGGGCAAGAGTGATGGATGCCAGCCGCCCAAGATCACGGGGAAGTCTGGATCCCATGCCTTCACGGCCTTGGCGACCGCCACGGTCTCCCGGATCATCGGCCCTGTGACCACCGAAATTCCGAGACAAAGCGCGTCTTTCACTTCTTCCAACACGCGCCGCAGGTAATCGGGCGTGATTGTGGAATCGATGATTCGGATTTCGTAGCCCGCTTCCAGTAGCGGAGTGGAAATCGCCAGAATTCCTAGCGGGGCCGTGGCCTCAATACTGGAGAACGAGGCAACGAAGAATACTATCTTGTTCGACGACTTCACGGCTGCACCTCTTAAGCCTTGATGGACGCTAGTAAGCTAGCAGGCGCATAAAGTGCGGATGTCATGAATTTGTCAACATAATGCAAAATGCATTAGCGACGCCGTTTGCATTCAAACTTCGCTACCATCCAGGATTCAGCTCTTCCTTCTCGCAGATGGGTCAGGCTCGACGCGTGGTTAGCTCACGCCAATGGAGGGCGATGGTGGGAATCAGAATGGCCATCAATGTGATCACGACGATTGCCATGGCGAAGCCAGGGGCGCTGAAGCGATTCCAGGCCGGGATCGGCTGCAACACCCGGGTGCCAACAAAGGTAAAGGTCACGGCGTAGGAGCGGATCATCCACTCGCGGTGCTGCTGGAAATGTCGATTGCGCGCCATGAGCAAGGCAGCGGCTGTGACGACCATCCATGTGCCGGCCTGAACGACGATGGCTGCAACAAAGTAGAGATCATGGTATTCACGGTGCGTGCTGGACATCAGAATGGCGAGCGGGGCAGCGATGAAGACCGAGACAACATAGACGCGGCCGAGCACTCTATGAAACGTAGGCGCTCGACGGCGGACTCGGCGGGAAAACTGCAGCGGGCCGCTCAGCAACGCAACAATGCCCGCCAGAACGTGTGGGATGATCAGAAACGGAATGGTCGATAGATATGCTCGCTCGTCCGCTTTGCGCAGCATTGGGATCTCGCTGTAAAAGAGGACCGAGAGAGTCATTGCACCCATCGTGGCCCACAGCGCGGGTTTCAGCCAGCGTCGCGAACTGGAGGGAACGGAAGTTTGTGTCGTCGCCAAGCTGGCTGTCATAACAGTTCCGGTAGAGTATGAGTTCCCCGCTGTTCTCAACTTTCAGGCGATTCGCGGTTGTTCTCTCCACGACTGGTAGAACCCATGGATGAAATGCAGTTGCAATCCACTGGACCGCCGCTGCTCCGCAAGGGGGCAGGCGAGAAACAACTTGTGACTACCCATATCCCGAACTGCCTCAATTTGCATTTCTCGCACTCGCATTGAAAATTGAGGCACCGGCAACCGGAATGATGGCGAGGCTGTCGTAGCAAACGCGATCTGGCTCCAATCCACGGACCTCCGATTGTGATTCTTGCCCAGTTCATAGGCCAATTGAGTGTGTTCTATGGGTATGTCGCTTAAGGCGATCCTTCGCGAGTTCTCCATGAGCGACGCCGGGCTGCTGGTGGCGTGGAGCGCGAGAGAGAAATAGCCATCCGCGAAACTGCCAATAAGATCCATCGGAAAAATGTTCCCTGCACCTTTGTCCATCACACTCACTAGAACTACGGGGCGTGGGCAAATATAGAAGGTGAACAGGCAATGCAGCTCGCGCTGCGAAACTCGAATGTCGGACACAATCGATCGAGTTCCGGAACGCCACCTCTGATACTCGTGGTACAAGTGGCGAGCCCACTGTCTGGATTTTGGCAAACAGTAATTCGCGGAATGCAGAGCTTGGAATAAATGCAGCTGCGCGGTCCCAACCGAGAGCGTATCCATCCACTTGAGGCTGATTTCGCCAAGGATTCGTTGATCCGCTTTCTCTTCTCGAAATACCAGCACTGGGTGGTGATGGGCAGCAACCGGCCGACTCTCTCTGCTGTCCGTGCCAATTCCAATCACTAGCGGTGTCGTGCCGGCAATAACGTTTGTAGAGGTGACATCGCGCGGAGAGCCAATGCCGTGCAACCAGACACTGATTTCAGACTGCGGGGCACTCAGCCCCACCGCGCACTTATGAGGAAAGGCAGACGGCCCTAAAACGAGCCGCTTGATTATTTCGCGGCCTCGGCGCCGCTTTGTATCACTGCAACTTTGGGGATGCGCCGACACTCCTTAATCCTTATCCTTCATCTTTATCTTTCCGTGCGTTCGAATTGCAACAGGACACAATCGCCCATTGACCTCATCAGAGGCAGACACCCAATGCGGCGATCAAAGCTCGCCAAGCGATTGAGGACTAAAGGAAACTTGTGCGCCCGATGTTCCAAATAAGATGGCGGCAAAGTAATGCCGATTCCTTGCCGTTTTCTTAGTCGGAAGCCGGGCGCGAAGATGCTCGCCAATTTGCGCACGGATGGATAACGCACACTAACCACCGCACCTTCGCCGATACGGCCCACCGTGACTTTTTTAAATCGCAGAAAGGCTCTGCGCGGATTTCCGTGGGCCACGTACCAAGCGATCTCCCATGGAACGAAACGGCCAATCATACACAAAACAAACCGGGCGCCAGGTCTGAGAAGTCTCGCCAGCTTTTGCGCGATGCTCGGGAGATCGTCCACGCAATTCAATCCGGAAAAGTTAGAGAAGGCGCCATCGAATAGAGCTTCTTTCTCAAGTACTTCGATGTTCTCTGTCGCCAGGGCGCGGAAGTCAATCAGCCCACTCGTCTGTGTCGAATCGGCGCGTCTTTGAGCGAGTTCGATCATCCGTGGAGCGATATCGCAAGCCAATACTCTTACTCCGCGATGGGCTAAGAAGACGGCATCTATCCCTGTGCCGCAATTCAGTTCAAGAATGCGCTGTCCGACGGTAAAGACTTTCTCGATCTCTCTCCAGATGGATTCTCGTTGCGCTCGCCCAG
>JGI12635J15846_10004874_pt1 | contig 11602 bp, 10 predicted proteins | sample BlaSpr_A8_OM2_M2_FD_15846 | JGI IMG/M metagenome (IMG submission 15846) | reverse complement strand
GGAACGAAATCCAGAGCATTTTCTTACCCTTACAAAGCGGTGGATGACCTGGTTCCCGCGGCCGGTCCCGCGCGCTTTCCCGAGAAATTGGTTTATGACATTTATGTGACGGCCGTTCCGGCCGGCCGTATCCGCGAACAATGGACTTCTCACATGCTGCGTTGGTTTCGCGCTCTTCTCCCGAGGGAGGAACGGTTTTTCGACCTGTTCGCCCGCCACGCCGAGACCGTGCTGCAGGGCGCGCTGGCGCTGCAGCAGATGCTGCGCGGCGGCGACGAGACGCCGGTGTTCTGCCAGCGTGTCAACCAGTTCGAAAACGACGCCGACAATATCACCCGCGAGGTGCTCACCGCGGTGCGGCGGACCTTTATCACCCCGTTCGACCGCGGCGATATCAAGAACCTGATCACCTCGATGGACGACGCCATCGACCAGATGCAGCAGACCGCCAAAGCCGTGATTCTGTTCGAGGTCCGCGACTTCGAGCCGCCGATGCGGGAAATGGGCATGCTGCTGGTCGAATGCGCCAACCTCGTTGGCCGCGCGCTGCCGCTCCTGAAATCGATCGGCGACAATGTCTCGATGCTGACCGCGATCACCGAGGAACTGACCAAGCTGGAAGGGCGTGTCGACGATCTCCACGACATCGGGCTGAAGGAGCTTTTCCTCAAGCATCGCGACGCCAACACGATGGATTACATCGTCGGCGCCGAGATCTACGACCATCTCGAGAAAGTCGCCGACCGCTTCGACGACGTTGCCAATGAGATCAACAGTATCGTGATCGAACAGGTATAGGGCAGGGCCGCGCAGTGGACGCCACGCTAGGTCTCCCGATCCTGGTCGGACTGATCGCAGTCGCGCTGTTGTTCGACTTCCTCAATGGATTGCACGACGCCGCCAACTCGATTGCGACGATCGTTTCCACGCGCGTGCTGCGGCCGCAATATGCGGTGTTTTGGGCGGCGTTCTTCAATTTCGTCGCCTTCGCGGTGTTCGGGCTTAACGTCGCGCAAACCATCGGCACCGGGATCGTCCAGCCCAGCGTGATCGACACGTCCGTGATATTCGCCGCCCTGATCGGGGCCATCGGCTGGAACCTGATCACTTGGGGGTTGGGAATACCATCCTCCAGTTCACACGCGTTGATCGGGGGATTGGTCGGGGGCGGCATAGCCAAGGGGGGACTTTCGGCCGCGGTCTGGAGCGGGCTCACCAAAACACTGCTCGCCATCGTGTTGTCGCCGCTGATCGGATTTGTGCTGGCGATGGTGCTGGTCGTGGTCGTCTCATGGGCGTCGGTGCGCTCGACGCCGTTCGCGGTCGATCGCGCTTTTCGTATCCTGCAATTCGTCTCGGCATCGCTGTATTCGCTCGGCCATGGCGGCAACGACGCGCAGAAGACCATGGGTATCATCGCGGTGCTGCTTTATTCGCAAGGCTATCTCGGCAACGAATTTTTCGTGCCGTTCTGGGTGGTGTTGGCCTGCCAGGCGGCGATGGCGTTGGGCACGTTGATGGGCGGTTGGCGTATCGTCCGCACCATGGGTTTGCGGATCACAAAACTGACGCCGATGCAGGGATTTTGTGCGGAAACCGGCGGCGCTGCGACGCTGTTCATCGCGACCTGGCTTGGCGTTCCCGTCTCGACCACGCACACCATCACCGGTGCCATCGTCGGTGTCGGCGCGGTGCGGCGGGCCTCGGCGGTTCGCTGGAACGTGGCGAGCACGATCGTCTATGCCTGGGTGATCACGATTCCCGCAGCTGGGCTGGTCGCGGCACTGACCTATTGGCTGGTATCGCTGGTGCGATAATCGAATACCGCGTTTGGCGTTATCGGCGGTAGTTCCCATATGGAGGGTACCAACCTGCTTGATCCAGCCCGGTTTCCCTGTCAAACGCTCCCGCCATGTCCGACCTCGCCGTGCCAGCCGAATCGCCATCCCGCTCCCCGCTCACCCAGGAGGTGGCGCGGCGGCGGACCTTTGCGATCATCTCCCATCCCGACGCCGGCAAGACCACGCTGACCGAAAAGCTGCTGCTGTTCGGCGGCGCCATCAATCTCGCCGGTCAGGTCAAGGCCAAGGGCGAACGGCGCAACACCCGTTCCGACTGGATGAAGATCGAGCGCGAGCGCGGCATCTCGGTCGTGACCTCGGTGATGACCTTCGAATTCGACGGTCTCGTGTTCAATTTGCTGGATACGCCGGGCCACGAGGACTTTTCCGAAGACACCTATCGGACGCTGACGGCCGTCGACTCCGCCGTGATGGTGATCGACGCCGCCAAGGGCATCGAAGCCCGCACCCGAAAACTGTTCGAAGTTTGTCGTTTGCGCGATATCCCGATCATCACCTTCATCAACAAGATGGACCGCGAGAGCCGCGACACGTTTGAACTGCTGGATGAAATCGAAAAGACGCTGGCGCTCGACACCACGCCGATGACCTGGCCGGTCGGTCGCGGGCGAGATTTTCTCGGCACCTATGATGTCCCGACCGGCGGCGTCCGCCTGCTCGAAGGCGGCGGCGCCAAAACCGGTGCTGCGCAGCAGATCGACATTTCCGAACTTGCCGGCCGCAATGCCAATCTCGACGTATCAGCGGTCAAGGATGAGCTGGCGCTGGTCTCGGAAGCCTGCAAGCCGTTCGAACTCGACGCCTTTCGCGAAGGCCATCTGACGCCGGTCTATTTCGGCAGCGCGCTGCGCAACTTTGGGGTCGGCGATTTGCTCGAGGGCTTGGGCCGCTTCGCGCCACCGCCGCGTGCGCAGGACAGTAATCTTCGGAAGGTCGAGGCGGCGGAGCCGCGCATGAGCGCCTTCGTGTTCAAGATCCAGGCCAATATGGACCCGAACCACCGCGACCGCATCGCGTTCGCGCGGCTGTGCTCCGGAAAGCTTTCCCGCGGCATGAAGGCCAAGCTGGTGCGCACCGGCAAGAACATGTCGCTGTCCAGCCCACAGTTCTTTTTCGCCCAGGACCGCGCGCTGGCGGATGAGGCATTTGCCGGCGACGTCGTCGGCATTCCCAATCACGGCACGCTTCGGATCGGCGATACCCTGACCGAAGGCGAGGATCTTACCTTCGTCGGTGTTCCCTCATTTGCGCCGGAAATCGTCCGCCGGGTGCGGCTGACCGATGCGATGAAGGCGAAGAAATTAAAAGAGGCCTTGCAACAGATGTCGGAGGAGGGCGTGGTCCAGGTGTTCCGCCCGCGCGACGGCGCGCCGGCGCTGGTCGGTGTGGTCGGCCCGCTGCAGCTCGACGTGCTCAAAGCCCGGCTCGATGCCGAATACGCGCTGCCGGTCGAATTCGAGGTTTCGGAATTTCAGCTGGCGCGCTGGATCTCGTCCGACGACCGCAAGAAGTTAGAGGCCTTCATCGCCGCCAACGGCTCCGGCGTCGCCGACGACGTCGATGGCGATCCGGTGTTTCTGGCCAAGAACGAATTCTACCTCGGCTACACAAAAGAACGCGCCGAGGGAATTAATTTTTCCAGCATCAAGGACGTGAAGAAGAAGGCGTAAGCGGGCGCGGCGCCCACTGCGCGTCGTCCCCCGGCTTGACCGGGGGACCCAGTACGCCGCGGCATCTCGATTCCATCCCTACCTTCCCGGCGTACTGGGTCGTCCGGTCATAGGCGAGCGGAAGCGACGCCGTCTTTCGGACGGCTATGCCGGACGATGACACCGGGTGTGGTGGCGCAATCCCGCGACACCCATGCGCGCCGCGGATGCCCTCATGCGTACATTTCGTCCACGAAACCCCTTGAACCGTCGGCTCGACCAGTAAAGTATCCACTGGATGCTTTTAACGTTCAGGGAGCCCGGCCGTGACCAATCTCGCAACCTATTCCCGTTCCGGCCCCATCAGCACCATCGTGATGGACGACGGCAAGGCCAATGTGATGTCGCTCAATATGTTGAGCGCGCTGCATGCCGCGTTCGACCAGGCCGAGCAGGACAAAACGGTCGCGATCCTGAAAGCGCGGGGAAAACATTTTTCCGGCGGATTCGATCTCAACGTGTTCGCCAAGGGCAGCGCCGAGGAGCAGTATTTGATGGTCAAGGCCGGCGCCGAGCTCGCGCTGCGCATCCTGTCGTTTCCAACGCCGGTGGTCGCGGCCTGCCATGGCAATGCCTTCCCGATGGGGGCATTCCTGATCATGTCCAGCGATCACCGCATCGCCGCCGAGGGCGATTACCGGATCGGGATGAACGAGGTCGCGATCGGGCTCACGGTGCCGCGTTTTGCCATCGAGATCGCGCGGCAACGGCTGACGCCGGCCTATTTCAGCCGCGTCGTGATGACGGCCGAGATGTTTGGCCCCACGGAAGCGGTCACTGCGGGCTTCTTCGACCGTGTCGTCCCGGCGGAAGCGCTCGAGCACAGCGCGGAAGAGGCGGCCCGGGCGCTGAGCACGCTCAACATGGCCGCCCATGCCGCGACCAAGATGCGGGCGCGGGGCGCCGTGATCAAAATGATCCGCGCCATGATCGACGAGGACATCACGCCGCAATATGGCGAAGACCGGGTGGCGACCCGGGCATCGGCCTGAAGGGGGCGGTTCGCGCGGCGGTGGCATTTTGGCGGTTGCCTTTGTATGAACGCGCATGACATCAAAACCGCGCCGGGCCACCTATCGCCATGGCAATCTGAAAGCCGCGGCGCTGAGGGCCGCCTATGCTCTGGTCGCGAAAGCCGGCCATGAAAGCTTGAGTTTGCGCGAGGTTGCCGACGCCGTCGGCGTCGCGCACCGCTCGCTCTACAATCATTTCAGGGATCGCGAGGCGTTATTGGACGCGGTCGCGACCGACGCTTACACGAAGCTCGCTGGCTTGCTGATCAAAGCCGAAACTCCGGAAGACTACACCGCGACCTATGTACGCTTCGCGCTCGCCAACCGCGCCATCTATGCGCTGATGACCAGCCGCCCGCATGCCACCATGAAGCACAATCCGCCGCTGCAGACCGCCGTCCACAAGGTCATCACCGAGGCGATGCGGATCTTCTGCCGGGACATCAAAACCCCGGCGGAGCGGCGCCGCGCGGTGATGAAGATCTACATCACACTCTACGGCGGGATTTCGCTCTATGCCGCCGGCGTGCTCGACCAGCCCAGCGAGAAGGCGCTGATCGCGGAACTTTCGGTGATGACCGCGATGTGAAGGCAACCCGGCTTGATACGGCTGGCCGCGCGCATCATTTTCTAGGCATCGTCTAGACCGTGTTGCCTCCGAGGTCCCGTTTTCATGCTGCGGCGCGTCGTTATCTGTCTCATCGTTGCTATCGCGGGGACGATTGTCGCCGGCTCCGCCGACGCCCGGCCGCGGCATCAAATCAATGCCACGCCGTTCTTCCATGCGCCGTGCAGCGTGCTGGATGGACGGCCGTGCACGCCGTACTTCTGCAGCGTATTCAACCGCGGGCCCTGCATTCCGGAGATCGATTATCCCTACGGGGAAAACCTGCAGCTGACGGTCGAAACCGTGCCGCCACAAAACGATGCAGATAAATACAAAAAGCCCGACCACGATCTCAACACCATCGCCGATCTGTTCGCGGCGCTGCGGTCCTGCTGGACGCCGCCACCGGCTGACAGCGCGCGGTCGGGCATGCAGATGTCGGTACGCTTCAGTTTCAAGCGTTCCGGCGAGATGATCGGGGCTCCCCGCATGACTTATTTCACCGAAGGCGCTTCACAGGACACCCGCTCCGCCTATCTGAAGGCAATCAACGCCTCGCTTAATTCCTGTGTGCCGATGAAATTTACCGCCGACCTCGGCGGCGCGCTCGCCGGCCGCCCGATCGCGATCCGCTATGTCGATAATCGCGAACTGGGCAAGCAATCCGGAACGCCGTGAGGACTCCCTGTCATTGCCGGGCTTGACCCGGCAATCCATCGTATTCGCAAGAAGTTTGATGGATACGCGGGTCAAGCCCGCGTATGACGACTGTNTANGCCGCGCCCCGGAATGACGGTTTGAGGTGNGNGTTGCGCCCATCTTGGCGCATTGCACCTTAGGCCCTTAAAGTGATACGCGAAGCTGACNAAAACACCGGCCCCGCGACGGAGGGAACATCATGGGACTAGCGGTGATGATCGTGGGCCTCGTGCTGTTCTTCGGCGTCCATACGCTCACCACCCAGCGCGAGCTGCGCGCGCGCCTGATCGCGTCATTGGGCGAGGGGACCTACAAGATCGGCTATGCCCTGGTGTCGCTTGTGGGCCTCGCGCTGATCGTGTGGGGTTTTGCCGATTATCGAGCAACCGGTTGGATCGACATCTGGCATCCGCCGAAAGTGCTAAAACACATCGCGGTGGCTCTGATGCTGCCTGCGGTCATCCTGGTGGTGGCGGCCTATATCCGCGGCCGCATCTACAGTGCGATAAAACATCCGATGCTGTCGGGAGTAAAACTGTGGGCGGCGGCGCATCTCGTCGCCAATGGCGATCTCGGCGGTATCATCCTGTTCGGCTCGTTCTTAGGCTGGGCGGTGTTCGACCGCATCTCGCTTAAGCGCCGCGTGGACGCAGGCGCGCCACCGATCCCCATCGGCGGCCCCGTCAACGATCTGATCGCAATAGCGGTTGGGATCGTCGCTTACCTCGCGCTCGCATTCGCGTTCCATCCCGTCGTGATCGGCGTCCCCGTCGTCGGAGCCTAAAATGTCCGTCCAATCCACCATCAAACGCAAGACCGCTCCGGATATCCGCGCCCGCAAGAACGGCGAGCCGATCGTGATGCTGACGTCGTATCACGCCCATACCGCAGCATTGGTCGATCGCCATTGCGACGTCATCCTGGTCGGCGATTCCCTTGGCAATGTCATGCACGGGTTTGAGACGACGGTGCCGGTGACGCTCGACATGATGATCCTGCAGGGCTGCGCGGTGATGCGCGGTTCGCAGCAAGCGCTGGTCGTGGTCGACATGCCCTTCGGTTCGTATGAAGCCTCGAAGGAACAGGCGTTTCATTCCGCCGCGCGGGTCCTCAAAGAGACCCATTGTGGCGCCATAAAACTTGAAGGCGGCGCGCGGATGGCGGAGACGGTTGCGTTTCTGGTCGAGCGCGGCGTGCCCGTTATGGGCCACATCGGCCTGATGCCGCAGTCGATCAACACGCTCGGCTCGTTTCGCGCCCAGGGCCGCGAGGAGGGCAGCTGGGAGCCGATCGAAAACGACGCCAAGGCGATTTCGGATGCCGGCGCCTTTTCCGTCGTGATCGAGGCGGTCGCCGAACCGTTGGCCAGGAAGATCACCGAGACGATCGCGATCCCCACCATCGGCATCGGCGCAAGTGCTGCCTGCGACGGCCAGGTGCTGGTGTTGGAAGACATGCTGGGGCTGTCGCCGCGCACCCCAAAATTTGTCCGTCGCTACGGCGAGCTTGGCCCGATGATCGAGGCCGCGATCGAGGGTTTTGCCAAAGACGTGCGCTTGCGCACTTTCCCTGGGCCGGAACATGTCTTTGGCATGAAGGCAAAGGGCTAGAAATGGACTGGTCGCACTATTCAGTTCCTGCCATGCAACTTGAGGCCCGCTTCGGCGACCGCGTGGTGCCGGCGTTTTGCGAGCGGCCCAAGAGCATCTGGGCGATGGTTGCGGATGCGGCGTCGAAAAATCCGGACGGCGAGGCGCTGGTCTGCGGCGACCGGCGGCTGACATGGCGAGAAGTCGCGCAACAATCAGCTCGCGTGGCGGCCGGTTTGCGGAAGCTCGGCCNGCAACGCGGCGATCGTGTCGCGCTGTTACTTGGCAACCGCATCGAATTTGTGTTGACGCTGTTCGGCGCCGCGAACCTAGGCCTGGTTACTGTTGTCCTCAGCACCCGACAGCAAAAGCCGGAAATTGCCTATGTGCTGACCGACAGCGGCGCGAGGCTTTTGATTCATGAGACCGGGCTGGTNGACCGGTTGCCCAATGCAAGNGACGTTCCCGACCTGATGCATCGCGTTTCCGTCGATGACGACGCCCGCGCGTCNCAATTTTCCGTCCTCACCGATAGCGTTCCCTCGCACGAGCCCGCCGAACTCGGCGAAGAGGACACCGCGATGATCCTTTACACTTCCGGCACCACCGGGCGGCCCAAAGGTGCGATGCTCGCGCATTGCAACGTCATCCATTCGGCGATGATCTATCAAACCTGCATGGAATTGACATCAGCCGATCGTTCGATCGCCGCGGTGCCGCTGGCACATGTGACCGGCGTGGTCGCCAATATCATGAGCATGGCGCGTTGCGCGGGAACGCTGATCATCGTCGCCGAATTCAAGGCCGCAGAATATCTGAAAATCGCTGCGCGCGAGCGCGTCACGCAAACCGTGATGGTGCCGGCGATGTATAATCTTTGCCTGCTGCAGCCCGATTTTGACTCTTACGATCTTTCGGCGTGGCGGATCGGAGGCTATGGCGGCGCGCCGATGCCGATCGCAACCATCGAGAAACTGGCAATCAAGACTCCCAACCTGAAACTGATCAACGCCTATGGTTCGACCGAGACTACCTCGCCGTCGACCATCATGCCGCCGGAATTGACGGCCGCGCATATCGACAGCGTCGGTCTGCCGTGCCCCGGCGCTGATATCATCGTGGTGGATGGCGAAGGCCGCGAACTGCCGCGCGGCGAGATCGGCGAAATCTGGATTCACAGTAGTTCGGTGATCAAGGGCTACTGGAACAATCCGAAGGCGACCGCGGAAAGTTTTACAGGCGGTTTCTGGCACTCCGGCGATCTCGGTTCGATCGACGATCAAAATTTCGTCCGCGTGTTCGACCGCCAGAAGGACATGATCAACCGCGGGGGCTTAAAAATCTATTCCGCCGAGGTCGAATCGGTGTTGGCCGGCCACCCCGGCGTCGTCGAGAGCGCGATCATCGCAAAGCCGTGCCCGGTGCTGGGCGAGCGGGTGCATGCGGTCATCGTGATTCGCGACGGTGAGGTCAGCGCGGGCGCCCTGCGCGCCTGGTGCGCCGAGCGGTTGTCGGACTACAAGGTGCCGGAGACGATGGATCTCACCACGGAGCCGCTGCCGCGCAACGCCAACGGCAAGGTGATGAAGCGGCAACTTCGGGAGGCCTGGGCGGCGGCGCACTTGTAGTTTCTCCCGAAATCGCCAGTTATCGGATCGGCTCAAGGGGTTACGCCCCAGGCTTATCCAACAGTGTTAACGCTTTGATCCGGCTGGTTTTGCCTTGCCGCCGCCATATCGCTAGGGTATCGCCGCCGCCACGCGGGGCAGGCCTAAGGGGCGAGGCCAGCCGGTTTGACGCGGTCCAGCGGGGATGGGATTCTATTAAGTGTCTGAATTATTTGACGAAGTCGACGAGGACGTCCGTCGCGATCAGCTCAAGAAGCTGTGGGAACAGTATTCGATCTATATCGTCGCCGTGGCGCTGCTGATCATCGCCGGCGTCGGCGGCTGGCGTGGCTACCAGTATCTGGAGGCCCAGAAGGCGGCCGAGGCGGGTGCGGCCTTCGACAAGGCGGTCGAACTCTCGGAAGCGAACAAGCATTCGGAAGCCGAAGCGGCCTTCACCGATCTGGCTGCAAAAGCGCCGTCGGGCTATCGCATGCTGGCGCGGCTGCGGGCTGCTGCCGAAGCCGCCAACCGCGATCCCAAGGCGGCAGCGAAAATGTACGACGATATCGCCGCCGACCGCAGCATCGGTGCGCCGGAGCAGGAGCTTGCCAGGATTCGCGCGGCCGGACTGCTGGTGGATGGTTCGAGCTATCCTGACATGCTGCAGCGCCTCGAGCCTGCCACCGCGCCGGGGGCGACCTATCGCCATTCGGCGCGTGAGCTGCTGGCATTGTCTGCCTTCCGCGCCGGCGATACGGCTGCGGCGCGGAAGTGGCTGGATCTGATCGCCAATGACGGCGAGACCCCGCCCAGCCTGCGCTCGCGTGCCGAGGCCCTGCAGGCGCTGCTTCCGCCCGTCGCCAAAAGCTGACGGCTGAGAAAACGAGTTGAGTGGGAAATCGACCATGCGCCGCTCGCAACGTCTGATCGCTGCTGCTGTCCTGATCGCGCTTTGCGGCGCACTGGGCGGCTGTTCCAGCGGCTTTGGCAGCTTCGATCCGAGCGATTTGCTCGACTGGCTCGACACCAAGAAAAAGCTGCCCGGCGAGCGTAAGCCGGTCTTCCCGGACGGCGTGCCGGGCCTCGAGCAGGGCGTGCCGAAGGATTTGTACAAGGGCTCGGCGCAGCAGCAGCTCGATCAGCAGAACGCCCAGGCCGCGGCGGCGGCTGCAGCTCCACCGCCCGAGGAGCCCAAACCAAAGCGCGCCGCGAAATCCAAGGGCAAGCAGCCGGCCACGGCCAGCACCGCTCCTGCGACAGCGGCCGAGCCTAATGGCGAGGCCGTGCCGGAGGAGGACGGCTCTACCGCCGCCGCGCCACCCGCGCCAAAGCCTAAGAAAATCGCGCGCAAGCGGACCACCGCGCCGCCGCCGGATCAGCCGGCCGACGCGCAACCGTCGCAGCCCGCGCCATCGCCGCAACAATCCGCCGCGCCGTTCCCGGCGCCGATGCCGAGCGGTACCTTTACCCGCTAATTTTGTTCGTCATCTCGTTGACTTGCGCTGCAGCCCCATCATCTGCGCGTATTCGTTACCCAGTTTTTTGGAATACGCGCTAAAAAAGGCGCCCGGATCGCCATGCCCTTCACGATTGCCATCATCGGCCGGCCCAATGTCGGAAAATCGACGCTGTTCAACCGGCTGGTCGGGCAGAAGCTCGCGCTGGTCGACGACGAGCCCGGCGTTACGCGCGATCGCCGGGAAGGCGANGCGCGGCTCGGCGATCTCGAATTCACCGTGATTGATACCGCAGGCCTCGACGAGGGCGCCAAGGGCTCGCTGACCGCGCGGATGCANGAGCAGACCGAAACCGCGATCAGCCTCGCCGACGCACTGATGTTTGTGATCGACGCCCGCGCAGGGCTGACGCCGAACGATCGCGCCTTTGCCGATTTCGCCCGCCGCGCCAACAAGCCGGTGGTGCTGGTCGCCAACAAGAGCGAGGGCAGGCACGGTGAAATCGGCGCGATGGAATCCTACGCGCTGGGGCTCGGCGATCCCGTGCAGATTTCCGCCGAGCACGGCGAGGGATTGAGCGATCTCTACGACGCGCTGCGCGGCTTGATGCCCGAGCCCGCGGACGAAGCGGAAGCGTTCGATGACGACGACATCATCGAAGATGAGGACCTTGCAAAACGGCCGATCCGCGTCGCCATCGTCGGCCGCCCCAATGCCGGCAAGTCGACGCTGATCAATCGGCTGCTTGGCGAGGAGCGGCTGTTGACGAGTGCCGAAGCCGGCACCACCCGCGATTCCATTGCCGTCGAGATCACCTGGCAAGGCCGGGATTTTCGCGTGTTCGACACTGCGGGGTTGCGGCGGCGCTCCCGCATCGAAGAGAAATTGGAAAAACTCTCGGTGGCGGACGCGTTGCGCGCGGTGCGCTTTGCCGAAGTCGTGGTGCTGGTGATGGACGCGCAGAACAAATTCGAGGAGCAGGATTTGCGCATCGCCGATTTGATCGAGCGCGAGGGCAGGGCGCTGGTCATCGCGGTCAATAAATGGGATTTGATG
>JGI12635J15846_10004873_pt1 | contig 11605 bp, 8 predicted proteins | sample BlaSpr_A8_OM2_M2_FD_15846 | JGI IMG/M metagenome (IMG submission 15846) | reverse complement strand
CCCGCGAGGCCAGGAAGACGGCGGCGCCCGCCATGTCCTCGGGTAAACCGATGCGGCGGGCCGGGATTTTCTTGCTCAGCGCTTCGCCGTGGTCCCGCGCCACCTTATTCATGTTCGAAGCAAAGGCTCCCGGCGCAATCGCGGATACGACGATGTTTTGCGGCGCCAGCTCGAGCGCTAGCCGCTTGGTCAAATGGATCAGCCCGGCTTTGGANGCCGCGTAGGAATAGGTCGGCAGCATGTTGACGGAAACGCCGTCGATCGAGGCGATGTTGATGATCTTTGCTGGCCGCTCCCGACTTGCGGCGCTGCGGAGGGCTCCGAGCAGCGCCTGAATGAGGAAGAAAGGAGTCTTGACGTTCAGATCCATGACCTTGTCCCAGCCGCTCTCGGGAAAGCCCTCGATCGGCTCACCCCAAGCCGCGCCAGCGTTGTTGACGAGAATGTCGAGCCGGGATTCTTTCGCCAGATAGAGGTCGGCCAGCGCCCTGGCGCCACCCGCCCCCGACGCATCCGAGGCTATCGCCGTACATTCGCCGAAAGCTGAGAGGCGCTTGGCTGTTTCCTCGCAGGCCGAGCCCTTCCGCGCCGAGATGTAGACTTTCGCGCCGGCGCGGACAAAACCTTCAGCGATCATCTCGCCGATGCCGCGCGACCCCCCTGTAACAAGGGCCGTGCGCCCTTTGAGAGAAAAGAGATCTTGCATGGGCGGTCTCGCGTGTATCGGTTGGGGGCGTTCGGGCGGCCGTCGAGGCCAATCGGCCGCTAAGCAGTCGGCAGCTTGTACCCCTTGAACGTCTCGCGCAGCTTGAGCTTGTTGATCTTGCCGGTCGCGGTGTGGGGAATCTCCTTCACCACCTGCATATCGTCGGGCATCCACCATTTGGCGATACGGGGCTTCAGGAAATCGAGGACCTCGTCGCTCTTGGGGGAGTGCCCTTCCTTGGCCACAACGACCAGCAGCGGCCGTTCGTCCCATTTCGGGTGGGCGATGCCGATGACGGCGGCCTCGGCGACATCGGGGTGACCGACAGCCAAGTTCTCGATGTCGATGGTCGAGATCCATTCGCCCCCCGACTTGATCACGTCCTTGGCGCGATCCGTGATCTGCATGAACCCTTCGGAATCGATGGTGGCGACATCGCCGGTGTCGAAGAATCCGTGTTCGTCGAGGATCTCTGTGTCGTCCTTGAAATACCTGTCGACGACAGAGAAGCCTCGAACTTTCAACCGGCCGAAGCGCTTGCCGTCCCACGGCAGCTCCATGTTTTCGTCGTCGACGATTCTCATCTCGACGCCAAACGGCGCCCACCCCTGCTTGGACTGGATCGCGAGCCTCTGCTCGCGCGAGAGCGCGTTTGCGTTCGGCTTGAGGGCGCCCGCGGAACCGACCGGGCTCATCTCCGTCATGCCCCAGGCATGGCGAACGGTGACGCCGTAATCCTCCTGGAAGGCGCGGATCATGTCGGGCGGACACGCCGAGCCGCCAATGCCGACGAATTTGAGTGTCGTGGGCTTCTTATTCTCCTTGCGCAGATATTGCAGCAGGCCCAGCCAGACGGTCGGCACAGCGGCGGTCATCGTCACCTTCTCGGTCTCGAGGAGATCGAAGACCGAGGCGCCGTCGAGCCTTGGCCCCGGCATCACCATGCTCGCGCCGCGCATCGGGCATGAGAGCGCGAGGCCCCACGAATTGGCGTGGAACATCGGCACCACCGGCAAGACCGCATCATCCGAGGTCACCGTGAGGCACGCGGACGTGCTCGCCATCATCGAATGCAGGAGGTTCGAGCGATGCGAATACAGCACGCCCTTCGGATTTCCCGTCGTGCCGGAGGTGTAGCAGAGCCCAGCGGCGGTCCGCTCGTCGAACTCCTGCCACGCGAAATCGTCGTCGACTTCGCCGATCCAATCCTCGTAGGCGACGGCGTTCTTGAGTTTGGTCGCCGGCATGTGGACGCCGTCGGTCAGAACAATGTAGCGCTCAATGGTCGGCAAACGGTCGGCGATCGCCTCTACCAACGGCACGAAGGTCAGGTCGACGAAGACGGCCCGGTCTTCAGCGTCGTTCATGATCCAGGCGATTTGCTCAGGGAATAGCCGCGGATTGACGGTGTGGTAGACCGCTCCGGCGCCGACGATGCCATACCAGGTTTCGAGATGGCGGTAGCCGTTCCAGGCGAGAGTCGCGACGCGATCGCCAAGCTTGATGCCGTCACGCTCTAGTCGTTTGGCGACTTTGAGCGCACGCTGCCGAACGGCGCGGTAGTTGGTGTAATGCATCGGCCCTTCGACGGTTCGCGAAGCGACCTGTTGCTCAGGGAACTGGATGGCGGCGAAATCGATGACCTTGTGCATCAGCAGGGGCCAATCCTGCATCCGTCCCAGCATGCGTTTTTCTCCCGACTGCCTTATCGGCGCTTGATTGCGGCGCGCGGATTGTTCATGGGACTTACACACTGGCGCCCTGTGCCCCGCTTGGCAATGCGCCGAAGGTGGAACTCTCCTCGCCGCTTCGCCCCGCTACGAACAGGAGCCCGATGCCTGACCGGCAGAACCCCGACCGCTCCATACGGGTCTGGTTTCGTCTCATCCGCCTCGAGGCGCGAATGCAGGCCGCGGTCAGCGAGCGCCTGCGCGAAATCGGCATTTCCATTCCGCAATGCGACGTGTTGACCACGCTGACCGAGCGCGAGGGCGTGAGCCAGCAGGAACTCGCCACGAGGCTTTACGTCACCAAGGGCAACATTTCCGGCCTGATCGACCGGCTGGCGGAAGCGGGCCTGGTCGAGCGCCGCTCGACCGCCGCCGACCGCCGCCAGCACGCCATCTACCTCACCGAGGCCGGCCGCCGAATGGCGGAGACGGCGATCGCGGTCCAGCACCGCTGGATCGCCTCGACCCTCGGCCGGATGGCCGAGCCGGACCTCGAAGCGCTGGAGGCAAAGCTGGTGGCGCTGAGGGACATCGTCCGCGAGGCTGAGGAACCTGAGCCGGCGGGTGCGGCGAAGGAGTGAGAGAGGCTCGCTCGTTAGCGAGTCCGTTTTGAGGGATTTCAATGGGTTGCGGCCCATTTAGCGAGTCGGCTTCTCCCGCCTCGTCCTGAGGAGACGCGCAAAGCGCGGCGTCTCGAAGGACACTTACAGTGGCGCCAAGCTGGCGCCTCCTTCGAGACACGATGCTGCGCATCGCTCCTCAGGATGAAGGTCGCTTATTCATGTAAGACACTGATATAGTTGATTTTCTTCAGAAGCAGGGATCTCGCCCCTGCCACTCAGCGATCCAGCCCGCCCATCAGCATGTATTTGAGCTCGACGAACTCCTCGACCCCATGGCGCGAGCCTTCGCGGCCGATGCCCGATTCCTTCACGCCCCCAAACGGCGCAAGCTCGCTCGAGATCGCGCCGGTGTTGATCCCGACCATGCCGTATTCGAGCGCCTCGGCGACACGCCACACGCGTCCGAGATCGCGGGCGTAGAAGTAGGACGCGAGGCCGAATTGCGTGTCGTTGGCTTTCGCGATCACGTCGGCTTCGTCCTTGAAGCGGAAGACCGGCGCGACCGGACCGAAGGTCTCCTCGCGCGCGACCAGCATCGTGGAATCGACGCCGGAGATCACAGTCGGCTCGTAGAACGTGCGCCCCAGAGCATGCCGCTTGCCGCCAATCACGACTTTCGCGCCCTTTTTCTGCGCGTCGGCGACGTGCTCCTCGACCTTCGTCACCGCGGCCTCGTTGATGAGCGGCCCCTGAGTGACGCCCGCCTCCGTCCCGTCGCCCACCTTGAGCTTCGAGACCGCTGCCGTGAGCTTGGCGACGAACGCGTCGTAGATCCCTTCCTGCGCATAGATGCGGTTGGCGCACACGCAGGTCTGGCCCATGTTGCGGAACTTCGAGATGATCGCGCCCTCGACGGCCGCGTCGACATGGGCGTCGTCGAACACGATGAAGGGCGCGTTGCCGCCAAGCTCAAGCCCGACCTTCTTCACCGTGCCCGCCGCCTGCGCCATCAGCACCTTGCCGACCTCGGTCGAGCCGGTGAAGCCGACGACTCGCACGGCCGGATGCTCGGTCATCGCCTTGCCGATGGCGCGCGCCTCGCCAGTCACAAAATTGAGGACGCCGGGAGGCAGGCCGGCGCGCAAGGCCAGTTCGCCAAGCGCAAGCGCCGTCAGCGGCGTCTCGCCGGCGGGCTTCGCCACCACGGTGCATCCAACCGCGATCGCCGGTGCGACCTTGCGGGTGATCATCGCGGCAGGAAAATTCCACGGCGTGATCGCCGCGACCACGCCGATCGGCTGCTTGACGACAACGATGCGGGAATCGGCGCGGAAGGTCGGATTGACCTCGCCGTAGATGCGCTTCGCTTCCTCGCCGAAAAACTCGATGTATGCGGCGGCGTAGTCCACTTCGCCGCGCGCCTCCGCAAGCGGTTTGCCTTGTTCGCTGGTCATGATGAGCGCGATGTCGTCGCGATTGGCAATGATAAGGTCGAACCAGCGGCGCAAGATCTGCGCGCGCTCTTTCGGCAATGTCTTCGCCCAAGGGCCGAAGGCGCGGTGCGCCGCTTCGATCGCGCCAATCGTCTCGGCTTCGCCGAAGCGCGGCGTCTTCGCGAGCACGGCGCCGGTCGCAGGATTGGCGATCGGACGCGTCCCCTCCCCCACCCATTTTCCGTCGACAAGGCACTGGCTTTTCAGGAGCGACGGGTCAGCGAGTTTCATGGGAAGCCTCCAAGGTTGAAGGGCTTATAGCAAAGAGAGCGGGCGACGGTGAGAGCGCGTCACAGGCTGGCCTGCAATCGCTGATAGATAAAGTCTTTCCTAACCCCTCGCGCTGAGGCGCCGCGAAGCGGCCTCGAAAGCCCGCCCTGAGCCTATCGAAGGGACGGTCCAAGAGGCGGACAAATCGGAGAACTGGATCATCCTTCGAGACGCGAAGCTTCGCTTCGCCCTCAGGATCAGGGGGTGGCCGCCGGTTTGCGAATCAACGAGACGGCTGCGGCGATCGCCGCGTAGACCGCAAGCATGATGAGACCCGCCGCCACGGCCTCAATGAAATGATGGGGCGAGAAGACGGCAAGCCTGCGCTCGCTCGATCCGCGCGCGACCTGGAGCTGCCATGACAACACGGCGGAAGCGCTGGCGACGCCAGCCACCGTGCCGAGAATACGCGTCAGATTGAGCGTCGCGCCGGCGACGCCGGCAAGGTTGGCCGGGACCGCATTGATGGTCGCGTGGTTGTTGGGCGCAATGAACACGCCCAACCCGATTCCGAAAGCAACGAGAGCGAAGAAGCCAACCCAAAGATTGGGCGTGGGCTGCATTGCGACAACGATCAGCGCGATGAGCGCGAGGAAGCAGAGAACCATTCCAGCAACGCTCAGAAGCCGTGCGCCGATCCAGTCCGCGAGCCCGCCCGCGACGGGCGCCACGATGCCGATGCTGACCGGAATGATCGCAAGCTTCAGCCCCGCAACAGTAGGGCTGTCCTCATAGCCGCTGACGAGCGCGAACGAAGCGAGGAAGAACATGCCGTACAGCATCGCATAAGAGAGCGCGCATGCCAGCGCGCCCGCCAGAAACGTGGGCCCTCTGAGAAGGGCAAGATCGACCAGCGGCGACGGCGCCTTGCCCTCCCGCCTGACAAAGAGAAAAATGAGCACGATCGCGGCGGCGACAGAACCCAGCAGAATGGGCGAGGCGAGGCCAAGCGCGGCGGCCTGATTGAGCGCGAACACCGCGAGCGTCAAAGCCGGCGCGAGCAGAAGCGCGCCACGCCAGTCGAACGTTGGCGTTGGACTCTGCCGCGGCGTAACAGGAAGCACCAGCCAGCCGGCGACGATCGAGATCAGGCCGATGGGGACGTTCACCCAGAACACCCAGCGCCAGCCCAAAGTCCCGATCAACAGTCCTTCCGCGACTGGACCGGCGCTGACGCCGACCGCCTGGGCGGCGGCGTAGAGTCCAAGCGCGCGCCCACGCCGGCTCTTGTCCGTCGCCTCGACGATCAGCGCCATGCTGTTGGCGCCGATCATCGCTCCGCCGACGCCTTGCAAGAATCGAAGCCCGTCCAGCGTGAGGAGGTCGGACGCAAGGCCGCAGAGAGCGCTGGCCGACGTGAACACGATGAAGCCGACGATGTAGAACAGCTTTCTGCCGAAGATCCGGCAAAGCTGGCCGAAGATCGGCATGAACGCCGCGACGCCCTAGAGATACGCGAGCGCGACCCAGCTTACACTTTCCAGTGTGGAGTCGAAGACGCGCCCCAAGGTCGGCAAAGCGAGTTGGACAATGCTCGCGTCGATCTGCCCCATTACCCCGGCCACGCAACACGCGCCGACGATCAGCCACGGATAGGATGGCAAGTGGGCAAGGCGTGCGAGCGGGGGCGGCTCCGCGCCATGGCGGATGAGGTCGCTCACGCGAAACGCAGGCGCCAAGCCCTCGACGCTCATCCGATCCCCCGACCCTATTCCCCCATGAGCAGCGGCCATATGGAGGACCGGCCGGCGTAAAAATCAAGCGCCGGGCGGAAAGTTGAGGTTCCGCCCATTGTCATTCCCCGCGGACCGCAGATCCGACCGGGAACGACAGCGAGGATTCGATATGAGGCGAAGAGTCCCGGGACGCGCCCTTTAACGCTCCCGCATCGCCTTCGAGGCGACTTCGACCAGCGGCGAGAACAGATATTCGAGCATCCGCCGCGCGCCGGTCTTGAGCTCGACCGTCACCGCCATGCCCGACGTGAGCGGCTGGACTGCGCCGTCGACGGCGATCGTTTCGGCGTCGGGCTTCAGCACCACCGGGAACACCAGATTCTGCGTGCGCTCTCCGCCGGCAAAACCGGCGGCGTTGGAAACGCGCGTCGGATCGCCCTCGATCGCGTTGGCGTCGGGCTCCGGAATGGCGTCTTTGGCGATGCGCGTCACATGCGCTCTGATCGAGCCGTAGCGGGTGAAGGGGAAGGATTCGATCTTGACCACCGCTTCCTGGCCGACACTGACAAAACCGATGTCGCGATTGCGCACATAGGCCTGGATCTCGAGTCCCGAATCCTCGGGAACGATGCGCATGATCTCCTGGCCGCTCGTAACCACCTGCCCGGCATTGGTGATGATCGACGATTGCACGCGCCCCGCGATCGGCGCTCTCAGCGTCAGATGACCGAGCTCAGCCTGAGCCTTGGCGAGGCGCTGCTCGATATCTTCGGCGTGCCGCTCGGCGTCCTCAAGTTTCTGGGCGTTCTCCGAGATGAAGTCCTGGACCGCCTTATCGGAATTGCGGGCGATGACCTCAAGCCCCGCGGCGAGGGAAGCCAGATCCTGCTCCTGCTTTGCCTCTTGCGTGATTTGATATTGCAGCGTCTCGGTGGCGTCGATGACCGCTGCCCGCGCGCCCGACTTCATTTCGACGAGCTTCGTGCGCATGGCGACACGCTCCTGCAGGGTCGCGACGAGGTTCCTCTGCGTTGCAATCGTCTCCCGCAGCTTGGCGGCTTCGGCGCTCTTTTGCGCGCGCTCGGCATCGAATGAGGCGACGTTCGCCGCCAATTGTCCGAGATCGGCGGCGAGAACACGGGCTTCGCGCTCGCGCAACGCCAGCGGTACGGTATCCGGCCAGTCAATCGCGGCGACGGGATCGAAACGATGCGACCGCGCGCTCAAGAGCGCTGTCTTGCGGCGCAGGATTTCCGCTCGCGCGGACGCAAGCTCGGCGCGCGCGCCTTCAGCGTCGGCCAAGGCCGCCGAGCGGTCGAGCTCGACCAGCACATCGCCCGCCTGCACGAGCGAGCCGTTGCTGACGCTGATGGCCTCGACCTTGCCCGTTTCCAGGGGCTCGACGACCTTCACCTGCCCCATCGGCTGAAACTTGCCTTGCGCGGCGGCGACGATGTCGACGCGGCCAAAATAGGCCCACCCCAGCGCAGTGACCACGAAGGCGCAGATGATCCATAAGAAAGCGACATGGACCGGAGAGGGCGGCGTCTCCAGGATCTCAAGCGCGGGTGCGAGGAATTCCCGGTCGCTGAGGTTCATTCCCCAAGTCTTGCCCGGCGCCTTGAACCGCGCCAGCGCGCGTGCGGCAAACAGCTTGGCGGCGGAACGCGCTTTGTCGCCAGGAGCCGCAGCGGGAATCAGGGTCACGCTGCGATCTCCGCCGGCTGGCTCTGAAGGCCCCAGAGATAGGCGTAGAGGCCACCGGGGCGGCGCAAAAGTTCAGCATGCGAGCCGACTTCGACGATGCGGCCATCCGCCATGCCAACGATGCGGTCGCATCCCCGCACCGCGGCCAAACGATGCGCGATGATGATCACCGTCCGATCCTTGACGATGCGGCGCATGTTGCGCTGAACGATGCGCTCGCTCTCGTAGTCGAGCGAGGACGTCGCCTCGTCGAAAATGAGAATGCGTGGATTGGTCGCCAGTGCCCGGGCGATCGCGATGCGCTGCCTTTGCCCGCCGGAAAGATTGGCGCCGCGCTCCTCGATCACGGTGTCATAGCCCTCCGGCAGCTTGTCGATGAACTCGTCAGCGCCGGCCAACCGAGCGATCTCGATGACGCGAGCGCGAGGCATCGCGGGATTGGCGAAGGCGATGTTCTCATGCACGGTGCGGTTGAAGAGGAGGTTCTCTTGCAAGACGACGCCGATGTGGCCGCGCAGCCATGCGGGATCGACATGGTTCAAGTCTGCGCCATCGAGCAGCACCTGCCCCTCGTTCGGAAGATAAAGGCGCTGAACAAGCTTGGTCAGGGTCGACTTGCCGGAGCCCGACGGCCCGACAATGCCAATCGTCTCGCCGGGTCGGATGACGAGCGAAATGTCTTTCAAGACCTCAGGCGAGCCCGGACGATAGCGGAAGCCGACGCGGCGAAATTCGATCGCGCCGCGCGGGGTCGGCGGCAGGAGGCGCGCCGACGACGAGGATTCGGGCGGTGTGTTGAGAATATCGCCCAGGCGTTCGATCGAGATCTGCACCTGCTGAAAATCCTGCCAGATCTGCGACAGACGCAAGAATCGGCTGGACCGCNTGCGNGGCGATCATGTTGAAGGCGACGAGCCCGCCGACGGTCAGGTCGCCGTCGATTACCGCCTTGGCGCCGAACAGAAGCAGCGCCGCGGTCGTAAGCTTGCTGATGTACTGGATGGCGAGCTGGCCGCCGGAGCCCAGCATCGCGGCGGCGAAGCTCGTCTTGACGTAGGCTGCGAGCTTCTCTTCCCACTGCGCGCGCATGATCGGCTCGACCGCGGCAGCCTTCACCGTGTTCACGCCGACGATCGTCTCGACCAGGAACTGCTGGCTCGCCGCGCCGCGATTGAATTTCTCCTTGACCAGTTCGCGTAAAGGCGGCCTCACGGAAAAGCCGATCACGACATAAAACGGAATGCCCGCGAGCACGATCAGGGTCAGCGACCACGAATAGGCGAATAGGACGCCTACGAAGACGAAGGCAAACAGAAGGTCGAGCGCAGAGAACAAAGCCTGTCCGGTGAGAAAACTGCGGATCGTCTCCAGCTCCCGCACCCGGGCGACGGTTTGCCCCGTCGACCGCGTCTCGAAATAGGAAATCGGCAGGCGCAGAAGATGGGCGAACAGGCGTTGGCCGAGCTCGACGTCGATCCGATTCGTGGTGTGCGACAGCGCGTAGGTGCGCAGATATTGGAGCGCGACGTCGAACAACCCGATGGCGACGAGGCCGCCGACGAGCACGAACAAGGTCTCGTAACCGCGATGGGTCAGCACCTTGTCGACGACCACCTGGAAGAACAGAGGTGTCGTGAGAGCGAAAATCTGCACGAACAGCGAGGCGGCCAGCACATGGCCGAGCGGACGGCGGTAGCGCCAGATCGTAGGCAGAAACCAGCGCATGCCGAACTGGCGCGGATCGACGCCGACGCCGCCGATCCGGCGAGCGACGAGAAGCGCCTGCCCGCCAATGTCGCGCGCAAGGTCGTCAAGCGGCGTCTCGTGGGCGGCGTGGCTGATCGGATCGACCAGCCGGCAGAGGCCGGACGGATTGCGCCCCCCGAACACCATGAACGCGCCGCTGCCCATGCGGACGATCGCCGGAGTGGGTAAGGTCGCGAGCCGTTCGGCGGTGACCTTCTCGACCAGGCGCGCCCTCATCCCGACGAGCTTGGCGGCGCGGATGAGGTCGCCCTCATTGGCCTCACGCGCGCCCAGCGCCAGCTCGCGGGCGAGCTGCACCGGGTCGGCGGCGATACGATAATAGGCCGCGATGCCGCATAGCGCCCGCAAACCAGGGTCAAGCGGCGTCCCCTCGCTGAGAGGCGGCGCGGTCTCGATCATCTGAGCTCAAGCCTTTCTCGTCCGGAGTGGCCCGGCGAACGACGATCCGCACGGCCCCGACGCGCGCAGTGGCCCGCGGGTCGCAATCGTACCGAATGACGGTCCGTTAACCGCAAGCTCAACCGCAGGACAGACTTAGCAAATGCTTGAGAACCGCTTCGTTCTGGGATTCCGGTCGAGACGGCGCGAGCCGCTCGGACGAGTTTCCAAGCAGCCGATGCTTTTAGGCTTCGCGGGCTTTAGGTTATGCCGAGTTCTGTCAGAGCCGCGCGCGCCTCATTTCGGCCTGAACGAAGACGAGGCCTAAAGGAACGGTCTTGAGATCACGAAGGCGCTCGCTCTCGTGAGCTCTCGTGATCTTCGTCTTACCGGCGCTGAAGCGTCGGCGATCACGCCCCGTGCGTGACGACCTTCACGTCGACATTGCCGCGCGTGGCGTGGCTATAGGGGCAGATCTTCTCGTGCGCCTCCTCCGCGAGCGACTGGAGTTCCGCCTGGGCTAAGCTCGTATCGGTCACATCGAGCACGACGGCGAGGCCGAAGCCGCCCTTCTCGCGCGGGCCGATGCTGACGGCGCATTTCACCGTTGCTTTCGACGCGTCCTTCTTGTGCTGCTTGGCGATGAAGTCGAGCGCGCCCCCGAAGCAGGCGGCATAGCCGGCGGCGAACAGGTGTTCGGGGGTCGCGGTGTTCGGCTTGCCCGGCCCACCCATCTCCTTCGGCACGGACAGATCGACGCTGACCATGCCGTCATCGGATTGCGTATGTCCGTTGCGTCCGCCTTGAGCGGTTCCATGAGCGGTGTAGAGCGGCTTGATCGCGTCGGTCATGTGATGATCTCCTTATGGCGGTTTCGGAGCGGATAGGATCACGGCTCTATACGAGAGGCAAATGCGCGCGCCGCCTCAGTCGCGGCCCGTCTCGTGCACAATCTCGGCCATCGCATGCGCATCGTCGTCGCCAATCGCCTCGAGGCCAGCGACGACGCCAGCGCGATCAGCGGCGTTGCGGTTCTGGCTCGTCTTCCACTTTCCGCGGATGTCGAGGATCTCGATCTCGAGGCCGACGATCGCCCGGCGCTGCATGGCGATGAAGTCAGCGGGCGCGTCGCCGACCGCCCAGGGCTGCTCGCGGCGCTGCTCGAGCGCCTGCGTCAGTTCCTCGATCTGCTGGCCAAGCCAGGCGTCGTCCATCACTTTTGCGCGGCCCTTCGCCTGGACCATGGTGTAATTCCAGGTCGGCACGACTTTGCCTGTCTCCTGCTTGGTCGCGTACCAGGACGGGGTGATGTAAT
>JGI12635J15846_10004872_pt1 | contig 11606 bp, 10 predicted proteins | sample BlaSpr_A8_OM2_M2_FD_15846 | JGI IMG/M metagenome (IMG submission 15846) | reverse complement strand
TAGTTTCGCGTTATCTCTCCTTATTTTGCCGAAGGATGACGCTTGGCGCGGAAAATACTGCTCGCTGATGACAGTGTGACGGCCCAGAACATGGGACGAAAGATCCTGGCGGATGCCGGGTATGACGTCGTTACGGTCAATAACGGATCGGCCGCCCTGAAGCGAATCACCGAAATCAAACCGGATCTGATCGTGCTGGATGTGTACATGCCCGGCTACAGCGGGCTGGAAGTTTGCCAACGCCTGAAGGATGCCGCTGCGACGGCGCACATTCCCGTGCTGCTGACGGTGGGCAAGCTGGAACCTTTCAAGCCAGAAGAAGCGCGCCGGGTCAGGGCCGATGCTCACATCGTGAAGCCATTTGAAGCCAGCGAGTTGCTGAGTGCGATCACGCGACTCGAAGACCGCATGGTGCCGCAGCAATCCGAGGGCGGGCGCTATAGTACGTCGGCTTCTGGTGTGGAGCGGTTCAGCGGCGAGGGAAACGGCAGGACAACGGAAAGCAAAGCGGGTGCCGATACTGGATGGAAGAGTCGGCTGGGTTTTCCGTCGAAGAAAAAGAAAGAAGAACCGGAACCGGAATCAGAAGATATCGCAGCAGCAGCGACCTTCCGCGATTTTCGAAAGGTGAAGGGCAAGACCGGCGCGAGTGTACCCCTTACGGTGAAGGAGCCTCCGCCGCCGGGACAGGAGCCGGGATTGGTTCCGGATATTCCACGCGACATCACCCCGGAAGAGTTGGACGCACTTAGTGCGTTGGCCGCGAAACTCGATGGACCGACTTCTGCAGGTGAGAATATTGCGCCGCTGGCGGAAAAGATGGGTCCCGGCATGTCTCCGGCGGCAGAGTTGGCGACGGCAGACACTGAAGTGGCTAAGACTGAAGTGCCAAAGANTGAAGTGGACGCTCCTGCGGCTGCGGCAGACGCGAAGAAAGAAGTTGAAACTCCGGCTCCGGTCGCCGAGGCTGNGGTCGAAGTACNTCANCACGAAACCGGGCGTCCAGANGCCCAGCATCCAGAAATGCCGGCTGCGGTGGTCGCAGNCGCGGTGAATACCGCCCCCTTTGCGCAGGTGCCGGCGCCCGTGGACAAGAACGATGAGCCGATGTTCGCTACGGCTGCGAGCGCAGTTGGGCAGACGGCGGAAGAAAAGATTGAAGCGAAGCCCGCCGAAGCCGTCGCGAAGAGCGAAGGCGCCGAGGCAAGCGCGCCAGCCGAAGCAGTTGCTGCGAAGGACAAAGGATCCAAGCCCGAAGCATCGGAGACGGAAGAGCCGGCGCCGAGCGATGAGGCACTGGCCGAGGCGTTGCGCTTGCTGACACCCGCTACCGCGAACGTGGATGTCTCGACGGTTCCGTCGCACGGAACCGTGGTGGCGGCCGGTCCGCGGTGGGTAGCGGAGCCGGTGGCGTTGACTACGGAGGAAGCGGCGATTTCGCTGGAAGCGGAAATGTTCAGCACATTCGCGGCAACATTCGCGGCGGCGTCCGGCGGCGACATGGAATCGGTAGGGATCACCGGAGTTTCAGCGATTGCGGCCGCGGTTGAGAGCAGACTGGCAGAAGCAGAATTGGCGGCCAGTGCGAAAGCTTTGTCGGAGCAAGGAGCCGAGCGTTCTTCAGAGACCACCGCCGCGGTCCCGGAAACATCGGTCGTGGAGGCACCAGCAGAAGTGGTGGCGGCGGTTTCGAACCCAGCGAGTCCAGTGGTGGTGGACGGGATCGAACCAGAGAAGGTCGAACCACAGAAGATCGAAGCGGAAAACCTCGAAGCGGAGCGGACGGATTCGCCGGCCAAAGTCGCGGAGGAAGCACCTGCGGAACAGGCCGCGGCAGCGACGTTCGCGGCTGCAGGGAGTAAGGATGAGGTCGTGGTAAAAGCGGACCAGAACGAAGAGCCCGGCATTGGCACGACGGCTGCTGTGGTAGAAGAGAATCAAGATTCGAGTTCAGATTCTGGGGGTCAGGATTCCATGGGCAAGGACGTGAAAGCGAAATCGGGGAAGTCGACCTGGCATCAGATCCACACCGCGCCGGCCAGCGTTGCCGCGAGCAACGACGTGGTGGAAGCGGCGAAACAGGCGGCAGCCGAGGAGTCTCCAAAGGCCATGGCAGCAGCGGCGGCCGCAGAGGGTTCAGCGTCTCCGTCTGCAACGGACGCCAGCACGATTGCCAGCATCGTGGACAGCGTAATGGCCGATCTTCGCCCGAAGATCGTGGAAGAGATTGCAAAGAAGCTGGCCGGGAAGTAAGCAGCTTTCAGCATTCAGCACTTGGCCTTTAGCTTTTGGCTCTTAGCCCTTGAGGAGTTCCTGCCCGCGACAATGGACTGCTCTGTTACGGAGCAGTGCGAGGAACTATGAGTGCGAGGATGTCGGTCTACATTGCATCCGCGATTGTGATTCCCGTAAGCTTCCTGCTGTCGCTGTCTTCATCTAACCTCCTTCTTTCCTCCGTGCTGTTTTGCAATGTTCCCTGGGATGGCCGTCCAAATGGCGATCACAGGGGGACACGGCGGCACAATGGCCCCGGACACCTCAGCGCCGATAATCGGAGCAGCGGTCAATATAATTGCTGATTCGCTGCTGGGTTGGGGCGCGGCCAAGGTATTTCATACATTCGCTTCAAAATGAAGGACGAACAAACCTGCTCCTAGTTTGACCCCTGTTTTCTCGCGCCTGTAAGATCAATGCTTCACCCTCTTGCTGCCGGCGTTTGTCTCTCCGCAAGGAGTTGCCGAGCTTTTGCTCGGCCGGGACGGCGCGGCGGTCGTCCCTACACAAGGCTGGAGCCAAACATCTACGATGCCGCAAGAATTGCCGAAAGCTTACGAACCGGGCGCGATTGAGACGCGCTGGGCCGANTATTGGGTCCAGGAAAAACTGTTTCACGTGGAGACGCCGGCGCCTGGAGATTCGCGTCCGGTGTTCACGCTGCTCTTGCCGCCACCGAATGTGACCGGGCGGCTGCACATGGGGCACATGATGGAACAGACGCAGATGGACGTCATCGTGCGCTGGCACCGCATGCGCGGCTTCGTTTCGCTCTGGCTGCCGGGCACGGATCACGCCGGCATCGCGACCCAGATGCTGGTGGAGCGCCAGCTGGCCAGCGAGGGCAAGAAGCGGCGTGAGATGGGACGCGAGAAATTTCTCGAGCGCGTCTGGGAATGGCGGCGCGAGTATGGCGGCGCGATTCTCGACCAGATGAAACGGCTGGGCGCGTCGGTCGATTGGGACCGCGAATACTTCACCATGGACGACAAACTGTCGCACGCGGTGAAGGAAGTGTTCGTGCGGCTGTATGAGGATGGGCTGATTTATCGCGGGAAGTACATCGTGAACTGGTGCCCCGACTGCGGTACCGCGATCTCGGACCTCGAAGTGAAGCACGAGGATGTCGCGGGCAAGCTNTATGAAATCCGATACCCGGTGATTGGCGGAGTNTCGGGCAAAGACGAGTTTATTACTGTGGCGACCACGCGTCCGGAGACGATGCTCGGCGACACAGCGGTNGCGGTGAATCCGACGGACGAGCGCTACACGCATCTGCATGGCAAGCATGTGTTGCTGCCGCTGATGAATCGCGAAATTCCGATCATCGCGGACGAACTGGCGCAACCTGAGTTCGGCACCGGCGCGGTGAAGGTGACGCCGGCGCATGATCCCAACGACTTCGAGGCTGGCCTGCGGCACAACCTGCCGCAGATCGAAGTGATTGACGAGCACGCCAAGATGAATGCGAATGCCGGACCCTATGCGGGATTGGATCGCTTTGCCGCCCGCGCGCGCATTGTGGAGGACCTGACGGCGCAAGGCTTCCTGGTGGGCACAAAGGATTACACGATTGCGCTTGGCAAGTGCGACCGGTCGGGGACGATTGTCGAGCCGCGGCTGTCGACGCAGTGGTTCGTCAAGATTGCGCCGCTGGCGAAGCGGGCAATTGAGGTGGTGGAAACGGGATACATCCGCTTCACTCCGGAGAATTACGGGCAGATTTATTTGAACTGGATGCATAACATCCACGACTGGTGCATCTCGCGGCAGTTGTGGTGGGGCCACCGGATTCCGGCGTGGTATTGCACGAACAACCAGTGCAAGGAAGTGGTGGTCGCGCGCGAGGCTCCGTCGTCGTGCAAGTGCGGCGGCACGAAACTGGAGCAGGACATGGACGTGCTCGACACTTGGTTTTCGTCGGGGCTATTGCCATTCACCACTCTCGGTTGGCCTGCGGCGACGCGCGATCTGGAAGTGTTCTATCCCAATTCACTGATGATTACCGGCTTCGACATCCTGTTTTTCTGGGTGGCACGGATGATCATGCTCGGGTGCTGGTTCATGATGCCGCCGCACAGGCCGAGCCCGAGTTCTGAGACGAGTCTGGCGACGGGCGAAGATGCCTTGCGTGCGAGCGTTCCCTTTCGCGAGGTTTACATCCACGCCTTGGTGCGCGATGCGGATCGGCAGAAAATGTCGAAGACTAAGGGCAATGTGCTAGATCCAATTGAGGTGATCGGGCAGTACGGGACGGACGCGACGCGCTTCACCCTGGCGGCGATGGCAGCTCCCGGCACGGATATCGCGTTCAGCGAGAGCCGCACGGCGGGATACCGTAATTTTGCCAACAAGATATGGAACGCGGCGCGGTTCATGTTCATGAACGTGGATAGGATCGAGCCGAGCCTGCGGCCTGGGGACGGGCGGGACGCCCGTCTCTCCATAAGCCGCGGCATTGCCGGGTTTCAGGCTGACTCGCTCGAAGACCGTTGGATACTCTCGCGGTTCAATCGCGCGGCGAAAGACGTGAACGAGTCTCTTGAGACTTATCGTTTCGATGAGGCGGCGAATCGCATCTACGATTTCTTCTGGGGCGAGTTCTGCGACTGGTACATCGAGCTGATCAAGCCGCGGCTGAACTTCGAGGAAGGCGCGGACACGGGACCTGCCCGAGTTGCCTGCGCAAATCTGGTAAATCTGTTCGAAGCGTCGTTGCGGCTGCTGCATCCCGTGATGCCGTTCATTACGGAAGAAATCTGGCACGCGGAGTACGATGGCAAGCCGCCGCTGAAGTCGATTGCTCTGGCGTCGTATCCGGCAGCGGACGAGGGTCAGATTGATTTGGGCGCGGAGACCGAGATGGCGATTCTGCAGGATCTGATCGTCAGCGTGCGCAATCTGCGAGCGGAATTGAAGGTTGAGCCTAAGGTCAAAGTGCCGATCGAGGTGTTTGCGCACGAACCGGGGATTCGCACGATGCTCGAAAGGAATCTCGGTGCGCTTCTGCTTGATCGTCCGGCAAATGTGGAGAAGATCACGTTTGTGGAAAGCTCGCTGGCGAGTTTGCCGGGTGCGCGCAGCACGTCGCGATTTGATGTCCATGCCATCTACGAGAAGAAAATTGATATCGCCGCCGAGCGCGAGCGTCTAACAAAAGAGCTGGATAAGATTGAAAAGCAGCTGGCGAGTGCGCAAGCCAGACTGGGCAACGAGCAATTCTTGAGCAAAGCTCCCCCGCATGTGGTCGAGGGACTGCGCAAGCAAGTTGAGGAATTGACGGTTCTGCGAGAGAAGGTCGTCGCCAAGTTGAAAGAGCTCGGCTAGGCACGACTCACTACACGGGAACGGACGGGCGAGGGCGCCCCTCCGACACGATCTACACAAACATGGACTGGAATTCACGACGAATTACCGCGATTCTGGAGAACGCGCTCAACGAAGATCGGGCGACGAGCGATGCGACCAGCTACGCCTGTATTGATCCCAACCAGCGCGCCTCGGCGACCATTGTCGCCAAGCAGGAATGCATGCTGGCTGGCCTCGGATGCGTTCCGCGAATTCTCGACGTCTATGCGATGCTCGACGGGGCGGTCACTTCGCATTATGAGGTGACTAGCCATCCTTCAATTTTTGATGGTATTCGCGTGCACGCGGGGCAGCAGATCGCCGTGATCCAACACAACGCGCGCGTGATTCTGTCGTGTGAGCGGGTGATCCTGAATTTTCTGCAGCGGATGGCCGGAATCGCCACCACTACGCGCAAGTTTGTGGATGCGGTGGAGGGCACGCGGGTGCGGATTCTCGATACACGCAAGACAGCGCCGGGGCTGCGTCTGATTGACAAACACGCGGTGCGATGCGGAGGCGGCCAGAATCACCGGCTGGATCTTTCCGACGGCGTATTGATCAAGGGCAATCACATTGCGCTGGCGGGAGGCATCATTCCGGCGCTGGAGCGTGCGATCCACAACCGCCGCGGGCGGCAGCCAATCGAGATTGAAGTGCGGTCGCTCGAAGAACTGCAGCAGGCGCTGGATCACGGGGCGGAGGCGATCCTGCTCGATCATCTGCGGGTTGAGACGGTGCGCGAGGCGGTCGAGATCTGTTCGCGTCAGCCAAGACGGATTCCGCTGGAGTGCGCGGGGGGAATTAATCTCGAGAATGTGCGGTCGTACGCCGAAACGGGCGTGGATTTCATTTCGGTGGGGGCGTTGACGCAATCGGCCACGGCAGTGGATATGAGTTTGCGGGTTACGCCGGCATGAAAACCCGGTCGTTGGTCACTGGTCGTTGGTCACTGGTCGTCGGTCGTGCGCGGGCCGGCACACCATTGCTGCTTTTCATCTTCCCCGGATTCGATTTGCCAACGACTAACGACCAACGACCAGCGTCCAGCGACTGTTTATAATTCCCTCCATCGCCGCTTCCACGAAAACTCGCAGCCTGCCGTCTGTGCACAAGGCGACAGATGTTCGCCTCGGCCGCATCGTGCGCCTGTTCATGAGCCACGCCACCGTTGTCGTCAGCGGCACCAAGATCGCGGAAGAAATCGGGACGAGCCAGTCGGAAGTTTGGCGGCTCATTCAGCAACTGCGCGGATTGGGAGTGGATGTGGCTGGACATCCGGCGAAGGGCTATCAGTTGCGCGCGGTTCCAGACCTGCTCCTGCCGGAAATGTTGGCGCCATCATTGAAGGGCACGATCTTTGGAGGTGGTCCAGGCAATGCCAAGCAGATCCATCACTATTACAAAATCGGCTCGACCAATTCGGAGGCAATGCGATCCGCGGCGGAGGGCGGGCGGGAAGGCAGCGTATTTCTCGCCGAAGAACAGCTGGCCGGGCGGGGACGTGGTGCGCACACGTGGCATTCGGCGCGTTCGACGGGGATTTACTGCTCGGTGATCCTGCGTCCGGTGATGCCGCCTTCGGATGCGCTGATTTTTTCGCTGGCTGCGGGGCTGGCGGTGCGCGCGGCGGTTATGGAGATTGCACCGCAGCTTCGTGCGGACCTGAAATGGCCGAACGACCTGCTGCTTAGCGGCAAAAAATTCTGCGGCATTCTCAGCCGAGATGAATGCCGAAGCCACGCGGGTGCGACATCTGGTGGTGGGGATGGGGATCAACGTGAACCAGGTGAAGTTTCCGGCTGAGCTGCGGGAAATGGCGACGTCGTTGCGGATCGAGACCGGCACCGAGTGGTCGCGCGTGGAACTCTGCGCCGCTTTGCTAAAATCGCTCGACCGGCAGTATCGGACCTTGATTGAGGATGCGGGAGCGCGAGCTGCGATCCTCCGCCGGTTTGAGGAGAGTTCGTCGTCGGCGCGCGGCAGAAAAGTGAGCATCGAAGAAAATGGCGGTTTGGCGGGCGTTACCGAGGGATTGGATGAGCGCGGATTCTTGCGGGTGAGAACGGCGCGGGGTTTGACGACGGTGATGAGTGGAACGGTGAGGCTGGACGGGGCGTAGCCCGGTCTCCACACGTGGTTTATCCAGGTTGATTATCTATGTTGCTAGTCATTGATGTCGGTAATACGAATACGGTGCTGGGCGTGTTTGAGCGGGCAGCGCACCGTGCGGGCGAAGACGTGACCACGGACCCGGCGCGCTACGAGCGGCTGGTGGCGAACTGGCGCGTTGGTTCGCATCTGAACCGTACGGTCGACGAGTATGGAGTGATCTTTCGCAATCTCTTCTCGATGGACAACCTGGAAGTTTCGAGCGTGCATGGAATCGTGATTTCATCGGTGGTGCCGCCGCTCGATTCGGTGTTGCGGCAGGTGTGCGAGCGCTATTTCAACACCAAGCCACTATTCATCGAGCCGGGCGTAAAGACGGGTATGCCGGTGCTGTATGACAATCCCGCGGAAGTTGGCGCGGACCGCATCGTGAATGGGGTGGCGGCGTTTGAGAAATATGGTGGGCCCTGTGTGATTGTGGACTTCGGCACGGCGACGACCTTTGACTGCATTTCGAAGAAGGGCGAGTACATGGGCGGCGTGATTTGTCCGGGGATTGGAATTTCAGCGGACGCGCTGTTTCAGCGCACGGCGCGGCTGCCGCGAGTGGAGATTCGCAAGCCGGCTCGGGTGATTGGAACGACTACGGTGGGCAGCTTGCAGTCGGGGCTCTACTACGGGTATCTCGGCCTGGTCGACGGCATCCTGGAGCGGCTGATGGATGAACTGGGTGAGGAGACACGAGTGATTGCGACCGGCGGACTGGGATCGCTGATTGGCACGGCTTCACGCTTTATCAAAGATGTGGACGAATTTCTCACCCTCGAGGGGCTCCGCATCATTTGGGATCGGAACCAGTCCTTCCGCCGCGAAGCCGCGCCGAAGGCAACGAAGGCACCGGCCGCTGCCAAGCCGTTGGATGCCGCTGCGAAACCGTGGCCCTCGCCGAAGTCTCCTAAATCGCGCTGAGCTAAATCGCGTTGAAGCATCGTGGAAAATTACTTCAATTACTTCACCGAAATCGAAGAGCACTATCTGCGGCGGCGGGGGACTCACCTGCTCCTCTCAACGCTTGATTGGGCTCTGATTGAGATTTGGAAAAGTGCGGGCGTGCCGCTAGAGGCCGTGCTCCGCGGGGTGGATGACGCGTTTGACAAGTACGATCAGCGTCCGTCGAAATCAAAGAAAGTGAACAGCCTGGCGTATTGCTCACAGGCTGTGCTGGCTGCGGCGGAAGATATGAAGGAAGCAGCCGTAGGTGCGACCGGCGACGAAAAAGCTCAGCGAGAGCCCGGATTTGAAGTGGCGCAACTTGCAGCGTTTTTGCGGGAGAACGCCGACAAGCTCGAAAAAGCGAAGCTGCCGGAGCGCGCGGGATTCGCGACTGGAGCGCTCGCACGTGAAGAAGCGGGTTCGATGCGTGAGATGGCGGAGTCAATCGAACGCACCGGGAAACTTCCGCGGCTGGAAGATTTGGAGCGCCGACTGACCGTGCTGGAGGAAAAGCTCTTCGCGGTATTGATGGCGGCGACTCCGGATGACGATCTGGTAAATGTTCGCGCGGAAGCGGATCGGGATATTGCCCCCTACCGGCGAAACATGACGGCTGCGCAGGTTGAGCAACTGCACAAACAATATGTGCATAAGCGCCTGCTGGAGCGATGCGGCGTGCCGCGCCTGAGTTTGTTCTATATGCACTAGCGTAGGGACAGCCGCTCTCGGCTGTCCAGGCGGGGCGAAGCCCCGCCGTGGATTGAGAGGATGACAAAACGAAATCCGTCAAAACCCATGCTTCTTTCCATCGAAAAGTTAATCTACGGCGGTGACGGTTTGGCACGCACTCCCCCCGGTGCAGACGGTCGCAGCATGGCGGTGTTTGTTCCGTTTGTGCTGCCGGGGGAGCGGGTTGACGTCGAGATCCGGCAGGAGAAACCTGGGTTCGCTCGCGGCTTGGTAGCGCAGTTGATCCTAGCTTCGCCCGATCGCGTCGAAGCGCGGTGTCCGTACTTCCGGCAATGCGGCGGATGCCACTACCAGCACGTCCCATACGAGCGGCAACTGGAATTTAAAGCTGAAATCCTGCGCGAGACGCTACAGCGGATTGCAAAGGTCGAACTGAAGTCCGAGATTCGCCTGCATGGTTCCCCTCCCTGGAACTACCGCAATCGGACGCGGCTGCAGGTGCAGACTGTACCAGAGTTTGCGCTGGGGTACCTCCGATTCGGCTCGCACGAATTTCTTCCAGTGCGCGAATGTCCGATCAGCTCACCGCTCCTCAATCGGGTGATGGCGCGCCTGCATGAACTGCGCGGACTGAATTGTCCGGCGGCAGTTGAAGAGATTGAGCTGTTCGCGGATGGGGCGGATGAGCGTTTGCTGGCTTGGGCGTTCTTTGGCCGCGAGGCTGACAAGCGAGATCTATTGCGCTGGGCGGAGGCGCTCGAGCATGAGTTGCCGGAAATCGCCGGTGTGACGTTTTTCTCTTCGCGGCGCCACACTTCAAAAAGACAACCAGAAGATGATGCGGCGATGGACCCGAAAGCGCTGGCGCAGTCAGGCGCGAAGTCAATTCGGTATCGAACCAAGAACCTCGAGTATCAGGTCAGCGCCGGAGCATTCTTCCAGGTGAACCGTTATCTCATCGACGAACTGATTTCGGTCGTGACCGGCAATGCGCGCGGAGACGTCGCACTCGACCTGTACGCAGGAGTGGGGTTATTTTCCGCGGCGTTGTCGCAGAGTTTTCATCACATATTGGGTGTAGAGGCGTCACAGACAGCGTATGGCGATCTGCTGCAGAATGTACAGGCGAACGTGAAAGCGGTCGGCGCGCGAACCGAGGATTACCTGAAGAGCGAATACCGAAAAAGCCAGCCGGTGCGAAAACGTCCTGACTTGGTCGTCCTGGACCCTCCCCGCACCGGGGCCGGCAAGGTAGTGATCCGATCTCTGGTGGAACTTGGGGCGCCCCGCATCCGATATGTTTCGTGCGACCCGGCGACGCTGGCCAGGGATATCACCCCCCTTCTGGCGGCCGGATACCACATCGAGGAGGCACACTTATTCGATCTCTTCCCCGAGACGTTTCACATCGAATCGGTAATGCTGCTGGCACGCTGACCGTTTTCGCATCGCCCAGTTCCTCCTGGAAGACGGGTGGATAGTCGAGGGCCCTGGCAAGCTCATGCCTGCCACTTTCATCGCGCAACCACCATGGGAATGCCGGCCAACTTGGCGGCGATTCCGCTTACCCAGATACTGATGCCCACCTCTGCCGCCGCTATCGGCTTAGGATACATCTCAAGCGCGCTGGCCAAGCCCGCGGTTTGGATTTCCGGCCTCGCGCTCGAGGGAATCGCTGGAACGGTGCACTTTCTCGGCGGCTCTCATCTCGCTGGCGCATCCGTCGCCGATTTGCGGGTGGCCATGCCTTCGCTCGCGATGATCATGGCCTCGATCGCCGCCCTGACGCTCGCCATGCTGGCGGCTCGGCGCACGCGCCTGGCCACTCTCGCTTCAGTGGCGTTTGCGGTTCGGCGTTGCGGTCTGGATTGCGTTTGTCCCCGCGCGCCTTCACCTTCGCCCCGGCGTGATGGAGATGACGACCATTGACGTCGGACAAGGCGATTCCATTCTGCTGGTCAAGCCCGAAGGCCGCACCCTGCTCATTGACGCCGGAGGCCTGCCGCAGTGGATGCATTCGGACTTCGATCTAGGCGAACAGGTGGTCTCTTCTTATCTTTGGAATCGAGGGATCGATCATCTCGACGTGGTCGTGATCACCCATCCTTTATGCCGACCACCTCGGCGGAATGCCCGCGGTGATCGCAAATTTCCATCCCCGAGAACTCTGGCTGAGTATCGACAAGCCG
>JGI12635J15846_10004871_pt1 | contig 11607 bp, 10 predicted proteins | sample BlaSpr_A8_OM2_M2_FD_15846 | JGI IMG/M metagenome (IMG submission 15846) | reverse complement strand
AGCCGACATCTAGGAACTCGACGCCGGGGCTCGCGGCGATGACGCGCTGTATCAGGGCGTCGGGGTAGCGAGGCCTCGCCCGGTCGTACCGGTCAGCGTTCACTCCGAAGGACTCCGCTACCTGCCGGAGCCGGTGCGGCTCCTGGTCGGACAAAGACGAGGGTTCAGTCGACACAGTGCGAGTCTACGTCCTATGCCTTGACCGAACGCCAGCGTTGCCTGCCGTGGCGCACTTGGCGCACTTCAATCTCGACGTCACGAAATCCCGCCGCGAGCAAGCGATCCGGCAGTGTCTCCGGCGAAACCGTGTTGCGGGTGTCGCGGAAATGCACTTCAAGTACTGGTACAAAGGTAATTACTAGACGTCTCGCTGTGAGTTTGCCCCTGTGAGTTGCCTCGGGCAAAACGGGACGTGCAACATGCTGACGTGAAATTGCTCACCATCCTCGAGCGCGTCGATCCGAAACCCGTAGGCGTCGAAGAACTCCCAGTTCGGGCCGTCGTTCTCACTGCCTACAGAAATCGAAGCAGCGGTTTGTCTGCGGGACGTAGCGCTGGACGCACTTTTCATGTTCACCCGTTTAGACGATGGCTCTTGACCGGCCGCATGCCTGCGATTTGATCGGCAACTTAGTCCTCTTGCGCCCGTACAACAGGCGGTCGGAGTGACCTGTATTGCTGGAGGGATTGCATTTCAAATTGCGGCCCCTCCGAACTCATCGAACCCGCCAGACGGCTGTCGGCCCCCTGGCGCAAAATACGAGCGACAAAGGGGGACCACACACCCGAAAGGACTCGACCATGCGCAATTTAATGGCCGCCGCGTGCTTCACCGCCGCGACTGTGCTTGCCGCCGTCCCGGCCCACGCCGACCCTTATCCCCACATGCCCAATATGCAGAACGGGTACTGTCCAGGCGGCGGGATGGGCTCGCAGATTTCTATGGCTTATTGCGACGGGGTGCCTTACCCGGATGGCTCATACTGGCATGCGATTCAGTACGGGGCTCCGATGATCGGGCACCCGTATGGGCTTCTCTCGCCAGGCCTTCAGTGTGTTGTGGGCGGTGGAGCGGTCCCGCAGCCGGCGCCTCCGGGTGGGTGTGGTGGGGCCGTACCACCGCCGCCACCATCGCAGTAACGCCCAGGGGCTGACAGATGCAAGCAAGAAGTCGATCTTGGTTGGCCGCGATCGCGGTGGCCCTTAGCGTTTCGGCCTGCAACACGGGTCCGCACCGTGACGCGCGGTCGTTCGACGCAGGCTACAAACAGGGCGGGCCGCCCCTTAAATGGGGCGGGTTTCAGTCCCGGCTCTTCCGCTCAGGACTCGGCTGCCGCCCGCCCGTCCAGCAGTGCGTCGATGTGTGCGGTCCATCGATGACCTCCGTGTCGACGTACGGCACTCGTCGACCATCAGCACCGCCACAGTCCGCGCGGACGGCGCACTCGTGGACGACGACGGATGGGACTGGTACGAATTCGAGATCACCCGAACGAACCAGTAACCCGACCACAACACAACCGCTCCCGGTTAAACGGCCGGGGCGGTTTTTTTGGCGCCCAGCTTGCCGGCCAGCTTCAGTCAGTCCCCGGCCGCAAATTTTTTTTGGGGGTTCGCCAGGTCGAGAAATAATACTGAGCTGTCGCCGTCTGGTCGGTGCCGTCTGGTTGGCCTACTGTCTGGTCGCCGAGGGCGGCAAGGAGGCCGAGGTGAAGCTCGCCGAGGCCTCGGCGGCCATCGCACGACTTGTCCGCTCTTGAGTGCTACCGCGTGGTTGAGCCTTGCGGCGGGACCAAGCGCGGCGACCTACTGGGCACCAAAAAGCATGGTGGAGCGGGTGATTTCACGTTGCAGCCGGGTAGCGAGGCACAACACTTGACTCCTATACCCTACCGGGGTACCGTCTGGCGTATGAATCAAACTGAAACCTGTCACTGTAAATCCACAGGCTGCAGCTGCGGCGACTCCACTTGCACCCAGGCGCAGGGCTGCAAGTGCGGTCATCCCGAGTGCACCTGCAACAACTGATTACCGTTCCTAAACACTGAGCGAAACTGAGTTTTGCTTGGTGGGCGGCCCCGAACGGTGGTGGGTCGCCTGACGTTCCGCGTTCTTGGCCCCGGGTGGACAAGCAGATCGTGTCCGTGGTCCTGGCACGTCTGGGTGTTGCGGGCCACCACTGCATCCACCGGGCGGGCATTTGCAGAGATGACCGCGATTTACGGCTGTAGTACATTTGAGCGAACCAAGGGACTCGCCAACAGGTAAACCACACCACGCCGGTTGCGCTCCACCACCTCGCGGAAGAAGACCGCTCAAGGGCGTCAAGGGTCTCTGACTTCCGCTCTGAGCCACGCAGATCCGGCCCGAAACCCGTCTAGGGAATCCCGATGGGCATCACGCGCACCATCGCGCCGAATGTGATTGCCGTTGCCGCAACGCGTTTCATCACTGCCCCCAGTATTGAGGGCAGTATGTCGCCACAGCCGCGTCGACCGTGGCGTTCACGGTGCTGGCGTTATCGGGGTGCTTGGCCGTGTAGTGCGCCTTGATGCCGTCCCGGCTCAACCCTGAGGCGGCCATGCCGCAGATGTCGTGCGCCGCTTTGATTGCGCCCGCCTCCCATTGGCTTTCGGATGTGCCAGGTGCCGGCGACAGATCATGAGANTTGAGGTTGTTGATGTAGTCCGCATCATTATCGGCATGGGCAACACCAGTGCCAAGCACCATCGCACCAATTGTGATTGCTGTTCCCACAATGAGTTTCATGGCTGATTGTCTCATATCGTCGAGCCGCCGGAGCCGCCGGAGCGGGAGGCTGACTTATCTCCCCCCGAAACTTGCTGTGGGACAGCGGTTTGTCCGCTTTTACTCGCGTGCTGACGGAAAGTCTTGGCGGCCGACCTGGAACGTTTCGAGCATGGTGAACGGATTGTCATAGTGACGAAATCCGTGGGGACTCGAACCCCTGACCCCCACACTGCCAGGAGACATGATGCTGACGTTTCGGCGGTGTAGGGGCGGTGGTTGAGGGAGCAACTGTCGTCGCGGTTGTCGTCAAATTGTCGTCGGTCAAACTCCGTCACGGTGGACTCCCCGCCCGGCAGCTCAGCCCTCCTGGTAGCTCCAACTGCGCAGTTGTTCTGCAATCTCGTCGAGATCCGACATTGCACCGGTGGCCACCCCGATCACAAAGTCGAAGCGCTCGTCCTCCGGCGCACAAATCCACTGAGCGTTGATGGCCAGGAACGTCCGGCAGGCTGTCCACGCAAGTCGCTTGTTGCCGTCCACCAGCGCGTGATTCCGTGCCAGCGAATGCAGCAGTGCGGCGGCCTTAAGGTGGAGATCCGGGTAGGCATCGTGGCCGAACACCGAGGCGCGAGGCCGCGCCCGAGCCGATTCAAGCAAGCCGTAGTCCCTGACCACGACATCCCTTCCAATGGCCTCTCGGGCAATTTCCAGGAGATCTTCGAGGTCCAGGTAGTCGGTCATGCGTCCTTAAGGCGCTCCAAAACCCTGGCCTCCTCGCGGACCACGCGCTGCAGCGCCGTGGCGACCTTGGCCTTGTGCGCCCGCCGGGCGATGTACTCGTCGATGGCCGATAGCGCAATAGCTTGCATCGATCGGCCTTCGGCGGCGGCCTGCCGGCGCAGCGCTTCTGCCTGCTGCTCACTGGGGCGCAGAGTCATTCCCATGACCTGATGATACCTGATTGATACCACCGTGCGCTGCGTGGACGCACTCACAGCTCTATCTGCGAGTGCGGCGACTTTTGCTTCTAGGCGCCCAAGCATCCCGGGCCGAGCAACGCCTTGAGGTCACCCATCAACGCCGGCGAGGGTGTCACCCGCAGCGACTGGTCCAGCTCGAGCGTCGTGATCCGGTCCCCACTGATGAGCCGCAGATGCACTTGTGACGTACCGGGGTGGCGCGCCAGCACCTGCTTGAGTGCACTCACTTTGTCGAAAGTGCACTGCCGGGTCGGCAGGCTGACCGCCAGCGGCCGGTCCACCCGGGCGTTGGAGAAATCGGGCACCACCAGATCGTTGGCGATTAAAGAAATCCGGTCGTCGCGGATCGCCACCTTGGCGTTGACCAACACAACCGCGTCGTCGACGATGTCGGCCCCGTGGCTGGTGTACGTATGCGGAAAGAACATCACCTCGATGCCGCCGGTGAGATCCTCTAATTGAGCTGATGCCCAAGGCATTCCGTTTTTGTTGACCCGGCGGTTCACCGAGGCCAGGATGCCGCCGACTCGCACCTGGGTGTCGTTGGGGATATCGCCGTCGAGAATCGCCGGGATCGCGGTGTCGACCTGCGCCGTGAGCAGGTGAGCCACCCGGTTGAGCGGGTGCCCGGACACGTACAGGCCCAGCATCTCCCGCTCCAGGGCCAGCTTGTGTTTGTCCTCCCACTCGTCATCAGGAACCTTGATGGTGAACACCGGGTCTCCGGTGCCGGTCCCGTCATTTCCGCCGCCGAACAGGTCGAACTGCCCGATCGCCTCGGCCTTCTTGGTGCCCAGCACCGAGTCAACCGCGTCGGTGTGGACCAGGAATAGACCTTTGCGGGAATGCCCCAGTGAGTCGAAGGCACCCGCCTTGATCAGCGATTCAGTGACTTTCTTATTGCACGCCGAAATATCGATTTTGTTCAGGTAGTCCGAAAAGTCGGTGAACTTGCCCTTGTGGCCACGGGTGTTGATCAACGAACCCACAACGTTGGCACCGACATTGCGTACCGCGCCCAACCCGTAACGGATATCGGCGCCCACCGACGCAAAGTTCAAACCGGACTCGTTGACGTCCGGCGGCAACACCGTGATGCCCAGCTTGCGGCAGTCGGCCAGATAGACGGCAGCCTTGTCCTTGTCGTCGCCGACAGAGGTCAACAGACCGGCCATGTACTCCGCCGGATAGTTGGCCTTGAGGTAGGCGGTCCAGTAGGAGACCATGCCGTAGCCGGCGGCGTGCGACTTGTTGAACGCGTAGTCGGCGAACGGCAGGATGGTGTCCCACAGCGCCTTGATGGCGCCCGCTGAGAACCCGTTGCCCTTCATCCCCTCCGAGAAGCCTTCGTACTCCTTGTCGAGCACCTCGCGCTTCTTCTTGCCCATCGCTTTGCGCAGGATGTCGGCTCGGGCCAGCGAGTAGCCGGCCACCTTCTGCGCGATACGCATGATCTGCTCTTGGTAGACGATCAACCCGTAGGTCTCGGCCAGGATCTCCTCGAGCGCTTCGGCCAGCTCACGGTGAATGGGCCGAATCGCCTGACGTTGGTTCTTGCGGTCGGCGTAGTCGTTGTGCGCGTTCTGGCCCATCGGCCCGGGCCGGTACAGCGCGATGACGGCGACGACGTCCTGAAACCCGGTCGGTTGCAAACGGCGCAGCAGGTCGCGCATGGGCCCGCCGTCAAGCTGGAACACGCCCAGGGTGTCGCCGCGGCCCAGCAGCTCGTAGGTGGGCTTGTCGTCCAGCGGAACCGATTCCAGGTCGAGGTCGATTCCCCTGTTGGCCTTGATGTTCTCGATCGAGTCGCCGATGATCGTCAGGTTTCTCAGACCCAGGAAGTCCATCTTCAGCAAGCCGATGGCTTCGCACGACGGGTAGTCCCAGCCGGTGATGATGGCCCCGTCCTGGGGTCGCTTCCACAGCGGGATGGCCTCGGTCAGCGGCTCACTGCTCATGATCACCGCGCAGGCGTGCACACCGGCGTTGCGGATCAGACCCTCCAGCCCGCGCGCGGTCTGGTAGATGGTACGGACGTCGGGGTCGGCTTCGATCAGGCCGCGGACCTCGGCGGCTTCCTTGTAACGCTCGTGGTTCGGGTCGGTGATGCCCGACAGCGGAATGTCCTTGGCCATGATCGCCGCCGGCAGCGCCTTGGTGATTCGGTCGGCGATCGCGAACCCGGGCTGGCCGTAGTGGATCCGCGCCGAATCCTTCAGCGCCGCTTTGGTTTTAATGGTGCCGAAGGTGATGACCTGGGCGACCCGGTCGTGGCCCCACTTGTCGGCGGCGTAGCGCACCATTTCACCGCGGCGACGGTCGTCGAAGTCGATATCGATGTCGGGCATCGAGGTGCGTTCCGGGTTGAGGAACCGCTCGAACAGCAGGCCGTGCGGAATCGGGTCGATGTCGGTGATACCCAGCGAGTAGGCGACCAGGGATCCTGCGGCCGAACCCCGGCCGGGGCCGACCCGGATGCCCACCGACCGGGCGTGGTTGATCAGGTCGGCCACGATCAAGAAGTAGGAAGGGAATCCCTTGCCGCAGATGACATCGATCTCAAAGGCCGCGCGCGCCTGGTACCCGTCCGGCGGCCCGGCGGGAAAGCGCCTGGCCAGCCCGGCGTCGACCTCGTGGCGCAGCCAGGACGCCTGGTCGTGTCCCTCAGGCACCGGGAAGACCGGCATCCGGTCGCGCGGTGCCCACACGTCGGCGTAGGACTGCACCCGCTCGGCGATCAACAGCGTGGAGTCGCAGGCGCCGGGAACCTCGTCGTCCCAGATCTGGCGCATTTCGGCGGCCGACTTCAGGTAGTAGCCGTCGCCATCGAACTTGAACCTATTGGGATCCGACAGCGTCTTGCCGGTCTGTACACACAACAGCGCCTCGTGGTTGTGGGCGGCGTCGCGGGTGACGTAGTGGCAATCGTTGGTGGCCAGCGGAGGAATGTTGAGCGTGCGGCCGATCTCGAGCAACCCCTCACGGACCCGCCGTTCGATGCTCAGCCCATGGTCCATCAGTTCCAGGAAGTAGTTGTCCGCACCGACGATCTCTCGCCATTTGGCGGCCGCCTCAAGCGCCTCGCGGTCCTGGCCGAGGCGAAGCCGGGTCTGCACCTCCCCGGAGGGGCATCCGGTGGTGATGATGATGCCGTCGGCGTTTTCGGCGATAAGCTCGGCATCCATTCGCGACCACTTGCTCAGCTGGCCTTCGAAGGAGGCCAGCGACGACAGCTTGAACAGGTTACGCAGGCCGGTCGCGTTCTCGGCCATCATGGTCAGGTGCGTGTAGGAGCCGCTCCCCGAGACGTCGTCACTCTTCTGGCCAGGGTCACCCCAGAGGATCCGCCGGGTATCAAAACGAGAAGCGGGAGCGATGTAGGCCTCGACGCCGATGATCGGCTTGATCCCGAACTTGGTCGCCGCGTTGTAGAACTCGCTGGCGCCGAACATGTTTCCGTGATCGGTCATCCCGATCGCGGGCATTGCCAGCCGCTCCACCTCGGCGAGCATCGGCGTGATCTTCGCGGCACCGTCGAGCATCGAATACTCGGTGTGGTTGTGCAGGTGCACGAAGGACTGGTTCATAGGGACGCCAGTCTATGACCGAGTGCCGACGCGTCCTCGGCGTGTCGCCGAGTGTGTCTGTTTTCTATCCGTACAGCTCGACGAACTGCTTCAGCGACTTCTCCACATCCCCCTTGACGGCGCGGGCTGCTGCCGAACCCACCGGACCGAACAGCGCGCGTCCGCCCAGCTCAAGGCGCACACCGAGGGTGGACCCGCCTTTTGTGGGCCGCACGGAAAGGGCGACGCCGTATTTCGTTCCCCCCTTGCCGGACCCCGACATCGCCACCTCGTGCGGCGGGTCCCACGTGGTCACCGTCCACGTCACCCGGTTGCGCATGCCCTTGGCGCGCGCCACGCCGACGATTTGGGTGCCTTCGGCCAGCTCGTCCGGCAGCTCGCTGCGCCATCCCTCGTGCAGCACCAGCCAATCGCCCAGGTCCGACAGATCCGAAACCTGGTCCCACATGTCCTGTGGGCTCATCGGCACGTCGGCGGTCAGGTCAATTGCAGCCATTAACGGCCCTGTCCGCCGCGCAGTCGGTTCCCGATCCGGATTGCGGGCAGCAGCAGGCTGCGCGGCGCGAATCTGCCGCCGGTACTGACGACCTTCGGCACGACTCCGGGCACCACGCTGCGCCTACCGACGAGCATCCCGCCGATCGCGGCTTCGGCGACGTCGTGCGGCGAGACTTGCGCAAGCGGAATGCTGAACCGTTCGGCGTTGGCGATCTCGGCCCACTCGGTGGGCACCGGGCCAGGACACAGCGCCGTCACCGACACGCCCGTCCCGTTCAGCTCCTCGTGAACGGCTTCAGAGAACGTCTGCACAAAGGCCTTGGTGGCCGAATACACCGCCATGTAGGGAAGCGGCTGGAACGCGGCGATCGACGCGATGTTCATGACCGCCCCGGCGCCGCGCTCCACCATGCCGGGCAGTGCAGCGTGGGTGAGTTCCATCAACACGAGCGCGTTGAGGGTGACTTCTTCACTCTCGCGTTCGACCGGCAGCTCGTAGAAGACCCCACTGGTACCGAAACCGGCGCTGTTGCACAGACCGGCGATCGGTTCGTTGCGCAGCCGGTCTGCCAATTTCCCGCGGGCTGCCGGGTCGCTGAGGTCCAGCGGCATGACCTCGACCCCTACCGAGTACTCCATGCCCACTTCGTTGGCCAGTTCGTCGAGGCGCTCGCGTCGCCGCGCCACCAGCAGCAGCGGGAAGCCGCGGCGGGCCAGACCGCTCGCCAACTCGGCACCGATACCCGAGGAGGCGCCGGTGATAACCACGGTGGTCCGATGACCTGGTTTAGGAAGGCTCATGATGTCACCAATGTATCCCGCGGGTCGCCTGCACAAATATCTCGCTTCGTTTGTCGAATTCTGATGTGTCGCTGGCAGGTTCGCTCCCCTTGGCCGCGGCCGAGTCGTTGAACATGCCAAAGGCGCGGTTGCGCACCCGGTCCATCACCGCCGGGTTGACGGCATCGGCGACGGCGGCGAATTGCCCGAAGGGCGAGCTGGCCCGACGGGGCCGGTGCACGATCGCATCGGTGATCACACCGGCCGCCTGATCCGGCGTCAGCGCCGGGAACTTGTCATACATCGTGGTCGGGCTGATCATCGGGGTGCGCACCAGCGCCATGTGCACCGTGGTGAAGCGGACGTCCTCGTTCACGGTTTCGGCTTGCAGCGCGTCGCACAGGCTGTCCAGCGCGGCCTTACTGGCGATGTAGGCACCGAAGCGGGGTGCGCGGGTCTGCACGCCGACTGAGGAGACGTTGACGATCTGCCCGAAGCCGCGTTCGCGCATCCCGGGGATGAACTTGAGGATGAGCTGAACCGCGCCCAGGTAATTGAGCTGCATAGTTCGCTGGTAGTCGTGGATCCGGTCATAGGACAGTTCCAGGGATCGTCGAATTGAGCGCCCCGCGTTGTTGATCAGGATGTCGACGCCGCCCAGATCGGCGAGCACCTGGTCGGCCATCGCGGCTATGGCGTCCATGTCGGCCAGGTCGCACGGGTACACATGAGCATTCCCACCGTCGCCGCGGATCTGATCGGCCACCTTCTCGAGGTTCTCCAGGGTGCGGGCCACCAGCGCCACCGTGCCGCCCGCTTCCGCGATTTTCTTCGCGGCCGCCTCACCGATGCCCGACGACCCGCCGGTAATGAGAATGGTCTTGCCCTCGACCGCATCGCTGAGTTTGCGGCCCTGCACCGCATCGAGCAGATTCCTCAGATAGAACGGTCGATATCGCCCGGCTGAGTTGGGAGTGTTGACGATGTTGGACATCGCCGCGAACGGCTTTTCCACCAAGTTCGTTAAGTCACCAAGATTCATTGGTTTCGCTCCTGATGGCGAGTTTCACCCGTGATGGCGGGATTGCGACGGAAGTCATACTGCCCAACCTAGGTGTTGACCCGTAATTGGTGGTGTGTTTTGCGGTTCCAGAGTCCAGCAATGGGTTGATGGTGTTGCCGCGGCGGCGGCATTGAGCAGTATCTGGCTGTCTTTGAGTCGGGCGATGACATGTTCGACGCGGACCCGGATGCGGCGGACAACGATGGTTATCTGCCTCTCGCGCAGCGCAGCGGGCTGCAAAACCAGGCTTGACCNGCGNGTCTGCTGGTGAACTGCGCCGAGGCCGCGCCGGCCTACCTGCGCTTCGACAACGGTCCCGAGTTCNNNGCGCAGGCCGTCANCGACTGGTGCCGGTTCAACGGCGCCGCTTCGCTATTCATCGATCCNGGCGCGCCGTGGCAAAACGCCTGGATCGAGTCGTTCAACGGCCGGCTACGCGACGAACTGCTCAACTCGTGGCAGTTCGACTCGCTGCTCGAAGCCCGCGTGATCATCGAACACTGGCACTGCGACTACGCCAACAGACCCCACTCCGCCCATGGCGAACTCACCCCAACCGACCCTAAAGTGGACCACGACCCACGAACCCCAAGCCGCATAGCGACTGGACCACCCGACGGCCTACCTGGCACAACACACCGGCGGGGTCCAGGGAAAGGCAACACGAACATGGCTGACGGGCTGACGCCGCATTTCGCGGATGTGCAGGCGCACTACGACCTATCTGACGACTTCTTCCGCCTGTTCCTCGACCCCACCCAAACTTACACTTGCGCCTACTTCCTGGGCGAGGACATGACCCTGGAAGAGGCGCAGATCGCCAAGATCGACCTCGCGCTTAGCAAGCTGGGCCTGCGGCCAGGCATGACACTGCTAGACATCGGCTGCGGCTGGGGCTCTGCCATGCGGCGGGCCATCGAGAAATGCGACGTCAACGTCATCGGCTTGACGCTGTCCAAGAACCAGGTTGCCTACGTCGAGCAAGAGTTCGCGCTATCGGATAGCCCGCGTTCCAAGCGGGTGCTGCTCGAGGGCTGGGAGGGATTTCACGAGCCGGTGGACCGGATCGTGGCGATCGGCCCGCTCGAGCATGTCGGCTACGACCGCTACGACGCCTTCTTTGAGAGGGCTTATGACCTGTTGCCCGACGGCGGCACGTTCCTGCTGCACACGATCACGAAACTCTCGGAGAAGGAAATCATCGAGTCCGGCCTGCCGCTAACGATGAAGATCGTCGAGTTCGGCGACTTCATGCAGACCGAAATCTTCCCCGGCGGCGCCCTGCCGACCATCCAGATGGTGAAGGACCACTCGGCGAAGGCCGGCTTCAAGCTGAAGCGTCGCCAATCGCTGCAGCGGCATTACGCAAAGACCCTCGACCTATGGGCCGCGGCCCTAGAGGCACACAAAAGCGAGGCCATCGCGATTCAGTCCGAAGAGGTCTACGAGCGGTACATGAAGTACCTCACCGGCTGCGCGGATCTCTTCCGCAAGGGCTACACCGACCTCAACCAATTCACCTTGCGGAAGTAGTGATTCTGCCCGCAGCGTGCCGAGTCAGGGGCCGAACTCCAGAAGAGTCATGCTCGGCCGGATTCGGCGGAAAAACCGGATGCCGTCCAGCGGCGGCCAAGCCATGACCTTGAAGGCGCCCCGGCCTGGTCGCAGCGGGACGTCACGCGCCGTCCGGACAGCGGGAATGCGGTCCGCCAGCACGACTCCTTCGTCGGCGGTCATGCTGAACGGCATCGGCGGCAGGGTGTAGCGGGCGGACAACTTCAATCCTTTGAGCGTGCGCCTGCTGAACCAGTGAGGGATCGAGTCGAACATCATCCGACCTCCGGGAATCGCGTCGCACATTGACCTCCTCCCGGCCCTGAAGGGCCGGGATTCCGGTTGGGCCGCTCACGCGGCCCAACCTTGGTGCTCGCTTTCGTGAGCGCACCTT
>JGI12635J15846_10004870_pt1 | contig 11608 bp, 4 predicted proteins | sample BlaSpr_A8_OM2_M2_FD_15846 | JGI IMG/M metagenome (IMG submission 15846) | reverse complement strand
TAATCTGATCAATACGTGCATCGAAACCGTCGGTGTTCGAGGGAATCGGAACGAGGGTCTGGTAGTTGATGCTTCCTACCGGCGCAGCCAGGTTCGGGAGTGGATAGTACTTACCCAGAAGAGCAGTCGCGAATGGACTGATCGCAGCCGTGACCTGATAATTGGCGAATGGCTGTCCCGTTGTCAGCGTTCCTGTCGCCGGATTGACGAGGCAGGGCTGGTTCAATGGGCAGTTCGGGTTGACGGGAATAGGGTTAGTCTGCGTAGGCGCGTTGAGAATAGGAAAAGTAGAGGCGATGTCACTCAGATTGCCCATCCTGTCCTGCAGGCTGGGTACCGTGTACTGCTCCGCCTCTGAGGTACGCCTCCGGTTGCCCTCGTAGTCGAAGAAGAAGAACGTCTTGTTATGCCCGTCATAGAGATGCGGAATGCTCACCGGGCCGCCGATGCTGCCACCAAATGTATTGAATTGCTTCGGCGCCTTCTCCGCGAAGTTATATACACGAGCATCGAGTGCATCGTTTTGAAGATACTCGAAGAGACTTCCATGAAAGCTATTCGTTCCGCCTCTGGTCGTGAACGTTACATCGCCGACCTGCGAAAACTCAGCATTGTTATTAAAAGCTGTAACCTTCAATTCCGCGATCCCTTCAGGAGAGGGATAAGGATTTGCCCCGGCAGCGCTATTGAAGATATTCGTCGTTGAAATACCGTCGACCGAGAAGCCGATCATATTTGAGGTTGCGCCACCAATGGCAATATTTCCCTGACTATCCTGTTGCACGTTCGAAGAAGTGGCCAGTGCTGCCAGAGGACTGGTAGTCGAAGCACGAAAATTCAGCGGTAACTGTCCAATATCACCAGTACTCTTTGAATCTCCGATGACTCCATTCTCCGTGTCGATCTGGTTCGCGCCGGAGTCAACCTCGACTGTGGTCGCTTGTGTGGCAACCGTCATCGCGAGGGTGAACCGTTGGTCCTGTCGTGCTGCCACAGTGATGCCGTTAACCACTGTCTCTGCGAATCCGTCGTGCTGTGCATGGAGGCTGTATCTGTTAGGAAGCACATTCTCAAATGCATAGCTCCCTGTACCATCCGTTTTCACCACCCTGTCGGTGTTTTCATCGATGCTATGTAACGTGACCTCAGCATCCGGTATTGCGGCGCCAGTATTATCCTGGGCGGCCCCGCGAATGCTTCCAAACGTAGACTGTGCTTCCAAACGAGAGGTGCACATGAATAGTAGGCCGAACAAAACAACGAGAATGGCTGGTAGATGATTCGGCCGGACTGCTCGCGGACGAAGGACAGGAGCGTGCTCTCTGTTTCTTACACGCGATATCGCAGCTTGTTGTTCGAGCAAGAGCACTGCCTCCAAATGCAAACACATCAAAGAATGCGAAGCGAGGGGTGAAACGGGACGTATGGTTCCTCCGTGAGAGGCCATGGTAGTTCTCCAATCTGTCAGCACAACGGCTGCCATGCCTAATCAAAGACCACATCCCATAACTACGACCTAACTAAGAGCAGGATTTTTATGGTTTGCTTACAACTTTCTTAGTTTCAGGCAGAGCGGCGAGAGAAATCCGCGTGAATTCAGCAGTATCCTGATATCAGAGATGAAGTGCACGCACGTGACCAAGCACCTGCTACAAACCATCGCAATCGTTCCCGTCGTCCCATTGCTCACTGCTGTCATCTATCTGAGCCACGGCAAGGCATTAACCGCAGGTCTCATCGAACTAGTTCTCGTGATGCTGATCGCGTTCCGATGGGGATTTCTTGAAGCGGCGGTTGCGTCAGTATTGGCGGTCGCATGCTTGGACTACTTCTACATGCCACCCATCTTCTCTCTTTATGAGCGGGACCCTCAGGACTGGATCTCATCAGGGATATTTGTGACTGTCGCTTTGACGGCTGGACACTTTGCGGACCGCATTAAGCGAAAGGCCTTACAAACTGAGAGCGAACGGACAAGCCTGGAGAGGCTTTATCTGACGAGCCGTGACATCCTCATGTTGGATCGACGCGAAGAAGTGGGCGCCCAACTTACAAGACTAATTGCTGACACGTTTCACGTTGATGCTGTGGCCATATGGGACGCGCGCGAAATGCGAATGGACAAGGCGGGAAAAGATGCTGTCCCCGATGATGAAGTTCGTGCAACTTATTTTCACGAGCTTTCTGTGAACGACCTGGTCTCTTGCAAATTCAAGCGGGTGTTGAGACTAGGGATAAGGCCTGTCGGAGCGATTTACATTGCAGGCCCTTCTCACGAAAGCCACCTGGATCCTCGATCCGTGGACGCAATTGCTTCCCTTTCGGCGATCGCCCTGGAGAGAGCGCATTCTTTTGCCGCGGAGAGTAACGCCGAAGCTGCAAAGCGGAGCGAGCAACTCCGGTCCACCGTTCTCGATGGACTGGCCCACGCGTTCAAAACGCCATTGGCAACGATCCAGAGCGCAAGCTCGGGATTGCTGGAAATTGACCGTCTTGAATATCCGGAGAGAGAACTTGTGTCTCTCATCGATGAACAGACGACGCGTTTGGCTAAGCTGACCAACCTAGTGCTGCAGACTGCGGAATTGGATCAGCGACAGTTAGAGGTCGATTACGAAAGGACCTGCCTGGATCAATTGTTCCGGTTCTTTAGAGCGGAAGCCGCCCCTACTTTAATGGATCATCCTTTACGGATCGTCGACGAGACGTCGGATAACTACGTATGGGCTGATACCCGTTTACTGGAAATGGCTCTTTTGCAATTGCTCGACAACGCTTCAAAATACGCAAGTCCTAGATCTCCCATCACGCTCCGTGTAACAACAACCGACACTGAGGTTGTGTTCAACGTGCAGAATGAGGGGTCTTTCATTGCCCCTGAAGAGAGGTTGCGGATCTTTCAGCGATTTTATCGTTCCCCCGGGTCTCAGCATAAGGCGCCTGGAACTGGCATAGGTCTGTCTGTAGCCAAACGAATTGCTGAGGCACACACCGGCAGAGTGTGGGTTGAAAGCGATTCAGAAGCAAGTACAACCTTCTTTTTAGCGCTGCCGCGTATACGCCTGGAGGCCTGACATGGACGATTCCCAAGGAAGATTACTAATTGTGGAAGACGATACCGCGTTGCGACGAAGTCTGCGCACTACCCTTGATGTTCTAGGCTTCGATATAGGTGAAGCCGCCAACGGAGAGGATGGCCTCATACGTCTGCGCATGGTTGATTATGAGGCCGTGCTCCTCGACATTAATATGCCCGGAATCGGAGGCATAGAGACCTGTCGGCGCATTCGGCGCATCTACACGAAACTGCCGATTCTTATGCTGACGGTCCGCGATAGTGAAGATGACAAAGTCGAAGCGTTGGAGGCTGGCGCTGACGACTATGTTACAAAGCCATTTCAGACACGTGAGTTGACGGCTAGAATTCGCGCCGCTATTCGCCGGTTTCGTGCACCGGAGACTCCTGCAGAGATGTCGATCACAAACGGCGCGATCACGCTCGATCCCGTCCGACGGCTAGTCGAACGAGCTGGAATCGAGGTCCACCTGACCCCGCGCGAATTCGATGCTCTTCAGCTTCTGATGACGCACGCCGGCCGACCGATTACTCATGCTCGGTTGATCGCTGCCCTACGTGGTCCCGGCTTTGGAAACGACCGCGCATATCTGCGCGTTCTCATCGGTCAGCTCCGTAAGAAACTCGAAGACGACGCCGCAAACCCAATTTACATCCTGACTGACAGCTACATCGGGTACCGTTTTCGCGAGCCATAATTCGGTATGAGTCGACAGATTCCGATCGGCCTAGTCGTTCGCGCGAACGACCAGGCCTTCCACTTTTTCGGGGGATATCTTGCGCAGCCTCTTATATCGCTTGCTTCGTTGATGGCGCTTGTTTATTGCCAAGCGATTCCTCTCTATATTTCCTCAATTGGAGATACTGTCCACTGGCCTTGGACCAGTGGTATAAGGACAGATATTCGGGTGTCGGTCTAATCCGCCTCGGAGTTCCCAGCATCGGTGGTTGGGCATCCTCGATGTCCAGGATGGCGATGAGAATTACTTACGTCGAGTGAGAGGGGTGATGTGATTCGGGGATGCCCCACCACGACAGGCGGCCACGCAGCCTGCGTTCTACGGTGAATTGCCTCGATGCGATTTCCGATTAGAGGCGCTTTCAACCGCCTTCTCCAATGCAGCCGGCATTCGCTAACGGAGAAAGAAAAGTCCGTGTCAATAATTTCGGTGCATATCTAGGAATCCACACCGAGGACCGATAGTATCCAGATGGTGGTATCCCATACCCTGACTACAGGAAATCTCCATCGACGAAGACGCCTAAGCTCTACGCAGTCGCAGAACACTTTCCAAATATCGATGTCGTCTACAAGCCTCCTGCCGATTCTCTTCCCTATCGACAGGAGGTGCGGTCTATCGAACCTCTTCGGTATTTAGGGACGATTGCCCTCACGGCAACGGAAATAAGCCAGCTACATAACAAAGCGACGTATCGTTCTCCGGCGAGAGTCTCAGCTCATTCTGAAAGACTCCGGTCACGACCACTTGGCGTGGCCATTGCGCAAAAGTTGCTGGCTGCAAAAGTGCTGGAGGCGTCGCGGAAAATTAATCTCCAAGGTTACTTTTGTTGTTGTACTGTCTCTGTAAGTAGTGATACACATTGATATACACAAATATGGTTACCAAAGTAGTACGAAAGTAACGGTACCTCTTCCTCTNCGGTTCGAGTTGTCCCATCCGCAGCGCGTAACGCTCTGCGGAATGCAATCGAACACTACGACCTAACAGTTATTTGATGATTCAGCATGCTCCTTTTCGTGGTGCCTAACGGCATTTGCAGTCTCGCGATCACTAGCTGACCCTGTTTGCTTGAAATTTCGAGAAGCGCGATGGCTGTCGTTGTCGTGATAGGTAGCGGATTTGTCTTCCTGCCGCCTGTTCCGTGCACGACGAGCCACTTACCTGAGGTGTGTCTATTCGATTCAGACTCATTTGTGAGCCGGCATTCACCCCAATATGCCACTGGACGGCGACCCACCGCGCAGACAAGGGAGGCCGGAGATGTCGAGTAGCAACCTTGCAAGCCTTGAAGGAGGACGAGTGATGGACGAGTACGGGCATAATTCGTTTCCACTGACCGTTGCACAGCGCGGTCTTTGGATGACCCAGAAGATAACGCCGAGCGCCATTCTGAACATCGCCGAGGCGGTCGAGATCTGCGGCCCCATCAAGCCGGGGATCTTCCGGCGGGCACTTCATCAAGTGGTGGCCGAGGCAGAACAGCTGCGGGTGTGTGTGGTCGAGCAGAATGGCAAGCCGCGGCAGGTCCTGCGACCGGTCTACCCGGGCGATTTTCCGTACGTTGATATGAGTCGCGAAGCGGATCCACGGGCTGCGATTCAGACCTGGATGATGCATGAGGTGACGCAGCCGGTGGATCTGCGCAAAGACCCGTTGTGGGTATCTGCCCTGCTGAAGGCCTCCAACGATTGTTACTTCTGGTATCAGCGCGCCCATCACATCGTCTACGACGGTTACGGTGGTGGGCTCGTGGCACGGCGTTTGGCGGAGTTATATACGGCTTACACAAGAGGCGAAGCTCCGCAGCCGAAGTGCTTCTGCACGGTCGAGGCAATGGTGAAAGCCGAGGGCACCTATCGAAACTCTGACCGCTTCCATCGCGATCGTGAATATTGGCAGCAGCAGCTCGCAGAATTGCCCGAGGCGGTGACGCTGTCGCACAGCCCTCGCCGACATGGATTGAGCAGCGAATTGCGGCGCAGTATAGGTTACTTGCCCGCAGAGACCGCCAGGCAGCTGGTTGAGTTTGGCAAGAGCACCGGCGCGAGCCTGCCTCAGGTTCTGATCAGCCTAATTGCAGCCTACTATCAGCGCGTGACTGGCGCTCGGGACCTGGTCTTCGGGATGCCAGTGTCAGGCCGCATCAACGGAGCGTTGCGGAACTCTGTGTCCGTCTCTGCCAACGTGGTGCCGATCCGAGTCTCCTTCACGGCGGAGACGACCGCCGCCGATCTGTTCGCGCAGGTTTCGCGTACGGTGCGTTCCGCGTTGCGCCATCAACAGTACCGCTTTGAAGATATGCGTCGCGATCTCGGGCTCGTTGGTCAGGGGCAGAACGTGGCATGGCTTGGCGTGAATATCGAGCCATTCGACTACCGGCTCAGCTTCGATGGGGCCGGGACCCTGTCGCATAATGTGTCGAACAGTTCCGCTGAAGATCTGATGGTGTTCGTATACGATCGCGGAACTGACGCCGATCTGCGCTTCGACTTGGATGCGAATCCGGCCTTGTACGGCGTCGCTGAGTTAGACGAGCACCGGCGCAGGCTGCTACGTTTGATCGAACAAGTCCTGGCCAATCCCGCTACGCCGCTGCGAGAGCTTGACATCCTTGGCGACGAGGAACGTAGGCGACTGCTCTGTGAGTGGAACAACACCGCCGCATCGGTGCCGGACATCAGCGTGCCCAAACTCGTCGAGCAATGGGCTGGAGCGACTCCGGAGGCGACGGCGGTCGTGTTTGAGGAGACCACGGTGAATTATCGCGAGTTGCATGAGCGCAGCGTGCGACAAGCCCGCTGGTTAGTCGCGAATGGCGTTCAGCCGGGAGACATCGTTGCGGTGGCGCTGCCCCGTAGCGACCAGTTGCTGGTTGTGCTTCTGGCGGTCATGCGTACGGGTGCAGCCTACCTGCCAGTTGAAACGGACAGCCCGGACGATCGCATCGCGCTGGTGCTGGAGGATGCCTCGCCAACGGTGCTAATCGCTGAGCCGCAGATGCATGCACGTTTCACTGGCAGCAGCTTTACTCTGCTTGAGCCCGAGTGTGGAGATACGTTGCTCGACGCGGAGGAGCCTGGCCTGGACCTTAGCACACCAGAAGGCATTGCTTATGTCCTCTACACCTCTGGATCGACGGGACGGCCGAAGGGCGTGGAGATTACGCATCGCAATCTTGGCAATTTCCTGCATGGCATGCAGCAGCAGTTGAGGCCGACAGTGAGAGATCGTTTTCTAGCCGTGACCACGGTGACCTTCGATATCGCCGGCCTCGAATTGTACTTGCCCTTGATGGTAGGAGCACGTGTCATCATGGCGAGCAGCGAAGCACTGCATAATCCGCGGGCGCTGGCGCGTCTGATCCGACACAACGGTGTGACGCATGTGCAGGCCACGCCATCACTGTGGCGCGTCCTGCTCTCCAGCTCTGAAGCCAGACTGAATGGTGTGCACGCTCTCGTGGGCGGGGAGGCGTTGAGCGCGGATTTGGCGGCACGGCTAAAGAGCATGGCCGCGCGTGTGACCCAGTTCTACGGGCCGACCGAAACCACGGTGTGGTCGACTGCGTTTGAACTCGAGGAGGTCGGCACGGTCGCACCACCGATTGGGCGTCCCATCCTCAACACCCGGCTCTACGTCCTCGGCGAAGATCGGGAGCCAGTGGTTACGGGGGCTATCGGCGAGTTGTACATCGGTGGCGCGGGTGTCGCGAAGGGTTATCTGAAGCGCCCAGAGCTTACCGCGGAACGCTTCGTCGCAGATTCGTTCGCGAGCCATGGCAGCCGGATGTACCGCACCGGGGACTTGGTGCGCTGGAGTGACGCGGGCCTGCTGGAATTCATTGGCCGTGCGGATGACCAGGTGAAGATTAACGGCCACCGGATCGAGTTAGGCGAGATCGAGTGCCTGTTGCTGCAGCATCCGGCGGTTGCGGAAGCGGCAGTAGCTGTCCATCGCGATGCAGACAGCATCACTTCGCTGACTGCTTACCTGGTGGTGAAGAACGGCCGCCTGATGGAGATGGATGGGCTGCGCGGATTTCTGGCCGGGCGGGTGCCCACCTACATGATGCCGTCCAGCTTTATGGTGCTCGATGCGATGCCTCTGACGGCAAACGGCAAGCTGGACCGCAAGTCGTTGGCGGTACCGAAGCGCGCCGGCCGGATGGATCATGCGGAGCCGGTCACGCCAGTCGAGAAGAAGCTGGCAGCGTTATGGCAGGAGATCCTGAACGTCGAGCGAGTGGGCCTGCACGATAACTTTTTCGAGCTGGGCGGCGATTCATTGACCGCCGCAGTAATGGCCGCGCTTTTCCCGGAACACCTGCAGGTAGAACTACCGTTTGGCAGCGTGTTTGAAGCTCCTACAATTGCGGATCTTGCCGCGCTGGTGGAGCGGGTAAGCAGTGAGAGCCTGGACCCGATCGGCGTGATGCTGGCGCTGCGCACGGTCGGCAAGAATGCGCATCGCCCACTCTTCTGCATTCATCCGATGGCCGGGATCAGCCTGGGCTTCTCCAGTTTGCTGCGGCATCTTGATCCCTCCATGCCGGTTTACGGACTGCAATCGCGCGGGCTGCGGAGTAGCGAGCAACTGCCGGCCAGCATCGAGCAGATCGCTGCCGACTATCTGGCAGAGATCCGACGTGTCCAACCCGAAGGCCCGTATCGACTCGTCGGCCGCTCTATGGGTGGTTTGATTGGCCACTCCATTGTCGAGCAGATGCAGGCTCGGGGGCTGGAGGTGGAGATGCTGGCAATGATCGACAGCTACGTCTTCGCGGGTGAGCTTGACCGCCCACGCAACGAGGCCGAAGAGGTACGAGCGGTGATGAGTTTCCTGGATACCCATCCGCTTCACGGGGACACGCCGCAAACTCTGAAGGAGCTGGCAGCAGTCGTGGTGCAGACCTATGATCCACGCTCCATCCCATTGTTTCAGGAGATCATCAGGAACAACCCGGAGTTCATCTACAACCTGTGTGCGCTGATGATCAATCATCTTGCGCTGGCGCGCCAATATGTGCCGGGCAAGATTGACGTTGATCTGCTGTATTTCGAGGCCATGGATAAGAAGGGCGACCTGGATGGCATTCTCGACCGTAGCCCGTCGGCATGGCGGCGCTTCATCGGAGGAAGGATCGAGGTGCACGAACTATCCTGCCACCATGAGGGCGTGCTGGATCCGGTGCCGGCGGCTCAGATCGGCAACACACTGCGGCACCGGTTCTCGATGCCGAGACTGCAACGTGCACCAACGGCGTCTCCATCGATTCAACGTGAGACAGGAGAGATGTCGGTAGCATGAGCAAACCTATAGTGATCTTCACGATCGGTACGCAGGGTGATATCCGCCCCTGCGTTGCTCTGGGCCAGGGGCTGCATCGCGCGGGTTATCCGGTGCGCATTGCTACCAGCGCGAACTTCGCCGAACTGGTGCGGGAGGCGGGCCTGGAGTTTTATCCGCTCACCGCGGATTTTCAGGCGATGCTGGAAGCTGACCGAACGATTACGGATCGAGCACTGAACCTGCGCGCGATGGCCTGCATCTTTCGCGAACGTTACGCGTGTTGGGCAGCCAACTGGGTGGAGGAAGGGCTCGCGGCCAGCGAGGGCGCGGGGCTCTTGATTGGCGTGAGCAACAGCACCTTGTTGGCCAAAGCTCTCTCCGAAGCGCAGGGGATTCCATTCGCGATTGCCCGGCTACAGCCGCTGACGCCGTCACGGGAGTTGCCTCCGATGGTCCTGAGTGGCTCCCGTCACAAGCTGCCTGGCGTGCTGAGCCTCGGGGCACATCATCTGCTTTTCCAGATGGTGTGGGGCGTGATGCGTCCGGCGATCAATGACATCGTTCGGCCGCAGCTTGGGCTGCCGCGGTATCCGAAGTTTGGTCCATATCTCTTCCAGAGCGCCTTGCATCGAGCGAAGGTAATCAACGGCTTCAGCAAACATGTGCTGCCGCGGCCGGCGGATTGGCCGGAGAGTTCGCAGGTGACTGGTTACTGGTTCTTCCACCAGTCTCAATGGCGGCCGACCGAAGCACTCAGCGAATACCTGGCAGCCGGATCCAAGCCAATTTACATCGGCTTCGGCAGCATGGTGAACAGCGATGCGACATCGTTTACAGAGAAGGTTCTTGCAGCAGTAAGAAAGACCGGACAGCGGGCCGTGCTGGCCTCCGGCTGGGGTGGGCTGTCCGGCGAGGAGGGTGCGCAGAGCGAGCAGGTCTTCTTTCTACGGCATGCCCCACACGACTGGTTATTCCCGCGGATGTCTGCGGCAGTGCATCACGGTGGCGCCGGCACAACGGCGGCTGCTGTGCGAGCCGGCATTCCATCGGTCATCGTGCCATTTTACGGCGATCAGCCGTTCTGGGCGCGGTGCCTCAACCGTCAAGGCGTTGCGCCGCCTGCTGTGGAACGCAAAGCGATGACTGCGGATACGTTGGCCTCCGCGCTCGCAACTACGCAGCACCCCGCGATGATCCAGAGAGCGATGGCACTTGGTAATGCAGTGCGTGTAGAGGACGGTATCGGCGAAGCCGTGCGCTATCTGCGGGAATGGGGTCTGCTGCCGACCTTTGCTGAGGACGCTACGCCGCAGCCGTTAGCGAGGGGGACAGCGTGACGCATGATGTTAGCGCCGTCGTGGACAAGAACGTGGGCGAGACGGTGGACGAGAGAAGGAGTACCACAAGCGCGCCGCGGCAGTGCAACATCCGGTCGAGGCGGCTCCTGCTGCTGGAACGGACAATGTACCGTGAGGGCCACACTCCGTTCACCAGCGTCTTCTCAATCCAGCTGCTTGGCTGGCTGGAGGAAGGGCGGTTGCGAGAGGCGTTGGCTCGCCTGCAGGCCAAGCATCCGCTCTTGCGCTGTGTGATTGAGGATGGCTCGGACGGGCCGCGTTTTGTGTTGCAGGATCGCCCCGCGTCCATCTCCTTGCGTATTATCGAACGCAAGAACGACGACGACTGGCAGACTGAGGTGCGTCGGGAGTGGGTAGTGCCGTTCGACACACTCCGCGATCCATTGGTGCGGCTGGTGTGGTTACGAGCCAGCAAAGTCAGCGAACTGATCCTGGTCGGGCATCACTGCATCTGCGACGGCCAGTCCGGTATGACTCTCCTGCGCGAATGCCTGAGCGCCTACGACGAGCCGGAGAAGGATCTCGGGACCTATGATGCGCTGGGCGCGATCGAAGACTTTGTGCCCGCAGCGTTGCAAGAGGATCGAAGCTTCCGACGCCGCGTGCGTTGGAAGATCGGCCTGCTAAGACTGGGTCTTCTGTTGAAGCGAAGGAAACGCGCGCCATCAGCCTCACCGATTCGCGGCGAGCAAATGTACTTCCATCGGTGGAATCTCGATAAGGGCGCCTCGCTGACGCTGACCGAGCGCTGCAGGGCAGAAGGGGTCACTGTCCTCGCGGCGATGAGTGTGGCCTTTCTGCAGGCTTTTCGCGAAGTGCGTGGAACAGAGGCTCTGCGTAGGGCCTACACGATGGTCAATGCGCGCAGGTTCATGCCGTTATTGCGCCCGGATGCGATGTTCGGAATAGCTCCCGGTGTGAAGCTCAATATGAAGGCGTTGCCGCCGCCGCAAAAGATGTCAGCCAGCGGCTTTTGGACTTGCGCGCAGGCTATCAAAGCTAACCTTACACGCCGGGTCGATGTTCTTGGCAGAGACATCTACGACTACCTGGCCGGAATGGAGAGCATGCACGACATCTACGGAAGACTGGTCGGTGATACCGACAATGCGCCGACGGTGCGCCACGTCACGATCTCGAAC
>JGI12635J15846_10004867_pt1 | contig 11613 bp, 11 predicted proteins | sample BlaSpr_A8_OM2_M2_FD_15846 | JGI IMG/M metagenome (IMG submission 15846) | reverse complement strand
CAGCGCAGGCAATGTGAGCGTCCGGTGGAGTGGCGGAATGCTGATCAGTCAGGCCGGCGCGACGGCTCCGACCGTCGCGCCGGAGGCATTCGTCGCCATGTCGCTGGATGGGGACGTCCTTTCGGCCGGCAAGCCCTCCAGCGAATGGGTCATGCACGCCGAGATTTATCGGCGCACACTGAGCGCCCAAGCGGTGGTTCACGCGCACCCCGACGCCTGCGTCGCGCTCTCCTGCCAACGCCGTGTCATTCCGGCCTTCCACTATATGATCGCGGCCTTCGGCGGCTCGGACGTTCCGTGTTCTTCCTATGCGCCATTCGGTTCCATGGAGTTGGCTCTCGCGGCGGCCGCGGCTTTGGAAGGACGAAGCGCGTGTCTGCTGGCCAATCACGGCATGATCTGCCACGCAAAGAGCCTCAACGAGGCAATCGCGAACGCGCTCAAGCTCGAGGTGCTGGCGCGGCAATATATTCTGTCGCTGCAAGTCGGCCCGCCTGTTCTCCTCAACAATGAGGAGATGGCTGTCGTGCGCGAACGCTACCTCAGCTACGGCCGCTGACATCGCCTTTCCGAGAAAGACCAGCCCGAAAAGCGTCACGCAAGGGTAGCGTTTCAAGATATATTCTATATCGTCGTGCCCGGGCGGGCGGCTTGTAGGCTTGGAGCAAGGCGGCGCTGTATCGCTGCGGGCCTCCAGAATCGCGGAGTAGAAAGCGATGAATCCGGTCCCTCGCAATGTGCTACTGGCGGCGTTTCTCTCTTTCGTGTCCTGCCTGCCGCTTGGATCGATTGCTCACGCCGAGCCCAAAAAGGGCGGCAATCTCATCTATGCCTACGTGTCGGGGCCAGGAACGCTCGATCCTTACGTGTCCAGCAGCGCGGTCGAACTCGAAGTCATCCAACACATATTTGAGTCTCTCGTGGCGGTCGGTGAGCATTACGAGACCAGACCCATGCTCGCCTCAAAGGTCGACATCAGTCCGGACGCGAAGACGTTTACCTTCAGGCTGCGCGACGGCGTGAATTTTCAGAATGGAAAGGTCATGACGTCGGCAGACGTGCTGGCCTCGTTCGAGCGCTACCGTCGCGTCAGCCCCAACGCTTCCGTGTTCGCCGACGTCGCGAACGCCAGCGCGCCGGACGCATCCACATTCGTTGTGACTCTAAACAAGCCGAACGCCGTCTTCGTCGACATATTGAAAAGCCCAGTCTACCCCTTCATGATCCTCCCGGCGGAGGAGAAGGACAAAGGGCCGCGCGAAGTCGACATTATCGGCACCGGGCCGTTCAAGCTCGACGAGTGGACGAAGGACAGTCATCTCGTCCTCAGGCGGTTCGACAACTACAGCCCGAATGAAAGCTATCAGGGTCCCGACGGCTTCGCCGGCAAGCGCACGGCCTATCTGGACACCGTTCGATACAATTTCGTTCCTGAAGCGAATGCGCGCGTGGCGGCCCTCCAGGCGGGCGAGGCAGACGTGGTGGCCAGCATTCCGCCTGACCTCGCCAAGCAGTTCGAGGCCGATCCAAAAATAGAAGTCCAGACGATTATCCCTTATTGCATGCAAGTCTATGTGCTCAACACACAGCAGGGACCCACCGCGAATCCTCTGGTCCGCCAGGCGATAGACGCCGTCGTCGACGTCGATGACATTACGGCCGCGATGGGCCTCGTCGACAAGCCCAACCATTCGCTCGTCTATGCCTTCAGCCCTTACTATCAGGGCGATGCGATGAAGCCCTACTATGACCAGAAGAACCCAGACAAAGCCAAGCAGCTCCTTGAGCAGGCGGGTTACAAAGGCGACGAGATCGTTCTGCAAACCTCCACCAACTATCCGAGCTTCCGCGACGCCATCCTCGTTCTTTCCGAGGAAATGAAGGCCGCGGGCATGAACGTCAAAGTCGATGTCGTCGACTGGACGACCAACGCCAGCAACATGCAGCGCGGGACAGGCAAGTGGAACGTCTCGACCACTGGCTTCTGCTCGAACCCGCTGCTCGGACCTCAGCAGTGGCGCGTGATGTTTTATACCTTCCCGCACGTCAAAGACGACACGGCGCTCGATCAGGCCTATGAAAAGTTCTACACGTCGCTCGACTTCAAAGATCGAAAGGACGCCTGGGACGATATCGAGAAGCGCGTCCTGGAGCAGGCCTATATGATCAAGATCGCCGACATGGGCGATCTCAGAGCTTACAACAAGACGAAGGTCGATAACTTCGTTCCCTACTACTTGCCGCGGTTTTGGAACGTCGGCCTGAAATAGCAGCCGTTGCCCGTTTCTGGAATGGCGGGCGGCGGCCTAAGCAGCGCTTTTACGTGCGACGCGTCGCTGGATCGAGATCGCTCCACTGCAGCCTGCTGAGATAATTGACTTTAAGTCGGACGTCCGATCTATAAAGAGGGTCACAACAAAGGCGAGCGCTCGCGATGGCAAAGCTTTCTAACTCTCTCGGCGCCGCCGCAATTGGCGCTCTTGCAATGACTCTGTGGGGCGCCGCTTCCACGGGCGTCAACGCAGAAGACAAGAAATATAAGATTGCCTTCGTCGTCGCGAACGTGAACGACGGTTTCTATCAGAAGGCCCACGCGGGAGCTGTCGCAGAGGCTGAGAAGCTCGGCGTCGATCTCATTTACCAGGGGCCGACACAATTCTCGGCTCAAGCGCAGATTCCGGTCGTGGACACGCTTCTTGCGGAACATCCCGATGCAATCGCGATCGCGCCGGCTGACCCAACCGCTCTGATTGCGCCGCTGAAGAAATGGGCCGACGCCAAGATCCCGATCGTCACCTATGACGGCTATCTGACTGATCCGCCGTTTCCGCTTGTCAGCGAGATTGCGTCCGCGAACTTCGACGGCGGCAAGCTCGCCGGGGACGCGATGGGCAAACTGATTGGCGGCAAGGGAAAAGTCGCGATTATCGATCTGGCGGCCGGCGCGAAAGTCCTGAACGATCGTAAGGACGGCTTCATCGCCGCGCTCAAAGAAAAATATCCTGATGTCGAAGTCGTCGACATGCAACTGACGGGTCTCGACTTCCCGCGCGCGCAAACGATCGTGCAGACTTACGTCAATAAATATCCGGACCTCGCCGGCATCTTCTGCACTTATAGCTTTGCTACGGAATATGGCGGGGCTGGCCTTCGGTCTGTGCATGCGCAGGATCGCATCAAGTTGGTCGGCTTCGAGGCCGGACCGAAGGAAATCCAGCTGATCAAGGAGGGCGTTCTGAAGGCGACGGTGGCGCAGAAGCCTGCCGAAGAAGCCAAACTCGCGGTTGATTACAGCTACTACCAAGCGTCCGGTCAGATCGACAAGATTAAGAAGAAAGTCGTGCTGGGAGACGTTCTGATCGACGCCAGTAATGTTGATTCAATGACTGAATATTACTACGCCGTGAAATGACTGACCTAACCACAAACCGTTACTCGTTGCCCCCAAAGGGCCCATGAGCTTGGGCGACCTGCAAGACGGCCGAAATCGAGCGAGCGCGGTGCTCGAGGCGCGTGCGGTCAGCAAAAGCTACGGCGCCGTCCAAGCCTTGGAAAACGTGTCGCTGAGACTGCATGCTGGCGAGGTCGTGGGTCTTGTCGGCGATAACGGCGCAGGTAAATCCACCCTTACGGGGATACTGAGCGGGTCGATCGCGCCCTCGAGCGGCGAGATTCTGGTCGATGGTCGAAGGCATGCCTTTCGCACTCCCCACGATGCGCGCGAGGCTGGTGTCGAAACCGTCTTTCAGGACCTCGCCCTCGCTCCCGACCTCAGCGTCAGCGACAATCTCTTTATCGGCCGCGAGCAGCTGTCGCCTTCACTGTCCTGGCTTGGCTGGCTCGCTCGACGAGACATGGAAAAGCGCTGCGCCGAAGAACTGGCGAGACTGTCCATACGCATCCGGTCGGTCAAAGCCCGCTGCCGCGCTCTTTCCGGCGGCCAGCGACAAGCGATCGCGATCGCTCGCGGCGTCGTTTGGAGTTCGAAAGCCTTGCTCCTTGACGAGCCGACGGCGGCGCTCGGCGTCGAACAGCAGGCTCAGGTGGGACGCTTGATTCGCGAGGTCGCGGGCAACGGCGTCGCCATTATGCTGATCAGCCATAATCTTCCGCAGGTGCTTCAAGTTTGCGACCGCATCGTCGTGCTTTGGCGCGGGAAGCTCGTTGCCGATCTTGAGCGCAACGCGTGCGACCTCGATGGCGTGGTTCAGTGGATCACTGGCGCAGCCTTGGCGAAACAAGCGTCATGAGCGAGCCCCCGACCGGCGCAAGCGCGGANGAGCGCAAAGGGGACCCGTGGCCGCGGCGAGGATGGTTTCCCAGCGGACTCATGCCCACAGGCCTGAGTTCCCGAGAGGCGATCGCCGGTCTGGTCACATACTGGACCGTCGCGGCTCTGGCGCTGGTCCTTCTCATCTTCGCCTTTGTCAGCAAGAATTTCTATACGCAGGCGAATTTCGAGGCCACGAGCCTCTATGCGACCGGGGTGCTGACAATCGCGCTCGGCCAGACGTTCGCGATCATCTCTGGCGGCATCGATCTGTCGGTTGGAGGCATTCTCGCCTTTTCGAGCATGGCGTCCGCGTTGGCGATGCGAGGATTGGTGGCGGACGGCTTCTCGCTCAATGTCGCCGTCATGGCCGGGATCGCAGTCGGCCTCGCAGCAGGCGCTGCAATCGGCTTCCTGAATGGTCTCTTGATCACCCGTTTGAACCTTGTTCCTTTCATCGTGACACTCGGAATGCTCGGCGTGACACGCGGCGGCGCCAACCTTCTGAGCGACGGTCAGGAAGTTTCCGACATCCCCACAGCCCTTGTCGAGGCGGGATCTTACAATCTCTTCGGCCGGCTTCCATCCCTGGTCGCAATCTCGCTTGTCCTGACCGTGATCTCGGGCGTCATTCTCGCCAAGACTCGGTTTGGTCTGCGGACCTACTATATCGGCAGCAATCGCGAAGGCGCCCGACGGGCGGGGGTCGGCGTCGGCAGGCATCTTGTCGCCGTTTATACAATTTCCGGCTTCTTCGCGGCTGTCGCAGGCGTCATGATTCTTAGTCGTTTCGGCATCGCGCAGAATAACGCCGGTCAAGGAAGCGAGATCGATTCGATCGCCGCTGTCGTTATCGGTGGAGCGAGCCTGTTTGGCGGCATCGGATCCGTTTTCGGGACGTTCGTCGGAGTGTGCCTGATCTCGTCTCTTGTCACAGGCTTGATCCTCGCGAACGTTCAGCCCTTCTGGCAGACCGTCGTAACCGGCCTCGTGATCATCGGCGCCGTCTATATCGATCAGTTGCGCGACCGTCTGCGCTCTGGCGCGGACCGATAGTCGAATCTTTGCTCCATCAGAGTTGCTCGGAAATGACCCAAAGAGGATGGCGCCCGCCGAACTATACGGTGGACGAGCACGGCAAGATCGTTGGACGCGAGCCACCTGCCCCGCCCCACAATTGGGGCCGGTGGGGTGAACACGACGAGAAGGGCACAGCAAACTTTCTCAGTCCACATCTTGTTGCCGAAGCTGGGAGCTTGATTAAGAAAGGAATCGTCTACAGTCTCGCGCTGCCAATCCAGAAGGGTGGACCCGTCCACCCCGGCCGCAGCGACATCGTCCACCTCTATGCCTATTCCGGCGCGGATTTCATTGCGGGGACGACACTGAATGAGCGGGCTCCCCGCTTTCAGGGCTCCGACGACTATATTTTCATGCCGCTGCAGGGCAGCACGCAGTGGGACGCGCTCGCTCATTGTGGCTTTGACGACGCCCTCTACAATGGATTTTGGTTGGGCAAGGTCGAGGCCTACGCCGGTGCAACCAGAGGGTCGATCCACCATTTGCGCGAAACAATGATCGGCCGCGGCGCCCTGCTCGATCTGGCGCGCCACCAGGGCGTCGAACGCTTGCTTCCCGGGCACGCCATCACCGCCGATGAGCTTGACGCCTGCGCCGCGTCGCAAGGGCTCGAGATCCGGTCCGGCGATATGCTGCTCGTGCGCACGGGTCACGTCGCCTGGTACTACCAGCTCGCCGATAAGCGCGAGTTCTGGCGCGAAGGCGCGCCCGGACTTGGTAAAACCACGGTCGAGTGGGCGCATCGCAACGAACTGGCGGCGCTGGCGGTAGACAATGTCGGCGTCGAGGTCGAACCGTTTGAGGAGCCTTACGATGTAATCTATCCGCTTCACGTGCGCTTCATCCGTGATCTCGGACTCATTCTCGGAGAGCTGTTCTGGCTCGAGGAGCTTGCCGAGGCATGCGCTGCGGATCGCGAATATTCATTCTTCCTCAGCGCGCCGCCGCTCAACGTCACGAACGCAAGCGGATCCCCGTTGAACCCCATCGCAATCAAATAGCGAACTGGTCTCCACGATCTCCAAGAGTAGCCTTTGCCCAAGATCGTTGATCACGAGGAACGCCGTGAGGAACTCATTGCCGCCGTCTGGCGCGTGATCGCACGCGATGGTCTCGACGCGTCTACAATCCGCGCGATCGCCAAGGAAACCGACTCGTCTGCGGGCGCGCTTTCTCACTATTTCAAGGACAAAGACGATATCCTGACTTTCGCGCTAAAGCTTTCGCACCGGAGAATTCGTGAACGTCAGAACAGAAAGCTTGACGGGCTTAAGGGCGTCGAGGCGCTTCGCGAGCTTGTCCTCGACAACCTACCGCTCGACGAAGAACGCGAACTCGAAACGCGACTCGAAGTCGGCTACTGGGCGCGTTCGCTGACGCGGGCGGAAGTGCGCAAGGTGCAGGGCACGGAGGCTGACGTTCTTCATAAGCGAATGGTTGCCTTGATCATCGAGGCCCAACGACGCGGCGACATGGATGGTGAGACAGCGGCTTCAACAATCGCCGAGCGGTTGCTCGCGCTCATCGACGGCCTAAGCCTCCACGCCCTGCTCTACCCTGAACGTCTCTCACCCCAGGCGCAGATGACGATCATCGATCAGGAATTCGTGAAGCTGGGCAGGCGGTCAACTGCTGCGTAAGCCTTCTATCCGGCCGGCGAAAGTGTAAGGTGGTTCACTCCGCCGAAAACTTGTCGAGAACGTTGCGCGTGATCTGCTGGGTGTAGAAGTCGTTCAGCTTCAGGCCCATGATCCACTCGCAACTTCCCGCGGTCACGACCTCGCCTTTTCCTCGCGTCATGTGGACCATCATACCCGATCCATAGCGGCGCTTGTCGAGATTTTCCGCGCTGGTCGAGCCATCCAGAGTCGAGGCTATGCCCATAAGGTCCTTGTCTCGCAGGTAGTAGCGGAACCCCTCGCCTGCGTGTTCAACCTCGGCGTTCGACGCCGGCGCCATGCCCAAGATCTGAACGCTCTCTGGGGCCCCATCGCTGCCTGTCGGGTAAGGNAGGCCTCGGCGGAACGTGTAATCGAGCCCGTCGAGTTCGTAGCCAAAAATTCCGGCTTCCGAGCCGAAGATGTCGCCGTAGTGCAGATCGGTCTTATCGAAGATCCAATGCGCCGGCCTATAGACAGTGAAGCCCCGCTGGCCACGCGGCGCGAACCCGCCCCACGACGCATAAATGCCGCCAAAACCGTTGACGCCAACGGTGGTGGCGCCTGGCCAATTCACCTTCGGATCTTCCCACGACGAGGTGAGGAGGCGCGCGTCCTTTGTGCCGCGAACCGGATCCTCGGTCGCGGCGCGGCCCTTGTAGCAGACCTGCTGCAAGCCGTTCTCCTCCAGCCGGATCTGCCAGCAGAAATTGCCCCCGAAGCGCGCGAGATGACCGCCCTCCTCGACATGCCGTTCGATCGTCGTACGCATCTCGTGGGACCAGTATTCGTCGTGGCCGACGATCACGATGCAGGGGTAATTAGCGATGATCTCCGGACGGAGATGGAGATCAGTCTGTGTGATCATGTCGAACGCGTAGCCTTCGCGTTCGGCCCATTGAACGAAGTAGCGGTCATATTGCGCCCAGCCGGACGCGGCGTAATAGTAGCCAAAACCGTGCGTGTAGGACCATTCCTTGATTGGATAACGGGGCGCCGCGAGCGGGCCCGGCTGAGGCGAAATCGGAATGCGTGGCGCGCCCTCAGGTAGCCAAACCGCGCCGCGCGTCCAGGGCCGCAGAAGGCTCAGAACCGGCGAGAACTGATTTCCGTTCGGACCGTCAATGCCTATGTAGTGACTCGCGCCTCCCCAGTCGTTGTAGGAAGTCCACGTCGCCGTCGGCAGGATCATAAGGATACGGCCCCGTCGTGTCGCAGGCGTAGGACGGACGACAAAAAAATGATGCTGGACGAACGGGCTGCCGTCCTTGCGCAGACAACTCGATATGACGCGATAGAAGCCTGACGGCGTGTCGCCCGGAATGGGCCATCGATGGACCACGGGCCAGCCGCATCCAGCCTTGTAGGCGTCCTTCGGCGCTGCGGTGAACTGTCCCGGCATCGCGTCGGCGCGATGGGCAAGCGTGGGCTTGTATCCATCTCGATATATCTGGATGGACCAGGTCTGCGCCGTGGTGCTGCCATGAAAGACGACGGTCTGACCCGGCTCATAGGAGATCGCATCCGTGTAGGTGTGAACCTCTGGCCATTCCGGATCTTCGCGCGGCGCCTCGTACCAGATCTTGTTCCGCCAGTTTTCGTCGGCATACATCGGCACGATGCTTTGAGGTCCGACATTGGTCGGCCCCAAGTCCGGGCGGCTGGCGTCAGGTTTGAGCATTGCGGTCCCCGCGAGTGTTGCGCACGGTGCGACTTTCCATGCGCTTCATAGATCGTAGGCGGCCAACTGGCCGGAGATGCCGAACGTCACCCAGAGCGTGCGGCCTTCCACGCACAGGTTCGTAGGCACGCTACCTGGCGGTGTCGGGATCATTTCGACGACGCCGCCATCGAGATTCACGACCGCGATGCGATCCCCGTCGCTGCCGGTGACGTAGAGGTGGTCGTCATGAAAGACCATGCCGTCGGGGAAGAAACCATCGTCGAACCGAAGCCACATCTGTGGCTCGCCGACGCGGTCGCCGAACCACGCCAGGCGAAGCAGACAATGCTCGATCGTCAGGCCCACGATCAGGGAACCATCGGGATGAAACGCAAGACCGTTGGGAAAACCCGTGAGCTTCGCGAGGTGAGTGACGGCCCCGCCTCGCCTGGCGAGAAGCAACTGGCCGCCGCGGTAGGGCGTGTACGGGAGGCCGGCGCGTTTTCGCGAAAGATCCTCCCAATTTTGCGGCTCGGTGAAGACGATCTCGCCACGGTCCGTGAAAACGAGATCGTTCGGCCGCCACGGCGCCTCTCCAGGAAGGTCGACCGCGAAATCGCTGCACACGCCGTCTAACGTCAGACGCTGAATGCGCCCGGTAATTTGCGGCTCGATGAGAACCGGACCGCTCCCCGCACGCGGCGACAATCCGCCGTTGTTGGCGACGTAGAGCGCCCCATCCGGCCCGAGGCGCATGCCGTTCGGCGAGCCCTCGACGACGCAGAGATCTCGAGTCGCCCCGTCGCGATAGAGTCGAATTTTCTGATCGAACAGATCGACGAAGGCGATTCCGCCTTCTGCCAAAACGACCGGCCCTTCCGGAAAGCCAAGCCCGCTAACATGAATTATTGGCAGTCTCATGCTTCCACTCAAAGAGCGATATACCGCGTGTTCGTCTCGGCGCCATCGCCTCACGGGAGATGAGAATATATCGTATATTTCGATCCCACAAGAATCCGGGGACGCTATCGAGCGATACCTCCGAGAATGTGCGGCGCCTTCGAGTTGGAAGGCGTCAAGGCTCTCGGCGGGCATTTGGGGCTAGGGCGGTTTGAGGCTAGCGGCGGACGAAACCCTCAAACACCTCGTTGGGCGGTAAGCGGTCCGTTTCTTGCGGCAAGCCGGGGCTCGGTGTGTCAGCGTCCCACGCGTAGGGAGGAGGCGAAAGTGGCCAAGGGTCGTATCTGTTAGGGAAGTAGCGGTGACCCGATTCACGAAGCATCTGCTGAACAGCCCCCACGGGGATCCGTCCCGGAGTGAGTATGAAGACTATCGTGCTTGGCGCCGGGATTGTGGGCGTAACATCGGCCTACCAACTCGCCAGAGCGGGGCATGAAGTTACCGTAATCGAGCGTCAGCCAGGGCCTGCGCTGGAAACGAGTTTCGCCAATGCCGGTGAGGTCTCGTTCGGCTATTGCTCGCCCTGGGCGGCGCCGGGAATACCCGCGAAGGCGATCAAATGGCTGTTCATGAAACACGCGCCTTTAATTTTACGCCCAAGGGTCGACGCCGCCATGCTGTCATGGCTCGTGAAGATGCTTTCGAACTGCACCTCGACACGCTACGCCATCAACAAGAGCCGCATGCTCCGGCTGGCCGACTACAGCCGCACCTCGCTCGCAGAGCTGCGCGAGGAAACGGGCATTGCCTACGACGAACGGATGCAAGGCACGCTGCAGCTTTTCCGCAAGCAGGCGCAGCTCGACGCTTCCGCCAAGGACATCAAGGCGTTGGCGGCAGACGGCATTCCTTTTGAGGTGATGGATCGCGACGGTTGTGTTCGCGTCGAGCCCGCCCTTACTGAAGTCCGTCACAAGATCGTCGGTGGCTTGCTAACGCCAAAGGACGAAACCGGCGACTGCTTCAAGTTCGCCACCGCGCTTGCCGCGAAGGCTGACGACCTCGGTGCACGCTTTGTTTACAGCACAAATATCGAAGGGCTCGATATCGAAAGCGGGCAAGTACGTGGGGTTGTAACAGGACGTGCGACGCTTTCCGCGGATGCAGTCGTTGTGGCGCTCGGCAGCTTCTCCCCGGTGTTTCTCAAACGCTACGGCATCAAGCTGCCCATTTATCCGGTTAAGGGCTATTCCTTGACGATCCCAATCACCGATGCATCACGCGCACCACTACGACGGTGATGGATGAAACGTATAAAATTGCGATCACGCGCCTGGGCGACCGCATCCGTGTCGGCGGTATGGCGGAAATCTCTGGCTACACCAATGATCTTGACCTCGCCCGCCGCCGCACCCTCGAATACTCCGTGACCGACCTCTTTCCGGGCGGCGACGCTACGAAGGGGCTGTTTTGGTCCGGTCTCAGACCGATGACACCCGATGGTACGCCCATCATCGGTCCGACGAGACTCGCCGGCCTCTACCTTAACACCGGCCACGGCACGCTCGGCTGGACAATGAGCTCCGGCTCGGCACGTCTGATCGCAGACATTGTTTGCGGTCGTAAGCCAGAGATTGACGCGGCGGACCTCGCGCTAGCGCGCTACGGATCAGCCCGAACATAAGCGGTGCCGATACCGTCGATCGCTCGCTTTTGCCGCACCGGCTTTTGGGTGGGGGCTCCTATAGGCGAGTTCCCCATAGCTTAATACGCGTTGCAGGAATCAGAACATTTGCAACAAATCCGACCCGAAAAACTCCCGCGGATTGCGTTATCAAGTCAAGCGGCGCCGGACTTGTTCGCGCCCGATTCTTTGCAGCAGGTGAACCAAAGGCGACGAATAAAGCCACGCCGGGTCGATCTGGAAGGGTCCCGACGAATAAAGACAGCCCGACATCTGATGTTTCCCATCAGCTACCGCGATCTCGAACTGATGCTCCTCGACCGCGGCGTCGAGGTCGACCACACAACGATCTTCCGTT
>JGI12635J15846_10004863_pt1 | contig 11615 bp, 10 predicted proteins | sample BlaSpr_A8_OM2_M2_FD_15846 | JGI IMG/M metagenome (IMG submission 15846) | reverse complement strand
TGAAGTCTCCGGCCGCAACCGGAGAATAATTGCCCAGAAAGATGGCGCCTGCGGTTGTCACTTCTCCAGCAAGCTCGGCGGAGTCTTCGGTCACAATGGAGAGATGTTCCGGTGCAAAAGCATTAGCGAACGCGACCGCTTGTCCCCGATCTCGGGTGAGGACCGCGTAAGCTCGTTCTGCCAAGACTTCCTTCAGAAAACTCTGGCGGGAGAGAGACGGCAAACTCTTCTCGATCTCGTTTTGTACGTGCTCTAAGGTTTGTCTGTCCCACGATGCGATCGCGATAACGGTTCCGGGGCCGTGTTCCGCCTGAGCCATCAGGTCCGCCGCAACCCACGCGGGTACTGCCGACTGGTCCGCCAAGATCAGAATCTCACTGGGGCCAGGGAGGAGATCGACAGCCACGTACCCGAAGACCTGCCGTTTCGCCTCTGTCACGAATGCGTTTCCTGGGCCGAAGATTTTATCGACCGGCGGAATAGATTCTGTACCAAACGCCATTGCGCCGATGGCATGGGCGCCCCCGACTTTGTAAATCTCAGTCGCCCCGGCTATATCCAAGGCCGCCAAAAGCGCGCCATTCATTTCGGTCGAGCCCGACACCGGCGAGACTGCCACGATTTCCGGCACACCAACCGCGCTGGCAATTGCCACGGTCATGATCGCAGAAGAGACCAGCGGGGCGGTGCCGGCGGGCACATAGATTCCTACTCTACGAATCGGATCGAAGCGTTCTCCAACGGTAGCGCCTTGAACGTTTTCGGCCTGCCAGTCTGTTCTCCGGCTGCGTTGGGCGAATTCTTGAACATTTTTTTTGGAGGCCGTTAGGGCGTCAAGGAGCTCAGGATCCAGGTGGCCCAGCGCCAACGTAACCTCCTGTTTGACGACTCGGAACTCCTTTGGTGTCATTTCCGCTTTATCGAACCGGCGAATCAAATCGACCAGAGCGTCGTCGCCCTCAGCGCGAACTTGCGACAGGATATCATGTACGTGCTGAACAAGCTCATCTGGCGGCAAATAGCGCCGGTCGAATTTTTTGGGCCAGCCGGTTTCGCCCAGTGAGGTCAGATCGACAAAATTCATTTGCATCGAAGCTGTAGCCCGCGCCTAGCTGGAATTCAACGGGGGCGGGGGCCACGCGCGCAGGCTAGTAGGCGCGAAGCGCAGACAGAGTTTAGCCTGGGCCGAGTCTGCGAGGCCCAGGGAAGATCCAAAAAGACAGCGAACAGCGCTGAAAGCGTGACAGAAGGGGCCTCCTCGATGGCGGTGCTGGGTTTAGGCGGAATGGTGTTCGGATTGCACCGTTTTCTTTCGCGCCTACAGCGCTACCCGCATTTTTGCGCACATTCCTAGGCCTCGCAGACTCAGCCTAGGCTAAAGTCTTGTCGGCGCTTCGCGCCTTTTCTCAACCGCGTATCCAGATCCACCGGACTCCTAAGCTCAAAAGCCGACCGATACTGCGACAACCGACAGCGGCACATCGCCTGCCCCTGCTATCGAAGTCGCGCTGTCCCGGAAATCGATCGTTGATTTACCCGAACTTCCGAGCGTATCGTCTCCCAATTTCAGATCTTAGCAGGCACTTAGAGCTTTCGACCCGTCTTGGCGGCTTCCCGGGGACAGGCTCGCCAATAAATTTGCACAACGTGAACTCGCCCCATTTACGAGCCCATCTTTAAGACGTCAGCGCATCGATGAAGAAGGCTCTTATCCGTACCGCTCAAGCGATCTTTACGATCGCGATTCTCATCTATCTTTTTAACAGTCCGGAAAAAAGGGCGCAGATTGGTGCTGCTTTTAGCCGGGCCGATGCGCATTGGATGCTGATCGGCCTCCCCGTGGCTTTCGTTGGTGAAATCGCCAACATTATACGCTGGAATATCCTTTTGCGGGTGCAAGGCATGCGCATAGGCTGGCTCCGTTTGGCTCAGCTGTTCTTTGTCGGGTTGTTCTTTAACCTTTTTATGCCGGGTTACACCGGCGGCGATTTCGCCCGGCTGTTTTATTCGATGCGCGAGTTTCCTGACCGGAAGAAAGAGGCGGTCCTGACCATCGTAATGGATCGTTTGATCGGGATGCTCGCTCTCGTGTTGACCGCCGTTGCCACCACGGCTTTCCGCTGGCAATGGCTGCAACAGACACCGCAAGCGTCGTTCTTTGTTTGGGTCTTAATCTGCATGCTGATCGGCTTTTCCACTTTGGTGGGTGGATCCTTCCTCATCAGCGGATTGAAGCTGGCAAACCGGCTGCCCCGGCACACACCGTTTCGGGAACGGGTTATCGAGGCCTCTGAAGCGTACCATCTGTTTGCCAAGGCAAGAAGCTCGCTGGCCGGCGCTTTCGCGCTTTCCTTCCCGGTACTGTTTTCCTTTTATGGCGCTTTCTATTGTGCCTCCCAGGCGGTCCACGCGAACGTCTCCTTACTCGATATGGTCACGATCATGCCGATTGTGACTTCAATCATCTCGTTGCCAATCACACCGGGTGGGCTCGGCTTTCGGGAATCGATTTTCGAAATCCTGATGAGCGACCTGGCCAAAGTGCCGGGCGAGGTTGGCATCCTGATATCGCTGCTCGGTTTCTCGTTCTTTCTCCTGTTCGGGCTGATAGGCGGAATCTGCTATTTGTTCTATTCCGCTCCCAGCAAAGGAGGTCCCGGCAACCGGCCGAGATGGAGGCAGATGCAAGGTGAAGCCGAAAGGGCGCATGGCCATGAGGACGATGCCGACAACGAGCGGGAACGAGCAGAAACGAGCGAAAACGGCCAGAACTCCTGGAGGAGAGCCGCTTCCGCCCGTGAAAGTTGAACGTGGCGCATTGGCTCCCAGCGTTTGCGAGACCCAAATCGATGGCTAACTGGCGGCTCCCGGGAACGGCCCCTGACGCAACCCGGAACTACGGTGCATTTTGTGTAAACAATCCGAGGCAATCAGGTGAATTCACACCCTGGGTCATTCGCGGGAGCCGCTTGCCAGCCATTCCGTCCGGACCGGCACCGCGTTCGGTTTCAGCTAGGCTTGTTTATCTCGCCACGGGTTAAAGCGGCTCCCTTCAGTTCACCTTGCGCCCAGAGGTCCTTTCGCTTTCTTGAGCCATGGAATTTCTTCTTGGTCATTCTCCGGATCCTGACGACGCCTTTATGTTTTACGCGCTAGCGGAGAAAAAGATCGACACTCGTGGCCATACTTTTCGTCACATTTTGCAGGATATCGAAACTCTGAACCAGAGAGCCGCGCGTGGGGAACTGCATGTGTCGGCTGTGTCAATTCACGCATACGCCTATCTCACGGAGCGCTATGCGCTCTTGCCATGCGGCGCGAGCATGGGAGACGGATATGGGCCGATGCTGGTTTCGACGATCGAACCTCCCGTGGCCGACGTAGCTAAACGGGGAGACGGGGCGACGTCTGCACAGGGGCTGGATCAAGTTCGCGACTGGCTTTCTAAAAAATTGGTCGCGGTTCCCGGGCTACGGACCAGCGCGTATCTCGCGTTGAGATTGTTTGGGGTACCGGTTGAAACCGTGGTTGTGCCGTTTGACCAGATCTTTGATTATGTGCGTGCCGGAAAAGCGGAAGTCGGTCTGCTGATCCATGAAGGCCAACTGACGTATGCTCAAGAAGGGTTTCATTTGATCCTCGATTTGGGCCAATGGTGGAAAGCGGAGACCGGATTGCCGCTTCCTCTAGGTGGCAACGTGATCCGCAAAGATATTCCTCCCGCCGTCCGCAAGGAGGTTTCCGAAATCCTCAAGGAGAGCATTCAGTATGGGCTTGAGAATCGGCTAGCGGGAATAAAACACTCGATGCCGTTAGCGAGAGGGCTGGATCTAAACCAGGCCGACAAATTCATCGGCATGTATGTGAACGATTATACCTTGGATTACGGTGACACTGGCCGGGAAGCGATTCGCCAGTTCTTGGGACGCGGCAAAGCGCGAGGCATCTTGCCCGGGGTGGTGGAATTGGAGTTTGTTGAGTAGCAAGACCAGGGCTGGCTCCGCCTCGTCTTCTCTTCGCTGTCTCCGGTTTCTTGACCATGTACCTTTACGAGACGCATCTACCAGTCAGCAGTACGGAAAGATCAAGAGCGTTCTACGTAGATATAGTGGGGTTGCGCTTTGCGTACCATGATCCTAAAAGAGAAATCGCTTTTCTCTGGATTGGCGAAAACAGAGTTTCAATGCTTAGACTCTGGGGCCCGCGCGCCAGTTACGGGAGCCCTCTACACCGGGCGCATCTAGCGATTGCTATCCCTCTGCCAGACCTGCTCGCCGCCGGCAAACGGCTCAATGCTCTTGGTGTGGCAACATACGATTTTGCCAAGGTAGAGACGATAGAACCACAATTGGGGCGCTGGGCGGCGGTCCCTTGCTAGGCGCGAAGCGCTAACGAGATTTTAGCCTAGGCTGAGTCTGCGAGGCCTAGGAAAATGGAAAAAAGCGGGGTCAGCGCTGAAGGCGCGCCGGATAGTATCTTTGCAAATGCCGCGTTGAACGAAACGAAACCAGATTCTTGCGCGCCTACAGCGCTAATCGCCTTTTTTTGCATAATAACCTAGGCCTCGCGGACTCAGCCTAAGGCTAAAATCTTACAGCGCTTCGCGCCTACAGCAGTTCCCGCTTGGGGGCGCAGCATCCAAAACAAGAAAGGCCTGAGCTCTATGCAGAACTCAGGCCAAAATCTGGCCGCTTCGCGGCATGCTCTTACTTGCGCTGAGGGAGACCCGCCTTATCGGCGGAAAGCGACGTTAGGTGCTTCGTGCTGCTCGGGTGGGCAAGGTGCGTTCAGCGGTACGTCGGTAGCGGTGGTATTGGTCTCTACCAATTGGTTGGAGACCAAATATTCTTCCAACTCTTCGCCACTAATATCTGCCAGCATTGCACCATTAACTTCAACGCAGGGTGAAAGAGGTTGGCCGCTCTTTTGCTCCATTTCCCAGCGAAATGCCGGGTTCTGGATAATATCCTTTTCTTCGTAAGGAAGGCTGTACTTTTTTAACACCGCCCGAACGCCATTACTCCAGCCGCAATGAGTCTTCACGTAGGCAACGATTTGCGGATTTTCCATACAATTTTCGATAAGTATCTTTTACTGGGTTTGCTTCAGCCCCCCATTTCGGCCGGGCAAAAGTTAAAGTTCGTTTTTTGGGTATTACTCCTTTTACCTGAATAAGACCACGGTAAAAGAAGCAAATCTACCACCCTAAAGCTTCAGCATTTTTGGCGGATAGCAACCCACTTCTGTGGTCGCTGTCTGTGGCCGCCAATCTGCGGTCTAAAAGAGAAAGAGCGTTCGGGGTGTAACCCGAACGCCCTACGTTAAAGCGGTTTTTGACGGTTAATGTTTTCTATCGCCGGGGCGATACTCTTCTTCCGCCGCCTGGAATGCTTGCTCCAGACCGACCATATCTTCGCCAGGCCGTAAGCTGTCGAAGGCCTCGGTCTCGCGCCGCAGTTCCTCATCGGAATAGTGGGCAGCCTTGATGGATAGACCAATTCGTCGTTCGGCCTTGTCGACCTTAATGACGCGCGCCTCCACCTCTTGGCCGACTTTAAGAACATCCTTCACTTTCGCGACATGCTCTTCGCTTAGTTGAGAGATGTGCACCAACCCATCGATATCATCTTGGAGTTGTACGAAAGCGCCGAAGCTGGCGAGCTTCGTCACTTTTCCAGTTACCAGATCGCCAATCTTGTATTTCTGGTCGATCTCTTTCCACGGGTCGGACTCGAGTTGCTTGATGCCAAGGCTGATTCGTTGATTGACCTTGTCGATGTCCAGGACGATCGCCTCCACCTCGTCGTTCTTCTTCAGAATTTCGCTCGGGTGGTTGATCTTGCGAGTCCAACTCAGATCGGAGACGTGGATCATTCCGTCGATACCTTCTTCCAGCTCGACGAAGGCGCCGTAGGCGGTCATGTTGCGAATCTTACCCTTAACCACTGAACTCAGCGCGTAGCGGTGTTCGATCGCATCCCAAGGATTCGGATCCAATTGGCGTACTCCGAGGGAGATTTTCTGCTCCTCCTTGTTAACGCCGAGAACGACGGCCTCAATTTGCTGACCTTGGGTCAACACATCTGAAGGCCGGGTTATGCGTTTGGTCCAAGAAAGCTCGGAAACGTGGATGAGGCCCTCAACGCCCTCTTCAATCTCAACGAAAGCTCCATAAGGCACCAGGTTCGTGACTTTGCCGTGCACCGTAGCGCCGACCGGGAAACGTTCCTCGATTTTATCCCAAGGATTACGCTGGGTCTGCTTTAAGCCCAGCGAGACGCGCTCCTTCTCCTTGTTGATATCAAGCACCACCACATCGACTTCCTGACCGATCTTGAGGAGTTCGCTGGGGTGGGTGAGCCGTCCCCAAGTCATATCGGTGATGTGCAAAAGGCCGTCCATCCCGTCTAGATCGATGAAGGCGCCAAAATCGGTGAGATTCTTTACGGTTCCCTTGACGGTGTTGCCGACCTGGACCGTTTCCAGGAAACGGCTTCGTTTCTCGGCACGTTCCTGCTCGATGATTTCCCGCCGGCTAAGCACCACATTCTTCCGCTCATCATTAATCTTAACGATCTTGAAATCGTAAGTGTTGCCGACGAACTGCTGAAGATCACGGGGCGGAACAATATCGATTTGCGACCCAGGCAGGAATGCCTCGACGCCGATGTTTACCGTTAATCCGCCTTTTACAACTGCTTTGACCTTGCCTTTGATCAGGCCGTCTCCCTCGAAAACCTTGACGATCTTGTCCCAGTTCTGTTTGTGGGCTGCCTTTTCTTTGGACAACACCACCATGCCGTCCTCGTTCTCCAAGCGTTCTAAGAGAACTTCGACCTCGTCACCGACTTCCACTTGATCCATATCGTCAAACTCAGACGAGGGAATCACGCCTTCAGACTTGTATCCAATGTCGACCAACACTTCGCGTGGGCGGATTTCCAGGATTCTGCCCTTAACAATGCTGCCTTCCTTAAAATCGCGCAGGGACTTCGCGATTAGCTCCTGCATTTCAGTCATAAAAGAGTTACAAACATCAACAAACCACGGGTTACCTAAATTTTTACTCCGAAACCGAGCGACCCACTTGGGTGGCTATTCACGGAATCAGAGGGAGGCAAAAGATAGCTATTGAGCAGAGCGGCGCAAGCAGTTTCAGCAGGCTTCTTGGCCTGATTTGGTGGGGCGAGGGTCCCGAACGCCCGCCACGGCCTTCCGGGGACGACGTTGAAAGAGGAACTCCGGGTTTTGGACCAATGCGCCCGCGGACTTGTCCGACGTAGCTTTAGTATCGCCGAAGCGTTGATCATGCTTGGCCTGCGAATTCGGAGCCGTTCCCGTGGAGGGGCTGCACATCTAGCGAATAAAATTGCCTGGACTCCCGTTCAGCCCGACATCCTGGGCATGTAGACTGATGCACGCTGGGCCGCGGCTCGGCGACTTTAAGGGCCTGCCGCTTGCAGATTCGATAAAGATAGCCGCCTTGCGCACGATTAAAGGAAGTTCGGGAGACTCGCCCCACCCGCTTTGGCGGGTTTTCTCCCTACCGCCAACCGGCTATTTCATCAACAACACAGACCGCGCGCGTTTGATCTCCCGAGTGATCTTACGGTGCAGATAGGCTGGCATGCCGGTTACCCGGCGAGGAAGAATCTTTCCGCTTTCTGTCACGAATTTGCGAAGCAGATCCGGGTTCTTATAATCGATCGCCTCTAAAGCGATATCAATCCGGCGCCGGGGCATCGCTCGATTCGCCCGCCGAAAATTGGACCGTCGTTTAGCGTTCTTGGGTTCCATGGGTTACTTGACTTCGCGATGCAAGGTGTGCCGGCGAAGGAAAGGATTATACTTCTTTTTCTCGAGGCGTCCCGGAGTATTTAGGCTCTTTTTATTCCGGGTGGTGACGTAACGGGAGACCGGTTTTCCCTCACCCCGGGCTTCTGTGCACTCTAAAATGATGATATCGCGCGGCATAGATTAATCCTTTGCCTCAGGTGTGGATTCTTCTTCTTCGCCTTCTCCGCCTTCTTCGTCGGTGAGACCGAACAGAGAGGTTACCGGCTGGCGAATACGGGTCGCTTTCCGCTGCTTCTCGATCTGCGTTTGGCATTCAACCGTGAAGCGCGCAAAAGGGATTGCCTCCAGGCGAGCATGTGGGATTGCTTTCCCTGACATCTCGCACACGCCGTAAGTGCCTGCCTCGACACGTTTTAGAGCTTCTTCGATCTCATACAACGCATCTTGTTCTTGGGAAAGTAAGCTCAGTGCAAAGTCACGATCGTAAGCATCGCTGCCGGCGTCCGCCTGGTGCATGCCAAACGCCGAAGCCTCACTGCCTTCCGCCCGCGCCCTTAATGTGTCCCGGGAAACTCCCATCATGGAGTCGAGGAGCGTGTCGCGCAGAAACAGCAGTTTCAGTTTTTGTTTGCGAAGGAACGGGGACAGTTTGTCGTCGCCGTTATCCTTCGGCGCCGATGAGATAGGAGACACCGCTGTCTCTCTAGTTTCGTCCACAGGTGAGTGCCCGTTTGCGGACGCGTCATCCTTTTTCTGTAATTTCGATTTCGGCATAAAAGATTTGTGCAAAGCTAGTTCGCGCGCCAGCCTACCCCCCCTGGAAGAGGCGAACATATAATGGCAATTGCCTCAGGGTTCAAGCGAAAGATTGCGGGAAAAATCGGCCATTCATTCCTCGGTTTTTGGCGCAGCGTTTTGTCACGGTGATCAGCAATTTTGTTCGAGACAGGTTCGACGCCCGATGCCCTCCGGATGTTTAAAACTGATCGGAAAAAAGTAGCTGGGATAGCGATAGGGTGTCTGCCGGATGGCTAGATGGAGGGCCGATAGTGCCGTCGGAACCTGTCGTCCCGTAGGCTTGGCGAAGGTGGAACCGTGGAGCGCTGCCTTTCCCACGGCCGCGGGCAGAAGGCCCGTGGGGGGGCGCTTTCTTGGTCCTCGTCGTTCTTCGTCGGAGATTTGGTGAGTGACAATAAAGCAGTCTCCCCACCAGAGATGTCCGCTAACCAAATTCAGGATCATTCCCAGCTACGGGGGGAAAACTCTTCCGAGTACGAGGACGACGACGAAGGACGAGGACCAAGAAAAGCGCCGCTAAACGCATATTTTGACGTCCATTCGCGGCCTACCGTGTCAAGGACCCACCTACGAGCTTGCGCTCGAATACCGGTTAAGCGCCGTTCGCCAGAGCAGGCGCGAAGCCACGATCATTAAAATGGACGCGACTGCCAAATGGCCTAGCAACGCCCACGAATTCGCCGTCGCATGGATTAGCAACCGCGCCGGGACGTTTGTAACCACCATTACCGGGATTATCCAACTAAAGACAAACTTCGCTAGCCCCTTAAACATCGAATCTGGATAGCGGGCCAGGCTGATCAAGCTGTAATAGCCATAGGTGATCCCCTGGGTTCGGATGGTCCAAAAGCTGACGGTAGCAAAAGCTAGCATGGCTGCATAATGCACCGATATGCCGAATGCGATGGCCACCACATAAAGCAAGATCTGTCCCGGTGCCGGCATTACGTGTAGCTGCACCAACGAATAGCAAACAATCGCAACGCCGATCAGGGCATTGAAGATGCCATCAATGCCGAATTGCCGTAAAGACACGGTGAATTGAGGATCGATCGGCTGCAAGAGAACGAAGTCGAGTTTACCGGTCCGCACCAGCTCAGACAGATTCGTCAAGTTAAGATAAAAGAATCCTTGGAAGACCTGGCTTATGATCTGATAAGTCCCGACCAAAAGGACCATATCCCATTTGGTCCAGTCACCGATCGCATCGACCTGGGCGTAGATGACCTCAATAAAGATCAACTGCCCAATAAACCAAAGCGCATCCGTAAGCAGCCAGAGAACAAAGTTGAGCTTGAAGTTCATCTCCCGGACCAGGGAGTTCCGTAACATTATACGGTAAACCTCAAGGTACTGGCTGAAACGCTTCACAGCGTTCTGCAGAAATCTTCGAAGCGATCCATTCCTTTCTTGATCACATCGAGGCTGGTTGCATAGCTAAACCGCACCGTTCGATCATCACCAAAGGCGATACCCGGCACGACGCTGACATTTGCTTTGCTCAACAGGCGATCAGCAAAGTTTTGGGAGGTCAGCCCGAGCTTACTGATGTTTGCCAGAACGTAGAAAGCCCCGCTCGGTTTCACGATGCTCACGCTAGCGATCTTAGAGAAGCGTTCGACAATGTATTGCCGTCGCATGTCGAACTCATCGCGCATGTCGGCAACGCTCTGCTGATCTCCCTTAATAGCGGCTAGCGCCCCTTTTTGAGCAAACGAACACGGGTTAGATGTTACGTGACTTTGAATGGAGTCGATGGCTCGAGCGATCGGTTCCGGTGCGCCCAGATAGCCAAGCCTCCAACCGGTCATTGCATAAGCCTTGCTAAAGCCGTTTACCGTAATGGTCAGGTCGTAAAACTCCTGGCCGAGCGAAGCAATGCTGATGTGCTCATGGCCGTCGTAAACCAGCTTCTCGTAAATCTCATCCGAGAGAATCAAGATTTCTTCTTCCGCCGCGACCGCCGCGATCCCCTCAATTTCTTCGCGCGTATAAACTGCTCCTGTGGGGTTGTTAGGCGAGTTGATGATGATCATCTTGGTTCGAGGCGTCATCGCATTCTCGAAGTCGTCCCGAGTGATCTTCCAGCCGTTCTCTTCCTTAGTCTGGACGAAGATCGGTTCAGCTCCAGCCAGCCGCACCATTTCAGGATAGCTGAGCCAGTAAGGACTGGGAATGATTACCTCATCCCCCGGTTGGCACGTGGCCAAGATGGCGTTGTAACAGGAGTGTTTCGCTCCGCTACTAACGATGATCTGGCTCGGTTTATAGCCGAGGCCGTTCTCCTTTTCTAGTTTATCCGCGATCGCCTGGCGTAATTCTGGGATGCCGGAGCTAGGTGTGTATTTCGTAAATCCGGACTCCAGCGCAGCGATCGCCGCGGCTTTAATATGCTCCGGGGTATCAAAGTCCGGTTCGCCGGCACCGAAGCCGCAGACGTCAAGCCCTTCGGACTTCATCGCCTTTGCCTTGCTATCAACTGAAAGAGAAAGAGAGGGAGTCAGGCTGTTCGCTCGTGAGGAAAGTTGCATAAAACCTTAGGGACTATATGTGTCAGCCACCTATTTCAACCAAGGATTTGGATAGGTTTGTCCCGCCCTGGGCGCGACGACTGCCTATTCTTATGGATGGAGTCATCAATTACTGCCTGTTTTTCTTCGCCAACAAGGTCGTCCATTTTCCGCGGCTCCGAGTTTCTTTCAGTTCCAGGCCGGTTTCTCTCACCCACTCTTTTATGTCGGTCTCTTGATCCCTGAGGATCCCGGAAAAAATAAGGAAGCCGCCCTTGCGGGTCGCTTTTACCAGTTGAGGAAGGGCTTGGCGAAGAAGGACGCTATAAAGATTGGCAGTAACGACGTCGTAGACAGACTCCGCTTGAAATTTCAGAACGTCCTGACGCCAAATTCGGAGCTTTCGCGACAAACCATTCAGCCGAGCGTTCTGTTTGGCTGTGCGTACGGCGACGGCATCGGCGTCGATAGCGTCGATGCGGCTGGCGCCGAGCTTAGCGGCGGCCAAAG
>JGI12635J15846_10004858_pt1 | contig 11620 bp, 5 predicted proteins | sample BlaSpr_A8_OM2_M2_FD_15846 | JGI IMG/M metagenome (IMG submission 15846) | reverse complement strand
CTGACGTCGGTACGAGCGTGTTGCGTGTGGTCGCCGGCGAATCCGGAGCGCGGCTGGTGTTATATGCGGGACAACCCCAAGGAGACCCAATCGTATCATATGGCCCATTTATAGGAGACTCGAAGCAGGATATTGCCAGGCTCTTTGCTGAGTATCAGTCGGGAAGATTTCCCCGCCTTAGCGAATTGAAAAAGCAGCAGGTCTAACTTTTCGACGTTCCTCTGCTTCGCCAACCTTATGGAGTAAGCCAGTTCACCTTGATAACTTTTTCTACGTGGCCGGTGCCTCGGGCATTCGGACATGCCGGTAGGCGCGTGAGTAGCTTAAGGCGAGTGATGACATTCAGCGCAACAAACCCGTCTCCATGTTCTCATCCAACCGGGGCGGTAACATCGCCGCCCGGTAGCATTGTCCTTATTTATCGCCCTTTGGATTCATCATCTTTAATGTCCCCACAGGCCCCGAATTCTCACGCCAACGATGCAGCCGACTGCGGATTAACGTACCGCGCGAAAATCGAAGCGCCTGCAAGTTATTGAAAGAATTGGCGTCCCCGACGGGATTTGAACCCGTGTTACCGCCGTGAAAGGGCGATGTCCTAGGCCAGGCTAGACGACGGGGACGGCTTTTCGGTGGGGTACTTGAGGCGCCAGTTAATCGTAGCAACCCTATGCAGACTCTGTCAAAAATGCGGAGATTACTGGCTTCGTGATCGATTCGCTTCTGCTTCCTTAAACTCCTCTGGAAGAAAGTGTTTGAAAATCTCGAAACGAGGTCGTAGCATCCGGGATCATGGAAGAAGTCTATTCGGGATGAACTTCCACGTAGTCGAGTGGCGCCCGCTCATCTGCATCCGGAGAGCCTTCAATCCGTAATTCGTCACCAGGTCGCAACGCCAAATCTGGAATATGCCGCCGAGTCGACGAATCCCCGTTGGGTTCTGTCGCAGGGAGCCACGAATCGGCGAGCCACTCATCGACTAACTGGTTCCCTACAAAGAACTGGTATTTCGACACACCATTATTCTGGTCGAAATATTCAACATCCACGCCATACCATCCGGGCGCGCCACTAAAGCGAAACTTTGCGATGCACGGTTGTGTTGCCTGCATGCACGCAATCGCTTTTCCGCCGGACGCATCCTCCCACGGGGTCACGTCGACTGGGATATAGCCTTGCAGTTCCATGGATTCGGCTTCGATACGATGAGGGTGGTTTCCAACCCGGCCGAGGGCATCGGGTGTGCCGGAGATTTGATGGAACCAGTCGTTGATCGCATCCCGCCAAACGATTGCATGGGCGGACTGATAGGTGAGTTGAGCGAGCACATCACGGTAGCGTTCGTCATCCACAAGGCCACGGAGCGACTTCCATTCTGCGGCAAATTGTGTGGTCCGCTCCGCGCCGTCGTAGTGCGAATCGTAGATGGTCTGAATTACTGTTTTACCGGAGTGCAATTTGTAGGTGTACGGTACGTGGTGGAAGAATAAGAGCAAGTCGTCGGGCGTGTTGGCGAGCGATTCATAGAGCTTCTGCATACCGGGAGAATATTGGCCAACAAAACCGCTGCCAGTGTCTACAGTGCGGTCCATGCCAACTCCGTGGGCATCGGCGCGAATCCATTGACCCCAGCCATTGTTTTCTTGCGCCTGCGGCGCGGGTCCATAGTGGCTGCCTAGAATGTTGGTGAGCGTTTGCAGGCCCAGTACTCCGGTATAGCTTTCATAAACCTTCCACGAGGCTAATTGGATTTGAGAAATTGCCTGTGCCACAGCGGGATTGTCGCCGAATGTTAACTGAGTCCATTCTTCGACGATGGCCTTGGAAGTGAGATTCGGGTCCCAGGCAAGCCTTCCGAATCCGTATAGATTGGCCAGCGCCAAATGGTTTCCCAACCAGTTGTCATCGAGGCCAACGTTGACGACGCCGATGTATCCACCAGTCGGACGATGAAAAGCATTTCCGGCGACGATTTCCTTGACCGGCGTGAAGCGGTCGTTGACGCGCAGATCGAAATCCAGAATCCGCTTCCACATGGGGACGAGGAAACAGGTATGGCGTTGCTGCCCGGTGTATTCCTGCGTAATCTGCAACTCGACTCCTGCGTTGGTTTGTTGCACTGCGCCGAACAGCGGTGAAACGGGCTCGCGAACCTGAAAGTCGATGGGACCATATTTGATTTGGATGATCACGTTGTCGGCAAACTTTCCGTCCAGCGGGTGAAAGATGTCGTACCCGGCCTTCGCTCGGTCGTTCTTCAGATTTGTCCAGTCGAGATGGTGGTTGTAGACGAAGGCGCGGTAGAAAACGATTCCCCGGTGTGGTTTAAGGGCACGTGCGATGACGTTGGCTGCGTCGGCCGGCGTACGCTGATAGTGAGAAGGACCGAGGCGCCCTTCCGAATCTGCTTTGACGACCACGCCGCCGAAGTCCGGGATCGCGCGGTAGACTTCGTCGAATTTCTTTCGCCACCATTCTGCAACACGGGCATCCAGCGGATCGAAGCTATCCAAACTCCCCAGTGTTTTCGGCAGGCTGGTGTCGACCGATATCCCGAGTTGGACACCCCACGGGCGAAATGCGTGAGCAATGCGGGCGAGTTGCGGAATAAAATCTGCATTGAGGATATGCAGATCGGCATTCACATTGTTTATGCTGCAGCCGTTGATGCCGACCGATGCCGGCAGGCGCGCATATTCGCTAGCTCGCCAAAGATCGGGCCGCACGGTTCCCTTTTCGAAAAAGATTGACCGTCCGCCATAACCGCGCTCGATACTGCCGTCGAGGTTATCCCACTGATTCGCCCAGCGGATCGGGGCAGATGGCCGCTGCACTTCGTTCAAGCTGGAGACGCTCTCATGCCTGGCGATTCTGCTTAGGAAGGCGAAGACATTGTACAGGACACTGCGATCGCCAGCTCCTGTGATGATGACGCAGTGGAAACCGCGTATCTGAGCGGTGGTGAGCCAGAAGGCGTCACCATGCAGGTCTCCGGCCAAGCGCAAAGTCGGCGCAATGATTCGAAGTTGGTCGACCGTTCCGATCACGATTGCGCTCTCGGTTGGAACATTCGATGCGACGCGAAGTGTCCTCCCCAACATTCCCTTTACATCGCGTACCAATTCTTCTTGAGCCGTGTTGAGTACGATTGAATTGCCGAGAACGAGCGTAGTCGCGGGCACGGTTTTGTAGCGCGCAGCGGCAGGAGCGGTTAAACGCGCATAGCACAGCCACGCCTCACTTCCGGTTTCAGCATGAACAGTTGCGATGGCGGAAAAGGCACATGCAAATACAAGCGCAAAATGAATCGTAGATTTCATTTTCGTGTCGTGGACTTACCACTGGACTGAGACATCGCGGCCATTCTTCGGACGATGCAAGTGTAACTCCAACGTGAACGTACACGTACTGTTAATTGTGTGGCACTAGGGCTCATGCTAAAAAGCGAGGCGACGCTGCGAATCAATGTTCTTAAACGAGCGACCCCCCCGCTGCTCGCTTTGCGGGCAGGAGTTCGGGTGCGAGGGGGCGTCACGTTAGATCTATGCCTTCGCCAGTCACGTACGCCGCCAGCACATGCAGAACGACATGAGCCGAACTACCATGCGCGGATACGCGCCCCGGACTTATGAGAGAGTAGCGAGGGAAGCTACCGAGCAAGGGTAATCTACCTCCGCGATTTTGTTCGACCAGCGAATTGTTACTCCGGCAGTTTTTGCGTGCCTCTGATGCTAAACACCGCTTCTGCCTGCGGAGTCATTGTCCCCGGCTGTCCTCCTCCAACACTCACCCGGTGTATTCCTTTCGCAACGACTCGATCGCCGTTCTCGTTCACTTCACTCAAATCGCGGGCGTCCAACGTGAAGTGGACATGCTGAGTTTCGTTCGGACCCAGATGGATTCGAGTAAAGCCACGCAGCGCCTGAAGGGGAGCGGCCGGCGATTTTGGGAAACTCAAATAGAGTTGTACGACTTCGTCGCCCTCCCGCGGGCTCGAGTTCCTTACCTCCGCCTCGACGTCGACAGAATCGCCGGCTTTCAACTTGGTTTTGGAAAGTTTCAAGTTGCCGTACTCGAATTTCGAATAGCTGAGTCCGTAACCGAAGGCATACAGGGGTTGGCCTTCAAAATACCGGTACGTCCGGTTCTTCATCGAGTAGTCTTCAAATGCGGGCAATTGATCGACGCCCTTGTAGAACGTCACCGGCAAGCGGCCGGCCGGATTATTTATTCCCGCCAAAGTTTGGGCGATCGCGGTTCCACCCTCCTCGCCCGAGTACCAGGCATCGAGAATCGCATCCGCGTGTTCGTTCGCCCAATTCACCGCGAGAGCGCTGCCGTTCATCAGGACAACGACCAGCGGCTTTCCCGTGGATTTCATAGCCTCCAGAAGATCTCCTTTCTCTTTTGGCAGGTCCAGGCTGGTGCGATCGCCTCCCTTAAAGCCGGGCACGTCCACTTTCATTTCTTCGCCCTCGAGTTGAGAGGTGATACCGACAACGGCCACAACCACATTGGCATTCTTGGCCAAAGCGACCGCGGTTGGAATCGGATCGGCCAGGAGGCGAAGCCATACCAGCCTTATGCCAGTGCCGCCTCGCCCATATTCCAGCTTGATCGAATAGCGGTGACCTTTCTCCAGAAGGAGGGTCGCCTTAGTGGGCTTGGGATCGTGCAACAGGAAATCATCCACAATCAGTTTGCCGTCGAGCCAAAGACGGTTCATCGAACCTACGTTGCCGATTTGATAATCCCCCGATTCGTCAGGAGTCAGGAATCCTGTCCAGCGCACGGAAAAGTCCCCCATTCCTGCAGGTGGAGTAATCGAAGAGGGCTCGGGATGAAAGCGCTGAAGGTCGATGGCTTGGTCGACTCGGACAAGCTGCGGCGTGCCTTCGAAATCAGAACTGGAAAAATATTCTCCCGTAAGGCCGGCCTGTCCATCGTTGGTCGAGAGCACAGTCGAGGAGATGAGTTCTTCTGGCCGCAAGAAATTCATGCCCGGGGTATACGTTACCTGAAGGGAAGGGAATTGCTGTCGGATGCCGTCGAGCGCGGAAGTTGCATGCGATGCCGTGCCGCTGTAGTTGCCGTGCAGCACGCGGACGGATTCGGCGAGCGGGCCGACAACCGCAATATTGTTTATATCCGAGCTCAACGGAAGTGCGCCGTTGTTTTTCAGGAGCACGATTGACTCCCGGGCCGCCTTCAGCGCGAGCGCGCGATGCGGTTCGCTATCAATCTCCGACTCCGGCGTTTGTGCATACGGAACGGTCTCGGGAGGATCGAACATGCCCAGCCGGAAGCGGGCCGTGAACAGGCGTTTCAGGGCAATATCGATGTCTTTTTCGCTCAGAAGGCCTTGCTTCACCGCGTCCAGAAAGTTTACGTAATCGGAGTTGTCGGTAGCCTTGGTGAAGAAGTCGGCGCATTCGTTATCCATGCCGGTCTTCAATGAGACGGCGGCAGCTTCCGCCATGCTCTTGGTGTAGTGATGGCCGTTGAAGATGTCATAGATGGCATCGCAATCGGAAACGACATAGCCATTGAACTTCCACGCGCCGCGCAGTTGATCTTTCAGCAGGAACGAATTAGCACAGGCAGGTTCGCCATTCACCCCGTTATACGCACACATGATGGACTCGGCTTTGCCTTCAGTAATGGCGGCCCGGAACCCCGGGAGGTAGGTGTCTTCTTCGTCATGTTTCGACACCTTGACGTCAATCGTGTGCCGCGATGGCTCCGGCCCGCTGTGCACGGCGAAATGTTTGGGAGTTGAGATCACGCGAAAATATTTCGGATCATCGCCTTGCATTCCGGTAACGAAGGCGACTCCCATTCGCCCAGTAAGGAATGGATCTTCGCCATATGTTTCCTGTCCGCGTCCCCAGCGAGGATCGCGGAAGATATTGATATTTGGCGACCAAAAGTCCAGGCCTTCCATAATGTCGCGCCGGCCGGCGCGCACAGCCTGGCTATGTTTCGCGCGCGCTTCGATGCTGATCACGACAGCCATGTCATGGATCAAAGGAGCATCGAAGGTGGCGGCGAGTCCAATCGGTTCCGGAAATACGGTGGCTGTCCCGGCATTGGCCACCCCGTGCAAGGCTTCGCTCCACCAGTCGTACGCCGGCACTTGTAACCGTGGGATGGCTCGTGCCTGGTTCACCAGTTGCGAAGCCTTCTCCTCCAATGTCATCCGGCCTACGAGATCGTCAACCCGGTCACTCATAGGTAGCAATGGATTGAGGTATGGCGGAGCACTTGAAGGAGCCGCGGTTTGCGCGACCGCAGCCAATGCTGCTACAAAGAGGACGGCGAGCAGGAATTCGAACTTACGAGCAGAGCATTCAGGCATCGGGCGGATCTCCTAGCGAAAGTTACCGTTCGGGACATGGGGGCGGATCGACGGCGCGACGCAGTATAGCACCGTCAACGTACACGGAAAGCGAAATGTGAAATGGCACGAGGAGCCTTCGCAGCGTGGTCGATTGCGCAGGAATGAAATATTGAGCCGGAAATAGCGGTTGACGATCACGAGCAGGCGATTTGCACGTCAGACTAGAATGAGGGCGTGACCAACGGGCAAGGGCCAGGGCATGAAGAAACATAGGCGCGGAATTCACCTTATCGCGGAACTGGCTGATGTCTCAATCGGCACGGTAGATCGTGCCCTGCATGGCCGGGCCGGGATCAACGAGTCCACCCGCCAGCGGATCCTGAAAATTGCGGATCAAATTGGCTACACCCCGAACCTCGCGGCACGCGCTTTATCGGTTTCGAAGGCGAGCGCTCGAATTGGAGTTTGCATTCCCCGGGAAATCCATTTTTTCTACGATCAGCTTTGGGGTGGTGTGCTGGATGAAGCCCGCAGTGTGGCGCCGCTTGGTATCCAGTTTGTAAATAGACCCGTTGACGCTTTAGGTGAGGCTGACACCGAAGCATTCAAGGAGCTCGCGGAGAGCGGGGTGAACGGAATCATTCTCACGGCGGGAAATCCGCAGGGTCTCGCGCCTCTGATTGATGAAGCCGAAGAAAACGGCATTCGTGTTGTATGTGTCTCCACCGATGCGCCCGAGAGCCAGCGCTCGAGTATTGTATGCGTGGAGCCGTGGTTAAACGGCAGTCTGGCAGGAGAGCTGATGGGCAAGTTTGTGCCGCCCGGCTCCAAAGTGGCCGTGGTTGCAGGCATGTTGAGCGCCGAGGATCATCGCCAGAAAACCGCGAGTTTTTCGGAGGCGTTCCCACGTCATTGTCCGGGAGGCCAGGTAGCCAGCATTATCGAAGGCCACGAGGACGAAGACGAGAGCTTCCAAAAAACGTTCGACCTTCTGGGCCGGCTTCCAACTCTTGCAGGAATCTACGTGAATACGGTCAACTGTCTTCCCGTATGTCGGGCTCTTGGCGCGCGAGGACTGGCCGGAAAAACGAAGTTGATAACGACGGATCTTTTCGCGGAGATGTCCCCCTACTTTGAGAAGGGGACGATCACCGCCTCAATCTATCAACAACCTCATCGCCAGGGCCAAATGGCGGTTCGGCTCATGGCCGACAACCTCACCGGCAAGGTACCTTTTCCGAAAACCGTGTATCTCAGCCCAGGTGTGGTGATGTCGTCTAACCTGCATCTCTTCCGAGAGATACGTCATGCTGGCGTGAAATTCGACGACTCCGCACTGAGCGGACCGAATCGCGAGAAAACGGCTGCGAGACTCGAGAGATCGTAATCTGTTCGGTTAGGCGGTTCGGGGTCCAATAACCGAACAATCAAGTCTGCCGGCCGGGTTTCTCCGGGCAAAATCCAGTCACTCTTCCAGGCTGTCTGAACTTACGTTTGAGCACTGCGGCTGCACCTACCACGGAAGGAATCTGTTAGCAATTCAAGTCTTGGATGTTAATCATTCGAGATTTTTCTTGACAAGGGTGGGGGAAAGACGGTAAAAGCTTGCTCCGTTATCGTTAACGTTAACGGAACGAGTTAACTATTTCACTTTGGGGTGTGCCCTATGGACCGTCGCCTTTCGGATTCTCTTACCGTTCGCGCACTCGCATCGCACTCGTGCAAGTTTAGTGTCGCGCTCTTCTGGCTCATTTTGGTTGGCTTCACACTTTCCGCCCGCAGCCAGGAGGCGACGATCGTTGGAACCGTTACCGATCCGTCCGGGTCGGTCGTCCCCAACGTCAAAATCAGTCTCATCCATGTCGAGACCGGTGAAGTTCATACGGTTGTGTCCAGCGACACCGGACAATACGTGGTGGACGATCTTCCGATCGGCCGTTATAACGTCAGCGCTCAGGCGGCGGGATTCAAGTCGGCCGAACACAAAGATGTGACGTTGAATGTTGCCGACCGTGCCCGCGTCGATTTTCGAATGGAACTGGGCGCCGCCACCGAAACCATCACAGTGGAAGCCAACGCCGTCGCCGTGCAGACCGATACCGGCGAAATCAGCAGTGTGGTTACCGGCCAGCAAATCACGCAACTTGCCACCAACGGCCGCAGCGTGTTCTCGCTGGAGGCTCTCACGCCTGGCGCCTCCAGTATCCAAGCGGATTTCATGGTTCCAACCTCCTCCGGCAGTGATTTCAACGTAAGTTTTAATGGACAGCGCGTGAGCCACAATCTCTGGCTTGTCGACGGAGGCGAGGCGTCGGATCGTGGAGGCGGTGGTGGTGCGATCGTGTTGCCCTCGGAGGACGCCATCGCCGAGTTCCGTACAATGACTTCGAACTACAGCGCCGAGTACGGCCTATCTTCCGCGGGCTCGATTAGCATGGTCATCAAGTCGGGTACAAGGCAGCTTCATGCAACAGCGTTTTATTTCGGACGCAACGACGCTCTCGATGCCCGAAACTATTTCAACCCGGCGCCTAATCCTGTCGCGGAGTTGCGTTTTAACGACTTCGGTTTCAATGTCGGCGGGCCGGTAAGCTTCCATCCGTCGAAATCGACGCCCAAGACATTCTTCTTCTACAACATGGAATGGCGCCGCTACATCGCAGGCGGCCTGTTCAACGTGACCGTCCCTCTCCCGAGTGAATATCCAACAGCCAGTGGCGCGGTGATCGCGAGTCCCATTACCGACCCTCTCACTGTCCCGGTCGCGAGTTCAACCATTCCGGTTGTTCCGGCTTCGATTCAGTACGCCAATTGCCCCGGCGGAGTTGCGCCGGCAGGAGTCGTTCCAGGGTCACCGTTCCCAAACAACACGATTCCTACTTGTATGGTTGACGCCAACGCCACTGCGCTAATAGGCGCTGGAATCTTCCCTACGCCCACCTCGGGGAACACGTTCATTGGCGGCAACAAACAACCAACCACTGGCAAGGAAGAGATTGTCCGTATTGACCATCAGTTTACGGATAAGTTCTCCATCTTCGGGCACTTCATCGCCGATCAAGCCGTCCAAACTTACGGAACCACGCAGTGGAGCTCCGATAATTTGCCGACCGTGGGCGACACGTTCAATAATCCCTCCTACAGCGCAGTGGTGCATGCCACCTACAACATCCGGCCGAATCTGCTCAACGAGATTGCCTTTAACTACGATAACAACCGCATTAACATCCTGCCTCTGGGTATCTACACTCAGCCAACTGGGTTCACTGAAGGCGCGAACAAAATCTTCAGCGGGGCCAACAACGTTATCCCTGACATCAATCTCTCAGGGACCACGAACGATCACTACACCGCGAGCTACCTGCCCTGGAACAATACGGCGGACGATTACCAGATCCGGGATGATCTATCCTGGTCAAGGGAGCGCACCAGTTCAAATTTGGAGCTGGCTGGGCGCTCTACAAGAAGGTGCAAGAGTACTTCGCCCCCATCCAAGGCGCCTTTACGTTTAATGGTAATTACAGCGGCAATGACTACGCCGACTTCCTCCTTGGCTATGCCAGTAACTACAGTGAGAATGCTTACAAGGGTACAGGCCACTGGAACGCAATTTCCCCACAGGCCTACGTTCAGGACAACTGGCGCGCAACTCACCGGCTCACTCTGAACTTGGGATTGCGTTGGGATGGAATTCCGCACACCTACGAAGCCAACGAGAACCAGTCCAACTTCTATCCCAATCTCTACAACCCGGCGGACGCGCCTACATGGGTTCCTGGCTCGAACTATGGCCAGATCGCGGCTAATAGCCCTGGTTTGGGGACAAGCCCGATCTCAGCGTTGAGCAGCAATACGTTCTACCTGAACGGGATGGGCATTGGAGGCAAGAATGGAATCCCCAGAGGGCTGGCCAACAATGCATGGTGGAATTTCGGGCCGCGCCTTGGTTTTGCTTACGACTTTACCGGTAGTGGCAAGACCGTTATTCGCGGCGGCTATGGCCTGATGTACGAGCGCATTCAGGGCAACGACATGTATAACGGCGCCACTAATCCCCCGTTTGGGTACACGTTGGGTACCACGAGTGTTCTCTTGTCCAATCCGCACGACAGTACCAACGGCGGGAGTATTAGCGTTCCGATCGTGCCGGCTGGAGTGGTCGGAATTAACCAGAACTACCCAGCCCCACGGACCTCGTCGTACAGCGCGGGTGTTCAGCAAGCCGTCGGAAGTAGGGGGGTGTTTTCTATATCCTATGTGGGCAGTGTAGATCGCCACGAAAGCTACTGGCAGGAGCTCAACTTGCCACCCGTTGGGGATTTAGCTTGCCTGCAGCTGAGCAATTGTCCGGCCGGCGCCCCGGCATTCAACGGTCTTGTTCCCTACCAGGGCTACAACTCGATCAAACAAGCTTATAACGGGGCCACCTCCCATTACAATTCGCTGCAAACTGAACTGCGCGGGCGAATCACTCATGACCTTAACCTGCAGGTCGCTTACACCCTGTCTCGCGCCATCGATCCCAGCACAGGCAGCAGTGGCAACGGCTGGGATTTGGACTACGTAACCAATCCCTACCAGAATTGGCGCTACGATGTTGGGCCGTCAGTGTTCGATCGCACCAGCATCGCATTTGTCAACTTTGTGTACCAGATTCCTTTGCTCAGGAACAGCCCCAACCGTTTCTTGAAGACTGCGGTCGGAGGATGGGAGCTGTCCGGCATTGTCACTGCCGAGTCAGGCGCGCCATACAACCTGGGCATAAACGGAAGCAATGTTGCCAGCATCTTCCCTGGCGGCGATGCGGGGAATCGGCCGGATCTGACTGGACCAATCTCTTATACTAGGACGCCAGTAACCGGCAGTAACGGGCAGGTGACCGGCATTCAGTGGATCAACCCGGCGTCATTTTCGACTCCAGCGGCGGGGACTTGGGGGAATCTCGGGTTCGACCAGGTGCGAGGTCCCGGCCGAGACAACTGGAACTTGGCGTTGTTCAAGAGGTTCGTGATCGACGAATCTCGCGGCTCCGAATTCCAGTTCCGGGCCGAGAGCTTCAACACCTGGAATCACACCCAGCTTGGATCTGCGGGCCAAAACGGCGGCTTCAGCAACAACCAGGGAGCAGGAAACTTCGGGCAAGTCACCAACGCCTTCGATCCGCGCGTCTTCCAGCTCGGCGCAAAGCTAACCGAAGTTCGTCACGAAATGGTCTTGAAACCACCTAAGTCTTTCAAAATCAGTTCAGGCTGTCGCGAAGTCTGCACTACATTTTGAAAG
>JGI12635J15846_10004857_pt1 | contig 11621 bp, 8 predicted proteins | sample BlaSpr_A8_OM2_M2_FD_15846 | JGI IMG/M metagenome (IMG submission 15846) | reverse complement strand
AGGCGATGTCCTGTCAGCAACAAACTCGTACGTTGAGATCGGCGGCGGCGCTCGCGCGGTCAATACCCGTGTTTTTTAAACGACACCGCAGGCGAGAATGGATGTGAGCGATGGGACTCGAGCTCCCGACCTCCTGCGTGACAGGCAGGAAGACATCCTCGCAGTCAACGAGGCGCTCCCAAGCTAAAGTACGCTGCTGCAATCACTTGGAATTCCCGGCGCCCTCGTTAGCTGGCAAAACGAGCACCACCCGGTTTTCAAAAATAATCGGGAGGAGGGTCAGAACGCGAACCCGGTGCTTGGCTCTATCGTGTACAGCGTCGCCGATAACAGGCGTTAGCACGCAATATAGAAGGCGGCCACTTTGCGGTAGCTTCTGACCTGTTGGGGAACTGCGATTTGGTTCGCGACACAGGTATGCAGGTGTGCATAAAGGGACACGCAACCGCCTTCGCGGCCTCTAGGATGCTACCTTGGTGAAGCTGGAGGCTTGTCGTGCAAGCCAGGCCCCCTACCCGGCGCACGACTACCTGGGAACGCGGAGCACGCGATGACATCCGGACAAGGAAAAGTACAACAGCTGTCCACGATCGGCTTGGTGATGTGCCTGTTCCTCGCCGGAACCCCGGCGAATGTTTCTTTCGCACAAGAGACATCCGTGGCCCCGCTGACGTCAGATCAGGTCGTGCAAAGAATGGTGGAAAGGAACGAGCAACGCGCTCAAGCCCTGGAGGGTTACCGTGGGACCCGTATTTATAACCTCGAATATCACGGATTGTCGAATAAGAGCGCCACGCTGGTTGTGGCGATGACCTACCGCCGGCCTGACGAAAAGAAATTCTGTATCCTTTCGGAGAGCGGTTCAGAACTCTTGCAGGGGCGAGTCTTGAAGCGACTTCTCGAAGCAGAGGTAGAGGCTATGCAGGCGGAACAACGCCGGCAGACGGCCATGGGCCCAAAAAACTACGAATTCCGCCTTGTAACCTATGAGCGGAGAGATGATCAGGGCTTCTATATCCTCGAAGTTACGCCGCGAATCAAGAATAAATTCCTGTTCCGCGGCCGGATTTGGGTAGATGGACAGGACTTCGCGGTGGCGCGCATGGAAGGCGAACCAGCCAAAAACCCTTCGTGGTGGACGAAGCGAAATGCCATCGACGTCACCTATGAAAAGATTGGCGAATTCTGGCTACCTGCGCGAAATGAAACCAATACGCAACTGCGCATTGTGGGGCATTCTTTGCTGACAATCGTTTATCGGGACTACGAGATTCTGAACGCAGGCGCCAAGCAAGTGACCGCAACTTCGGGAAGCGTGCTCGGCTGCCCTGGGGAGTCGGCACAGTTGTCCCACGCTCAACGCTAACGCCGAACTTGTGTTCAAGACCGACCCGAAGCAAAGATTGCTCGGCAGCCCTATACCGTGACATTCAGCTCAGGAAGGGCCCCTGATTTGGAAGCATCGGTGCTCGGAGTGATCTGTTTTGTTCCTGCGTTACGGCAAGCCGGAAGTAATCCCAGCAGACCCGATTCGCGCCATTACTTCCGGTTTGTGCCGACAATTCTCCCAGAACCGCGTCTTTCGCACCCTGCACTCCGTTTCTGGCCACTTGGGGCGGGTGAGCCACGTCTCGCGTAGGCCTATTCCCGAGCAGTAGAGAAGGAGGGGTTCGGCAAATGGCGGCGCGGCTGTGCGGGAACTGTCGGACCATCAGATGAGACAGGCTGATCTCACCTTACTATTGGACAACTGGCGGGCGCGCCCGTAACCTCCGAGCTAAGAATGAGTTAAGCCAGCGCGGGCATCACCATTGGCCACTAAAGCCGACCATCGTCCCCGAATCGTCCCTTGCGCACCATCAAACACGAAGGTGCGCGAATAGATGGTGGGAGAGCGCCTCTTGCTGATCCGGCTTGAACTGCAGCCTGTGCCACACAATTCTGGCCGAAGCGGCTGCTGGGCGATTTCCGCGCGCATTCATCATGGTGCGGCGCCTCCGGCGGGAATCACAGGAACCAAGAGCGCCGAGGGATGCTCGGCGTCGTGCAGGATCGTGTTCGTGGCCGAGACAAACTCGCGGCTCGTCGCCTGATCCGCGCCGGTGTTCAAGTTGCGATCAAAGCGCGGGAAATTGCTGCTGGACACTTCCAGGCGAATGATGTGGCCCTTCTTAAAGACGTTGCTCGTAGCCCACAGGTCCACCGAGATTTTGTAAACCTGGTCCGGATTCATCAGCTCGGGTTTCTCCTGCGAATCGCGATAGCGCATGCGAAGAATTCCGTCGGTGAGATTCATGGCGAAGCCGCCGGGAGAGACGTCCACGAGCTTTGCCGTGAAATCGGTGTCTACCGCAGAAGATCTGGCCCAGAGCTCAAGCGTGACCGGCCCGGTGACTTCCATATCCTCGGCAAGCGGCTTGGTGGAATAGACAAGTACGTCGTTGCGATTTTCAGAGGCGCGTTGGTCGCGCGGGCCCGGCTCGTAGTGCTCAGCGTCGCAGCAGAGCGAGCCGCCGATAGTGGGCACAGGATTTGCCGGATCGTACGTGAATTTGTCAGGCGTTTCTTTTTTTGGTGGCGTGAGGGAAAGGCCACCGTCGCCGCGCAGCGAATTGGCCGAACCGCCCGAGTGGAGGAAGTAGCGAGTGACTTTATCTTCCGGCGGAGGCCAATCCGATTCCTGGCGGTAGGTGTCCTCGCCCATGACAAAAATGCGTACCGGCTTGCCCGCGGTGGCAGATCCTTCCGTGGCAAACTCGTTCTGCACGCCCTTGAAGAGATAGTCGTACCAGTCAATCAAAACCTCCGTGGAAGTAAATTTAACCGCTTCATCGCCGAATTCGACGTCGCCGATGCGGCGCCCGAAGCCGGCGTGCCCGCCGATTTGTACCAGGAGGCGCTGGCCGTTGCGTGCCGCGTCCGTACCGCCGTGCGCCTTGATTCCCATGTAATTCCTCACTGTGCCAGCCAGAAAAATGTCATACCAGCCGCCGATATGAAGGGCGGGGACTCGAATATCCGAATAGTGTTCCTCGATGGACCACTGCTTCCAATACGCGTCATAGTCGGGATGCGCGAGCCAATCAAGATAATACGGCGCAAGTTGGGCCGTGGCGTCGGCACCCGCTGGAAGAGAGGCGTAGTTGAACGCCGGATAGTGAGTGAGCGGAAGAATGGGCGCGCCCAGCAGCGCGTCCGTGTTTTTCGCAATCAATCGCCACAGCGTGTTCGTGGCGAGCTGGGTCGTCCAATTTTGGTCGAACCACAGTTCGAGCGCTCCGCCCTGATACGTCCAGCCGTCGTGATAATTGCTGGCCGTGACCACAGGGCAAATTCCTGCAAGATGCGGAGGATGGGCAATTGCAGAGAGCATCTGTGTTGCGCCGACGTAGGAGGCGCCCATCATGCCGACTTTGCCGTTCGAGGACGGTAGCGCAGCTGCCCATTCGACTGCGTCGTAGCCGTCGTCCGACTCGTGTCGGAACGGGTACCACTCGCCTTCAGATGTGTAGCGCCCACGGACATCTTGCACGATGACGACGTAGCCGTGCGTGGCAATCTGATACGCCGACGCGACCGCCCAGCTCACGCTTTTATCGTAGGGCGTGCGCATCAGGATGACCGGAAATGTCCCGTCAGCCCTCGGACGGTAAATGTCCGAATAGAGTGTTACGCCGTCACGCGTTTTCATCGGGACGCCATTCTGCGTGATCACGGCATGGCTTTGCTGCGCGCGAACGCAATGCGGTGCTGATAGAACTACGGCACAGATCATGAGGATTGACGGTGAGATTCTCCTTTGGAACAAGACTGCCTCCCCAGCGCCGCCGGGCCCTTTTAAGTTAGCCTTGCTCAAAAGTAAAACTTTAGAGCCACTTGGATCAACCGATTTCTTTACGTTGCGGTGCGAGGAAGCGCAAGACACCCGGCCAACGCCCTTATCCGAATGCGCAAACAGGATTCGGGCCCAATTTCAGTGGTGCGATTATAGAGAGTCAGGCGGGAGGCAGGTCAATAATACAGAAGCAGTATGCGACAGAAATCAGGCAAATCGAGGAGCGGCCGCAATCTTCGATTCTGGGAAAATTCCGCAGCCTGGCGCTAGACGCTCTCTAATCTCTGCTCGCTGTCCATATGACCGGTTGTAGGAGGTGAGCTGCCTGGGAATTTGTTCACCGCAGAATGATATGCTCGCTCGCATGGTGAAACGGCAAGAACCCATTAGAAAACTCATTTCCGATAACCCTGCCGATCCCGCCCGGCGCTCTTTCCTCCTGGGACTTGGCGCCGTAGCGGCAACAACAACGACACTGGGTGGTCGAGGTTCTGCCGATCCCGCTGTGTCTCTTGCCAACGTGCTGCGGGTCCCGGATCGTGTTTCTCTTTTTGGCGAAGGCAAATCGGTCCAGATCAATCTCACGCGCGAGGGCGATAACTGGCATGGTAAAGATGTCGAGGTGGTCACCGAACTCCGGGAAAGAAAGTCCGGCCTCGAAGCTGCCATCTTTGTAAGTGCACCGAATACTGCTCTGACTCGTGTCCGTTTGCGCTGGCATGGTGCTTTCCCCTCCGGTTGGCGATACCTGGGCGATCACTGGGAACGTTCCTACGGCGATCTGGAATTCCGAGGAGTCGTGGGCGACCGTCTCCTGCCCTGGTATTTTCTCGCTTCGGATGACAACGTCACACGCGCTTGCGGTGTGAAGACCGGCGCTTCCGCCATCTGCTATTGGCAGGTCGATGCGGCAGGAGTCAGTCTCTGGCTCGACATCAGCAATGGTGGATTGGGCGTTCATCTCGGCAGCCGCCGTTTGCTCGCTGCCACCGTCATCATGCGCACCGGACAGCCCGGCGAATCCTGTTTCGACATAGCGACCGCCTTTTGCCGAGCCATGTGCGAGCGCCCGCTCTTTGCTCCGAAACCCATCTACGGCAGTAACAATTGGTATTACATGTATGGCAACAACACTTCCGCAAAAGCCAGTATGCGCGATGCTGAACTCCTCGCGGAACTCGTTTCGTCAAGTGTCTCAAACCGCCCCTTTTGCGTCATCGATATGGGTTGGCACGCCGCGCGTGACGGTGCCGGTCCTGCTAAGCAGACGAACGGTTCCTACCCAGACATGCCGGGCCTCGCTGCAAAAATGCGAGATCTCGGAGTCCGCCCGGGCATCTGGACTCGGCCCACGCTCACGGTAGAAAAGAAGGCAGAGACATGGCGTCTCCCTCCGGCCGGTGGCCGCCCTCAGGGCGATCTCATCGTTATGGATCCCACGATTCCGGAAGCGCTGAACTATATGTCGGAAAATGTGCACATCCTTCAGGAATGGGGCTACGAACTGATCAAACACGATTTCTCGACTTTCGATCTTCTCGGGCGTTGGGGTTTTGAGATGGGCGCCGGCCTCACCGAGGAGGGCTGGCATTTCCACGACCGATCAAGAACGACCGCCGAAATCATCACGGAACTCTATCGAGCGATTCGCAAAGCCGCCGGAGGTGCTGTACTTATCGGTTGCAACACCATCGGCCATCTCTCGGCTGGTCTCGTCGAAGTGCAGCGAATCGGCGACGACACCAGCGGGCGCGATTGGTCCCGTACTCGGAAAATGGGCGTGAACGCGCTGGCGTTCCGTCTGCCACAACACCACACTTTTTTTTCTACGGATCCCGACTGCGTGCCGGTGACGCGCGAAATTCCCTGGAATCTCACGCGGCAATGGCTCGATTTGGTGACCCGAAGTGGTACTGCACTTTTTGTTTCCGTGGACCCGGACGCTGTGCAATCCGGCCAAAAGACCGCGCTTGCATCCGCGCTCGTCACCGCAGCCGCAAGGCGCCAACCAGGAATCCCCCTGGATTGGCTCGATACAACGACTCCGGAGCGTTGGCGCCTCGACGACAAAGTCGTCCAATACGACTGGTACGAAGACGACTAAGTCGAACGATTTCTCAAATAAATCGTAATCTCTAAGAGTGCTTATGACCTACCTGGGAGGTTCGATGGGCCCAGCACAGGTCCCTGCGTCGTGGTGCGCGGGGTGCTGATCGCATGGAACGGAACCGCCAACACTGCTGCGGCGGACGAAATGTTGTGCCGAAACATACGTTAGCGAAATCCCATTGCAGCAACGTTTCTAGACCCTGCGGAAGGGCGCGCAGAGAGCCGCACTCGATTCGATTTCCACCACTGGCGTTTCTGGATAATTGCCCAGCAGGATCGACCACTCCTCCAGAATCGTCTGATAGGCTGCACACTGAGGAAAGGCGAATCAGGGCCACCGCATTGGGAAACCCGCCCCGCGATCTTCAATGCGGGCAGCCTTCCGGGACTCCTTCCGGTACTTTTCCTTCGATGTTCAGGCGGTGTTGCTGGCGGTATGCTGCCCATGCTTTTTCCAGCGCGCGCGTTTCATCCTTCGGCACGATTTCGAATCGGGCCAGCGCCAGGATCAAGGCTCGCACACTAACATGGGGTTCCGCTGCAGGTCCCGTCACGCCGCATCTGCGGCAAGTGATAATCGGTGTCTGGATATTTCGGCCGACCCGAATCCGGTGCAGCATTTCATCTAGCTCATCCCGCAGACTGATGAGTGCCGGCATTGACAATCCCGCCTGCCATTCCGCCCGCAACCGCACGACCATTTCCGGAAACCAAGTTCTCTGCGCATCGCCCGAGGGCATTTCTGAAGATCTCCGCCTCGGCCGTCCGTTTTCCGTTTCGGCCGTTTTCATTATAGTTACGGATGCAGTACTCTGCGCGTTGAACTGTATCGGCTGGCTCCCTCGAAATCTCGATCTTGGCCGTGACCGCCCTGTCAGATTTCTTCCCGTCCCAAGTTGTCATTCACCGCGCGATCCCTCCCACGGTCGAACGCCAGATTGACCCTTCTCGGGATTATTCCCATATCACGGGCAAGAAGTCCCGTTCGAGGAAGCTTGATGCTGTTCACCTTTGTCAGTGCTCCGATTTCCTCGAACGCCGTCTGTGGACCACGACAAGCGCAAGTCCGAGTACCGACTACAAATCCACTTACGCCATAGGCAGGCCGAGGAAACTCACCTTAGCTCACGATTTCAAGCCTGCTCAGTCAGCTCCGGCAGGTTCGCGGAGTGCAACCGCACCACCTTCGGTACTGCCGCTTGAAAGCAGTGTGATGGCAAGCAGCCCGCCGAGGTAACACAAGCACGCGAGTAGCAGAACCATTCGAAATCCGATCATCATGCCAAGCATTAGTGCCAGGACCGTGCCAATCACGGTGAAGAATCCATTAACACCCCACGCCCACGATCCCAAAGCTGACGATCGCAACACTGCCAATCGCAACCCGAGGGGGAAAGGCATGCCCAGGACAAATCCAACGGGAACGACCAGCAGCAAAGCAATCACGATCCGTGAAAACAACCCAAACCCCAAACAAGCATGGAACACCAGAGGAGTTATCACTGCCATTGCCAGCACGACAATTACTGCGGCGAGCAAAGCTCGTTTCAGCGGCCGATGGGATTCTAGGCTCCATCTTCCAGACGCATACGAACCTACGCCCGTGAAAATCAGCAACCCCGCCAGCACTACCGCGTAGGTATAGATCGGTTGTCCCAGGAACAAGAGAAAGCGCTGCAGAAGCGCGATCTCGACCATGATGAAGCCAAGCCCGAGTGCCGCGAAATAAGCGAGCCAGCCCCACGGTCCTTCGGCCTGCAGGCTCCCACGGTCAAGCACTGCCAGCGGCAAAAGTATGCATAGGCCCGCGACCACAGCTGACTGCAGCAGAAGAATGAGCAGCGTAACTTCAGCAATCGGCCGATCCTCGAGTGCCAATCTTGCGCCCATCGGCTGCTTTTGCGAGAACAAATCGATAATGGTGTTCCACCGAATTCTGGACCAACGCGTATGCTGATTGAAGAACGGCTTGTCATCGGTCGCGGCTGCCAACTGCGAATCGGTAGTTCCAAACACTTTCTCAAGATCCGGCGCGCCGACAATCTGAGCATAGAGGCTATCAGCTTGCCTCTCATCCGGGGCATAGAGGATCTTGAGGCTGGAAGCGCCCCCACCGGAAGCAGCGTCGGCCGTCAGAATTCCGCGAATCTCTCTTAATTCTTCGGGGAGAAATTCATTGTTTTTTAGCAGAAAGCCCGCCACGAAGGATAGGCGGCCTGGCATCAGTCCCATGCCTGCTGTGCTNAACGCGAGCACATGATTGCCAATCGGCCCCATCCCGCGTTCCGCGAACACCTCCCGCGCTGTCGAAAACAGTCGTGGGATCTGAAACTCCGGCCTGGTAAAGAAAATGGTCCCATCCGGCGTGAGGTGGTCGAGATAATCCTCGAACGCTTCACGGGTCAATACATAATTCTCGGCTAGGCCCAAAGCACCGGACGCAATGGCCGCATTGCTGATCGTATGGACGGATATAATCGCATCGTATTTCTCCGTGGATCGACGGACAAAACTGCGCCCTTCATCAGTGACCAAGTGAACCTCAGGTTGGTGATAGAGATTTCCCCAATAGTCGTTCATACGTACCGCTACGATGTCATTGATGATGGAATTGATCTCTATGGCCGTGATGGAACTCGCGTGCGCCCTCAATCCCTCGAGTACCTGCGCGCCTCCACCGGAACCTATGATCAGAATCTTCGGATTCGGTTTACCCACGTAGGCGATCATGGATAGCTGGCCAACTTGATCAGGATGCTCGGCGAGAACAGTGCGTACGTCAGGCCTCAGGTCGCCGATGCCGGTGGCGGCCGTCCCCGCATCGATGAACATCCTCCTCGAGCCTGGCTCCTTGCCTTGAGCCGGGTTTTCCACGACCTGTACGAGTGACATTGTGTTCCACGCAGAATAGATGGGGTTAATGGGTCGTCGGAGCTTATTCGCACTCACGTGGATGGGGATAACCCTTTCTCCATAAAAGCTGGCCGCCAACAGGATCATGGAAACCAAGGCGGCGGTCGTAGCGAGTACACGCCTGACTGGCCCGGCAAAACACATGGCTGACAACCCGCCAACAGACGCAGCAAGCAGCACACTTCCTGTTCCGCCGAATCGTGGAATCACCAGTGCCACCAACGCACAGCCGACGCCGGCGCCCATCAGATCGTATCCATACAGGCGGTTAATCTCTCTCGAACCCCTTGTGAGTAGCAACGAGATAGCAAGGCCCGAACAAAAAAACGGGACCGCCACCAAAAGGAAATAAATCGGCATGAAGTAGAACTGGCGGTGATCAACGGCCACCGAAAAAGGGTCGAAGGGGATCCGCTGCATCAACCAGAAGCTGAATACGACACAAACTGCGAAGGCCAGCGCGCAAACCCCAAGCCCGAGGTCCAGATTTTTCCTTTCTCGCAGCCCGGTCCAGAGCGCGAGAGTCATCCCTGAAGCGCCGAAGCCCAGTAGCGCTGTCGATATAACCAGAAAGCCGAAGTGATACCACAGCGACACGGACAGTACTCGAGTCAATGCGAGCTCCAGCAGAAGTGTCGCCAAGGAAAGCAGGAACAATCCTGCAAAATGTCGTCCGCGGATTTGTCCAGAGTCTGTGGAAGCAGGAAGTGGCATGGAGTACCTCCTGGAAGTTGGCAGTGATGGTAGCACGAAGAGCGAGGCGCCCCTCTTATGCTATCGGACTATCCGTGTTTCAAGCGGGCCGAACTTATGTTGCTGTGCTGGTTTGCGCGGAGTTAGGAAACCTGCGCGCAGCAAGTCAGTCGTGGCTGATAAGCGCGTTACTCGTAGATTTCCATCGAGCCAGACGAGGAGACAGTCCGGATCTGGGGTCGGAGTGCAATGCAGTCAGAGCGACGCTCGTGACGATGCCACCCGGGCAACGACGCAAAAGCCCCGGGCAAAAACACAACACACGCTTGTTGATTATTCTAAAGTTCTACCTTGGAATACTCATATGCGGTATATACCTCGAAATTTGGGTAACGTGGTCCGACAAGCAGCCCGGGATTTCCCGGCGTTGGTTGTAACCGGACCACGTCGCGCCGGAAAGACGACCCTCCTCCGTCAATTGTTCCCCAAGGCCCAATACGTGCTCCTTGAAGATCCTGACATCCAGGGAAGGACTCGCAGCGACCCGCGTACGTTCCTCGAAGAGCTGCGCCCTCCTGTTATATTCGACGAAATTCAGAATGCTCCCGAACTCCTCAGTTACGTGCGCACGCTCATCGATGCGGCGCCCCGCCGGATGGGGCTGTGGCTATTCACCGGTTCGCAGGAGGCGCCGCTGATGCAGGGCATCTCCGAATCGATGGCCGGCCCGTCTGCCCTCCTGCAGCTTCTGCCTTTCAGCGTATCGGAAACTCCAAAGGTGAATGTGCTTCACGGCGGCTTCCCAGAGGTACTGGCAGGTCCGAAGTCCCGAGCACTGTGGTTGGGTGCAGCTAAAGAGGAAAGAATGGCTGCGATTTTCTTGCAAGCGACACCTGGTTTGTAAAAGCAAGCGACCGCAATTTAGATTGCTCTAATTTTCCTATCAAACCGTGGCCATTTCGTCCAGGTCGCCAAACGACAAGCACGCTGTTCCTAAACTGGTCCCCTGTACAGATGGCGGTTTGCCCCCTGGAGGGTAGCCTGACAAGGGGAGTTGTATCTGTCACCTACGAGTTCGGAAGCCATTTATGCGTACTCTGAACATCTTGACTAGGGGCCTTGCGCTTTTTGCGTTGCCGCTGGCCGCAGCCGCACAGCAAGCGGCGACACTTAGCCAAGTGTTGGACAAAATTGTGGCGCAAGAGCAGGTGGAAATGCAGTCGCTTCGCCAGTACTCGCCGCTGGTGGAGACGTACATCCAGAATCTTCGCCCGGATAAGCATCTGGGCCCAGTGCCGCAAGGCGACAAGTATTTTCTAGGCCGCGCCGAGCTGGCGAAGGGTGTTGAACTCGAACCTCTAACCCGCGGCAGTGGAACCAAGCACAACAAGATATTCGGCGGCTTGGGAAGCTTCTTTTCCATGGAATTTCTGCCCCAGGGCTTCCTGCAGATGATCTACCTGGACATGTATGGCTTCGATCGCCAGCACTACAATTTTGAGTACGTTCGGCGCGAGTTCCTGGGCGAAGTTCGTTGTTTGGTCTTCGACGTCGATCCAGTAAGGAANAACGACAAAGGACGCTTCGTCGGNCGGATCTGGGTGGAGGATCAGGANTATCACATCGTGCGTTTCAACGGAGCCTATGGCGGCTCGTCANTGATCAGCAACTACTTCAATTTCGACAGTTGGCGCACAAATGCGGGAAAGAACCAATGGCTCCCGGCCTTCATCTACAGCCAAGAGGGCGATGCCCAAGACCCCCAGACGAAGAGGCTGGGATTCAAGCCATTCAGGGCCCAGACGCGCCTATGGGGCTACGATCTTGGCCACTTTCGGGAAGAGCAAGAGCTGAACAAAATCCTGGTGGAGACGCCGGTAAAGGATGAGGCAGAAGGGGCCAACGACTACTCGCCGGTTCAAGCAGAACGCTCCTGGGGCCGCCAGGCTGAAAACAACGTCGTAGACAGCATGGAGCGGCTGGGCCTGATGGCTGCGCATGGGGACGTGGATAAGGTGCTCGAGGCGGTGGTCAACAACCTGGAGGTTACCAATAGCCTGGACCTTCAGCC
>JGI12635J15846_10004855_pt1 | contig 11622 bp, 11 predicted proteins | sample BlaSpr_A8_OM2_M2_FD_15846 | JGI IMG/M metagenome (IMG submission 15846) | reverse complement strand
AGTAAGTGGTCGGGGCGCCGAGATTTGAACTCGGGACCTCCTGCGCCCAAGGCAGGCGCGCTACCAGGCTGCGCTACGCCCCGACTGTGACTGCTTTGTTCATTCTAAAGCACTTTCCAACGTTACTCCAACTCTACATGACTGTTTTCAGCCCTTGCCGCGCTTGCTGTGCGAACACGACTTGCTGCTTTACGTCCACCACCACCAGCCACTTTAGATCGTGCCGATAGCGCGGCTTTCCTCCCTGCTGCTGCTCGCTGCGGCGAATGAAGTAGGTACTGACAGCCTGCGGAGATAACCCTGTGCCATCGAGGGCCGCGGAAACGCGCACGTGGGTTTTGCCGCGACGCAAGCGGCGCACCGTTTCTCCCAGCCCGCGGTCGATGGTGTCCTTATCCAGCCGCTTCAGAAAACGATATAGCGTGGTGTAGTCGGGCACACTTTGCAACTGTAGCGCGGCGCGAAGTTCGCCATGCTCGCGCAAACGCACCTCGGTTTCGCGAAAAGTCCAATCCTCGTAGCGCATCAGACACAGCACCGCCAACAACTGCGGCTGCGTGAACTGATGTTTGCCGAAGCGACTCCGGTAGGGTGACAAAACTCGACTGGCCACTTGCAGGGCCACGCGCGCAAAGGGCAGGAGTCCGATTTCGGCCATCGTCCCTCCTGCCTCAGTAGAAAACACCCGCTCCCTCCGCTTGTCGATCTCTCAAAATTCCATCCGTGCCGAGGATGTCAACAGAGCCACTTAATGTGTCTAGCTTCGAGAATCGCAGAATTAGCGATTGACGATCACTCTTGCCGGTCGGGAAACAAAGGGTCACCTGGGAAACGCGAACCAAGTATTGGTGTGCCAATAGGATTGTCTCAGTGAGGGGTTCACTTCGAGCTCAAAGCCCGAATCGTGAACTGTGCCAAAGTGTGCCTAAGTGCACTTCGCCGCTATCGCTATCTGTGCACATGACTGAGACGGACGTCCCTGCCTCGTGAGCAGCAGTTCTAGGCCCGCGATCGGGTACAACGGTCTTGGAAACCGTTGTCTTGGGCCTCGGAGAGGGAATCCAGCCGAGCCTTCGGTTTTTACCCGAAGGGTTGTCTCTTGTTGATCCAGGGGCAAACCAAACACATTAGTAGCAGACTGATATAGACTCTCAGCGATTCTGGTGGCCGAGCCGTTGATTGCCCAAAAAGGGCGCGATGACGACTTTACTGATTCTTTCCGTGGTTCTGCTGAGCTTCGCCAACGGAGCTAACGATAATTTTAAGGGCGTAGCCACCCTCTGGGGGTCGGGCCTGACGACCTATCAACGCGCCATAGCTTGGGGCAATGGCTTCACGTTTCTCGGTTCGCTAGCAGCGGTATGGCTTGGCAGTGCCTTGGCCGTAAATTTCACCGGCGCAAAATTGATAGACAGCAGCATTGCTACTCAACTCCCATTTCTCATCGCTGTCGTGCTTGGGTCCGGTTGCACGGTATTACTGGCCGCGAGGCTGGGTCTACCCATCTCTACAACCCATTCCATCACAGGTGCCCTTGTCGGAGCCGGTGTTACGGCTGCGGGATTCTCCCACGTCAAGCTTGCAGTGTTAGGTAAGGGGGTTCTTTTGCCTCTGCTCTTCTCGCCAATCGTTGCACTGGTTCTGACAATGGCCGTTCAGCTATTGCTCAACCGTTACGTCTGGCGGAAAGGCATCAAGGACTGTGTTTGTGTGGACGAACCGAAAACCCTCATGATGGCACAAGGTGTTTCTGTGAGTTCTATCGTTGTTGCTGTTCCGCCTTCCCTGCATTTGGCGCCTGCCGCGGAATGCCAAACAGGAACAGAAATGCTGCGACTCAACCTCGAAGGCCTGGTGCACTGGTTTTCAGCCGCTGCCATCAGCTTTGCGCGGGGCCTGAACGACACGCCCAAGCTTGTCGCCGTGCTATTGGTCGGGGCGGCATACAATGCGAGATTGAACTATCTGGTCGTTGCCGTGGCCATCGCAATCGGAGGAGCGCTCGGCGCTGCGCGGGTAGCCAACACGATGAGCAAGAAGATTACTCCTATGGCCACGCGAGAGGCGGTCACCGCTAATTTGGTGGCGGCGGCGCTGGTGACACTTGCTTCACCATTTGCGTTGCCCGTATCGACGACGCACGTCACGTCAGGCGGAATATTTGGCATCGGCTTGCTCCGCCGAGAAGAGGCCGACTGGGGAAAGGTGCGCGAAATCCTATTAGCTTGGGTGGCCACACTGCCGCTAGGAGCAGTTTTGGCATCGCTCATATTCACATTGCTCGAAATCTGGCGGCCCTAAAACGCGAAACCGGTCTCCGAAGAGAGCCATCGGCACTGTACCAACCACATGTCCGATAAGCGTTTATCAGTGTTTATCAGGACTTGGTTGCTATAAAGCTGGATGCGGCACGTAAGAATAGCTCACCTATTCTGCCGGGGTTGTGGCCGAAGGCAAGAGCTGTCCCTTTTTTGATTTTCACATCGACTTGGAACGCGAGGGCCACTTGCTCTGTCTCCGGTTCACTGGAGAAGAAGGAACCAAGCCGTTCATCCGCTAGGAGTTTCAGGTCGACGGCTGGCCATAACTCGCGACCCCGCCGCGCAAGGATCAGGGACAAACGGAGTCCGGTCACTTCCGAGTTGCCGAAAAATATGTCCAGAGCCGCGTATTTCGCTTCGCGCAACCACGTTTTCTGGCAGCGAGGACACTTTTCCGGTTATGCGAATTACCAGGCCTTAGCTTCAGACTTGTGTTATGTGTCAAAGAGAACTCTTCAGTGCTTGCTCAGTCATTGAACTTCGAAAATTTGCAGCGCCAATTTCGCATCTGGCTTTCCCTTACCTGAATCGGCGACGTAAAGCCTTTTCAGTTCCGGCACAAAAATCGATGATTTTGCCCGGTAGGCCGTCGGCACTTCTGCGACATGTTCATAATGGTCTGCATCGTGTTGCTCAAAAATGGTTGCTGTCTCGCTTCCAGTCACATAGATTCGTTTGCGTGCAACGTCGAGCGACATGTCGCTGTTCATACCAACACAGGGCAGGGTAGTCACGACGTTTCCGGTATCGATATTGAAAACTATAAACTGGCCCGGTTTACGAGTGACGGTAAACAGTCGATGATTAGGTTCGTCCAGGGCTATCGCATGAGCTACGTGCGCGTCTGCCGGCAGGGGCCATTTGGCAATTAGTTGAAGAGTCTTTAGATCAACGACTCCAATCTCATCTGCGCCCGTGAGGTTCAAGTAAAGTTGTTTCCCATCGTGGTCAATGACCATGCCCTCGTTGGAATTTCCAGGAAGCCCGGGAATCTCACCAACCTGTTTAAAAGATTGTGTATCGATAATACTGAGCACGTGAATCTTCCCGTCTGGTGCGCCCCCATTCTCCACATAAAAGTATTTGTTGTGAGGGTTGTACGCGCTGTGGTCCACGCCTTGACCCAGTTTGAGAGTGTTAATGATTTTGTACTCTTTACAATCCACCAATTCGACAGCATTGGTATCGCCTCCGTCGGTGACGATAAGACGGTTGGACTCGGCTAGATAAGCCATCGTGAGCGGTTGACCGAATCCTTTGATAGTGTGAGTCCGCTCTCCCGTCCGGAGGTCGAACACCTCGACAGTCTTCTGATCTTCGGACGCAAGGAACAAACGGTTACCCTTGAGGTCGAGCCCAAAATGATCGAAATCACCCGTGAAACCTGGCATTGGGGTGGTCGCGATCAATTTCAGTGGTAGCTTCTCCTGCGCCCTCACCGTTAGCACGCACAAAACCAATACCATCATGCAAATCTTCAGCGATTGTCGCAATTTATCCCCCTGGGAAATGCCGCTGGTCGGCACGTAGTAGAGAATACCATCGGGCTTCATCAAAGGTGTTCCTTACTTCACATTAACTCGTGCACGCCGATGTCGATAAAAGCGCTAATGGGAAACCTGATTCTCAGTATCTGGTAATCCGAGTGAATCGGAGTTGGCCGAGTGGAAGAGCGTGGTTCGGGGAGAGGAAAAAATCGCCGGGAGGAAAAGTGAGCCTCCCGGCCACTTGCATTTCAACGTCGAAGAAACTACCGGCCGTCGACGGGACCAACTAGGTCGCGCATCGGACGAACACTGTCCCGGTCGCAGGTATTCGAGAGGCAACCGAGGTGCCAGCTATCCTCAACGGTCGCCAGCATGGAGTAGCGATTGAACGCGTCATCAGAACTCCGGGCAAAGCGGAGCGCGTTGGAAATGACGAGAGTCAAGACGTGCCCGCCGCCGGGATTTGCGTTGCAGCATCCACTGGTATCCCCAAAACCAGCGGGGCCAGTGCCGGTGAAATCGCTTTCATCCCAGGTAATGAAGATGACGGAATTGCCGGTCCATGCTTTGGAAGACATGATGGCGTTGACCGTGCTGAGAAGGAAAGAATCACCGGTGGAGATCAGCGGCTGGATCTGAGAAAAGTCGCAGGGATCAGCGGGAGTGGCGCCTCGTCCGTGCATGTCGTGGCACTGGTCGGGGCTGATCCATATATAGTTGGGGACGGGGTTGTTGGCAAGATCGGTGGCCAGTTGGCCGAAGTCGACGATGTTGGCGACGCGCGCCGGGTTGGTCTGAACGTCCTTGTAGCTGATGAACGGATTATGCTTGCGCTCGTAGAGCTGGTAGCCGCAAGCGTGATCAAGCGGAGTCGCGCAGAGGGAATAGGACTGCATGTAAGCTTTCCAGGATTTTCCGTGCGATTCCAATTGGTCGACAACGTTGGGGACATCAATCGTGGTGTCATTGTCGTCGGCCACGCCATTCGTCGACCCGGAAGTAGAGGCGATGTAGTTGGGTTGGCTCGGGTGTGCGACGCCGTAATAATTTGTCGCGACCGGTGGTGGTGGNGGCGAAGGTAATGAATGGGGCGTTCGGATTGCCAATGAGAGTGTTGTATCCAGTGTTCTCCATCATGATGATAAAGACGTGATCGAAGCCTCCGTGGCCGTGGTCGCGTTCGTCGGCGCGGGCGGAAAGGCCGAGCGGCATAACCGGAACGATGAGTATGCCGACCACCGCGCCTCAGAGAGCCAAATGAGCGACGCGCCCGAATGACCTACAGAAATGTTGAATCTTCAAAGGAATCCTCCTCGTCAAGAAATGCGGATAGTGTTGGAGGCACGCACTTCACAAACTGCTAACGAGCCCCGTAGAAGTGTGTGGGTAGGGGCGATTCTAGCCCTCCAGGAAGCGAAGTCTACCGGCTTCAGCGAGGAATCTTGGAATGCAGAGCCGAGCTTTCCATAGAGGGAGAACTCTCAGTACGCCTCATTGAGAATTTGCGCCAGGAATCCAGGAATCAATGGTCTAGCCGTGGTAAAGCTAGGCCAATAGCCCAGCTTGCTCTATGGACCGGCCCCGAGGTAGTGCGGGAGAAGAAAGAGTCCAGCTAGGTCACATACACCTGCGGAGAAGGCGATGACCCAGGCAAATGGCAAGTGCCCGACAAACGCTGCGGAAACGGGACATGTGGGAACTGGGACGCAGTTGTCCGATGAGTCAAGCAGCCATCGTGTGAGTGGCAGGGAGTCAGTCGTGAGCTTGACCGGGCCGAAGAGTGGGCCTATCGTCTTTGCAAGTGATATAGGTTAGCGATCAACGGACGTCTGACGCACGGAACGACTGGGTTGTAGAGGTCTTGATAGCCCTTCCGAGAAGCGAGGATGAGCATGAGCGGGGCTTCACCTGGGGACGCGAGAGAACACTATCCTCGGGTGGTATTTGAAACGCTTCTGGAATCCTCCCCCGACGCCATCGTCGTAACCGATCGGGAGGGCCGAATCACTGTCGCAAATGCGCGGCTTGAAAAGCTCTTCGGTTACCACCGCGCCGAGTTAGTGGGTCTACCCATTGAGACCTTGGTTCCCGAGCGATTTCGACGCGCTCACCCCTCCCACCGGAAAAACTTCCACGCGGAACCTCGGATGCGCCCGATGGGGGTTGGGGTAGAACTCTACGGACAACGCAAGGATGGAACGGAATTCCCGGTCGACATCATGCTGAGCCCAGTGGAGACGGCAGAAGGTCGAGCCGTGTTAAGCGTCATCTATGATATCTCCGAAAAAAAGCGGGCGCAGGAGGAGCTACGGAGAAGCGAGCAGCAGCTGCGGTCGCTTGTCGAGAGCGTGCGAGATTATGCCATCTTGCTGCTCGATGCGGAGGGGAGCGTTTCGACCTGGAACGCTGGCGCGGAGCGAATCATCGGATACACAGCCGAAGAAATCATTGGTCGCCATTTTTCCTGCTTCTACACCGCGGAAGATATCGAGCGCGGCAAACCCGAGGAGGGCTTGCGCGCGGCAGTGTCCAAGGGACGGTTTGAAGACGAGAGCTGGCGAATCCGCAAGGATGGGTCGCGTTTTTGGGCAAACGTGGTAATTACGGCAATCCGAGATGCGAACGGACAGCTCTCCGGCTTTGCGAAAGTGACGCAGGACTTGACCGAACGCAAGCGAGCGGAAGAAGCGCTGTTGTCGGAACTGAGCCACGTTCTACTGTCAAACCTGGAAATTGGCACGTTGCTGTCTGCAGTTTCAGCAGCCATCCGGCAAGTGGTGCCCCACGACTTTGCCAGTCTAGCTTTGCACGATCCTGGGACCGATCAGTTCCAGTTGCAACTATTGGACGCTGCTTATGGAAAAGACCTCGTCACGAAAGAAATTCTGGTTCCCACAGAAGGGTCTCCGCTTGAATGGGTATTTCGTACTCGAGAGTCGCTGGTTTTGGCGAAACTGGATTCCGGCCGCTTTAAACACGAGAGTCTTCAGCATTTCCTAGCCGCCGGTCTCAAGTCAGCGTGTTGGCTCCCGCTCGTCAGCCGTGACCGCGTTCTCGGGGTTTTGGCAGTTGCCAGCCGGCGTGAGGCAGCCTTCACCGAAAAAGATGCTTATGCGCTCGGTCAGATTGCCAGCCGGGTGGGGATCGCGGTGGACAACGCTCTGGCATTCCGCCAGATTGCGGAATTGCGGGACAGATTAAACCAGGAGAAAAGTTATCTGGAGGAAGAACTTCACACCAACAACAGCTTTGGGGAAATCGTTGGCAAGACTGCGCGGCTGAAGAGTGTTCTAAAGCTTGTCGAAACGGTGGCACCCACGGACGCAACCGTTCTGATCTTAGGGGAAACCGGAACAGGAAAGGAACTCATTGCGCGCGCGATTCACCAGTTGAGTGCGAGGCGCGAACGAACTTTCGTCAAATTAAACTGCGCTGCGATTCCTTCCGGGCTGCTGGAAAGCGAGCTCTTTGGACACGAGAAGGGGGCCTTTACCGGTGCGATCACGCAGAAGATCGGGCGGTTGGAGTTAGCCCACAAGGGAACGCTGTTTCTCGATGAAGTCGGCGATCTTCCCCTCGAGCTCCAGCCGAAGCTCCTGCGGGCACTTCAAGAAAAGGAATTTGAAAGACTGGGAAGCACGCGAACGATTCCTGTAGATGTACGCCTAGTGGTCGCCACGAACCGCGACCTGGGCAAAATGGTGGCTGAGCGCCAATTTCGGAGCGACCTGTACTACCGGCTTAAGGTTTTCCCGATCACAACACCGCCCCTGCGCGAGAGAGCCGAGGACATCCCTGTGCTGGTGCGGCATTTCGTGGACAAGCACGCCCGCCGGATGAATCGGCAAATTGAAACGATTCCGTCCGAGGTGATGCAGGGTTTTACGCGATGGCACTGGCCGGGTAATGTGCGCGAACTGGAGAACTTTATCGAGAGAGCCGTAATTCTCTCGCCGGGCTCGGTGCTCCGTGCCCCGCTAACTGAGTTGCAGGCTCCTGAAGAGGAAGTCAAGGCGGCGGAGAAACCTACTCTTGCCGCCGCGGAGCGCGAGCACATCCTGCGTGTTATCCGCGAGACGGATGGGGTACTCGGCGGTCCTCATGGTGCCGCCGCACGGCTTGGGCTGAAGAGAACGACGCTGATCACAAAGATGAAGAAATTGGGTATCGAGCGCCCAGTGTAAACTCCGACAGCCGCGTCGGAATAGCGACGTCACGCCTGGATAACTCAGCCCAAGTAGACCCGCGAAAAGCACTGCGTTGTTGCGCTAACTACTGGTCCATCTAGAACTTCACGCCTTCAAACCCAACATTGTGGTCTTGGACTGCTTCGTGCCCGGAGGAGGTTCATCGGGAGGCAGCCATGAGCACCCAGATGAAACTTCTTGATCCCACACGTCGCAGTCGCGAATCACTCCAATTCGAGACGGCATTGCGCTCGAAAATCGTGGGCCAGGACGAGGCTGTACAGGCTCTCGTGGAGTTGCAGCAGGTCTTTCGCGCGGGTTTGCACTCACGGGGGCGGCCGGTCGGGAACCTGTTGTTTCTGGGGCCGACGGGTTCGGGGAAGACTCGAATCGTCGAAGCTGCCGCGGAAATTCTGTTCGGGGATCCCCGGGCCGTAATCAAGCTGGACTGCGCGGAGTTCCAGCACTCACATGAGATTGCCAAGTTGATCGGATCGCCGCCCGGATACATGGGGCACAGGGAGACGCGTCCGCTGATTACACAGGAAGCCCTGGCAGCAGGCCACACGGAAAAACTGAAGCTGAGCTTTGTTCTGTTTGACGAGATTGAGAAAGCCAGTGATGCGCTGTGGCAGCTTTTGCTCGGGATCCTGGACAAGGCGACCCTGACATTGGGAGATAACCGGCGTGTGGATTTCTCCCAGACCATGATCTTCATGACATCGAACCTTGGCGGAAGAGAGATCACGGAACTCCTCACGGGCGGAATGGGTTTTGTGCAGCCAGACAATAAACCGAAAGTCGGCTTGAACGAGAAAGTGGAACGAACGGCAAAAGAGGCAGCACGGCGGAAGTTTTCGCCGGAATTCATGAACCGGCTGGACAAGGTGGTGGTGTTTCATCCACTCAAACATGAGCAACTCGAAGAAGTTCTGGAGATTGAACTGAGCATGCTGCGCCGTCGACTGCTGCACACGAGCAAGGGGCCCCTATGGTTTCGTGTCACCGACCCTGCGCGGGAATTTCTGCTCAGCGAGGGAACGGACCAAAGGTACGGGGCGAGACACCTGAAGCGGGCGATTGAACGACACTTCGTTTCTCCAATGGCCACCCTACTGGCGACCGAACAGGTGAAGGCTGGAGACCTGCTGCGCGTTGATCGCGACGGCCTAACCGGAAGGCTGACTTTCCAGAAAGAGGAAGATGCAACCACACCTCTGCCGGAGCAGTGGCAGCAAGTACCGCGGATGCACGTAGGATACGCAGCCTAAAGCGGGAAGTTGCAGTTCGAGAAGTGAAGCAATGGGAAGGAGGATGAGCCATGCATTGGGAGCGGACTTGGAAGTGGATTTTGACAGTATTGGCACTGATTCTTGCAACACGCCTGTACTTTGTACAAGAACTGCTCACCCTTTTCCTATTCTTCACCTTTGCGTTCGTAGTGCTGCTATCGCTCGTTGGGTTTTCCCTGATTCTTTTAGGACTGATCGAGAGAGGAATGGATTTCTTGGAGCCAAGGCTGCGCGCGCTGGCTGCGAGCGCCCGGATCCTGTTGTCTGAGGTGCGTCATCGTCTGCTCATCGTCATCGCCGAGTCGCAGCTCAATCCCGTTTCAGTGGTCCCGATTGTCATTAAGCAACTACAGAACAGGATCAGTAGCCTGTCGCGTACTCGTTTGAATCGAGGCGCCTAGTGTGTAGCGAGCAAAGATGGGATGCATTTGCTCATGAAACAGGGGGGATGCCAAGGAAAGAATTCAACCGGAGCCAATGAGATATGAGCGAGACTCAGCTATTTCGCGTCACGGAGGAGCACACACCAGAATCGGTGGCTCATGCACAAAATGCGCCGCGCTCTCCGATGAGGGCTTTCGAGCCACATCCGCTGCTCCGCAACCCTCACATGGCGACAGCGATGGCAGCACTTTGGCCGCGCAAACTGTCACACCTACCTGCAGCCACAGGCCGCTTGTTTGACGTTGAGCCCGGAACAAAGCTTCTAGCGAAATGCCATTGGCAGCGTCATCGGCAGCGCCATCCGACGCTTGTACTCGTTCATGGCCTCGAAGGGTCAAGCGAGTCGCCATACATGTTGGGCATTGCCGAAAAAAGTTTTGCCTCTGGGTTTAACGTCCTGCGGATGAATCAGCGCAATTGCGGCGGCACCGAACACCTGACGCCGACGCTCTATGATCCAGGGCTCTCGGGAGACTATCGTCTGGTTCTCGAGGAACTGATCGAAAGGGACGCACTCTCTGAGATTTTCTTTGCAGGATACTCCTTGGGCGGCAACCTGGTACTCAAAATGGCAGGCGAGCTCGGCTCCAATGCGCCCTCAGAACTTCGAGGCATTTGCGCGGTTTGCCCGAGCATCGATCCCGCGGCGGCGGCGGACGCAATTGCCCAGCCACATAACATTCTCTACGAGCGGTATTTTCTGATGAAGTATCGACGATTGCTCCAACGGAAGGCGAGGCTGTTCCCCGAGCGCTACAGCATCGAAGCCCTGGACCAAATCGAGGGGCTACGCGAATGGGACGAAACCATTACAGCGCCAGTAGGTGGGTACCTGAACGCAGCCGATTGTTATTATCAAACAAGCGCAAAGCGAGTGGTCGCCGGGATTCGCGTCCCGACTCTCATCATCGCAGCGCAGGATGATCCGATCATTCCCTTTGCCTCCTTCTGCGATCCAGGAATTCTGGACAACCCATTCATTTCTCTGATCGCGACTCGATATGGTGGTCATTGTGGTTTCGTTTCGCGATATGCCGGGGATGAACGCTTTTGGGCGGAATCGCGAATCGTGGACTTTTGCGAGCAGCAGTTGCAGATGGCTTGCGATTCGCCGATGAAGATGCAGGAAGCCGTCCGGTGGTGCTCTCGGCGGCAGAGTGCGACCTCCATCGAAAGGACGGTGGGAGCATGCTGACGCACAACAGTGTACGTTCGTTGGCTTCATCGGCATGTCGGCCAGCGGAAACTGAGAGTGGTTCCATCGCGTGGCATGACATCTGTGATCCAAAGACAGACGAGTTGGATCGATTGGCCGAGCGATATCGGCTGCATCCCGTACACGTTAAGGACTGCCGCACGGCTGGGCAACGCGCCAAAGTCGAGGTGGGAGATCGATACCTTTTCATCGTTTTGAAAACTTTGGTCCTAGAGAACAATAACTTGCTCACAGTACGTGATCTGAGTTTGTTTGTTGGATCTGAATTCCTGCTCACAGTCCACTCCGCTCCTATTCCTACGGTCGAGTCCTTGCGCCAGGGCGGCAAGGATGTTCGTGCGGATGAGGTGCTCTATCGGCTGATGGATGGCGTTGTGGATTCTTATCTGCCGCTGCTGGATGAAATTCAAGTACGCATCGACACGTTGCAGGGGCGGGCGATTCGCCGAACGGAACGTAATGTGCCGGAACAGATAAATGAACTTCGGGGCATGCTGATAGGGTTCCGGCGCGTGTTATTAAGCATGCGGCACGTTGCATTTCGGCTCCAACATATTCGAAGCGAAGTGATCGGGTGTAATCTTCCGCCGTTTTTGCGCGACATTTACCACCATCTCGCCGAAGACCTGGATACGATTGCCGGAGAACGAGATCGGCTCGCGGGAATCTTGGACC
>JGI12635J15846_10004854_pt1 | contig 11624 bp, 8 predicted proteins | sample BlaSpr_A8_OM2_M2_FD_15846 | JGI IMG/M metagenome (IMG submission 15846) | reverse complement strand
CGAAAACGAATACTACCGGGTGAAACTAAACTCTGATGGCGACGTGGCCAGCATCTTCGATAAATCTCTCGGCAGGGAACTGCTCTCCGCTCCTGCCCGCCTCGCCATCTCCTATGACAATCCCGAGCACTGGCCCGCATGGAATATGGACTGGGATCAAGAGCGGGCCGCTCCGCGCGCCTACGTCGCCGGCCCCGCGAACTTCCGCATCGTAGAAAATGGCCCCGCCCGCGTTGCCCTCGAAGTCACGCGTGAAACCGCCGGGTCCAAATTCGTACAGACCATTCGTCTCTCCGCCGGCGACGCCGGAAGGCGCGTCGAATTCGCCAACGCCATCGACTGGATCACCAAAGAATCCAACTTGAAAGCAGTTTTTCCGCTGGTCGCCTCCAACGAAATGGCCATCTATAACTGGGACATCGGCACCATCCAGCGCCCCACCGCCCAGCCCAAGAAATTCGAAGTCCCATCCCACCAGTGGATCGATCTCACCGACATGACCGGAGACTTCGGCGCAACCATCCTCACCGATTGCAAAAACGGATCCGACAAACCAAACGATCACACCATCCGTCTCACCCTCATCCGTACCCCCGGCACCCGCGGCGGTTATACCGACCAGGCCACGCAGGATCTCGGCCATCACGAATTCATCTACGGCATCGCCGGCCACTCCGCCGATTGGCGCCAATCTCAAACCGACTGGCAAGCCCAGCGCCTCAATGATCCCCTCATCGCCTTCGTAACCTCCAAACATCCCGGCGCGCTCGGTCGCGAATTGTCATTGCTCAAGGTGAGCAACTCACGCATTCGCGTCCTCGCCCTCAAGAAAGCCGAACAGACCGACGAAGTTATCCTCCGCCTTGTGGAACTCGACGGCAAACCGCAACCCAATGTCCGCGTTTCCTTCAATACCCCAATCACCACCGCCCACGAAGTCAACGGACAGGAGCAACTCATCGGCAGTGCCGCGGTGAATGACGGCGCTCTGCTCACCTCATTTTCCGCATATCAACCCCGCACCTTCGCTCTTCGCTTAGCCGCGCTCCATGTCCAACTCCCGCCCGTGCACTCGGCGCCGCTTGCTCTGCGCTATAACCTCGCCACCGCCACCAACGATGGCGCAAAATCACGAGCCGGATTCGACGGCCACGGCAACTCTCTCCCCGCCGAGATGCTGCCCGCCCAAATCACTTTCAACAATGTGCCATTCCAGCTCGCCCCCGCGAACACCCGGAACGCGCTCATTCCGAAAGGCCAGACCATTGCTCTACCGGAAGCCGCCTATAACCGCCTCTACATCCTCGCTGCCTCCGCAGACGGCGATCAGCCAGCCACTTTCAAACTCGGCAATACCCCCATCGATCTCAACATCCAAAACTGGGGCGGCTTCATCGGACAGTGGGACGATCGCACCTGGTCCTCCAAAGACACCTCGCACGACGATTATGGCGAGATGCTTGGAATCACCCCCGGCTACATCAAACGCGCCGACCTCGCATGGTACTGCTCGCATCATCACAACGCCGCCGGCGAAAACGTTCCCTATCGCTATTCCTATTTATTCGCCTATCCCATCGAAGTGCCGCCGGGCGCAAAGTCGATCACCCTGCCCGACAACGACAAAATCCGCATCTTCGCCATCTCTCTCGCCGAAGAAAATCCCGCGGCAAATCCCGCGCAACCTCTCTATGACGTGCTCCCTCCGCCACCCATTTCGCATTGACTGCATGGCCGTCAACGGAACGCGTGGCTCGGCGCCCTATTAGAAATGCTCCTTATCCTCGCTTGAAGTACTGCACCGCCCGCTCATGCTTCTGCGCCGCCGCCCGCGAAGCAAAAGTCCCCAAATTCTTTCTCTTCCCCGTCTTCGCATCTTTCTTGCGCGAATAAAGCCGATATTCCCCGGATTGTAATTTGCGAATCATGAAAAAAAGATGCACCTTGTTCACTCGCGGTTGGCAAAAAAGAAGGGGCGCCGAAGCGCCCGATTTCCTTCGTGTTCTTTGTGTCCTTACTGGTTTACCGGTTTGCGGTTTTATCCGTGTTCATCCGTGCAGATACGTGGCCAATCTCACACCACAAAATACTTCGCCCCCTGATGATGCACCACCAGCGCCGACGTCGACTGCTCCGGCTCCAGCAAAAACCCCGAAGTCAATCTCACGCCCACATTCTCCTCCGGCTTCAGCAGCACAAACAACTTCGTCTGGTCCTCCAGATTGGGGCACGCCGGATACCCAAACGAATACCTCGATCCGCGATACTTCTGATGAAATAAATCGCGAATCGCCGGAGCATCCTCGCCCGCAATCCCCAACTCCTCCCGCATCGTTTTATGATGCAGCTCCGCCAGCGCCTCCGCCGTCTCCACGCTCAGCCCGTGCAGATACAAATACTTCGTATACTCCCCGCCCTCAAACAACTTCTGCGTCTCCACCGATGCCTTCGCCCCAATCGTCACCAGCGAAAACCCAATCACATCCATCTTCCCGGACTCCTTCGACGCAAAGAAATCCGAAATACAAAGCCTCCGCCCCTCCCTCTGCCGCGGAAACGTAAACCGCAAAATCTCCGTCTTGGATTTTGTCATCCCGAGCGAAGCAGGATCGTTCGCTTGCGAACGATTCTGCGAAGTCGAGGGACCTGCTGTTAAGCCGCTACCATCGGTCCCTGCAGCTTCATACACCACCACATCATTCCCATCCCCCTGGCAGGGAAAATACCCGTACACAACCTTCGGCTCAAACAATCCCGACTCAGCCACCTCTTCCTCTATCTTCTTCTTGATCGGCTTGAACTTCTCCTCCACCAGCCGCACATAATCCGCCTGGGATGCCGTCTTCAACTGCCACTGATTCTTGAACAGCGCCGTCTCGTTGATATACGGAAACACTTCCCGCACATCATATTTCTTCACCCGCACTCCCCAGAACGGAGGCTCGGGAATATTCGGCGCGTCCGTCACAACCGTGCTCCGCTCCGCAAACACCGGGCCCGTTTCTTCGTCAATCGCGGCCGCCTTCGCGTACTCCTTTACCGTGCGCCCATCCTTCAGCCGCGCCTCGCGAGCTCCATCCGTCGTAATCAGATCTTCCATCACGTGCAGCCCGGCAAACGCGTCCTCCGCGTAAAACACCGCGTTCGCATACTCCCGCCGCAAATCGTCTTCCACATACTTTCGCGTCAAAGCCGCGCCCCCGCAAATCACCGGGAACTCCAGCTTCTGCCGCTGCAAATCCTGGATCACATATTTCATCTCCAGCGTCGACTTCACCAGCAACCCGCTCAGCCCAATCGCATTCGCGCCATGCTCCTGCGCCGCGCTGATAATCTTGTCCCCCGGCTGCTTAATTCCCAGATTCACCACCTTGAATCCATTGTTCGACAAAATAATATCCACTAGATTCTTTCCAATATCGTGGACATCACCCTTCACCGTCGCCAGCACGATCGTCCCCTTCTGCGATCCGCCCTCCTTCTTCTCCATCTTCGGCTCGAGGTAAGCGACCGCCTGCTTCATCACTCCCGCCGAATCGAGAACCGAAGGCAACTGCATCTTGCGCGCGCCAAACAAATCTCCCACCGTCTTCATCCCATCGAGCAACACTGTATTAATCAATTCCAGCGCCGAATAAGAACCCAGCGCCTCTTCCAGCAAATCCTCCAGCGACTTCTTGTTCGCCCCTTCACCAACTGATTTCTCTCCATTGATAATGGCGAACTTCAGCTTGTCCTCCACCGATAGCATATCCACATGCGCCGTCGTCGACGCCGCCGGCTTGCCCTTCAGCCCGGCAAAATGATTCATGTACTTCTGCAGCGGATCGCCGTCCGACGCATCCCGGAAAATCAGCTTCCGTGCCAGATCCACTTCTTCCTGCGGAATCTTGTACAGCGGATAAATCTTCGTGTAGTTCACGATGGCCATATCCAACCCGCGGTTCACCGCTTCATGCATAAACACAGAATTCAGCACCCGCCGCGGATACGCATCCAGCCCAAACGAAATATTGCTCACCCCCAGAATCGTCTTGACGTCGGGCAATTCTTTCTTAATCTTTTCCACCGCCTTCAATGTCTCGATCCCAGCGTTGCGGTATTCTTCCTGCCCAGTCGAGATCGGCAAAGTGAGCGCGTCAAAAATCAGGTCCGTCCCGTCCAGCCCATACTTCTTCGTCGCCAGATCGAAAATCCGGTGCGCGATCGCCGCCTTCTTCTCCGCCGTCAGCGCCATTCCATCTTCATCAATCGTCAGCGCAATCACCGCCGCGCCGTAACGCTTCGCCATCGGCAGCACCAGCGAAGTTCGCTTCTCTCCATCCTCCAAATTGATCGAATTAATAATCGCCCGCCCCGGAATCCGCTTCAGCGCCTCTTCCACAACATCCGCCTCGGTCGAATCCACCAGAATCGGCGCCGGAACCCGCGTCGCAATTCTTTCCAGAATGGTCGAGACATATCCCTTCTCATCCTCTCCCACAATCGCGCAGCACAAATCCAGCATGTGCGACCCTTCGTTTACCAACTTCTTCGCCAGCGCCAGAATGTCGTCGTACTTCTTCCCCTGCACCAGCTTCCGAAAGTGCTCCACGCGCGTCGTCGTATTCATTTCTTCCGCGACGATCAGCGGCTTCGGTTCCAGATCGAGCGGTACGGACGTGTAAGCGCTCGATGCCGCTCCCACCCGCTTCACTTCGCGCTTCGCCGGCTCCACTCCCGAGACCGCATCCACCACCGCCTTCAAATGCTCCGGAGTCGTTCCGCAACATCCCCCCACAATGCGAATTCCGTAATCCACCACAAAATGCTTGTGATACTCCGCCAGTTCCTGCGGAGTCAGCTTATAAACCGCGTGTCCGCCTTCATTGTGCGGAAGTCCCGCATTGGGCAGCACGGAAATTTCCTTCGTCGAGTTCAGCGCCAAATACCGGACCGCATCATTCATCTCCTTCGGTCCCGTTGCGCAGTTCAGCCCGAGAATGTCCACCTCAAATGGCTCCAAAGCCGTCAGCGCCGCCCCAATCTCAGTCCCCAGCAACATCGTGCCGCTTTCTTGAAGCGTCACTTGAACTGTTACTGGCAGCCGCTTGCCCGATTTCCGCATCGCATCCAGCACGCCAATGGTTGCAATCTTCGCCTGCAGCAGATCCTGGCAAGTCTCGATCAGCAGCACATCGACCCCGCCCTCAATCAACGCCGCCGCCTGTTCCTCATACGCCGCAGCCATCGCTTCAAAACTGATGTGCCCCAGCGACGGCAGTTTCGTCGTCGGCCCCATCGATCCCGCCACAAACCGCGGCCGCTCTTTCGTCGAAAACTGTTGCGCAACTTCCTTCGCCAGTTGCGCCGCCTTCACATTGATTTCGCGCACTCGATCCGGAAGCTCAAACTCCGCCAGCACAATGCGCGACCCGCCAAACGTGTTGGTCTCCACAATGTCGCAACCAGCCCGGAAAAAATCCGCGTGAATATCCCGAATAATGTCAGGCCGGCTCAGCACCAGAACTTCGCTGCAATTCTCTTTGCCCCAATAATCGTCGAGCGTAGGATTGCGCGACTGAATGTTGGTCCCCATCGCGCCGTCATAAACCACCACGCGCTCTTTTACAGTTTGTAAGAAATCGCTCATCGAAAAATATTTGCCTCTTTATCGATCCGTGTCGATCCGCGTAAATCCGTGGCCAATATTCGTTTTCCCATGCACAAACGCCGGCCCCGAGGACCGGCGTCTAAACCATCAGTTCTCCCGAATTTCTAACTTCCCGCCACCATCTCCTTGGGAGCACCACCGTCCACGTCGGCCTGATTGAACACCACGTTCGCTCCCATGTGTGCTGGCCGGGCGGCCAGCATTTGCTCCTTGCGGTAAACCAGATTGCTGGCGTTGAACGTTGCCAGCTCAAATCCATGCCCATGCGTAATCGCATCCGTCGGGCACGCCTCCACGCAATATCCGCAAAAGATACATCGGTTGTAATCGATGTTATAAACCTTCGCGTAGCGTTCGGCGCCGCTTACTCGGTTTTCAGCCGTATTGTCGGCGGCTTCGATGTAGATGCAATTCGACGGGCAGTTGGCCGCGCACAGAAAACATGCAACGCATTTCTCCAACCCGTTCTCATCGCGCTGCAGAACGTGAGCCCCGCGAAACCGCGCCTCAATGCGCGCCCCGCGCAGCGGACCCTTCCCGTCAGGATAATTCTCCACCGTCGTCGGCTGGAACATCTCCATAAAGGTGATGCTCATCCCCTTCGCGATGGCAGCAATGTTTTTCAAAACCGGCATNCCTNTCTAGTATACCGGATGCACCCATACACGGCTCTGCCAGAACGACACGCCGCGCTCCGCCAGCCCAGCCACAAACTCTTCTCTTTCAAGAAACTCGTGGAGCCACGGACGCCCTCGTCCGCCCTGGGCGTGCCCCCGTTCCAACGCAAACATTTGCGCGTTCTATAGAAAAAGGTAGCTCACTGGTTAGGCCTAAGGATGCCCCGTTTCGCCAACACCAGAATCGCACTGGTATCCCAAACCACCCGATCTAGTCAGGACCGAAACGCTGCCATATTGCACAGCGCTCCAACTATGTGCGCCAGCAGAGCAGCGAGTACCAGCGGCAGGAACAAGGCAGCCGCGGTAATCGGGCATCCGCTGCCGTACTTCATCGAAAACCCACCAAACACCGCAGCCCACGCGCCCAGCGACACTGGAGCGGCATCGCTCGACGTCCACGTCTTGTCGGCGAAAGCCAAAACGGCAAATGGCAGCGCCGAGATCAGGCAAAACTTCGCGAGCGGCCAGCCGCCAAAATTCACTTCCGCCGTTCCGCTGAGAATTCCATGCAGGTAGATCGAGTAGATGATCGCCAGTACGCAAAACAAGCCGAGATACTGCTGCGCCCTTCGCTGGCCCAGCCCAGCCGCTTCCGTCACTGCGATCAATCTGTTCATAAATAGGTCCGACGGCGGCCTCTCACGGTCAAGCTAGGTCTAAAAGATCAACCTATAGTCCACTCGGCGGTTTCCCAAGGTATCGTTCGGAGATGGCCTTCCGCGGCAACTCCCAGCCACCCTTGACCAGCGAATTCAAGTTTTAATGATCCCAGTCGATGGATCAGAAGACATACCGTCCATTGGACGGGCGTCGCGTGCATTCCCATGGCATCAACCGGTTTTGGTCCCGGCAGAGAGCGCTCGATCTCCGAGCGGCTGCAAGCCGCTACCGATGAACTTCAGAAGCTGGAGAAGATGGTGCTCTCCGGCGATTGTGCCCCGCGAGTTCTCACCGAATTCCGCGGCGCCGTTGACAGCATTCGCCAAACCGCCTGGGCCGTCCAGCAGTGGACCGTGCTGCAATCCCAAAATCGCGATCCCTACTCCGTGCTCGGCATACTCTCGGAAGAGCGCGTGCGCCGAGCCACGCAGCTTTCCAGAGATCTGCGCCTCGACCTGGAATCTCTGGAATTAAGTGTAGAAACAGAAGGTCTGGACAAACTGTTCCAGGCGACCAAAGCCCTGTACGACCGCCTGGCTCCGCTATTCCGAAACAATGTGTCCTGACTTAGTTCACCTTCGTGCCCTCAGTGGTTCAAGGTTTTCGATCCGCGGGAGCGCCTCAGTCGCAGTAAAGCAACTAGCCCTTCAGCCCAATCGCGGCCGCTTCCAGCTGCTCGTGAACTTCACCCGCCCGTCGCAAAGCCGATTGCACGTTGTCGCAAATATTTTCCGCGCCCACCACTTCTTCAAACTCCGCCTGATGAATCAGGCTGGCGGGCTGCTCGCGCGCCCCGCAAAGTATCAAACTGCGATTCGTCGCCTGCAGCGTTCGAGCTACTCCTTCAATCGCAAATAGTCCGGTGGCGTCGAGCGCCGTCATATTGCGCAGCCTCAGAATCACCACCGGCGGAAGAGTGTGTAGATCCTGCGTCACCGCATTGATTTTATCCGTGGCCCCNAACAGAAACGGCCCGTGAATCCGGAAAATCGTCACGTAATAAGGAATGTCCTTGTCCTGCAGAATGTGCATGCGTCCATCTTCCACATACTCTTCCGTGACTTGTGAAACTGTAGTGGTCGCGGCAACCCGGCTGATGAACAGCAGCGCCGCCAGAATCATCCCCGCCTCCACCGCCACCGTGAGATCGGCGAACACGGTAAGCGCAAAAGTGACCAGCCATACGCTGATATCCGTCTTCGTCAGCTTCAGCAGCTGCGGAATCTCCATCCACTCGCCCATGTTGTAGGCCACCACCATCAGGATTCCAGCCAGTACCGCCAGCGGCACATGGCTCACCCACGGCGCTGCAAAGAGCAGAATGCACAACAGTGTGAGCGCATGAATCATCCCAGCTACCGGCGACTGCGCTCCGGCGCGGATGTTCGTTGCCGTGCGCGCGATTGCGCCCGTAGCTGGCAATCCTCCAAACATGGGTGAGACAACATTGGCGAACCCCTGCCCAATCAGTTCCACATTCGGATTGTGATGGTCGTTGCTCATCCGGTCCGCCACCACCGCCGACATCAGCGATTCGATGGCCCCCAGCATCGCAACCGTAAGCGCTGGCCCCAGTAGCCCATGGATCAGATCGGCGTGGAAGTGCGGAATTTCGAAATGCGGCAATCCACCGGGAATTCCATGAAACCGCGACCCAATCGTCTCCACCGGCAACTTAAAAATGACGACGGCGGCGGTGCCCAGCAGAAACGCAACAATGGCGCCGGGGATCCGATTGGAAACCGCGCGGCACACGATCATGATCAGAACCGTGCCCACTGCCAGCCCAGTCGCCGTGTAAGAAAGCGTATGGAAGTTTTCCCCCAGAGCCTTCAGCCGCAGCCAGAAGACCCCGGGAACTTTATCGAGATGCAGACCAAAGAAGTCTTTTACCTGGGTGCTGGCGATCAGAATCGCAATGCCGTTAGTGAAACCAATTACCACCGGCCGCGGGATAAATTTTACCGCCGTCCCCATCCCGGTAATGCCCATGATCATCAGGAGAATTCCCGCCATCACGGTGCACATGAAAAGTCCATCCACACCGTGAACCGCCACNATCCCNGAGATCACTACCACGAAAGCGCCGGTCGGCCCCCCGATCTGGGCCTTTGACCCGCCGAGCAGCGAGATTAAAAATCCGGTGACAATCGCGCAGTAAATCCCTGCCTGCGGCGTAAGCCCCGAGGCGATCGAGAAAGCCATGGCCAAAGGCAACGCAACCAGCCCCACCGTGATTCCCGCGATCAGGTCATGCCGGAATTTTTCGCCACTGTAATCCCGCAGACAAAGCACGGACTTCGGAAGCCANCGTTCCTCAATGAAAGTACTTCCCATTTTCCTATTATCAGCCCGCGATCGCCGGAACAAAGAGAATTGCGCAGAGACGAACAAACTAAGGAACATGCCCTCAGCAACGGAACTTCATAAAACGCAACCTCGTAAAAAGAGTCATCCTGAGCGTAGCGACCGGTTCGCGCTTAGCGAACCGGCTGCGCAGTCGAAGGATCCCTTTCAGCTTTGCAGACCCACAAGCCTCAACAGTAATTCACACCACGAACCCGTAGCACCTTGGATTTCCCGCGCACCGGGGAAGCCGCTTGACCGGCGAATTACGCCTCCTCCACCAACTACTCCTCGAATCCACGCATCCTAGCCCGGCATGCGCAAACTCACCCTGATACTTTTACTCCTCGCAACCTCCCCGCTCTTCGCCCAAAAACGCGTCGAACTCGGTGTCTTCATCGATTACTTGAACATCTCGCAAACCGGCACCAATAACTTCGGACTCGGCGGCCGCTTCGGTTACCGCATCCACCACGACGTACTCATGGAAGGCGAACTCGCCTACGACTACGGCATCAACTTCGACGAAGCCTACCGCAACCTCGCCAACGGAAATCTCGCCGCCATCGAACACACTTCTATCGGCGTCACCCATGGCCTCGTCGGTCCCAGGCTTCAACCCTCCGGCGGCGGATTCCGTCCCTTCCTCACCCTCAAAGCCGGCTTCATGGATTTCCGCCTCAGCCCCAGCCTGCTCCCCTACAGCAACCTCGCCAGCACCATCCTCGGCCTCCGCACCAGCAACCTGAACGCAGCCATCTATCCCGCCGCCGGAGTCGAAGCCGCCCTCGGCCCCATCGGCCTCCGCCTCGAAGCCGGCGACGAAATCTATTTCAATCAAGGCGCGCAAAATAACCTCCGCATCACCTTCGGCCCCATCCTCAGATTTTGAAATCCTCCACGCAGCTGTCATCCTGAGGAAGCGAAGATCTGCGCCCGAGCGCAGATCTTCCGGCGAAGAACTCTGCATTTTCAGCTTGTGCTGTTCTCCCTCTCCCCGCGCGGGTGCACCCCCTTTGTCGGGTTCTTGCGACTAGGTGGGGACTATCGGAGTGGTCGGAATTGGGACGGTGAATGGCTCGCCAAGTTGACACCCAACGGCAAAACTCCGGCTCACTTCATGCTGCGGCTCCCAATGGTTGATCCTTTGCTCCCCTAATCAAAAGCCACAAGATAATCGCTGGTTCGCCCAGGGTCAACGGGATGTTCGCGATTCGGCCCACGAGGTCCGCGTAACTGGGCAGAAGCAACGGCGTAAAACCATCCGCCAAGTAGCCGAAACACGCCGCGATCAGCAGTACGCCTAGGATGCGGGGAAGGAAACCCGACTTAAATACAAGCAGCCCGAAGAAGAAAAGCCATGGGCCAAAGATCCAGCCGATAACGTACCCGTACCGATGCAAATCGAGGAACAGCATGGCCATGGCTTCGCGTTGCGGCTGGCCCAGTACCGACTGGAAGTCCGCACCGCGCAAGAGCGAAAGGGCAGCGATCTCGTTTAGCACATTCACGCACATAACGGGAACGAAGGCCACACCCAGAATTACCATCAGAGAAGCGTGCGTCTTGTTCACCCCGCCGAGTAACCGGTACAGAACCCAGAGCAGGAAGATAAATTCGACCGCACAGATCAGTTGGGAGACGATGCCGAGACGGAAAAGCCTTTCGGAAGCGATGATGTTGTTGGCGGTTGCAGCCGCGTTACCAGATACGATCAGTCTGCTGGGGACATAGATGATGCCGAAGAAGCCGGTCACCCCGTTCAATAGGTAGAGCAGACCTGCGATCCTTGCTGTCTTTTTGGTTGAGTTCATACCTTCTCTCCTTGCTCATTGACTCTCGCCTAAGGTGCGGTCCCTCACTGCAACCTGCTCTACTATGTCACGTCCCCCTTACCTCCGATCTCCCCAACCGCCGCATCCGTTAAAATCAAAATGACGCAACAAGCGTCACCCTAATTCACCAACGACGAACGACCAGCGACTAACGACGAACGACCAACACCAAATGACCACCACCCGCCCCACCATCGGAGTCCTCGCCCTGCAAGGCGATTTCGACGCTCACCGCCGCCGTCTCGAAGAACTCGGCGCCAAAGTTGTCCTCGTCAAAAAGCCCGAACAACTCGACACCATCGACGGCCTCATCATCCCCGGCGGCGAATCCGGAACTTTTCTGAATTTACTGGGAGAAGAAGGCTTTAAGAAATTAAGAGAATTCGTCCGCCTCAAACCCACCTTCGGAACCTGCGCCGGCGCAATCCTATTGGCGGCCGAAGTCGAAAA
>JGI12635J15846_10004852_pt1 | contig 11630 bp, 11 predicted proteins | sample BlaSpr_A8_OM2_M2_FD_15846 | JGI IMG/M metagenome (IMG submission 15846) | reverse complement strand
TAGCAGCGGCATATCGGCATATATTCGTTCAATTTTTCGGGTGTTGGTCAGCCGGAAAGTTTGCTCCGAATTTGCTGCACGGTTCCTGACAAGCTTCAGTACCAGGCCTGGGGTACCTTGCGGCTGGGGGGTAACGGTGTGAGAATGGGCACAGATGGCGGAACAGAAGGGCTGTAGCCGGTGTCTAAGGAACTAGGGCGACACCGGGCGAGAGGTAGCTTGGGAATACCGAACCCGGTCGCAGGTGTGGTGCTTAGGCAGGAAGGCTCGAGGGACCCCTCGGAGCTGACGCGCGAGCCGTTGCGGGCGTCGCGTGCGCCGGAATGGGGCGAGCCGGAAAGGCCGGCGGTGTCCGATTGGGCTAGTGCTCTGTCATGGGGCCGCGATGAATCGGAGCTGGTGAACGAGCTGCAAGCGGGCTCGGAGGCAGCCTTTGACTGGATGGTTACGCACTACCATGGTCCGGTGTACAACCTCATTTTGAGCATGCTGGGAGACGTTGCGGACGCGGCGGACGGAACGCAGGAAGTGTTCTTGAAAGCGTTTCGCGGCATTCGTCATTTTCGGCAGGGCAGCTCGCTGAAGACGTGGCTCTATCGCATTGCGATACGCGAGGCGCTGAATCACAAGCGCTGGTTCAAGCGCCACAATCAGAAAAATGTATCGATCGACGCGGAGCCAGAGGAAGGGCACAACGCCATCGAGATCGAAGATGTGGGCGCGACACCGTTCGAGCAAATGGCGGCACGCGAGATTCAGGTGGCGGTGCACGAGGCGCTGCAGGAGATTCCGGAAGTGTTCCGGGGCGCGGTGATTTTGCGGGACCTGGAAGGGTTGAGTTACGAGGAAGTCGCCGAAGTGCTGGAGTGCAGCGCAGGCACGGTGAAATCGCGGATTTTGCGCGGACGGCGCGCGCTGCGAGAACTGCTGGAGCCGCTGTTGAGCGCGGGCGAGCGGGAAACGGCGCGAGAGATGAACGCGTCCCATGAGCGTGGAGAACGTAACGAATCGGAAGATTCCGGTGGGATGTGGCGGGCAGCGCGTGGGGAACTCGGATGAAGTGCAATAAGGTTCGCACCAAGCTGGCCGGATATTTGGACGATGCCATCGTGGGCGCGGCGCAAGCCGACGAGCGCGCCCAGGTGCGCGAGCATCTGGAAGGCTGCGGATTCTGCCGGGAAGAGCTGCAGCGGTATCGCAAGNTGTCGGCGCTCCTGTCGCAAGTGCCGCGGAATTTGCCTCCGTCGGATTTGGCGGTGCGCATTCGCGTGGCCGCGGCGCAGTCGATTCCCACGCAGGATTTGCCGAGCCGAATGCGAAGAATGCGCGACCGCGTGGAAATATTGCTGGACAATGTGTTCCGTCCGATGACCGTTCCGGCCACCGGCGGATTTTTCTCCGCGATCCTGGTATTTGTGCTGGTGCTGCAACTGATTGCGCCGGGAATTACCGTGCAGGCGGTGCCTAACGATGTGCCGCTGAATATTCTGCAGCCGGCGGAATTGATTACTCTTTCGGATTTTCCGGCGTCCTGGGCTCCGGAGCAGCACGAGGTGGAACTTACGCTGCCGCACGATTTGCAGGTGGATGTGACCGTGGATCAGAACGGCCAAATGGCCGGCTACCAGATTATTTCTGGCCCCCAGAGTGTAGACTTGCGCCATCAGCTCGATCAGATGCTTCTGTTTTCTCGCTTCCGTCCCATGAAGAGTTTTGGCCGCTCTATCTCGGGTGGCCACGTCATTCTAAGCTTCAGCGCGGTACGCATCCGCGGCTAAGTTCGAGGCGCCACGAACGTTTCTCTTGCGCGAGGTGGGCTATTGGGCACCCGGCCGCCCGCTAAATTCCTCCTGCACGCAACGATACTGCTGCTAGTCTCACCTTATGGTTTGCCTGCGCAGAAACCCTCGGAGCCCTCCGAAGAGGAACAGTTTTTCTTCGATTCCGCGAACCGCGAACGCGTCGCGCAGCAATTGCCACCTCTCAAGTGGGACAACGCCTTGGCGGAAGCGGCGCGGCGGCACGCTTTGCTGATGTCCGAACAGAATAGACTCTCGCACCAACTTCCCGATGAGCTTCCCTTGGACCGACGCGCCGCTCAGGCCGGCGCACGCTTCTCGCAAGTCGGTGAGAATATCGCTGTTGGGCGCCACTCTCCCGCGATTCACATTGGATGGATGCACTCCCCCGGTCACCGCGCCAATATTTTGGACGCGCACTTCACGACGCTGGGGGTGGGGGTCGTCGAAGATAGCGAGGGCGAGCTGTATGCCGTGGAGGACTTTTCGCTGGCGGTCGCGAGTATGGGGATCGAGGCGCAAGAGGAAAAAGTGGCCGCGCTACTCGCCGGCAAGGGGATCCGAGTCAGCNGCGAGAGGGAAAGAGCTCGCAAGCTGTGCACTGACGAGCCGGTCGCTGCTGGGCATGAGTCGATGCTCATCCTGCGCTTTGAGGCGCCGGAGATCAGCGAATTACCGGAACCGGTGGAGCAAAAACTTCGAGACAGCAAGTATCGGGATGCCGCTGTCGGGGCGTGCTTGCCAAAGGAAAATAGTGCCGGGATCGCGCGCTTCCGGATTACGGTGCTAATGTTCGGAGGCCGGAAGGAAGCAGTAAAAAATAGTCGTTGAATCCCGGAAGGAGGCGAACTAGACTAATCGGCCATGAAGCGTGCCGCCTACTCGTATTGGTTTCGATTTTGGGCTCCACCCACATAAGGAGCGAGGGGCGATTTGTAAGCACAACAGCAAAAGCGGAATTCGACCCACTCGCAAGTTGAGTGGGTTTTTTGTTTGGTAAGAACAAAACCTTAAGCATAAGTTGCAGAAGGAAGAGCACAGAGGTCACGGAGAGGAATCATGATCATCTCGATGCGGTTGCATGCTACGCGGCAGCAGATCGATGAAGTGCGGCAGCAGGTGGAACATTTTGGGTACAAGGTGCACTCGATCGAAGGAGAGGAGCGCGTCGTGATCGGAGTCGTGGGGGTGGGGGATGTGACCGCTTGTTTTGAATCGGTGGAAGCTATGCCGCAGGTGGAGAAAGTGGTGCGGATTTCCGCGCCGTATAAATTCGTGAGCAAGGAGTTTCGCGCCGGGCGCTCGCGCATCCGTGTCAACGGCCTCGAGATTGGCGGCGACGAATTCATTGTAATGGCCGGGCCATGCTCGGTGGAATCGGAAAAGCAGATCATGCAAGCGGCGGAGGGCGTGGTGCGGGCGGGCGCGAAAATGCTACGCGGTGGCGCGTTCAAGCCGCGGACTTCGCCTTACGATTTTCAGGGCATGGAAGAAGAAGGACTGAAGCTGCTGCAGAAGGCTAAGAAAGCCACGGGCCTCGCGATCATCACGGAAGTCATGAGTGATCGCGACGTGGACTTGATCGCACAGTATGCCGATGTCATGCAGGTGGGCGCGCGCAATATGCAGAATTTCGTGTTGCTGAAAGCGCTGGGGAAGTGCGGGCGGCCAGTGCTGTTAAAGCGCGGCATGAGCAGTACCATGAAGGAACTGCTGATGTCCGCAGAATACGTGGTGGCGCACGGAAATCCCGACGTGATTCTGTGTGAGCGGGGAATTCGCACCTTTGAAACGGCCACGCGAAACACCTGCGACATTGCGGCGATTCCCGCGTTGAATGAACTGACGCACCTGCCGATTATCTTGGATCCCAGCCACGCAACGGGGAAACGCAGCTTGGTGCCGGCGGTGGCCCGCGCGGGTGTAGCCATCGGCGCGGACGGCTTGATCGTAGAAGTGCATCCCGCGCCAGAGAAAGCTGTCAGCGACGGTGCGCAGTCGCTGGATTTGGCGCAGTTTGACAAAATGATGCGCGACCTTCGACCCTACATCGAGCTGTGGGAGGCGTCCCGCAAGAGCGAAGCCCTGGCTACGGCCAGCTGAATCTCTGTGTGGCGGGCGCATATAGAGGCGCGGTTGCTCGCACTCTTTGTCTCCGTCTGTCTCGCTGGCGCTCTGGCTTGATTCTTGATGTAATCGGTTAGTCTTGCTGGCCAGATCTCAATTCGTTTTTCCGTAAAGGATCAATCCCAAAAATGGCGGATCGCGTTATCGTTACAGGAGGAGCGGGCTACATCGGAAGCGTGGTCACGTCGCAACTGCTCGTGAAAGGCTGCGAAGTCGTTGTGTACGACAATCTGTCGCATGGCAGCCGGCGCGCGATACCTGCCGGCGCGAAATTCGTCAACGGGGATACAGGTGATCGCGATGGACTCGACCGGATTTTCCGCGAGCATCACATTGATGCTGTGGTGCATCTGGCAGCCTCCATCGAGGCGGGCGAATCGATGCAGGTTCCGGAGAAATATTTCCGGAACAATACGGCGAACACGCTGACTCTGCTGGAAGCCATGCTGGAGCACAAGATAAAGCGGCTGGTCTTTTCCTCCACGGCCGCGCTTTACGGCACGCCGGAACGCACGCCAATTGAGGAAAACGATCCACTGCATCCCACGAACGCGTACGGCGAATCGAAATTGCTGGTGGAGCAGATGCTTGCTTGGCTGCACCGCATTCACGGCTTGCAATATGCGAGTCTGCGGTACTTCAATGCGGCGGGCGCGGCGGGGGAGCAAGGCGAAGATCATGTGCCGGAGTCGCACCTGATCCCGCTGACCTTGCAAGTCGCACTGAGTAAACGCGAGCATATCGCGATTTATGGCACGGACTACCCGACGCCGGACAGGACCTGCGTTCGCGACTACATTCACGTGAGCGATCTAGCCAGCGCGCATGTTTTGGTGCTGGAGGCCTTGCGCGAACGGGATAAGCTGATTTACAACCTTGGGAACGGGCGTGGCTTTAGCGTGCGGGAAGTAGTGGAGACCGTGCGGCGGGTGACCGGCCACGCGATTCCGGCGCGTGAGGTGGCACGGCGCCCGGGTGATCCGGCGGTGCTGGTGGCCAGCTCCGACAAAATCAAGCGCGAACTGCATTGGCACCCGCGATTCACGAGCCTGGAATCGATTGTCAGCAGCGCTTGGGAATGGCGACGCGCGCACCCGGACGGATATGGTTCGTAATCAATGAAATGTTAGCGCTGACGCAGCGCGCAAAAGAGCGGTGGAAGGGAAAAAAGTGATGGAGAGTCGAATCCGGCGTCGGGAGTTTCTTAGCGGGATAGGCGCTGCGGCGATTGCCGCGTCTCTGCCGTTGGAGGCGCTTCACGCTCGCGAAATGTTGTATCCGCCGACGGACCTTTCGCACTTTGATACGCCGATTCCGCCGGGACCTTCGGAAATTCATTTCGGCTATGCCGCGATCACCTGGGGCGGGAAGGACCGCCAAGCGATCGATGATATCGCTGCCGTCGGTTTTCGCGGCATCCAGTTGCGCTCCAACTGTATTGCGGAATTCGGTACTCCCGCCGCGGTACGCGATTTGCTGAGGCAACGCGATCTAAAATTTGTGGCGCTATCCAGCGGTGATGTACTCAGCGATTCCGGCGCCGCGAAGAAGAGCATCGCCGAGCACGTGGAGCACGCCAAATTCCTGCGCGACGCCGGTGGCCTATACCTACAAATCATCGACAATCGCCCGAAGGGCCGTATCGCGACGCCCGCGGACTTCAAACAGTTGGGCAAGGCCCTGACCGAGTTGGGCAAGCGCACCGCCGACATCGGAATCCCGCTGGGTTATCACAATCACATGGGCTCGCTCGGAGAGCGGCCCGAGGAACTCGATCAAGTGATGAGCGAAGCGGATGCGCGCTACGTAAAGCTGGAATTAGATATCGCGCATTACTTCCAAGGGGGCGGCGATCCAGTTAAAGCCATCGAGAAATACAGCGATCGGCTGCTATTTCTGCACATAAAAGACGTTGAGCGGTTCGCTCCCGGCAAGGATGCTGAGCACTCGTATCGCTTCGTGGAGTTAGGGCAGGGTTTAGTAGACGTGCCAGCCGTGTTCGAGGCGTTGCGCAGAATCAATTTCCGCGGTTGGGCGGTCGTAGAGCTTGACGAAGTACCCGACAATGCCCACAGCCCCAAAGAAGCGGCAGCGGCGAACAAGGAATATCTCCAGGAAAAGTTGAGACTCACCATATGAAATCGCCATTCCGTATTGCGGTGATCAGCGACGAGATTGGCCAGGACTTCGGGCGGGCTTGCGAAGTGGCCGCGCGGGAATTTGGCATGGAGTGGATGGAGCTGCGCAGCTTGTGGAGCAAAAACATCCTGACTCTCGACGCCAAGGAAATCGCGGAGGCGCGGCGGATTCTCGAAAAATACAAGTTGCGGGTGACCGATATTGGCAGCCCGCTCTTCAAAGTGGATTGGCCGGGAGCTCCCAAATCGAAATTCAGCCCAAAAGGTGCGCAGTTCAATGCTGACTTTACTTACGATCAGCAGGGCGAAGTGCTAGAGCGCAGCATTGCGCTGGCGAAAGCCTTTCAAACTGATCGAGTCCGCTGCTTCGATTTTTGGCGACTCGAAGATCCCGGTCCGTACCGCGCGGCGATGAACGCGAAATTGGTCGAGGCGGCTAATGCGGCAAGCAAGCAGGGAATTATCCTGATCCTCGAAAACGAATTTGCGTGCAACACGGCTACCGGTGCGGAAGCTGCAAAAACTCTTGCCGCCGTGCCGTCTCCCGCCTTCATGGTGAATTGGGATCCCGGCAATGCCGCGGCCCGCGGCGAAACTCCATACCCGGGCGGATACAATTTTTTGCCCAAGGATCGCATCGGTCATTGCCACTGCAAGGACATCGCCAAAATCTCCGATGCCGACGAGCCGGCTTGGGCGGCTATGGGCGCGGGGGCTATTGATTGGACGGGCCAATTCGCGGCGCTCAAACGCGACGGGTTTCGCTACGCGGTGAGCCTCGAAACGCACTGGCACGGCGCTGCAACTCCCGAAGAATCCACGAGGCAAAGCTGGGCCGGAATGAAGAACCAACTGCAAAAGGCCGGCGCGCTCGCTTGATGCGTGTGATCGCTGCCGAGAGGTTCTGATGCTGAGGCTCGTGTAAATCAGCAGTTAACTCCTCCGATTTTGGCTGTCGGCGTTACTATAAAGAAATGGATTTGCTGCAGACGCTCGGCTTGGCGCTGGGGGCGGGATTTTCTTCCGGTCTGAATCTTTACGCCACCATCGCGACGTTGGGCCTGCTGCAGCGATTTGGCATCATTCATTTGCCGGCTTCGCTGCAGGTGCTATCGCATCCGTGGGTGCTTGGCATCGCCATCGCGCTATACGCAATTGAATTTCTTGCTGACAAAATTCCCTACGTCGATTCGGTGTGGGACCTGGTCCACACGCTGATTCGCCCACCGGCGGCGGCGCTGCTTGCCTACGGCGCCACGGTTGCCGCTGCGCCGGAATGGCGTTGGGGCGCGGCGCTCCTGGCCGGCGGAGTCGCGCTGACATCGCACAGCGCAAAGGCCAGCACGCGCGCGGCCGCCAATACTAGCCCGGAGCCGTTCAGCAATTGGCTGCTGAGTTTGGGAGAAGATACGCTGGCGGTGTGGCTGACGTGGATGGCCACGGTCCATCCCACGGCGACAATCGTTGTCGTGTCGTTACTACTATTGCTGGCGGCGGTCCTACTGTTTTATTTGTTCCGTTTTCTTCGCCGCGCGCTGCAGCGATTGTTCGCTTGAGCGCCAGATCATTTCATCCACTGCGCCAGCCAGTCCAAAGACCTTTTGTACCGAAACTGCACGTTCTGTGGCTTTAGCACGCAGTGGCCTTCGTCGGGAACGATTACCCGCCATGAAACGTTGACGTCTCCTGCTTCGTCGTTAAAAACGACATAGCGTCCAATAGCCGTCGACGCGAATTGTCGAGCCATAAGTGCAATGAGAGCGGCGAACATTGAAGTTCCAGGATCAATGACTCCATTCGTGCAAGCGTCTGCAGCCTTGGCTGAGTCCCTTCTCGATGACCCTTTTTACTGGGCCATAACCGAGGATTTCGGAAACGATCTAGCGGCGCGCATGCATGCTCTGATCCGCTACTTTCATTATTCGCTCGAGGAGGCAGAGCGCACCGGTCGGTGCATTCTTGCCCCAGACGCAAGGCTCGGGGCCGCAGCTTGGTTACTGCCTCGGTCTCCCGCGGTCGATGCTGCGGAGTCATCCGCGAAGTGTGAGTACCTTGACTCGGCGCTCGGTTCTCGAGGGATGGAGAATTACTACCGAATCGTACGCCATATGGCACCACTTGCATCGCGAGTCGTTCCCGATGACGCCTGGTATCTGTCAATCATTGGCATTCTGCCGTCCGCCCGAGGCCAGGGCCTAGGTGCGAGCCTTCTCGCGAGTACTCTGGCGGAAGCTTCCCTTGCCAACGCGACCTGTTATCTAGAAACCTTTACGCCCCGAAACCTAAGATTTTACGAACGACTAGGATTTCGACTGATTGTGGACCACTTCGAACCCACGACGAATAAAGAGTACACAGTAATGCGACGAGACGCCTAGCGAGCCCCTTCGGCAATTGAGACTTTGAGCCTGTGAGCTTGCTCGGTCATTTCATCCACTGCGCCAGCCAGTCCAAAAACGTCTTGTACCAAAACTGCGCGTTTTGCGGCTTCAGCACCCAGTGGCCTTCGTCTGGGAACACGACGAGCTTCGAAGGTACGCCTTGGCGCTGCAGCGCATTGAAAAATTCCAGCGACTGCGTGTACGGAACGCGATAATCGCGCTCGCCGCACACCACCAGCGTGGGCGTTTTAAATTTACCCAGTTCTGCCGCGTACGTCACCGGCGCCCATTTGCGATAGCTCTCCGGGTTCGACCACGGCGTGCCTTGCATGTCGTGCTCTTCGAACCAGAGCTCCTCGGTGGCGTACATGGAAACTTTGTCGAAGATGCCCGCGTGACTGATGATGGTTTTGAAGCGCCCGGTGTGCGTGGCGATCCAGTCGGCGAGGTATCCGCCGTAGGAACCGCCGGCAGCGGCGATACGCGCGCCGTCAATGAATTTGTATTTCGCCAGAGCGACGTCGATTCCTTTCATGACATCGTCGTAGGGTTTGCCGCCCCAATCGTTGGTGATTTCATCGGTGAACTTTTGCCCATAGCCGGTGGAACCGCGCCGGTTGATCATGAGGGTGACGTAGCCCGCCGCGGAAAACACTTGCGCATTCCATCGATAGCCCCAGGCGTTGGACCACATGGTTTGCGGCCCGCCGTGCAGCACGACCAGCAACGGATTTTTCTTGGCGGCTTCAGAAGTCGGCGGGCGAATCAGCAAGGCTTGCACGCGCGTGCCGTCTTTGCTTTCGAACCAGAAAGTCTCCGGCTCGTTCATTTCCACTTTTGCCAGAATCGGGTCGTTGTGGTGAGTGAGTTGCCGGGCTGCGGAGGCGTCGCTATTGGCGGTGAAAAGTTCGGCGGGCATCGTGAGGCNGGTGCGCTCAAAAGCGAGCGTTTTGCCGTCACCGCTGAGGGTTAAGCCGGTATTGAAGCCTTCCGCGACGATTTTCTTTGGTTCCGCGCCGGAGCGCGCGGCCAGGGCATAGATGGGTTGCAGCGTTTCGTTTTCCGCAGTGAAATAAATGGTCTTGCTGTCCGCGGACCACGTTAATTCGTTGGCGCTGCGGTCAAAGCGTTCGGAAAGGTTCTCGCTTTTGCCGTTCTGGCGATCGTACAGCATGACGCGCCAGCGATCCGACTCGTATCCGGGAGTGAGCTGCGCGTGATAGGCAATGAATCGCCCATCCGGCGAATACACGGGATTGCCATCGAAAGCGGGATTTGCGGTGATGCGCTTGGGCTCGCCTCCGGTCACGGGCACGAGAAACAAATCGGCATTCGTGCTGATCGCTTCCATTTTGTCGGTCACGGAGGTGAAGCAGATTTCCTTGGAGTCCGGCGAAAAATTGATGTCGCTTGGGCCGCCGCGCTCGTCCGGCGGCACGTCGTAATTCGCTCCGGCAGTCAGGTCGCGGGGCTCCCCGCTGCCATCGGCAGCGGTAACAAACACGTGACTGCGTTTGCCTTCGAACCAGTGCGTCCAATGGCGATACAAGAGCTGCTCGTACACATGAGCCTTTACCTTGTTTTTGTCTTTCTCCTCGTCCCGCTTCTTGTTGCACGGATCGTCCTTGCAATCCGGATAAACCGAGGACGTAAACGCAATGGTCTTTCCGTCCGGTGACCATTTCACCAGGTCCGCACCCGTCGAAAGATGCGTTACAGCGTGGGCTTCGCCGCCATCCATCGACAGCAGATACACCTGGGAATTTCCTTCGCGCGAAGAAAGGAACGCCAACGTTTTCGCATCTGGCGACCATTCCGGAGCGGAGTCGTGGCCGCTCTGCGTGAGTTGCATCGGCGTTCCGCCCGAGGTGGACACGATCCAAACATTGCTGGCATTGCGGTTGGCGTTCATGTCCGGAGTGCTCACGGCATAGGCAACCCATTTGCCGTCCGGAGAAATCTTCGGATCGCCAACACGATGCAACTGGATCAGGTCGTCGAAGGTGATGGGGTGTTTGGCTTCTTGCGCGAAGAGAGGAAGCGCGCTGCAGAGTAGAAATGTAGCAGCGGCAAGGCCGCTTCGCAAAGTGATGCGCATGATGGTTTGTCCCTTCCGTCTCACCGGAATTTATCGCGGAGGATGCTGGCGCGTGAATATTGTCACGATTTCAGTGTGATTCCAAGCGCGCTACGTACTGACCAGAACTGGCGGGCCGCGCCGGCGCGTCCAATACCAGTTCAGTGCGCCGAGGGCGAAGGTGACCGAGACGACAACGAGTTCGCCAAAGTGCATTCTCGTGATTAATACCGCGCTGAATAGCAGCGCAAGCACCGCGAAGAATACTCCTCCAGGCAGGCGAAAGCTGGCCGCTTGCGGCTGCTTTCTTCTTAGCACCGGGAGCGCCGCGGCAATCGAGCCATACATAAACATTCGCGCTACGGCGGAAAGCATGGCATTCCACCGAAAGTTTCCGGCAACAGAAAACATGATTAGCAGAGCGGCAAACACAACGATCGAAATATAAGGGGTGTGAAACCGTGGATGGATTGCCGCGAAAAGCTTGGGAAACTCTCCTTGCTGCGCCATGGCGAAGGTGACACGCGGGGTGTGCAACATGTTCGCGCTTAGGTATCCGTAGGTGGAGACCAAAGTCCCCATCATGACCAGCACAACGCCGATGGGCCCAAGGAATTGCCGCGCGGAGTCCACTACTGGCGTGCCCGTGGCCGCGGGATTCGCCAGGGTGTGAATGACCACGTACTGCACGGCGATAAATAAGCATGTTGCGGTGACTAATGCGATCAGCAACGCCGCAGGTGCATCATTGCGTGGATTGCGCGCTTCACCCGCAGCGAAGAGCGCGGCCTCGAATCCCCCGTAGGAATAGACCATGAGGATGACGGCGTCGAGCCAATCCCCGGCTGACGCGGGCACGCCGATCGGCACCACGCGAACCGACGGATGCAACGCCAGCGCTGCGAAGCCGCCGACGACAAACGCTGTCAGCAATGCCAGCTTAATGACCGTAAAAAGATTGCTGAGGTGATTGCCACTGCTCACGCCTCGATAATTCATCGCAGCGAGAAAAGATAACAGCACGGCAATTACCAGAAACCGCAGCAACGGTGCGCCAACTGCGGGAACGAAAGCGGTCAGATAGCTGGTGAACAAATTCGCTACTGCC
>JGI12635J15846_10004851_pt1 | contig 11631 bp, 19 predicted proteins | sample BlaSpr_A8_OM2_M2_FD_15846 | JGI IMG/M metagenome (IMG submission 15846) | reverse complement strand
TGCAATATGACGCGAGGAAGAGCGGACGACCCTGGGGCCATGGGGGGCAACGATTGAGCTGGAGGTAAACGGGCGGGTCCTTCAGGTTGGATGTCTTCGTAGCGAGCTGGAATGCGATGCCTACGCACTGGCCGTCCAGTTTCGCTGTGTGAAGGGACAATAGGCAGAGGTGCCAACAAAGGTAATTGTACGGCTGATGGGGGATGGGACGAGGATGAATTTTGAATGTGAATGCCCACGGAGTCGCCTGGGAGATCATCCATCAGCACATCTTCAGACGGCTGTACTGAGGACGGCTCCGGAACCAATATCTGTAAACCGCACTCTTAATCAATCATGAATACTCAGTGAATTCGAAAGACAGACTTACAGATCCAGAGTTCAGAATATTATTCCTTCCTTTTCCCTTCTGAGTCTGGTCCTTCAGCACTACCTTTTTCCTCTGCTCTGCCTGTAACTTCCTCTTCGCAAAGACAGCAGCCTGATGGCGCTTGTAGTGATCACATGCCAGCCTGTGAAGGTGAAGTCCCCGCTCTGTGGGAAATGTCTGCGTACATCGTGAACCACTTCGACAGCTGTAGATCATCACGAGTCGAGTGGCAAGCCTGAATATGCCAGTGTCGATTTCTCAGTTAAACGAAAAAGTAAGGGACCAAGTGAATAATCGCCAACAATAGCGACAGCCAGACCTAGCATTACATGAAATAAATACATTAGTGATGAAGAAACTGTTGGAACAAGAGTGACGGTTTGTGATCGATGTGTGTGGCCAAATTTGGACAGGGCCGATCGATCTGCTGTTTGCAATCCTACCCCTCCTACGATTACATGGCCTCAGTTGAAGTCTCTCATTATCTAAGCTTTTGAGTGATTACACCTGCACTCCGATGATGGCAGGTACAAGTCTCAGAAGATCAGNTATTCTACAAGACGAACTTCCTGGTGGCTCTGACCCAATCAACCTGCTCAAATGCCTAAGCTATACTCTGACCATTCATTTCGAAGACACCTCGTTGTTTTGCCAGACGATTTCGATCAATGGTTTACTGTGAATCGATTTATACCTGACGCTGACGGTGTCATCTGTCAGACGGGAGATGTGCCGAGTGACAAGGTAGTTTGCACCCTGCAGCTGAGTAGAGTAATGGTATGGCGACATTACAACTCAGCCGCTTTTTGCCAAGAAGTGACTGCATTGTCCAACAGACCGATCCTGCCAATTACATCTTCGCATACAGCTTGATGATGTATGTCGAAGTTCCAGAATCATCAGGGCTCGATCTAGCCCATTTATTCAGCCCCATTGTGACTATCACTCGCTATGAAGGGGACTCGGGTGACGCCAATGCCCCGCATTGGACGTGCATCCCTCCATGCAGGATTTTCGACTTTCATCAACCACGTCACGTTGTGGCGGAATTGTTCTTCAAGTTAGCTTTGTCGACGGATAGTTCGACACCATCTGTGAGTAGTCTTCTCTTTGTGAAACTTGTTCTTTGGTGACATGATCAATTGCGCAGACTAATCCTAGATCAGACATGTTGAATTGGGCTTCAGCAGTTCGTGTAAGTGACGGATTTTGTTGGTAATCCAGCTGCTAACCCACGGCCGCAATAGTGGGGACCACAGTTGAAACCATTTCCTGCGTACGGCTGCACAGAGCATCCTACTACGAAAGCGACACGAAGCTACGATGCACCCCATTATCGTGCTGAGAAATCACTCAAGACTGCCCTTAAAAATGCAGTAAAATGTCGTCGAGGTCCCGATGAAGTGATAATTGTAGAGGTGTCCTCCGACGAATAAATACCCTTTGCTTGGAAATATTTAGGATTGGTTTCAAAGTATTGTATTCAAACTAGCAGTTGGTGTATTGGACGGTTGTGCTATCTATGCAAAAGTAAGATATAGTAACTAATTACTTTGTAGTAAGTGGCCGTAGTTAGGTGGTTGCCGAAGCAACTCAAAGAAAAGGAATAAGTCGATACCACTGCCGCAATTATTTGCATAAACTTTCGAGCTCATCTAGCGTGGAGAACAGACTAAGTCCCATTGTCCAGCGACACTGCATAGCTCTCTCCTCTTCAATAGCCTCCTCTTTCGATAGGCTGGAATGGTATTTATCCTCATTCTGAAACCCGTGATCCACCCATCGGAATAAGCCGCCCGCAGTGTATTGTATGAAGGAATATCGCTCTTCGCCCTTTTGAATGGGAATATTGGAGTGGTGAAGAACTGCAGATGGGATTAGGATCGTTGATCCTGGCGGAAATTCAATAACGAGCTGGAGATCCCAAAGTACAAGGTGGCCGCCTCGCTTGGGGTCGAAGGAGCCAAGGGAGGTAATGGAGCACCAACCGTTGGGCAGATTACCAGGGTCGGTATGTTTGAATGAAACCGTAGAAGGACCAAAATTGAAGGTAGAGCATGTAAATACCGTTGCGAAGTTGCGTCGAAGGCGAGTGCCGTACCAGTTGAAAAGGGAAGTAACATGTACCAGGTAATGGTTGAAAAGCCTCGGTGCCCATGTTGCGAAACACACTATTGACCTATAGGTAAGCGCGTGCCCATCCAAAAGGCCCAACACTTACTATTGGAGAACCTAGCGATGCGAACAAAGGGCGAAGACTCAAGGATTTCGTCAAGGATGGCCGTATTCGCCGGGGTGTTGACTAAATTACCAGGTACCTACAGTGTTAAGTTAGTAACCAGCAAGACGTTTGAGGTAGAGAGCACCAACCTTCTGGCCTCCTCCAAAGGAGACGCCAGCAGCAAGGGCAGTGAAGTTGCCTCGTCTGTGCCTTGAGTTCTTCTTAGTGCGGCGTATACGACGCTGTGCTCGCCGCATGGTATCAGCCGCCTCGACATGAACAGATTCCCAATCGGGATCATCTGGGTGACCGCAAAGCATCGCGATAATACGCCCTACCTTATCGATAATTGGGCATGACACCCTATATTTCATTAGCATAAATAAAGACGAGCAAGGCGGCGAACTTACTTTCCATCCCACTCCAAGAGATTGAATTTAAATTTTGAACCCTCGCCAATCACCTCGCTAAGCTTGTATACCTTTTTGCTCGCGTTCGAATCACGGATGCCAACATAGCCTGTCTTGGCGGCAGTTTTCGTATCCAGGCTAAACGAAGGAACGCTAACTGGAGTGGAAGATGCAGTGTGTCGCTCGCGCAAACTGGGCCTGACGGTGACCTCAATATTGTCCTTTGCACCTCGTCGATCAGCGGCCCGGCGTTTCTTGAATGCTAACTTCTTGTACGCGATCTTTGATTTAGATTTTTTTTTGCGTTTGCGACTGGAGGTATCATCGTCAGATGATAGCTCGGAATCAGAGATGCTGTCTAAGCGGCGTTTTGTGCTGGTGGGTAACGTGGATGTCGATGGTGATGGCACGGTGGGTGGACGGGTGGATGCAGTATGAGCCAGGGTTGTAGATGATACCATAGGGTCTTGAACAGCTTCGAAACCCGTACCATCAGATGGGTCTCCTTCGGTGCCTTCACCGTCATTCTCCTTCTCAGCTACAATGGCACGCATGAGAAGCGTATCAAAGGCAAAGTCCTTAAGGGAGGAAGCGATGGATTTTGATATCTCCCATGGAGACAATGCAGCGCCTAAGCGCGTCTATTGGCCATGGTGACCAGGTAAGCCAAGTATTAAATGACACAAAATATATGAGCTTACCAATCGAAACCGCATCGTGAGTGCCTTACGCGCGCGGTTGTATGGGTCGAGTCTGAAAGGAAAAGAAAAGAAAAGATAGACGCGTCAGAGACTATTATACAACACAGGCATTAACTGAGTCGCGCGGGGAGGCCCATGACGAGCGATAGCAAAGTTCCGGGGCGCGGATCTCCACAGTGATCGTCTAGGAACACCCCGTGCAACAAATGAAAGTACTTACAAATTGAAGAAGCCAGTAGAAGTCCAGAGGAAGGTGCCAAATGCAAAGACGTAGGGTAAGAAGACGCGACTTAGAGAATTTCAACAAACATGCTAGACTTATAAGTACCGAACATACTCACACGCCCGATGATCAATGTTGACCACCATGACTACGGTTATTCGCACATCCTCAAGAAGCACATACACAACTCTTTTAACTCCTGTAACACAGCGGCCTTCTGCCTCACTTGAATGTGTGGCACATCATGATAGCCCTCATCAAGCACAACAACCTTTCTCTTCCCTTGAGAGTCCCAAGGCACATGAGATTCTCAATGAAATAAATAATTTTAGTCCCAATGGGCAGGACATGGGCAATTACAAGGTACTCTTGACCCCCTACCTAATGAAATTGGACTTACATACATACAGTATAGGTCTTCTCAGGTGTAAAGCCCGAATCATTTAGCACATTGGAGCAACAATTGTGTGAACTCGGTCTTAGGTAAACATTTTGTCCCATAACATCTTTATCCGTCTTCGCTCAACGTTTACATTAGCTATATCTATCAAGCGCTGAAGAACGAGTTGATCGTTATGGTTCCCAGCAACNTTCACGAAGGAACCGCCGCAGCTATCACAGAAGAGTTGATGCCTCTCATGCAGGCGCAGCGAGCTCAAAATCACGAGTTGCTCAAACATTGGCGGCTGCATCACAACAAGGCGGCTTACTATGAGAAGGCACTCGACGGGAGTACTAAGTTTCAGCCCGATGTGGGGTTCTACTATCGTGACGACGGCATATTCTTCGTTGAAGTCGAATTCACGCAACCTTGGGAGGACTTAGTTCAGAAGGTGGAGCATATGGTCCAAGGGCAAGAGTGTTGGGGGGTGCTGGCGGTGATGATCAAGGAGGGTGATCGGCGGGGGTCTCTGCCCAAACGTCGTGCTGCTACTGGCGACTTCGTCGCCAAAGCCGACTGGTTTGCTCAAGCTGAGGCTCGTCAGGTCAACGACCCATATGGTCCAGTGTCGATCAATGGGACGGATTGGACAAAAGCGGTGGAGGTGGAGCTGTGCTTTTTCCCCCATGGTTGGATTCAGGCCGACGGGCCCCCAACGAAGGTATGTTCTTTAGCTAATTCTACCTCAACTGGATCTCACATATAGCCGCAGTATTCGTTGAGCCCAAGCGGGAGCATCTGCCTCCACGAATTAGACTCCGAGTTGACTATGGTTTGGTCCCGCATGGTACGACATCTTGGGAATTTGTGCGATGTTGCCGTGCAGCCCATCCCCTTCACCATCCAATGGGACTTTGTCCGAGACCGAATCATCGAGGGATTGGTGTTGACGGGATATTCCCGGTATGTCGATTGGTTCGGATCCCTCAGGTATATGAAGAGGTTTCGAGAGGAGAATGAGCAGACCTCCAGCGGACCTTCGGCTTTCAAAAAGCAGAGGCGTACTTGAAATCATAGGTCGAAATTCTATCTTAGCGTACTTGTATTCTGTCTTATGCTGAACGATAACTATCTTTCATCTATCTAAGGTTGTCGGAGTCNNCCCATTCGTGTTTAATCCCATTATCCCCATAGATTATTTATTGCTACGCCACGGATTGATTGAACACCTAGGAAATTCGGAATCTTCATTGCATTACAACCAGAGTTCCTCCAGGTCAAATTGTGGTAGTTAATTCAATTCCCGAGTGAATATAATATGAACCCAGTGTATTCCGTCTCAGAATCATTTTGTAAGGGCCTGTACATAGATATAGGCTAAATCTACGCGTTGTTCAACTTGTAAACTCCATAGCCGTAAGTCGTGGTTGTGGTCATGTTGGTCGTATCGGTCGTATCGGTCATATCGGTCAGTCGTGTAGGTCGTGTAAGTCGTGAGGTCGTGTTGGTCATGTTAGTCGTGTGCTCGAGTCGCAAATATGGACAGATGTATCAGAATACGCAAGTTGAAATCGATACAGATGACGGATGGTGTTGAATGGGGGGTATCCGGCTATCCCATAGCGTGCATTACATGAGCACGTAAAATTTTTTGATAAAGGAAAACACGCACTAACGATTGCCGCCCATTAGGTAGATTCAACTTGCTGTGCATAGGTATTGGATAGTTGCCGGAAGTAGGTTTTGGCGACCTTGCGGATGGCCCCCCTCTCACACCCAACTGTGGACTCAGCCTGTTGGGTGCTATAGATTGAATAATAAAAGATACAAGTGGTCCGCGCAACTCACAGGTACCAATTGGACAGCATCAATAACAGCCTCGAAAAATAGCTCGTTGATGCCGTCTGTTGCTGGCTTTCCCCACTGTGGGCTATGCAGAAGCATACCGTTGGTGTTGTAGCGGGGTATGCTGTCTGGATCAGGCAGGGTATACTTTCTTCTCTTGATTGGGTGTAAATTGCGGCGTGGGGTAACCTCGTTGTATTCAATAGCCCCACAGAGCCTTCTGCACTCAGCTCTGACGATCGACTGTCAAATTGACATTAGCGCTCGAAACAAGACATAAAGTATGCCAAAAAGACAAACCGCCATAGTCCTCTTGTCTTTCAAATTTATCTCACGGCTGACAAAAGGGAAATTGAAAAAGTTTGTGTTATCAATAGCTTGGGGTACCGAGGCGCTGAGGCCTGTAGCAGCATCCATAGGGAAGAGCTGGTTATGGAAAGTAGGCTGTGATGAAGTGGTCGCGGAATGATCAATGGCGGGCATAAGGGGAGGTAGGTCTGAAAAATCAAATTCTGAGCCCATAATGCCATTATCTTGCCACGTGGCTGCGGCAAACTGGGAGGGATGACTCGGATTTTCATCCAGCGTAGTATGATCTCCAGACTGGGAGGGAAGCAGCGAAAACATAGTGGATAACACGCCGTCCATGTCGGTATGCATGGACAAGGTAGGCCCGGGGTCCACCGAAGGATCAGCAGGCGAAACATGTGGAAGGTTGTGCCACGAGTCCACATTCGCAGACTCGTTGACTATGGGGATAAATGGCGTATTGTTCTAAAAAAATGTCGGACTTTAATAGCAAATCAAAATACACAGAGGCTTACGTTTGAAGACTCGCTGGAAGTCCAATTATTCTCTGACTCTGCCTTGCTATCCGCACCCCCAAAAGAAGGAAATTGTAATTCTCGAGAAATTGTCAGCAAAGGTATGGAGTATTGATGATAGAGGCGGCATACGATGTTTGTTGGTGGAGCGATATGGATGCTTGGCAGCGAGATACTGCTCCTCCATCCAAAGCCTAATATCAGAGTCAGACATGAGAGTGCGAGCAGGAGTAATAGGGAACGCGTGATTTTCGTAACGGAATGGAAGGGTGATGAAGTGACGTGCGAGAGTCATGTCCCAGAAAGCTTTATACCTATGTGACTTTAACGGGGACTTGAAAAATATTGGAGGCAATCAAGGGGTAGCCAGAGATCATGCCTAATTGCCAACGTATGTGCCATATTACGTGTTGCTATATTCAGGGGCGGCAAGGTGGTTGTAACATGCAAAAAGACAGGTATCCGTGCTTGAGGCTATGTCTTAATGGCGCGCCGAGTCATGCGGTGTATTGCAACCATGGTAAACCTGATCCGCCGTAGAAGACTTCGCCGCTGTACCACCTCAGGCTGAGTGTCACCGATAAATTTGACAGCGGCGATTAAAGATCCTGAAAATGACGGTGTCTTAGCACCAGATATACAGCGAGGTATTCACAGGTTCATTATTGTGACGGCGTACCTTTCCAGTGCCCTAGCGCCTGCTAAGAATTATTTCTGTCGCATTAACGACGGATGGTAAGCTGGTCTGGATTGATAGGTATATTGTTTGGAGCACAGCGGGAAATTTGACGAGTTTTAAAGCATCAAATTTCAATAAAACTAGTTACAAAGCATAGATGTTGTGGGGTTCGGACCATCCTTGAATGCTAAAGGCACACCGATCCTGATTTAAATATTGTATTAGCGATTTTCCTAAGCAGAACGAAGATCCTGTGTTCTCCCACCATTGCTTATCTTTCCGATTGAGACCTTCTCACTCCGGGGAGAAGGATTTTGAAATCCGGGCCCGCTTAGGTGCCCGAGGTGAGGAAACCGTAACTTCGGAGCCAGAGACGTCAGTGCTATCTGAAACACTCTGGGACGCTGGACGTTTTTTCTGTGGCGTAGAAGGCGTATATCGTACCGTCGCAACCATCACGGACATCTACGCAATTCCCATGCTTGATTAACACTCCAAAATAAATGCCAAGTACAGAGATTACTCACCGTTATTAATTTAGCCCATTGGGCCATCCGGTAGGGAAGGCCCGGCTATAATAGATTAGTTAGTATCAATCGTATCAGAAGTGACCTGAACAAACCTCATGCCTGTTTTCTTCCCATTCAGCCATCCGCACAAAAAGCGAAGCAAAATTGAGTTTTGGTTGCTGGAATTCACAGGCCTTACGCTCCCAGGATGTCCAATCAGGGGCGTTGAGGGCTTTATTCGAGCCTGTGAATCGTTCCAAAATTGCTCGAGGACTTGTCCTCAGAATAAGATTATTCCGCGATTGGGGTGAAGCGATGGCCTTAATGTAGAGCGTATAGGTAGTCAAACGTTCTGGAATGCGATCCGTGCAAAGAAGCTGGGCAAAAAAATATGAGAGCCATACCCCAATAAGCTGTGAGTATAAGTGAACGTACCACCTCACTCTCGATCTCCACAATGCAAGTGACATACTGATTTTTAATATCCTCTGGGATAAGCAGTAGGTAGTCTTGCAAGAAATTGATACGAGGGGATCGAATGTTCGTAACCAGCCAGCGATCAACAGGACCAGGAAGGTGAAGTACATCGCGTCGGTAAGCTTGTCGTTCTGGTTCAGTTGCGCTGGGTGAAAGAGGAGGACCGAAGACGGACGCAGCTTCCTTGGCTTTAAGAGACGAGAATGGCATAGTGGCGCTCTGATGGGTGGCAAATGGGGTGGTCTCAAGTAGATAGCGTGCCGCGCACTTATAAAGTTTTGACTCCCTCGGGTGTTGTTACGGTAAGATAATATCTGAAAATCGCTAAGTCGAAGTTACCAAGTTCCTTGGCTATAATTCATGACGGCCTGCCCTTGCGATCCCAAAGTTCGGAAATCATGGTCTGCAATTACTCGAAGCAATCGCAGTCGAGTTCCCAACAAGGTACCGAAAGAAAGTGATCTCACTAAGTCAAATGCACCGATTAAGACTGCAGATTTTGCTGCGTGGAGAAGGCACTGATTGCAAATTTGCAAGTGCCGGCGGGTGCCACATTTGGCTTCTGCTTTTGTGATTACAAGTCTAAAACACGTGACTCATCTGCTTGCTGTTCGTTTCGACTAATTTGGGATCAATGGCTCTCTTCTCCCTTCCACCATCTGCGATTTACTCTGTGATTATTTTCGGAGACGTAATTGGCCAACGCAGCACATATAAGGTGGGCCTCCTCACGATTCTTTGCGATACTCTTTATGTTTCCTTTTATCCTCTCTCACATTTCCTCTTTAATGTCTACCCCCGTAAGCTCCCCTCAGCGCCATGCTTCTGCGTCTTGGAAGCGCAAATATGAGCTTCTCGAGGTACAGTTTGCTGCCGCATCTAAGGAGCCCAACGCTACGTCAAAAAGGCAAGCCATCCCCTACTGGTGTTCCACACTGCTCACGAAATTGTCTCCGTTAGCATTACAGCTGGACAGATATCCTTGGGTCGAAGCCTCCGTCGCACTGTAGACCTTTTCCATTCAGCTAGGGATCTTGTGGAGGAGAACGAGCGCCACGTCAGTCTTGAGGAAGATGGAGAGGACACAGACGTTAGTGAAGAGTACGTTATTATCCCGCTCTCATATTTGTTGCGATAACTAAATTTGATCATAGTGAAAAAAATTTGATACGATCTTATGAAGAACTTGTCAAGCGTGTTCCATTACTCAAAGACCTTAGCGAACAGGGCGACGCTGAATCACTCGAAGTCCTATATAAAAATGTGAGTTTCTATCTGGCAGCTATGCGCATACTTCCGATACCATGACCATGTCTTCTAGTTACGCAAGGGATCCGACATGGCCAGGGCTGATGACACGAGTCATCTCAAAGCCGCCGTCGTTGGCTGGGTGGTTGAGATGTTCGGCGCCTCCAATCCACCTCTACGAGTGCGGTCGAAGGATGAACGTGGTTTTGCCGACGAACATACTGGTCGACTCTTATGCCCTAGCGAATATTCATGGGATGACGCAGTGTAAGTTGCTCCATCATGTTCTTCATCATTATTACTCAATGGCCTGCTTCTGGATAGAGTACGTGCTGGTATCCGCAATGGACAAGATGATTACTGCGTGACAGCATCATCGTGGCCTATCTTCCTTTATGCAAAGCTCACCTGCGATCAAGACGATCTCGAGAAAGGTTTATTCAAAGGATCACTGTTGGTTAAAGTAAGTGCATTCGTTGTTAATATCTGGATATTTCTGTGCTGATAAGACGGGGCCTTGCAGGCGTACAAATCCATATTCACCTCCCCGTCATCTGTTACTGAGGATCCCAACCACAATGGTGATGAACCCCCTCCACGCAAGCGCTCGAAGAATTCGAATGCGACTCGCTCACACGTAGCCTCACTCATCGGGCTAGATAGAGTGACGCCACGTAGCATTGCCTACGTAGCAGTTCAGGTAAGTTATGCTGCTCATTGACTACACGATTGGCACCAATCATTCATATAGGTTCGATTTGCTCTCTCAAGTGCAAATACGTGGCGCTCAACCGATATCGATTTCGATTATGCCGAGTTTTATCAGGCAATTGTTGACTACTTCGAATTTACCCCTGGCCCAATTGCGAATGCGCGTGTAGCCGATCTGCTTGCGTGGTGGAACAGGTATGTGGACTTTCTAGAGCATCAACGCATTCGCTGACAATGCACTCCTCAGTGTAGTTTTTGGTCGCCCAGTCGGACGCGGGTCCGCCACCACCCGTCGTAAAGGCACCTCCATGTCAAAGCTGGCTGCTCAGCGTCTCGCTCGTGAGGCATAATTGCTATGGGTTCCATCTAATGCGAAATGTAAAATACCCTAGAATGTGATTCAATATTTGTGCTCCTTGCTACGTTTATTGAAATGTGAAATATTTGAGAATGCTGTACTAATTGGCATCTATTGAGAATATCCTCCAATTCTGCGACATGCCAGCAACTTTCTAACGGAATCCCTATCTGTGTCGGATTACGAAATAGTGAGCATCTTCTACATCTTGTTAGGCTTTATATTTTCTACAGGTATTGGGAATGACCATCTTAACTCTGGTCCCTTCGCCAAACGCTGTCATCTTTATCATTTTTGAAAATAATCATCTTTCTGCCAGTAGATTGCAAATTGGTAGCGAAATCTTATTACTACTTTGGGAAATAGTGCCTTCTTTCCAGATTTTGACAACGGGAGGTACCTTTATATTGATTCTGCCTCTTGGTAGAGGCTGGAAAACTTGAGTGTTTTCCAAATTGCCACATGTTTGTTGTGCTTTGGGAACTTGCAGAAATATTATGGACTTTGGGAAAAAATGGACCTTTATATAGCCTTCTAAGTGCTTATAAAGGTGCTCACAAAATTTCCAGTATTTACTGGGTTTACGGCCTATATAAAGGCTTTATAAAACTATATCAGAAGTTGTCGATTTCGCTGATGGCCCATTTGGTGTCATACAACTTGCTTACTGCTT
>JGI12635J15846_10004850_pt1 | contig 11632 bp, 13 predicted proteins | sample BlaSpr_A8_OM2_M2_FD_15846 | JGI IMG/M metagenome (IMG submission 15846) | reverse complement strand
CTGGCTGGCCACGTGCTCGAATTCGAGGAGCCCGTCGAGCACGGTGAGCGTGGTGTCGAACGACGAGCGCACCGAGCCGTTCTCGGCCTCGCAGTTCCATCCGCCGTCGCTGAGCCGCTCGCCGAGGATCCGGTCGACGACTGGCGCGATGTCCACCCCGAAGTAGGCGCCCGTCTCGATCGTCCTTCCGTTGATGCACGGCTCGACCTCGCCGTCGAAGTACCGCTGCCCGGCGTGCTCCCAGCGCCCGTGCTCCGCGACGAGCGTTATGGCGCGGCGGGCCGCCTCGGATGCCGGGTCGAGGCCGAGAATCTGCAGCGTCTGCAGCGTGTGCATCGTCGGTGTCCAGGGCTGTCCCGGCTCGCCGCCCCGGTAGGACGCCGGAAAGCAGGCGCCGCCGTCCCACAGCCCGTCGGCTCCCTCGAGCGCCAGCAGACGGGCACCCCAGCCCTCATGCTCGACGCGCGCTCGCTCGGCGCTGACCTCGCCGGGCGAGGCATCGGTGAGATCGCGGAGCACCTGCCAGCGGATGGCCGGGTCGGCGTCGAGCAGCCAGCCGAGCACAGTGTCGTTCATCATGGGTTCACGGTAAATCCTGTTCCGGACATTCGGCGTCCGGAATGCCGGGGGCTCGTGGGCGGCCCGGCGGCCGGCCAGCCACTGAGGGGGCAGCTAGTGTGGAAAGGTGGCGGGAGTCAGCGGGGCGGTTGTCGTGGCGCACGGGGGCAAATCGGTCAGCACCGAGCCGGTCACCCCGCTGCAGCCTGCCGTGCTGCGGATGGTCCCGCTTGCGCTTGCCATCCGGTATGCGTTGCGCGGCAGCGGGGCCGTGGTTGTTCAGCCGCGCTACGGCCTTCGCGGCTGGAACGGCGAGCTTGCTTCGCCCGTCCCTGACCTCTACGAGGTGCTGGACCAGATCGTTGTGCAGTTCGGTGGCATACCGGTCGTCCTGGTCGGCCATTCGATGGGAGCACGCGCCGCCATCCGGGTCGCCGGCCATCCGGCGGTGACCGCTGTCGCCGGGCTGGCTCCCTGGCTGCCCGAGGGAGAGCCGGTGGCCCAGCTGGCGGGCCGACGGATCCTCCTCGTGCACGGGACCGCCGACGAGGTCACTGATCCGGCGGAGACCTGGGCCTACGCCGAGCGCGCCCGCACGGTCACCAGGGTGTCCGCGATCGAGGTTCACGGCGGCGAGCACACCATGCTGCGAAGAGCTGCCCTGTGGCATCGCATCGCCGCCGACTTCAGCTGCCTGTCGCTCGGACTTCCCGCCAGAACGGGAGAGGTGACAGCCGCACTCAACGATGCGTCCGCGGGAGCGCACCGGATGGTGGCGTGACCGGCTCAGGCGCCTAGCCCTCAGCATCAGGGATCGGGGGCGCCCATCCTGGTCGCCGGATGAGGCAGAAGGGGTGACCGGCCGGGTCGGCGTAGACGTTCTCGCCGTCGAGCTTCACCGCGCCCAGCGCCAGGACGTGCGGGCCGGAAGCGGTCACGTCCTCGACCATGATGTCGAAGTGGATCTGCTGGGGCACGCCGGGGTCCGGCCAGGTAGGCGGACAGTGGTCGGGGGCGAGCTGGAACGCGAGGCCAGAGGATGAATCGCTGGCGGCGACCACGACCCAGTCACTGCTCTGGTAGGTAATGGGCAGCCCGCATTCCGATGTGCGATCATCGCAGATACTCAGACGAAGGCTGCAGTAATTAGGTTAGGTATTGCACTCATGCTGCGTATCCTGTAATCAACCCTAGGCAGTACAAGTGGTCTCGCATACGGTTGACTTACAGGCAGGAAGCCCAGGGGGGCCGCTGGTCCGATGAATGATGACTCGGTCGATCATGTCGATCCCACGCCCGCGAAAACATCAGCGGATCTTGCCAGATACATGCAAATGCTCCGGGTTCGCGCCGACAGCCCCGCCTATCGTGTCCTGGAAAAGCGCGCCCTGGGAAAGGGGCGATCGCTGCCGCGCACAACGCTGGGCGAGGTACTATCCGGCCGACGATTCCCCAGCAAGGCATTCCTGCTGACGTTCGTTGAGCTGTGTGGCGTCGACCCGACGATCGACCGCCGCTGGGAAATCACATGGAACCGGCTAGCGATCCACTACAAGCTCGACGGCAGCATCGGGGCCGCGGACCCGCAGGTAACGCCTCCAGGCGCACAGTTCGACGAGCCAGTTGGCGATCAGGACCCCAGTAGGCCACATCTGTCGGATGATGTGCTGCGGGAATGCACGGTTAGCGTTGCCCGCGCGGCCGCCGCATTCCAGGTCATCGGAGGCATCCTCGCCGAAGCGGGACGCTGGGATCTGATCGAATCCGGACTGCGACCCATCGTCGAGCTCGGCCTAGCCCTGCGCAGTAAGCATCCGGAGATCCAGGCCGCGTGGGAAACCCTTGTCGGGGCGGTCGAAAACCAAGGCCGTCATGTCTCGGAGGATGCCGACTATCGAGCGTTGGTCGCCACGCGCAGGGACATTCTTGCCACCACGACACCACGATTGTCCCCATCAGCCGATGTGGCGGCGAGCACCGACCATCCAGAGCCGCGCATCGGACGCATAGGATTGCCTGCGGTATGGAATGTAGAGCCGCGTAATCCCGAATTTACCGGGCGCGATCCACTGGTAAACGGACTGCATTCGCGATTGGGTTCGAGAGCTACCGCAGTAGTCCAAGCATTGCGTGGTATGGGTGGCATTGGGAAAACCCAGATCGCCATCGAATACGCGTATCGATTTTCCGGCGAATACGATCTGGTCTGGTGGATAGCCGCGGAAGACTCCTCGCTGATCGCGAACCAGCTCGCCGCTCTCGCCCGCCAACTGCGCCTCGTGGAGCCGTCGGCCGATATCGCTACCGCCACAGCCATGGTGAAGGCCTATCTACGCAGCAATGACCGCTGGCTGCTGATATTCGACAACGCCGAGGAACCATCCAGGTTGCGCGAGTGGCTGCCTGGCGGACCCGGACATGTGGTGATCACCTCCCGGGCAGGAGGATGGGACCATATCGCGGGCATGATCCTGGTGGACCTGATGACGCGAGATGAGGCCATCGAGCTGCTATGCACGTGCTACGCGGATCTGACCGCCGCCGAGGCCGACCAGCTCGCCGCCTCCTTGGGCGACTTGCCGCTGGCGCTATCGCAGGCTGGTGGATTCCTCGCGGAGACTGCGAGTACCGCCGGTGACTATCTTGAGCTGCTCAGCGAACACGCGGGGGACGTACTCAGTGAGGGAATGACTGGGGAGTACCCACGTCCGCTCGCCGTTGCCATCACTCTGAGCGAGAACGAGCTAGCCAACGCGGATCCGGTCGGGCTCGCCGTGTTGTGGCTGTGTTCGTACCTGGCGCCGGAGACCGTACCCGTCGACTGGCTCATCAAGGCGTCCCAGGTTGAAGACATCCTGCGCGCTCCGTTGACCCAGCTAGAGCGGAACATGGCTGGACCAGTAGCGATCAGACGCTCAGTCGCTGCGATTACCCGGCTGGGGCTGGCTACCAGCACACGCGAAGGCCTGCGCCTGCACCGCCTCACGCAGGCGGTGACCCGAGATCATCTGCCGGCCGCGGACCGTCAGGACGTGCGGTCGCGCTCGCGGACGATCCTCACCGTCAACGCGCCAGGTGACCCTGAAGCTCCCGCTGACTGGCCTAAATGGGCGAGGATGATGCCACATCTGCTTGCCGTCGACCCAGCGACCAGTACCGATCCCGGCCTGCGCGATCTGGTCTGCGATGCGGCGTGGTACTTGATCGAGCGAGGCGACGCCGAGGCCAGCATCCGGCTGGCAGCCGATGCGCTGGAGCGCTGGAGCGCCGAGGCGACGCTCGATACCTACCACACGCTCTGGGTCACGCGCGCACTCGCGCGAGCGCACCGACTGCAGGGGCACTACACGATCGCACGCGAACTGTACGAACAGGCGCTACCGGTCAGCCGCGAGGTGCTTGGCGAAGATCACCCGCACACGCTGCGGCTTTTCCATGGCTTCGCTATTGACCTGCATCTGCTTGGTGACAACGACCAGGCCCGCCGGCTACAGGCAGAGACCTTCGAGCGGTACCGCAACGTTCTCGGCGAGGACCACCCGCATACCTTGCACTCCGCCAACCATCTGGGGGTCGCTCACTACGCCCTTGGCGAATATGACCAGGCGCGCCGGATTCACGAAGACACGCTCAACCGCTACCGGAGAGTCGTAGGCGACAACCACCCCGACACGCTGCGTTCCGCGAATAACCTTGCCGTCGACCTCCGCACGCTGAAGGCGCACGAAGAGGCCAGATCGCTGCAAGAGGACACCCTGGCGCGCCGTCGGACTGTTCTCGGCGAAAGCCATCCGGACACGCTGTTCTCCGCCACTAGCCTGTCTCAGACTCTGTTCATGATGGGTCTGCTCGACGAGGCCGAGGAACTGCAGAGGGATGCGCTCGTCCGGGTCAGGAAGATCCTCGGGAATGACCATCCAGAGACCCAGATTGCGGCCACCAACCTCCAAGGCATACAAAATGCCAGGTCTCTGCGACGCGATGGTGAGCAGGGTGGCAGCAGTACGGGAGCCAGATAGTGACCGCCTCGCCGGACAGACCGGAAGAGAGCACTGTGACGATAATGCCGGGTGAAATCCCTTTCACCATTACCTCAGCATTCGCGGAGCCCTCGGAGTTTCTCGCGCATCGCGCGTTGAATGGTCCGGCGCAGGTACGGACGTCGACCGGCGACATCGGCTGGCTGATCAGCAGGTACGCCGACGTCACTACATTGTGTGCGGACAGCCGGATCGGCAAATCTCACCCCGATCCAGCACATGCGGCACGGCTCTGGTACTCGGAGATCTTCTCTCCTGAAGGCAACTATAATACGGAACTCGCCGATCATCGCCGGGCCCGGCGGCATCTGGCCAAGTGGTACGGGCCACGTCGCGTCGAGTTGATGCGTCCGCGGATGCGGGAGATTCTCGATGAGCAGCTGCGCAAAGTAATCGCGGCGGGCCCGCCACTTGACCTCAAAGCGCATCTCATAACGCCATTCGCCGCACAGGTGATCTATGAGTTCGTTGGAATTCCGCCGGCGGACCGGGAAAAAATTCAGGCATGGTCTCATCACATCCGGGTCCGCCAGGACACGTATTCGACCACTGGACGTTCGGAGCTGCGCCAGTACATCGGCGATCTACTCGAACGCAAGAAACAATGTCCTGGGCAGGACGCGATCTCAGGCGCCGTTCGGTCGGTATCTCATGCTAGACAGCACGAGCAAGAAGACATTCTTAAAGAAATTAGTGCGTTTTCTCTCGCCGATCAGGATGTAATCGGCGCCAGAATAGCCTATGGCACGCTTTTCCTGCTCCAGCACCAGCAGCAGCTCCAACGGCTGCTCGATGACCGCTCCTTGGTCGCGGGTGCCGTAGAAGAGGTACTCAGAGTGGCGGTGCCTGGCGGTAGCTGGATCCCGCGATACGCCCTAGACGATATAGATCACTCGACCGCCGACATACGAGCCGGTGACCTCGTGGTATTCGCCATGCAGTCGGCCAACAATGATGCTGCGGTATTCGGTGATCCCGGTAATTTCGACATCACGAGGAGCCCTAACCGGCACCTGGCGTTCGGACACGGCAAGTTCTTCTGCCTGGGGGCTCACCTGAGCCGCACCATGCTGGCGGTCGCCTTCGACGGGATCTTCCCGCGGCTGCCAGGGCTCCGGCTCGCCGTGGCCGCCGAGAGAGTCCAGTTGGAGGACAGCCGGGTAACCGGCGGGCTCCGCAGCCTTCCGGTGACCTGGGACTGATCAGGAGATCAGCAGGTAACTGCTGCCGCGGCCGATACGATCGCCCGAGCCACCCGATCCTCCGAGCCAGGATGGGTGTTCAGGTACAGGCCAGGTTCGACTAGCTCAAGCTCAGTCATAACGGGCGACGCCGGATCCCCCGCCATGTCAACGCGCGCATACAGGAGCCGGTCGTCAAAGGGCACGGCTGCCAGGGCCTTCCGCGCAAGCGCCAGTTCCTGTCCTGACGGCGTCCACCGGCGTGTGCCTGGGTGAGCATCATGGTCTTCGTCAAACGGCAGACCAGGCGCGAGAACTGCGTTCTTGCATATCGCGTGCAGGAACTCGCCGTCGATGAACACGAGCGCCCGCTCACCGCTCATGTCTATCTGGTGGAGGTAAGGCTGGATCATCGCGGTAACACCCTCCGCGTGTATGCGCCGCACATGCTCCGTCGCGCGATCCCTCTCATCGGGAGAATAGCGAGCGCAGTATCTGGATCCGGCTCCGACACTTGGCTTCACCACATACTCATAGTCGGCAGGGAAATCTATCCGGTCGCCGGGTCCTACGAATAGCGTACTTACGATAGGTATCGACTGATCCTGAAAGAAACGCAGGTAAGTCTTGTCCGAATTCCAGTGCATGATCTCGGGTGGATTCATCACATTAGTGTGGCTGCTGCAGCTATCCAGCCAGCTCAGAAATTCCCTCGCGCGCCAGGAGTAATCCCATGGGGACCGAATTACCACTAGATCGAAATTCGGCCAGTCCACCTCTGGATCATCCCACGCCGTTACCGACGCATCGGCACCATTAGCCGCAACCGACTTATGCAGTAGCGCCATGTCGTAATCGAAGTGCACCTCGGGGCGAGGTCGGGCGGTGACCAGCGCGATCCGCGTATGCCGACTCATCGTGCATCCTCTGCGTTAACTTGCCTCACCATGGATAACCTTCATGTTCGTGTAGAAGATAACATGAGACAAGCCATTAAGTGAATGTACTGCGATACTTGCGGCACGCGATTGTCCGGTAGCGTCCCGCGGCGTCCCGCCGCGTCCGCTCATGGCACGAAGTCGTACCTGCCAAACAACTGTCCGGCGGCGTCCCGGACTGTCCTTGGCAGACCCGTTCTGTTCATTATCTGACCCGCATCACCAGCTGGTTGTCCGCCGTCGACCGCATTCGCCATCAATTTGGCTCTAAACGGGCCAATAGCCGCTTATGGCCGTTACACATCTCAGGAATTGGACATAAACCCGGCGCAAGCAGGCGAATATCCCCCGGGAGGTGCGGTATGGAAGAGAGCTTGATCTGGCTGGCCGCTGGCGCAATCGGCGCAGCGCTGATCTTCCTCGCGTTCCTGCTGGAGTTCCGGCGGGCCAGCACTCGCGACCCGTTGTCGACAGTAGCTCCGAACTGGTCCGCGCGGCGCGCTCGGAGGGTCGTTGGAGTGTACGTCCGGCGCGATGACACCGACGCGCTGACGAGCGCGAATACGACGGAAAAGGCTTCTTCCATGAGGGAGTAAACGGATGTTCTCAGAGGTAGCCCTTCTTTGCCTGACGATCTCGGCGCTCGTGGCCTCGATAGCGTGTGCTCTCACGCTGGCTGCGGGCGCGCCCTGGCCCATCGCACTGCTCAGCGGCGGCGGTGCAGCGGGCGCCGCACTTGGCCTTGTGCCACAACTGCTCGGAGGCAAGACCAAGAAGTAGAACTAGCCAAGTTCAGCGAATGAGATCATGGGCTGTTACCCATTACGGCGTAAACATGTCTTAATACACCCAACGGTGGGCCGCCAGCATCTCCTCGTCAGTGTGCTCCGCCGCCCAGGCCGCGTCCGCACGGCGAACGGCCGTGAACGCGCCGAGCAGTGGCTCGCCCAGGGCGCTCCCAATCCGCTTGCTACCGAGCAGGGCCCGCTCTTGCTCCTCGGCGGTGACGGGCAGTGCCACAATGCCTCGCTCGGCCCGTTCCGAGTCGCCCCAAGTGCCGGGATCTTCTTGGACCGGCGGCGGTAGCTCGGCGTTGTCCTCGATGCCGGCCAGGCCGGCGGCCAAGATTGCGGCCAGTGCGAGGTAGGGGTTCGCTGACGCGTCTGCCGCCTTGAGTTCGACGTTGGCCCGGTTCGCCCCTATGAAGGGCGAGGACGGAACATAGCGGAGAGGCGCCTCGCGGTTCTCCACCCCCCAGAACTGATAGGCACCGGCGAAGTATCCGGGTCGGCGGCGCAGCAGGGAGGGCACGCTCGGCGCGCTCACAGCGGCGATCGCAGGCAGATCTCGCAGCAAGCCGGCCAGGAAGCGCGCACCGTCGCCATCTGGCAGTCCCTTGCCGCGGTCGGCGAGCAAGTTATCCCCACCGCGGCTTACCGATACGTGCAAGTGCAGGCCGTTGCCTGCCGCCGTGAGGGTCACGAGCGGAGCAAAGCTGACTCGTAGACCGTGCGCGCGGGCCGTGGCGTGGATGGTCTGCCGGGCCAGCAACTGGTAGTCCGCTGCGGCGACCGGGTCCGCCGCCGCCAGGCTGACTTCGAGCTGTGACAGTCCGGACTCTGCATGGAATTGCCCGACGGAGAGGCCGTTCGCCGCCAGGTCCCGCAATAGCGACACCGCGAACTCATCGACCTGGAGCAGTGCGTACGGGCTGTAGGCCGGGCCCCGATGTGCAGCGGCCGGCTCATCGCCAGGCAAGGAGAGGAAGAACTCCAGCTCAAATCCGGCCAGCACCGTCAGGCCCGCGGCGGTCGCACGCGCTACCTGCGCATCCAGGCGGGTCCGCTGGTCATAGGGCCATAGCTCGCCATCTGGCCCTACCTGTCGCCCGGGTGCCCAGGCGAAGCCGGGCTGGCCAGCTAGTGAGGTGATCTGGTCGACGATCGGTACGAGGCGGACGTCTCCCGAGGGGGTGGACAGCCCGCCGTGAGCGAAGGTTATGCCGTCATGCGAGTCGCGTACGGCAAAGAGCGGCGTGATGCCCACGCCTCGCTGCGCGGCGTCCGCGAGCCCCGCGAGCGGAACGGTGCGGGATCGGAGGATGCCGTTATTGTCGGCCCACGCAATCGTGACTCCCGCCACGTCAGCCGTCGCCAGACGGGCCTGGATAGAGGCTATGTCCGTACTCATTCGGTGACTACTCCTGTCCCTCTGCGAGCTTGTGCCTTGCATGCCCGGAGCGATTCATCAGAGGTATGCCCTTGCAGCAGGAGTTCTGCCCCGCCAAGCGCTGGAGCACATTCCGGCTGTCCTGGATGGCAGCTACGCAATCCCTCCCATCACAAGGTCAGCACAGTGGCTGGCCGATCCAGGCGATGACGTCGGCTAGGGCGTTTGGCTCAGCGCTGGTGGCGGGGCGGCTCATGGTCGGACGGGCCGACGCCGCGCCACCACCGGCCCAGGCGGATCACCCCGTAGGCCGCGCCCCAGACGACGGCCAACGCAGGTAGGTTCATGATCAGTGAAGTCAGGCCGCCGTGGTGTGCGCACAGTATCGCCACGACGAGAGTCGCGGCCACGACGACTAGGTTGGACAGGTCGCGGGCGGCGAGCACGACGTCAACGGGCGACCAGGCCAGCTCGACCCCGCGCCTGAACCGTCGAGGCAGCGGTCCGATCGGCCCTGACCGCTGGCTTGCCTGACTGGCCACGACCCAGAGGACCGAGGTTCCGGCCGCGCGTTCGGCAATCTGCCCAGCCGGATCAATCATGCACATGAACACCTCCGCTGGCTCCGTGCGTTGAATGCGACATAGGTTAACTATCCGTATTCCTTCACCAGGTTCACTAGGAAGTTCCGCGATTCCGCGGGCGACAGGGCGCGCTCGCAAACCTGGTTGAACGCCGCACGATACCGGCCGACCTCCTCCGCGCTCTCGAGGATCTCTCGGCGGCTCAGCAGCTCCACACTCACCAGAGGCGGGTCATCTGCGGCGAATTCGAAAATCTGGAAGGGGAATCCCATCGCCTGATGTGCGCCGGCACCGAAAAGCACCACCCGTAGGCTGATATTCGGCAGAGCCGTTGTGTCGGCTAGCAGCTGGTACTGCTCGCGCATCACGTCACGGCTGCTTACCGTGCGGCGCAGCGCAGCCTCGTCGAGGACCACGTTCAGCCTGGGGGCATTCGGCCGGTCCAAAATATGCTGACGGGCCATCCTGAGATTGACCGAACGCTCCACTTGATCAAGCCGCGAGTCGTTGCGCGAGGAGATCAGCTCCCACGCGTAGCGGTGAGTCTGCAGCAGGGCGGCGATCAGGTTGGTCTCGTAGACGAGGATGGCGGAGGCCTCATCCTCCAGGCTGAGCAGGGTCTGACCGCCCTCATCAAGCAGGTCGGAGTATTCCGACCACCAGCCCTTGCCGCGCGCCTGCCGGACCAGCTGGAGCAGCAGCTCGCGCTGCTCCTCGTCGACGCCGTACAGGTCGAGAAGTTCTCTGGCGTCCTGGATGCGTACGGCGACTTGACCGTTCTCTATCCGGCTTACCTTGGCGGGCGAGCACTCCAGATGGTCGGCGACCTCTTCAAGGGTGCGATGGGACGCCGCTCGCAGCCGATGCAGTTCGGCCGCCAGCCGCCGACGCCGCATCAACGGACTTCTGCCGCCTGCCGCCATGACTCCGTTCCGGTTCCGCTGTCGCCAGGGCGATCGCCCCCTGACTGCTCGCCAGCCAGTTTCATGATCATAGCGAAGCGTCTTGCATTCTGCAAATTGCATGCTGTACTCTCGTGCCGAGATGCCCCGTTGGCACCAAGCGAGCGTATTTAGTCCGTAATGGCCTTCGGCGGGGCTGCTCTAGGGGCTAGTGTTCTGTCTTCCCTGGCGCGCTCCGCATCGGCTTGCGGACCGGCTTTGCATATGTACAGATCCGGAACGAAAGTTGCGTTGCCGGGTCGCTAGGTATTGAACCCTGGGGGGGTTAGCGCGGTGACTCACAGTGACGGGAGTGCGATCGCGAGACGGCGGAAGGTCGCCGCTTCGCTTCGCCATCTGCGCGATGAGGCCGGACGGACCGAGGATGAGGCCGCCGAGCATCTGGATTGCCCGCCGACGCGATTCCAGCAGATTGAAGCGGGAATGGCCACTGTCCGGCTGACCGAGGTCCGCAGCTTGCTCGACCTTTACAACACCAGCGGCGAGCAACGGGAAGAAATCCTCGGTGAGGCGCGGCGGGCACGAGACCGGTGCTGGTGGTACCCGTATGCCGACCTGATCGACGAGACCTTCGAGACCCAGCTGATCCTCGAGGACGACGCGGCCGTGCTCCGCACCTACCAGCCCAACCTGGTACCTGGGCTGCTGCAGACCGAGCACTACGCCTGGGAGCTGATCGAGACCCAAAGCGATCTCCCGCTGGACACCGTACGACGTCTGGCGAAGCTGCGTACGCTGCGCCAGCAGGTGCTGAGCCGCGACGACGCTCCCCGCCTCGACGTGATCCTCGACGAGGCCGTCCTGCGGCGGCCGGTGGGCGGCCCCGCAGTGATGCGCGAGCAGTACAGGCGTCTGGCCGAGATCGCGGCCGGCTCTTGCGTGACCATCCAGGTGCTGCCTTTCGAAGCGGGACCTCACCAGGCCCTGGGAGCGGGATTCCACATCTTCGAGTTCAAGGAGAGCGAGTCAGCCATGGTGGAACTCGAACTGCTCGACCGGGTGACCTTCGTGGTGGAATCCGGCGAAGTAGGCCGCTATTCCGAAATCTTCGAACAGGTGCGAAAGCAGGCTCTGGACCCCGAACAGTCCAGGGCACTGCTCAGTGGTCTTGCGATGACGGCTGAGGAGGCTCCGTGAAAGGGGTCCGTGTCACCGCAAGCCGAGGGGGGGAGGCGGGTGCCGCGTGCGCAGGCCACGGCA
>JGI12635J15846_10004844_pt1 | contig 11640 bp, 9 predicted proteins | sample BlaSpr_A8_OM2_M2_FD_15846 | JGI IMG/M metagenome (IMG submission 15846) | reverse complement strand
TTCGAGGTGGTGCGGATGTTGGTGAGCTGCTTGCCCTTGAGGATGTTGATCTCGAGATCGTTGTCGCGGGTGTGCTCGCCGACGATCATGCCCTTGTAGACCTTGCAGCCGGGCGTGATCATCATCGGGCCGCGGTCTTCCAGCTTGAACATCGCGTAAGCCACCGCCTCGCCCTGGTCGTTGGAGATCAGCACGCCATTGCGGCGGCCCTGGATGTCGCCCTTGTAGGGCGCGTAGCCATGGAAGATGCGGTTCATGATCGCGGTGCCGCGGGTGTCCGTCAGCAATTCGCCCTGATATCCGATCAGGCCGCGGGTCGGCGCGTAAAACACCAGCCGCAGCCGGTGGCCGCCGGACGGGCGCATCTCGATCATCTCGGCCTTGCGTTCGCTCATCTTCTGCACGACGACGCCGGAATGCTCCTCGTCGACGTCGATCACGACCTCCTCGATCGGCTCCTGCCATTCGCCGGTCGCATCGTCCTTCTTCAGCACCACGCGCGGGCGCGACACCGAGAGCTCAAAACCTTCGCGGCGCATGGTCTCGATCAGGATCGCAAGCTGCAATTCGCCGCGGCCCGAGACTTCCATGGAATCCTTGTCGGCGGCCTCGGTGACGCGCAGCGCGACATTGCCTTCGGCCTCGCGCAGCAGGCGGTCGCGGATCATGCGGCTCGTGACCTTGTCGCCTTCGGTGCCGGCGAGCGGGGAATTGTTGACGATGAACGACATCGCCACCGTCGGCGGATCGATCGGCTGCGCCTTGAGCGGCGTATCGACCGTGGGATCGCAGAAGGTGTCGGCGACGGTGCCCTTGGTGAGGCCGGCAATGGCGACGATGTCGCCGGCTTCGGCCTCTTCCAGCGGCGTGCGCTCGATGCCGCGGAACGCGATGATTTTTGTGATTCGCCCGTTCTCGATCAGNTTGCCGTCGCCGCCGAGCACCTTCACCGCCTGGTTCGGCTTGATGCTGCCGGAGGTGATGCGGCCGGTGATGATGCGGCCGAGATAGGGATTGGCCTCGAGAATCGTCCCGATCATGCGGAACGGGCCGTCCTCGACCGTCGGCGGCGCGACATGGCGCAATATCAAATCGAACAGCGGCTGCATGCCCTTGTCCTTCGGACCTTCCGGCCTCTCCGCCATCCAGCCCTGCTTGGCCGACCCATAGAGAATCGGGAAATCGAGCTGCTCCTCGGACGCGTCCAGCGCCGCGAACAGGTCGAACACCTCGTTGATGACTTCGGTCGGCCGCGCGTCGGGACGATCGACCTTGTTGATGACGACGATCGGCTTCAGCCCGACCTTGAGCGCCTTCGACACCACGAATTTGGTCTGCGGCAGCGGGCCTTCGGCGGCGTCGACCAGCACCAGCGCGCCGTCCACCATGTTGAGGATGCGCTCGACCTCACCGCCGAAATCGGCGTGGCCCGGGGTGTCGACGATGTTGATGCGGGTGTCCTTCCACTGCACGGAAGCCGCCTTGGCCAGAATGGTGATGCCGCGCTCACGCTCCAGGTCGTTGGAATCCATCGCACGTTCGACCACACGCTGGTTCTCGCGATAGGTGCCGGACTGCTGCAGCAGGCGATCGACCAGCGTGGTTTTGCCGTGGTCGACGTGGGCGATAATGGCGACGTTGCGAAGTTTCATAGCTCTTCTTCTGCATCAGGCAATGGCTGGAGCACGATCTCGCCGGAAAACCGGGACCCACTTTTCCGGATCGCGCTCAAAACCTGGAGTTCGAAGGGCGCGTCTCGCGCCCAAAAAGGAAGCCCGGCCAAAAGGACCGGGCACACCCTACGCGTTGCGCTGCAATATAGTCAGAAATCGCCGGAAAACAATGGGTTGTTTGCGATTTGATTAGCCGATTTTCGGGGCAAAAGCCCGGCTGCCCCAGCGGTGACGGCCTGCTCGGCGTCATAAACCACCCACTGCACTTCCTCGTTGTGGTTTTTCATCGCTTGGGCGCGACTTGCTGCGCGAGCGCTGCAGTGGAGACGCTCGTCAGCGCGAGCGCGGCCGAGCCGGCGACGATCTCGCGGCGGGAGATTTCGGTCATCACGGCCCCCGCGATCTAGTTGCCGAGCGTGCAGGCGACAGGCGCCTTGAAGGTGTTGAACTGCCCGTATTGCCGGAATGCGGCCTGCAGCTGCAGCGAGGTATCGAGCGGCAGCGCGTCCGGGAACATGCCGCCGGCGAATTTCTGCGGCGACAAGATGTTGTCGAAATAGGCGGCGTTCATCGCCGAATATTGCGTGCACAGGCCGGTGAAGGCGAACGACGGCGGCACGTTGACGCCGAATTTCAACACCGCGCCCTTGGGCGGCGCGAAGCCGCTGCCGTGGCACGACAAGCAGGACGACTGCGAATTGTCGACCGGTCCGGCGAGCCGATGGTTGCAGCCGAAATGCTCGAAGATTTTCACGTCGGGATTGAGCACGCTTTGTTGCGCCGGCACGGATTCGCCCTTCGGTGCCGCGGGGAAGGTCCAGGGATCGGAACCGAATTGAATGCCGAGCGGCAGCAGATGGTCCCAGAACGTGGTGCCGCTTTGGCCGCCGTCGTAGGAATAGGTGCCGTAGACCCAGCCCGTGGGCGAGCGGGCGTCCGTCACCGCCACGTCGACCTGGACGAGGCGCGAGATTTGCACCGCGCGCGTGCAGGTGTATTTCTGGGCCGCCTCGTTCAGCACGTGGCGGTCGATCTGCCACTCCGGCGAGCCCTTCAAATAGGGCACGCAGTCCACCGGCGCGTTGGTGGTGAGGAACTTGACCACCACCGTGCCTTGCGGGAACGGTAATCCGGCCGGCATCTGGGTGCCCAGATAATCGACGACCTGCGGCCGGCCGCTCTTGGGGATGGCCTTGCCGAACGCCATCCCGCCCCATTCGTTGTAATAGCCGACCGCCCAGGTCTCGAAGCCGATCTTCCTGTAAATGTCCGGGCACGACTGCGACATGCCGGCGATGAGATTGACGGCGTGCGGGCTTTGGACGCTTTGCGGATTGTTCGACGGCGGAATCAGGTCCTCGGGAAAGGCGGTGCGCTCATTGGTGGTGCCATGCGCGAATTCGCGGCCCGCCGCCGGGTCGTAGGCCATCCAGGGCACGTTGAACCAGCGGGTCTTGCCGCCGACCTTGATCTGAAAGCCGGGCGTGTTGCCGAATTGCGGATCCTGGCCCTGCTTCACATAGTCGAGAATCCGCTTGAGATATTCCGACCAGTTGCCGGAGGTCCAGGGATTGCCGGCGGGCGGCGGGAATTTGGTGCGGAAATCGACGTTGAGCTTGAGCCAGGTGCATTCGGCACACTCGCTCGGCACCGTCTCCGGGTAGTCATGGCTGAGCTTGAAGACCGGGCCGTACCAGCCCGGCGGCGGTCCCTTCACGGTATTGCGGAATGCAAGCTCGGCCGCCGATTGCGCCAGCGCCGGTGTCGCAGACGCCACGCCAACGCCCGTTGCGATCAGCGCGGCGATCCCGAAAAGCCGTGGCATGTTGTTCATTGCTCCCTCCTGTTTGCAAAGGCGCGTTGCGCGATCTTCACGCCGAACGTGCGAGCTGCGTTGCGACGTAATCGTAGAAGCCGTCTAGATTGTTGAAGCCGGCTGGCCGCATCGATGCCGGGCTGCGGAATGCAGTCGGCGGCGGCGATCACGATGCCCCGGAGATCGACGTTCGGCATCGCCACCAGCAGCACGGTGGCAATGAAATCGCCGATCGCGGCGTCGTGGATGAAGAGGACCGGCAGCTTGCGACCCTGTCCCGATGCCGGTCCGCTGGCGGATTGGTCGGCCACTCGATCCCCTGCAATTTCGGACGCAACTTCAGAAGACATCGAGATGGTAATACAACCCTCGGATTAGGCAACCTTTTTTCTCGGCGAAGGAAACCGCGGCGGACGCGAAGCGAACCTCTTGTGATAATCGCCGTCGCGGGGTGGCCTGATCAGAAGCCGTCAGCCCCGGCGTCAGCCGTGGCCGGCTTCCCCGGTCGGATAAATCCCGCGCAGCACTTCCTCGAAGTGGTTCTTGACGGATTCGTTACAGAGGCAGGACCGGATTTGCAGGGCCTCGCGGTTGCGCACCAGGATCGAACCGCGGCGGGTCTCCAGCACGCCATCCGCCTTGAAGACTTGAATCACCCGGCTGGTGTAGCTGCGGCCGACCCCGAGCAGCGTCGCAAGCTGCTCATGCGTCAGCGGCACCACGTCCTCGCCGTTGGTGCGCTCCATCGCCGAGATGATCCATTTCGCGGTGCGCTGCTCGATCGAATGGATCGCATTGCAGGCGGTCGACTGGAACATCTGCGCCATCATGCAGTCGGCATAACGCGCGAACACGTTGCGCAGCGTGGGCGATTTGACCTTCGCCGCATTGAGTTTTCCGACCTGCAGGCGCGCGAACGGCCCGCCGAACTTGACCATGATGCGGGTATAGGCCGGCAGGTATCCCTGGCTGACGATGCCGCCAACGGCGCCTTCGCGGCCGACCAGAATGGTTTCGACATCGCGGCCGTCCTCGTTGGCAACCAGAAAGGACGCGAGAGTAGGGCCGCAGGGAAAGTGGACGGTCTCGACATCGTCGCCGGGATTATAGAGCAGATCGTTCGGCTGGGATTCCTCATGCGCCAGATGCGGCGCAATCAGCGCAAAGTCTTGCGCGCTGAGCCGCCGCAACAGGTTGTTGTAGGGGCGGTCGGCAGTGTCGGGATTTTTGCGCAACGGCATTTGCGGGTTCCTTGGGCTCGCGGTTCTCCACAATAGCGGCCCACGCCGGATCGTTAAGTGCACAAGTGCACAGACAAACGAAACCGCGATGTGATGGTTTCACATCGGGAACCGGCCGCCGCGCTTTTTTTCTCCAGCGGCAGACCGGTTCGGATTTGGTTCGGATTTGATGCTGGGACGCGTCGTCAGCGAGATCATGGAACAAAGCGCCTTCGACCGCGTGCCCGAGGACGTGCTGATCGTCGAGGACGATCCGATCATCGCGCTCGACTTCGAGGACACGATCCTCGGTTTCGGCGTCAAGGCGGTCCGGACTGCGGCAAGCGTGGCGACCGCGCTGGACATGATCGCCGCCCGGGCGCCGGATTTCGCGCTGCTCGATGTCGGCCTGATCCGCGAAAACAGTTTTGCGATCGCCGAGCGGCTGGACCGCCTGAAAATCCCCTTCGTCTTCGTCACCGGATATGGCGCCGATGTTCGCCTGCCCGCGGCTTTCGCTGATAGGCCGAGGCTGCTCAAACCGCATTCGACCGACGCGCTGCGCGCCCTGCTGAATCGCCGGTCCGGCGGCGACGCCGGCTGCTGACGGACGCCGCTCGCCGGTTGCTTCGTTCGCGCGGTGCTATCCCAATTTGGGATCGAGCGTGGTCGACCACAGCGCCACGTCGGCGCGATCGCGCAAGGTCACAATCATCTGTCCGCTGGCGCCGTCGATCTTGACGTGACCGAAGAACTGCATGCCGGCGGATGGCGGCAGGTTCTGCTTGTCGAGACCCGGCGCCTTGATGAACTTCACTTCGGGTCCGAACGTGTTGTCGAGCTCGTTCGGTCCGAAGGTTCCGGCATGCAGCGGACCGGAGACGAATTCCCAGAACGGCTCAAAATCCTGGAACTGCGCCTTGTCGGGGTTGTAGTAGTGGGCGGCCGCGTAATGCACATCCGCCGTCAGCCACACCGTGTTGGTGACGCCGGAGGTCTTGATGAAACGCAGCACGTCGGCGATCTCCAGCTCACGGCCGCGCGGCGGGCCGTCGCCTTGCGCAAACGCTTCCGAGTCCTTCTTGTTCGGCGCGTCGTCATAGACGATCAGGCTGAGCGGCATGTCGGAGGCGATCACCTTCCAGGTGGCGCGCGAGTTCAGCAAGGCGCGCTTCAGCCACGACAGCTGGTCGGGGCCGAGGAAGTAGCTTTCCGGGCCGTAGCTGGTTTGCAGGTTGGGACCGTTGGGGCCGCGATAGCTGCGCTCGTCCAGCATGAAGACGTCGAGCAGCGGCCCATAGCTCAAGGTGCGATAGACCCGGCCCGGCTCGACGATGCTTTCGCGCATCGGATACATTTCGTGGAACGCGCGCGCGGCGTGCGCGGCGAGCAGCGAGATGTCGCGCACCTTGTAGGCGGCGGGAATTTCTTTCGACGCCGACCAGTTGTTCATGACCTCGTGGTCGTCCCACTGCACGAAGATCGGCACCTCGGCGTTGAAGGCGCGCACATTGTCGTCGAGGAAATTGTATTTGTGCGCGGCACGGAATTCGTCGAGCGTCTCGGCGACTTTTGCCTTCTCCGGGATCGTGACGTTCTTCCAGATCTTGCCGTCGGGCAGCTTCACCTCGGCGGGGATGACGCCGTCGGCATAGATGGTGTCGCCGGAATGCAGCAGGAAATCCGGTCGGTGTTTGCGCATGGTGGCGTAGGTGACCATGCCGCCATCGTCGGGATTGATGCCCCAGCCCTGGCCGGCGACGTCGCCGCCCCAGACGAAGCTCACGTCGCGCCTGTCGGCGGGCGCAGTGCGGAAGCGGCCGATCGCCGGCTCGCTCGACACGTCGGGATGCGACAGGTCGCGGAACCGGACCCGATAAAAAATCTCCTGCCCGCCGGGAAGGTTTTCCAGCAGCATCTTGGCGGTGAAGTCGCTCTCGGGCAGTGCNGCGATCGGCGGCAAGGCCCTCGCATTGTTGAACGATTCGGTGGTGGCGACCTCGACCAGCATTTGCGACGGCCGATCCGCGCGCGCCCACACCACGCCGCCGTCGGCGCCGACGTCGCCGGATTGCACGCCATGGGTGACCACCGGCCGGTCGGCGGCGCGGCTGAGATAGGGCATCGCGAGCGTGCCGAGCGCGCCGGCCCCGGTCGCCGCGGCGGTGGAAAGAAACCGCCGGCGGGAAAATCCGTTGGCGTTGATGCGGGGGATCCTGATGGTCATGCGAGCCTCCTTGGTCGATCGACAAGTGAGCTGAAAGCTCCGACAGACCTAGGAAGATTCTGTGACGGGCCGATTACAGCAATGGCCGCTTACAGGGCGCCGGTGGCCCGGAACTGCGCGCCGGCCCGTTGCAGATTTTGCGGCATGCTCGTGAGCATCGCTCTGCGGTCGGCCACCGCATGGTGGAATTGATCGAGCGCGATGTTGAAGGCGGTCAGCGCCCCTTCCTCGATGGCGCCGCGATCGAAGCACTGCAGCGTATCGCGCAGGATGTCGTCGGCCTCGGTCTGCATCTGGTCGAGTTCTTCGGTGCTGGCGCTGCGGCGCGCGGCCGCGATCATGTCCAGCAGCCGCTCGCGCGAATGGGAATTGCTGTTGCGCTCGTCCTTCTTGAGGTGGCCCGCGAACCAGGCGCCGGCCGAGCCCATCGCCGAGAGCGCCATCAGCCCCCACCAGATGTAATCGCTGTAGCGATCGAGGAAGGTTTTCTCCTCGCCGTCGACGAAGGCGGCGGCGCCCGGATGCACGGGGATCGCGGCGTCCTTGTCGGTGTCAGGGGTCTCGATCTTCGCCGCCAGCGGGAATTCCGTCATGACCTGCTGCCGGATCGCGAACAATTGCCGGGTGAAGGCGGCGACGGTGTCTTCCGACAGCCCTTTGCGCGCGACGATGTGGTGGGAGAAGCTGATCGTCTTCACCTCGTCGTCGGGCCGGTCGGGCGAGCCGCCAAAGGCACCGGCGGGAATCTCGGAGGCCTCGTATGTCGGGTGATTCTGCGCGATCGCTTCGGCCGAATCGATGGCGAGGAAGGTCGGCGTGCCGCCGTCATGCGCCGAAGCATTGATCGCATCCGCGGTGATCTTGCTGTTGACCGGACCGGCGGCGAGATAGGCGTCCGCCTTCTGGTTGCGGATCGCGTCGGCGGCCTCGCTGGCCGGGAACTGGACGATCTCGACCTTGTTCGGATCGACGCCATATTGATGCAGGATCACCTTGAGCAAATTGACATTGGCCGGCGTGCGGCCGACCACGCCGACGCGGTGTCCGCCGAGCTGCGCGATCTTGGTGATCTTCGGGCTCGACTTCTTGCCTTTGCCCTTGGCCGGCGGCGGCACCCACAGCACCGCGACATTCTTGCGCAGCGTCGCCACCGCCTGGGCATTTTTTGGCACCTCGAGATCGCCGCGGATGATGGCGAGATCGGCCTTGCCCTCCTCGAGCGCCTTGGCGCTGGCGGCGGCGCCGTCGGTCTGGATCGGACGCAGCCGGATATGACTGTGCGACTGGGCGAAGGCCTGGGTCAGCGCCTGCACCACCTTGAGGTCGTCGCTGTTGGCAGGACCGACCGCGATCCGCAGGATTTCCGGCCGCATCGCAAAGTAATAGCCAGCCGCGAGCGTGCCGATGATGGCCAAAAGGCCCGCCAGCGTGATGAACATCATCTGCCGCTTGGCCGATCGCGGCGATGGAGGCGCCGGCGGTCCGGCGAACTCGAGGCCGCCGGACATCGATCTGGCAAATAACCGTTTGAGGTCCAATTTCATATTGCCAATGCGGTTAGACCCATATTGTAGCAAATTCCCCAACCGCGCGGGGTTACAACTCGGTCATGGTTACCGGACCGGGTCCGGACCGGCTTTGCCGCCCAATTGTGACGGGGATCCGGGGTGTCAGGTTCGGTGTTAGGGTAAAGGTTGATGTGAAACAGGAGGCTGTCATGGCGGAGCGGCTGTCGGCGGAGGCGCGGAAATCGGCCCTCAAGGGGCTGCCGGGATGGCTGGAGGTGCCCGGCCGCGAGGCGATCGCGCGCACCTTCATTTTCAAGGATTTCAACGAAGCCTTCGGCTTCATGGCCCGCGCCGCTTTGGTCGCGGAAAAGAGCGACCATCACCCGGAATGGCGCAATGTTTACAAGACGGTGGAAGTGGTTCTGGCGACCCACGACGCCGGCGGCGTCACCGCGCGCGATATCGAGCTGGCGAAGGCGATGAATGCGATCGCCAGTCAGCTTGGGGTTGCCTGATCCGGTTCCCCTCAATCTTGCAGCGGGTCTGCGAAATCCCCACTTTCGGGCGTACCCGCNGCGGCGATTTACCGCGCAGGCCTGCCAGGGAGCCCCATGATGGCGTCAGAACATACCGNGGGTTTTGAGCCGGCCGANCGGCTGGCCGAAGACCGCGAGAGCGTGCGCCGGCGCTTCTGGATCAAGCTGAAGAAGGTGATCGCGAAAATCCCCTTCGCCGAGGATCTGCTCGCGGCCTATTACTGCGCCTTCGACAAACAGACGCCGCGCCATGTGCAGGCGGCGCTCTTGGGCGCGATCGCCTATTTCATCCTGCCATTCGATTTCATTCCGGACATGCTGCCGGTGCTCGGCTTCACCGACGATGCCGCGGTGCTCGCCACCGCGATCCGGCTGGTCTCGACCCATATCACGCCGGAGCATCGCGACGCCGCCCGCACCGCGCTGAAGCGAGGGATCGAGCCGGAGGATTGAGCGCCGCCGTGTCGAGGCCTTCCGCCCCTGACGAACATCCGGTCATTCGCTGGCTGATGCGTGATGCCCGCCGGCTTAAGGGGGGTCGGCGTCGAACAGGAAATCTTCGTGCCGTCGGAATCGCGACCGGCCAAGGCATGAAGCCTTGGCCTGCCGACGGCTAGTTTGGGCGTTACCGCGGCTTCTGCGCCGGCGCTGCCTGCGCCCTTGCGTTCTGCTCGGCCTGCCAGGCCTGGAATTGCTTGAACAACGTGTCCTTGTCGGTATTGGGCGGCAGCTTTCCGGTCGTGCCATTCTGCTTGAGGAATTCGTCGAACCTGACGCGCGCGACCGGCTCGATTCCATGGCTGTCGAGCCATTGCTTGGCCGCCGGGAAGCGCTGCCAGTCCTGCAGCGGGGCCGACAGCGAGACCTCCTTCCACTTCGGATGGAAGGGCGGATTCTGGAAGGTGGGAAACTTGGTGAAGAAGTTGTCCACGAACAGCGCGACCTTGCGATAGCGGTCGGTATTGGGCGACCAGTTATAGGCCGCCAGCACCGCCGGCACCGCGATGGTGTCGACCTGCTCCTGGTCCGAGATCAGGTTGGGATAATCCTTCGCCGACAGCGTCGCGGGCAGATAGTCGCCCTGCAGCGGCTTGGCGTAATCGACATTTACCAGATGAAAGCGGTCGTCCTTGAAACCGCTCACCGACTTGTACGGCTTGCCGCCGACGACGATCACGCCGTCGATTTCGCCGGCCTTCAACTTCTCCATTGCGATGCGTTGCTCGATATAGACGACCTTGGGCTTCATGCCGAGCCGCTCGAACACCGTCAGCGCGGTGACGAAGGTGCCGCCATTGGGAAGGTCGACGCTGATGGTCTTGCCGTCGAGCTCCTTCAAATTGCGGACCGATTTCGACGCGATGACGTGCATCTCCTCATTGTAGAGCTTCGTCACATAGGTGAACTGCTTCTTGATGTCTTTGGCAAAGCCCTTCTTCTCCAGATAATCGAGCGTGTCGGAGCGTACGATGCCGAGGTCGACGCCCTGCAGGAACAGGATATCGGCGACGCTCTGCACCGAGCCGCGGCCGACGATCGGCAGCACGCGCAGCTTGTTGCCGTCATCAAGCACCGAAGCGAGGTCGGCGCCGAACTGGACATAGGTGCCGCCGATGGTGCCGGATATCAGCGTCACCGTGTTGGCGTTGAGCGCCTTCTTGGTGTCCACCGATCCGAACTGGAAGATCGCCTTGAGGCTGTCGCTGACCTTGGCCGGGTCGAATTCCGTCTCCTCGGCCACCGCCGCGAAGCCAAACGCCATCATCATGGCGAATATCGCCATCGCAAGTAATCGTCGCATTGCTGTCCCCGCTTGCTTGAAAAAGCTAATTCTGCATTTGAGCCAGGCGCTGCCTCGCATCCGCTGAGCCGAGCCGGGCCGCCTTCTGGTACCAGTCGCGCGCCCTGGCCGGATCGGGCGTGATGCTGCGCATGTCCTGCGCTCCGAGCACCGCCGGGTCGTAGGTCTGTGCCAGCAGCAGCGCCGCGCTGGCCTCCTGCGCGTCCGCCGCACGCTCCAGCAGCAGTCGGGCTGGCGCGATGTCGCCGACCGCGATCAGGCCCTTGGCGCGTTTCAGCAGATTGGCGAGTTCGTCGGCATCGAGCCGTCTTGCCGGCGCGGCCGCGGCTTGCGGCCGAACGGTTTCGGTCACGTTCTGGCGAGCCGTCTTCAGCGCAAGCGCGAGATCCTCGCGCGTCGGTGCGGCCTGCGCGGCCGGCGCTGGAGTCGCAATGCCTATGGTTGACGGCACGACCGGTGTCGGCGGTGCGCTGCTCGCCGGTTGCACGGCGGCGACGGGTTGCAACGGCGGTGTCGCGCTCGCCTGATCCGCAGGCGAGCTGTTCAGCGACGCCTTGGCGTTGGCAAACAGCGCCATCGGGTTTTCGACCGATGACAGGGCAAATGCGATCGCCGCGGCGACCGCCACGAAAACACCGGCTTTGAGAATTCGCGGCCCCACCGCTCCATTGAGGCTGCCATCCCCGCCGGATCCAAATCCCCGCCTTCGTGGCTCTTCCTCGTCATCAGCGGCGAGAAACAGTGGCATCGGATCTTCGGGAAGCAAGTCGCTGTCCGTCGTCATTGGCAGCGTCGACCCGTAGGCCGTCAAGTCAAGACCGGTAGCGTCCTCGTCAAACTCCCCGAACAGCTGCTCGTC
>JGI12635J15846_10004842_pt1 | contig 11641 bp, 8 predicted proteins | sample BlaSpr_A8_OM2_M2_FD_15846 | JGI IMG/M metagenome (IMG submission 15846) | reverse complement strand
CTGCGAAGGAGCGTCAACTCGATGAAAAGCTGCATAAAATCCAAGTCCCGAAAGACCAAGGAGCCGGACTGTCTCATCTTGTCGCGAATCCGCTCCAGATGGGCCGGCATCTCGGTCCAGTGCAGGCCCGATCGGTGGTGATGACAGAGGTGGTATCCTTCGTTCATGAAGTTCACCTCATCGACGACGGTCACGGTATTTGCAAAATAATCTTCGGGATGTTCCGGGTCACAGAAGGCGTGCTGAACCCATGAGGTGATTGCCATGATGAAGTTCATGCACAGAAGTGGAACTACGACGAACAGGATCCCAATTCTCCAATCGTAAATAAAGACAGCTCCAAAATAAACGAAGTAGCGCGTCATTCCCCATAACATTCGTCTTTGGTTCTTTACATCGCCTCTAGCTTTAAAGTAGGCGAATGGAACAAGCCCCAGGGTCGTCCAAATGTTGTCCGAAAGATACCAAAGGAAATGCAGTCGGCTGGTTCGATCGTAGCCACTGGAGGCGACATTATCGTCGGGTCCGCCGTTCTCTTTATGGTGGAGGCGGACATGAACGGTCCGACCCAGTTCTGGAAGGTCCCCATACAAATATCCGAGAAAGAATTCGACGTAGCGGCCGAATACCTTATCGTATTTCTCCGAGAAGTACCCTTGGGGGCGGTGCGCCTCCAAGTGTTTGGCACTGAACATCCTGACCGACCGCTGAAACTTGGGACCGCACAGGGCAAGATAGAAAGCATCACGAGCAGCAGCCGAGGTTTTCCTAAAACGAGTTGGATCACGAAAATTGGCACGGCGGTAAGGCTGAGGGAGACCATCAGTCGCAACGCGGGGGTGTCTCGGGAGTCCCGCAGAACTTCTTGGCCGAGCTGGTCGAGGAACCGGTCGTAAGCCCGGGAGAGAAATTGATACGCGTCGCGTAAGGGACGAACCCTCCCGAGAAGCATGGTCGCACCATAGCATCCGAAGGAAAGCACGCCCACGAGCGATACCGCAGCAATGCTTGCCAAAGCCATGAGTACTGCCCACCACCGAAATACGAGTTTGGGTATGGCTCTAGGTCTCATCGCACGCCAATACGTCTTTGAGCGAGTGTCTTTTCGCACGTCGTTCAAATCCGCTTGGGGTAACTCGCCTACGAGTTGCATGTTCGTCGTTGTACTAATTGACGGGCTTCGTCCGGTGTCATACGCAAAAGGATTCTACATTCAAGGAGAGCAAAGTTCTAGCGTCGAACGGTTGTGCCAGATAAACGCTAGAGCTTTATAAACGCGCAAACCGTCCATATGGATTTGTAGTTTCGATTACGCAACGCAATATAAAAGGGCGCCCTTTTTGGAGTAGGGTTTGGGTGGTTGCCTCAATCCCTACAGGGTCGAAAGACGTATGGTCGCAGGCTGACCTGAAAACAAAGGGCTTAGCGGTCTGAAGGGCAATTTTGCACTGACGGCTTTTATCAAGTTTCGCGGGCCGCAGGCCCTAAAGGCAGAAAGGAACGCCCTCAATGGATAGCAAAGAGTACATCGGTATGGATGTGCACAAGGAAAGCATTTCGATTGCGGTGATGAATGGTGCAGGAAAGATCGTGATGGAATGCCCTCGAGACAAAAGCGAGCATGATTCTGCAGTTTATCGATGGGCTGCGCGGAGACGTAGACTCTTATCGAATTCCACAAGGGCTTTGACCCGGCTACTCGCCCGCCAAACACGCGTTCAGTCTGTCAAACCCACCCCACGCCTCAAAAAGCTCCTTCGAGTTGGCGACTATCTCTTTGAATGGCCTTGGCTTGCCGTTTCCAGAACCAGGATAAATAAGATAGCCAACTCCTCCATCCTTCCCCCCATTTCGCGGACTAGAGTCAATGCCCAATGCTTCAGCTAGGGCGATTGAGCCTTCGCCGACGGGAAGGTCTGGTGCGCTTTCGTCCGCCACAATGGCCGCAGAAATCTTTCCGTTCTGAAAATTAACGACAGTTGCGAAATCACCGAGTCGAGCATGATTTAGAGCTTTGGGATGAAGCACAATATACGGCACCTTCGCCGCGTCCACATACCTATGCGGATCTCGGGTATTGGGATTGTTGGAGTCATAGAGAGCAGTCGTAGACACATAATATCCTGGAGCCGGATCCGACTTCCCCTGTACCACGGGGCGTCCGCTCGTTTTTCCGTTATCTGTGACCAGTGCCCACCAGTTTCCCCGATGTCCCGCGTGGGCCAACGAATCAAGTCCGAGTCGATCGTTACGATGATAGGCTCGGAATGCGCCGTCCGCATCAATAGCCATGCCCGATTTGTAGAAAAAGCCCCGCGCACGAGATGGAGTGGACCAGGCAACGATGTTCTGCGCCTTGAAGAGCTTGTTCTTTTTGCAAGTGGCACCCGAACTAGGCGTCGATGGTTCTGAAGCATTTGGCAGGAAGAAGGCAAGGAGCAGGATCACCAATCCGAATTTCATAAAGCGAACCTTTCTTCTCGGCTTCCTGGCCAAGGTACTGCTTCCACTCTCTTAGTGTAAACGGAAGGCAGAGGCATAAGAAAATCATAGTAAACAAGGGATGCGTTCAGTAGAAGTCCGGTAACGCGACTTCCATGATAACTCCATGTCAAGGGGGCAAAGCTCTCCCGACGCGCTTAGGAGAAGCGCGTGCATAAAATTCTTAGGGGCTTCAGCTCGCGTTCGTGCCTCTCGGCGGTGGTTCCTCATCGATTGAGAACATATCAGGAGTTAAACTGTACGCGCGTAGAACCAAGGCGCTTGGCGAATGGCTTAGTGTTTGGTTTCCGGTTCCCGAAGACTGTGATGATTTTCTCTTTCTTTCGTGTGAATCCACTCCTCTTGGACAGTCACACCGCCCGTGGTACTGCTGTCCTCATTCCGTCCCAGTGACCAGTAGCGCGGTTATTCCGGGACAAGTTAATGTGTCTTCAGCCGCGACTCTTGTCTCTCCCTCTCCACGGTTTCCGAATCGGTGCATACGCGAGTGGCGTGCTGTTTTCTCGGCCCGATCTGGAGCCGAAAATGAAGGGGATATGAACTTTACTCTTCGAACCAAGAAAAACACTCTGAGCGCGGCGATGATTGCCGTGTTGTCATTCGCGGGAGGCAGTTTGGCGCGCGCCACTGATCAGCCGCGCGTCGCGGCGAGCGTAAACCGGCCAAGGGGCCAACTACGGTCGGAATGATCGAGATTCCCGCTGTTGGTCTCGCGACAAGGGTGCTCGAAGGTTCCAAAGCAGGTACACTCCGGCTGGCCGTTGGGCACATCCCAGGCACCGCTCCAGGCCCTTACCGGAGAAGGGGCATCGGTAGCGAAAACTGGCAAGCAGATGCCCGGTTACCCAACCAGCGCTACCATGCGTTGCCCGGTTTACCGGGTTCCGAGGTGAGAAACGCTAGACATTGCTGAAGATCGTTTGTAGTTCGACGCCTCACTCATAGCAGAGGCCACTCAAAAGTCTTAGGGAGTTATTTCGATTTACGAGCGAGCGTTTTGGCCGTGAAAGCCGCAAGCCTTTTGAAGAGCGGTTCGGCAAGCGCTTCCTTTTCCTCGGGTGGAAGTTTCAAGTGCTGCTCCACTTCGGATTCCATGTCCTGAAGTTCTTTAGAGGACGCGATTTCAGCCAGGTGCTGGAAAAGCATCTTGTGTGCTCGCTTCCGTTCGATTACTTCCAGTCCATCCAGCATCTGGCGATGCGATGTTCCCTCCCAAATCGCGAGAATCATCGCTTCCCGCAGCCAGCGTTCCGCACCATACTCCGCCAACACACCCAACCCACCGTGCACTTCCATGGCCCACTTTGCTGTATCAACCGCAAACTCGGCCGTCCAATATTTTGCAAGATGTGCTACCAGCCGAAACAGATGATAGCGATCGGGGTAAGGCGGACGCTCCATCCAAACTTCGTTCAGCAGCTGAACCGAATCCCACGCCAGCGCAAACGCCGATCGAAGCGCAATCAGCCAATCTTCAAATTGATGACGAAGCAGCGGATGATCGAAAATTCGCTTGCCGAACGCGGCTCGGCGCTCGGCATACGAAAGCGCATCTGCCATCGCGCGCTGTGCCAACGCGACACTCACCACGCTGTTCGCTACGCGCGAGAGGTTCAAGACTTCGAGGATCAGATAAATTCCCGAGTCAGCCGAGCCGAGCAGGTAGCCTTCGCTGTCTCTCAACTCTACTTCTCCGGTAGGAACAGAGCGCGTTGCAATCTTGTCCTTCAGCCGCCGAATAAAATAGTTGAGCTCGCCATTCTTGCGGTATCGCGGCACTAGGAACAAGGCCAGCCCGCGCACACCCGCCGCAGCTCCTTCAGCGCGCGCAGCTACAACGGCTAACTCAGCGCTGGCATTGCTCGCAAAATATTTGTCGCCTGTCAGCAGCCAGCAATCGCCCACGGGCCGGGCAATAGTCTCGACAGCGACTCCCAAATCCGAGCCGCCTTTGATCTCTGTCATCCACGTGGCACCCTGCCACTGGGAATCGTCTTTCCGCGAGAGTTGAGCCAGAAAGCGATTCTGCAATTCCGCGCTACCATATTTCGCAAGAGGCACCACCGTCCCGAGTGACACAGTATAAGGGCAGCAAATCCCGGGATCGTAGAACGAAATGTTGTAGATCAGCGAATAAGTAGGGATCAGCGATTTTTCTTCCAGAGCGCGCCAAACGACTCCGGATCGGTAACCCCTCCTCAAAATCGTCTGATATTCGCGAGGGTAAAGAATTTCATCGACGCGTTTTCCGAGACGATCGAACATCCGCAACCATGGCGTGCCAGCCCGGTCGATGGCGTCCGAAATGCCGACGCCTTCGCTCCTCCACCAACCTTCCTCGGCGTCGAGCACATCGCGGTGCGGAATATCTTGAAGCCCGCTCTGCAGAAAGCTCAGAGGCGAACGGAGTGCGTTGAAACCTGTCATTTCACGGCATGTTAGGTCTGCAGGACGGGCTCGTCAAGCTGATAGGTTTGGTCCGAGGATAACTTCCGAGCATGGGCGACATTACCGGCCAATCTCTGCCCGTTCTCAGGGTGTCGCGAGTGTGGTGGGTTCGATGGTGAGACGTGGTCGAGTGAACTTCATCCGGGCGGAAAGCTAACACAAGGCAAATATCATCGCAAGATGAATTCAGAGTAGCTCACGGCCCACTCCGCTTCGATCTGGTGCGGCGGAACGGGAAGTAAAATAAAAGGAATCCTAGCGCATCGGGGCTGTGCCCCTCCGGCGTTGACCTTCCAAGATCTGAGCAGGAAAGAAAACCCCTCCTGAGGAAGAGAAAATCCAACTGAAAGAGAAAAACGCTTCTCACCTGCAACTTTTAGGGGTGTGATTCACAAAATTGGCCGGTAATAATCGACAATCCGGCACTTATCGTGTGGCGGCTGGGAAGGTCGGGGATCTGCGCTTTTTTGCTTTAGCGTTGCGCAACGGTCAGGCTGGCATCAAGTGTATAGCGTTTCCCATGTTCGGTCGGAAACGTTCGCGTCTGACCTCCCACGCGCACAGTGCAGCGATGACCGTTGAGGCTGTGAATCGTCGCTTCCGTGACCTTGCCGTTCTTCCACGAGAGATCGACTTCAAACCCGCCTCGGGCACGCAGGCCTTTCACCGAGCCGTGCGGCCACATGGACGGCAGGGCAGGCAGCAAATCCAATTCACCGTTCTGGCTTTGCAGCAACATTTCGACAACCGATGCGGTGATGCCAAAATTGCCGTCCATCTGCATCGGCGGAGCAAGACCGAAAAGATTCGGACAGGTATTCCGGGCGGAAAACAACTCCTGTAACATCCGATGCGCGTTCTCGCCATCGTAGAGCCGCGCGTAGAGTGCGGTGCGCCAAGCAAACGACCATTCGCGCACATCGCTGCGGGCGCCGATGCCACGCGCGTCAAGCGACGCTTTCGCGGCCGCCGCCAGCGCCGGAGTTTTAACCACGCTGATCTGATTTCCGGGAAACACCGCGAACAGATGTGACGTATGGCGATGATGGTCGGCGGGCGTGTCGAGTTCGGGGGTTTTGACAATCGCACTCGTATCTTTTTTCTCGGTCATCCATTCAAGGAGTTGTCCCCAGCTGCCAATCCCGGGTGTGACGAGCTTGTCACGCATGGCGGCGATCTTACTGCGATACCCTTTGTCTATGCCCAGCGCATCGCAGGCTTGAACATAGTTGTTGAAAAGATCCCAGACGATTTCCTGGTTGTAACTAACGCCATCCTCATCGGGACCATGCTCGGGTGACCAACCATTGGGCACAACCAGCCTGCCGTCAGGCAATGCCTTTAAGTGATCTTCCCAGAACTCGCACGTTTCCTTGAGGATGGGATAGGCAACGTTTCGCAAATAGTTGTTGTCCAACCCAAATGCGTAGTGTTCCCAAAGATGCTGGCCATACCAAGCGTTCGCGGTCTTGTCCCATTTCCAGCCCATGCCCCCCAAAATGTTATGTGAAGTGCGGATAGCGAAACCACGCGCGCTCATATCACCAGCGGTTGTTTTGAAATCAGGCGACGCAGCGGTGGCTGTGCGCCAGGCAGGAAGCTGACTTTGAATTAAATCGAAAAACGGTTCGTGCGACTCGGCCATGTTCGCCACTTCGGCCGGCCAGTAATTCATTTCCACATTGATGTTCGCGTGATAATCGCTGTGCCACGGAGGATCGTTGCGGTCATTCCACAGGCCCTGCAAATTCGCAGGCAGACCGCCGGGGCGGGAACAGGAGATGAGCAGATAGCGGCCATATTGAAAAAGGAGTTGCTCCAGTTCAGGGTCAACCGTTTTGGCCGCTTCGAGTTTGCGCTTGTCCGTGGGCAGTGCTCGTTGGGAGAGGGAAGAAGCGCCAAAGTCCACGGAGACACGGTTGAAGATGGATTTAAAATCCTTCGCGTGTTCCGCCCTCAGCATGTCGTAATCTTTCCGCGAAGCGACGTCCAATAGCGCGGTCAAATGCGCGTGCGGGTCTTCACCTCGATAATTCTTCGTGTAATCCATCGTGTAGTTCGTTCCGGCCGCGATCAGCAACGTTAGGCTGTTGCACTTTTTGAATTCAAGCATCGCGCCCTTGGCTTCAAGCGTGCCGCCGTCACTCAGCACCACGATCTGCCACTCGTACTTCAACCCATTGTCCAATTTGCCGGAAACCAATATCCGGTTGCGGGATGCGATGATCCGCGCCTTGTGGGAATCATCCAGTTCGATACTGCCGGTGTAGCTGCCGCGTTTGCCGGCGGTGAACCGCGCCACAAGTACCCCGGCGGGATGACTGCAAAAAAATTCACGCCGATACTTCACCCCGCCTGCCTTGTAAACCACGCGCGACTGCGCTTCGCCGATGTCAAGAGCGCGGCGGTAATCGGTGGCCCCGGCGTGTCGCGGCAGGTTGACAAAGACATTGCCGAAGACTTGATACGCGCCCATTGAATCGTAGTTACCTGAAGGATTTTCATCGCCTGTCCAAAAGCTGTCTTCGTTGATAGTGATGCGCTCCTTTTGCGGCATGCCAAAAACCAAAGCGCCCATGCGCCCGTTGCCGATGGCCAGCGCCTCGTTCATAGCATTGGTCGCGGGTTGCTGATACCACAGCGTCAGATTGTTGGTCAATGCAGCTGGAGCCGAACTCAACAAAAACAGCGCGAGTAGGAAATGTTTGTTCATTATGAGGTGCGACAAGCGGGCCTGTCCATTCTGGGGCCGTCTACGTCCCACGTTCAGCGTACCTTTTCTGTTCCACTGAAGCGCCGATCAGAAATCGTAGGATCTTGGGCCAGCTATCAGCCTGCGCCAGAGTTGTAGCTTCGGGCGTTCCGCCGATCGCCAGTTTCATGCCTTGCCGCGAGCCATTCGTCGGAAGACAGCCATTCGGAATCCAGTGACCGACCCCGTCATACGATAGATACTCATCTCTGTACGGGTGCTGGTTTCTCCTGAGCCTCTCCACGATTCGGGTGGCCATGAAGGACGAGGGCCAGATTTGATCGTCCTTCCCGGAAAGTAACAACACCGGCCCGCGAATACGCTCCACCGGGATCTCAATGCGCGCAGTATCACCGAAATCTTTCAAGTCTTGAATGAAAAGTTGAGTTTGCTTCACGGGCTTTCCGACCAGGGTGTCCCACGCGTGCCGCACTGCAAACGCAACGGGGATGCTGTTGGGCACATAAGGCAACGGCTTGCCGCCGGAGGTCCAGGCGGGACCAGAAGGTGTTTCGCCATAACTCCTTCCCAAGGGACGTGGCTCGGCGACACCGCAATCGCGGCTTTTACTTGGGGATCGGCCGCAGCCCAGAGCAAAGCTGCCTCCGCCCCGCGAGAGGCGCCAAACACAGCGACAAAACCGTTATCTACTTCCTGTCGTTTGCGCATCCACTGCATTGCTTTATAAAAATATTCCAGCGGTACGTTCTGCAACGTCGAAGGCAGCGAACCGGTGTGCAGGGCCCGGCCTAGTGCACTAAGTCATTGATGGCTTTGATCGTTTTGATGTCGAACTTCGGAACCCGATCGAACGTAAGCAAACCATTTACTTCCTGCTCGACATCGGTGAGTTGCGTGTAGCAGAAACCGGCAAGAGCGGGGAGCTTCGCGATGCTCTGGTAAATGCCCGTCAAGCGGGCGAGCGCGTCCGCCGGGGTCTTCTCCACACCCGAGTAACCCCAACTCTCAGGAGGTACCGTGGCTCCCGGCGGAATGAATGCGATGCCCCCAAACTCGGACAAATAGATCGGAGACCCATTGTACTGATAGCCGGAAATCAGCGCCTTCTTGTGATTATTCGGGACCGTTGCTGGCTTCTCGCCCATGACCTGGTACCGCTCGTATAATAATTCACCATTCCGCGCGTAATCATGAATTGCAAAAAGATCGGTTGAGTTGGTGTGTTCCCATCCGTCGTTATCGATTACCAGGCGCGCGGAGTCGAGTGTGTGGGTGAGAGCATAGAGTCCTTTCAGATACTGCTGCTGACGCGGATCCTGCAAATCCGGCACGCCCCAACTTTCATTGATCGGCACCCAGATCACGATCGAGGGATGGTTGTAGTCACGCGTCACCGCTTCGGTCCACTCGCGGGTGAACCTGCCGGCGGCGGCCGCATCAAAAAGATAGGCATTGGCCATTTCGCTGGAGACCAGATACCCCATCTTGTCCGCCCAGTACAGAAAACGCGGATCCTCCAGCTTCTGGTGCTTGCGGGCTCCGTTGAACCCCATTTCTTTGCTGGTTCGGATGTCGTATTGAATCGCTTCGTCGGAAGGCGGCGACAAAATACTGTCGCGCCAGTAGCCTTGATCCAAAATCAGCTTCAGATAGATGCGGTTGTTGTTGAGCATCACCTGGCCGCCTTCGGTTGAAATTTTCCGGAAGCCGAAGTACGACGTAACGGTATCGAGCACGACTCCATTTTTTCGCAGTTGGAAAGTGACATCGTAAAGCTGTGGATCGTTGACAGACCACAGGAGGGGCTGGCTAACGGCAAGCGCCAGGCGGGAGCGAGTGTTATGGACGAGGGAGGTCCCGCTGGCAATCTGCATATTCTTTTTGCCAATCACGGCGCTGAACTCAAGACCGGCCTGAGAACGGCCCACCTCCGCTTCCATAATCACGAGCCCGTCTATGGTCGGTGTCAGGCGCACACGTTCCAGGTAGCTTTCGCCGGTCGATTCCAGCCACACTGGCTGCCAAATTCCCGAAGTCCGCGTGTAGAAGATCGACTTGGATTTCACCTCCCAGTACTGCTTGCCTCTCGGGATGTAACGATCGGTCGGCGGATCTTCGGCGCGAACCGTCAGGACGTTTGAATCGCCATCAAGCAGGCTGGTGATATCGAATTGAAAGGGCGTGTTGCCGCCTTCGTGCCCGCCGGCGAAGCGGCCATTGACCCACACCTGACTGCGGTAATCGACAGCTCCGAAATGCAGCAGGACTCTACGGCCTTTCCAGTCCGCCGGCAGCCGGAACTCTCGCGAGTACCACACCCAGGGATGAAACGCGGTATCGCCGATTCCGCTCAACTTGCTCTCAAAACAAAATGGCACAGTGATTTGCCGGCTCAGCTGGTGCATCGGGGCGGACCAGTTCTTATCGATTCCCACATTCTCGTCATCAAAGTCAAAATGCCAGACTCCATTCAACGTCCGCCACTGTGGCCGCTCGAATTGCGGCTGCGGAAATTCAGGCCGGGGGACACTCGTTGCGGCGTGCCCGGCCGTGACGGCACAGAAGAGGAATAATAAGACTCGCGTTTTCATGCCAAGGACTTTATAACAAGGAACAATCCTATGAGTCCACGCGATTTCGCAATGAAAGTCCTGGTATCCACGATGCTCCGAATTGCATTCTTGCTGGCACTGGCACAGTGCAGTTTCGCTGCCGCTGTACCGGGACCGGAGCGTCCGCTTGCTACCCTGAGGCCAGCCCATCCAAGACTCATTGCCACGGAGACCGATTTCAACCGCGTGCGCGACCTGGTTCGCTCCGACCCCATTGCGGCCAGCTTTGTATGCAACTCTCAAGCGCCAAGCGGATGAAATGCTCGGCCAACCCCCAGTGGTACCCCCATTGATCGGGCCGAGGCTGCTCGACCAGAGTCGTCTCTGCCTGGATCGCGTTTACACGCTAGCGCTGGTTTATCGCATCAGCGGCGTAGCGAAATATTTGGAACGCGCCGCGACCGAACTTCGATCAAAAGGCGATGGTGCGCGACGAAATCGAGGCGCCGCAGGCAGTGGATGCGTTGTGGGGCATGGTCACCGACGCTTAGGGCAAACCGAGATCAAATCGCCGAAAGGTGCCGTGCTCGATACTGTTCCGACCAATCCTCCCACGCCGCGGGAGAACCCCAACACGGGAACCCACAAACTAGTGGACTGTAACAACCATTTATAGACTATAATCGAGTCCATGAGAGACTCGATCACGTTGACGAATTCGGAGCGTATGGAACTGACGCGGCGAGCCAATAGCCGGACGGATCGAGCGGAAGATGCCCGACGGGCGCGGCTGATCTTGCTGCTGGCCGAGGGCCATACGTGGGATGAAGTGTCCGAGCGCATCGACTGCAGCCGGGGTTTTGTGGCGAGCTGGAGCAAACGATTTACCGAGCAGCGCATCGCGGGACTCTACAGCCGGCATTTGGGACAAGTCGCCACAGTGCTGACCCCGGGACTGGAAGCACGGATTCTAGAGGCGACCCGGCGTGCGCCGACGGGTGGAGCAACCCACTGGAGCACGCGCAAACTCGGAGCGCATCTGGACGTCAGCCACATGATGGTGGCACGGGTGTGGCGTAAGCACGGACTCAAGCCGCATCGCATCGAGCGCTACATGGCCTCGAACGATCCGGATTTTGAGAAGAAGGCCGCCGACATTATTGGGTTGTATCTGAACCCGCCGGCACATGCCGCGGTGTTCAGCGTGGATGAAAAGACCGCCATCCAGGCCCTGGATCGCAAGGATCCGGTTCTGCCGCTGTCCCCGGGACGCGCAGAACGGCACGGCTTTGAGTACTTTCGTCACGGCACCCTGTCGCTGTATGCCGCCTTCAACACCAAGACCGGGGAGGTGCTCGGCAAAACGGCTGCGCGGCACACCTCGGCCGAGTTCGCCGCGTTCCTCACAGACATTGTGATCGATCAG
>JGI12635J15846_10004841_pt1 | contig 11641 bp, 8 predicted proteins | sample BlaSpr_A8_OM2_M2_FD_15846 | JGI IMG/M metagenome (IMG submission 15846) | reverse complement strand
CTTGCCTAAACGAGAGGCCGCGGCGTATGGGTCCCTGCGTTCGCAGGGACGACACCGAATTTGCTGTCTCGCTGACGCCCTTCCGACGACGAGTTAATTCACCTGGCGATCTTTCCCCGCCCAATGGGGATCCCGGAGATGGCGGCGCAAAATCTTGCCCGACGCATTGCGCGGCAGGGCTTCGATAAAATCCACCGTCTTTGGCGTCTTGAAGCCCGCGATGCGTTCGCGGGTGAAGTTGATGATGTCTGAGGCCGCAGCCTTCCTGCCCGGCTTCATCACCACGATCGCCTTGACCGCTTCGCCCCATTTGTCGTCGGGCACGCCGATCACGGCGACTTCGGCCACATCGGGATGGTCGCAGATCGCGCTTTCGACTTCGGCGGGATAGATGTTCTCGCCGCCGGAGATGATCATGTCCTTGATGCGGTCGTGGATGTAGAGATAGCCATCCTTGTCCATGTAGCCGGCGTCCCCGGTGCGCAGCCAGCCGTCGGCATCAAGTGTCTTGGCGGTCGCCTCCGGCAGATTCCAGTAGCCTGCCATGTTGGACCCGGAGCGCGTCGCGATCTCGCCGACCTCGCCGGGCGGCAAGCGTTTGCCGTTGGCATCGAGGATTGCAAGCTCAATGCCTGGCAATGCCTTGCCGGCCGATCGCATCCGCTCCAATCCCTCGACATGATCTTCCGGGGGCAGCGCCACGATGGTGCCGGTGGTCTCGGTCATGCCGTACATCTGGACAAAACCGCATTTGAAGACCTCGATGCATTCCTTCAGAAGCGCTGCAGGAATGGGCGAAGCGCCATAGAGCATGTATTTCAGCTTCGAAAAGTCCACCTCGCGCGCCCGCGGCTGCCGCACCACGAATTGCATCGCGGCCGGCACCATGAATAATTTTGTGATGCTTGACTGTTCGAAGAAATCCAGCACCTTTGTCGGATCGAATTCCCTGGCGATCACGCCCTTGGCACCGTGGTAGAGGCCCATGACGCCCCAGCCGGAGCCACCGATGTGGAAGATCGGCATCGCCACCAGCGAGACGTCGTCAGTCGTCCATTTGTTCCAGTCGGGCTTGTGGTCCTTGCCAGTCTCCACCAGATTGAAAAAATTCGCATGCGACAGCATCGCGCCTTTGGGTTTGCCGGTCGTGCCGGAGGTGTAAAGCTGGATCGCGATGTCCNTGCGGCTGATCGGAACGTTGGGATCGTCGCCGCTCTGCGCGTCGCGCCACGCCGCAAAATCCTGCCATTCCGGCGCGCCGCCTTCGGTCGTGATAACGGTGCGCAAGTCTGGCAATTGCGATTTGATATTTCGGACCTGGGTGATGAATTCCGGCCCGACGAACAGCACCGGTGCCTTGCAGTCATCGACGATGAAGGCGACCTCGGGCCCCGCCAGCCGCCAGTTCACTGGCGCCATCACCACATTGGCTTTCATCGCGCCGAGCAAGAGCTCAAAATAGATGTCGCTGTTCTTGCCGAGATAGGCGATGCGCTCACCCGGCTTGATGCCGAGCGCGATCAGCGCGTTGGCGACGCGATTGGTCTTGACGTCGAACTCGGCAAAGCTGGTTAGGCGTCCCTCGAATTCGAACGCTGTCGCATCGCCGCGGCTCCTCGCCCGTGCGCGCACCATATCGGCAAGGTTTGCCGGTTCGTCGGACATGTTTCCCCCGGGAGTTTTGTTTTGGTTGGGGGGAGTTTGGCGTGATCTCGCGCCAAAAACAATGTCGTCCCTGCGAAAGCAGGGACCCCTAGCGTGAGCGCAATTGCGCTCATCGCGGCGCCGCGGCCTATGGATAGAGCGTTGGGGTTAGTTGCCTTGGTAACAATCAGCGACTGTGGTTATGGGTCCCTGCTTTCGCCGGGACGACCACTTTACCCCCGTGCCGCCTTGTCCTTTTCGTTCTGCGCCTTGATCGCTTCGCGCGCCGCGGTCCAGTCGGCGTCGGACCAGTCGCGCAACTGATAGAAATTGCCGCCCATCGCGAGCGCCTGGGCGCCGTCCATCGCGATGGTCTCGCCATTGATCCAGTCGCAGCCGCCGGAAATCAGGAACACGGCGAGGTTTTGCAATTCTTCCATGGTTCCGACGCGGCCCATCGGGTTCATCGCTTTGGTGCGCGCGCCGGCTTCGTCGCCGGGTTTGATGCGTTTGCTCATCCCTTCGGTCGGGATTTCGCCGGGCGCGATGGTGTTCAGCCGGATGCCGTAGCGCCCCCATTCGGCCGCCAGCGACATCGTCATGGCGTGGATCGCGGATTTGCTCATCGCCGACGGCACCACATAGGGGCTGCCGTTGCGGACCCAGGTCACCGTGATCGACACCACATTGCCGGGTTGCTTCAAGGCGATCCAGCGTTTCCCCACCGCATGGGTCACGTAGAACGTGCCGTGCATCACGATGTTGGCGACCGCATCGAAACCGCGCGGGGTTAAGTCCTCGGTGCGCGCGATGAAATTGCCGGCGGCGTTGTTGATGAGGTCGGTGAGCCCGCCTTCGCGGAAAATCGTCTCGATCATCTCTTCGACCGCGAGCGGGTTTCGGATATCGACCCCGTGGCTCGTGACCCGGCCGCCATAGAGGTCCATCAACTCGGTCGCCGTCTCGTCGCAAACGATTTTCCGTCTGCCGCAAATATGGACCTCGGCGCCCAATTCGAGGAAGCGCGCTGCCATCGATTTGCCGAGCCCGGTGCCGCCGCCGGTGACCAGAATGCTTCGGCCGTTGAGAAGGTTTTCGCTGAACATTGGAGGGGTTCCCGTCCCAAGGAAAAATCTGTTAATTGGTTGATTGACTAAATCCGNNCNACGCCTTTCTGTAAAGCGGCAACAACGAAGAAGAGTTAAGGGAGACNTCCGATGGAGCCGCGTGTCTCGGTCACAATATCAGAAGGCGTCGCCGACGTCCGCCTGGTCCGGGTGGACAAGATGAACGCGCTGGATGCCGCGATGTTCGATGCGCTGGTTACCACCTCCGGCCGGCTATCCCGCGAAAAAGGCCTCCGCGCCGTCGTATTGTCCGGCGAAGGCCGTGCTTTTTGCGCCGGTCTCGACATGGGCCGGTTCGCCGCCATGAAGGAAAACGGCGGTAACGGGATAGCGGGCGGGGAAAGGCGTGACCTGACTGAGCGGACCCATGGGCCGGCGAATTTCCCGCAACAGGCGGTCTGGGGCTGGCGCCAGCTCCCGGTCCCGGTGATTGCCGCGATCCAGGGCGTAGCGTTCGGCGGCGGCTTTCAGCTCGCACTGGGTGCCGACATGCGCTTCCTTAGCCCCGACGCGCGGATGTCGATCATGGAGATCAAGTGGGGTCTGGTGCCGGACATGGCTGGGACGCCAATCCTGGCCAGTCTGGTGCGCGACGATATCCTGCGCGAACTAACCTATACCGGTCGGATCTTCTCGGCACAGGAGGCGCTCGTCTACGGCCTTGCGACGCGAATCTGCGACGATCCGCGAGCGGCCGCCTTTGAGATCGCCCGCGAGATCGCCGGCAAGAGCCCGGACGCAATTCGCGCGGCAAAACGCATGCTGAACAATCTTTCCGTCGATCCGGGTCCTGCGCTGCTCGCCGAATCCGTCGAGCAGCAGAAGCTGTTGGGCAGTCCCAATCAAACCGAGGCGGTCCGCGCCAACATGGAAAAACGCGCCCCGCGCTTCGCCGACCTCTAGCCGAATTTCTCGTCGTGGCCGGGCTTGTCCCGGCCGTCCACGTCTTCGCTTTGCGACAACCGAAGTAAGACGGGGATCACCGGGACATCTAACGCGAAGACCCAGCTTCGCGCTTTTGCCCGGTGATGACGGAAACATTGAGTGTTCTCCAACAACGAAAAAGAAAAAATGGACGATCGGGTATCGCCGTTCCTCGGCATCATCAGCGGCCAACGGAAGCGCGACCACGCCGAAGTCGCAGGCCGCACTGAGCGTATCGCCGGCGGCTTGCACCGGCTTGGCGTCAAGTCGGGCAACAGCGTCTGCATACTCATGCGCAACGACGTCGCTTTCATCGAAGCGGCCTATGCCGCGATGCGGTTAGGGGCTTACGGCGTACCGATCAACTGGCACTTCAAGCCGGACGAGATCAATTACGTGCTGAAGGACTCCGGCACCTCGGTCCTGATCGGCCACGCCGACATGATGCATCAGTTGCGCGAGGCGATCCCTACTGGCACGACCGTCCTCAGCGTGCCGACACCGCCGGAAATTCTAAAGCACTACAAGATCGATCCCGATCATCTCGCGACGCCCGATTTTGCAACCGACCTCGAATCCTGGCTCGAACAGCAACGTCCGTATGACGGCCCGGCGGTGCCTCAGCCTTCGAACATGATTTATACCTCGGGCACGACGGGTCATCCCAAGGGCGTGCGGCGCAATGCCCCGACGCTGGAGCAGAGCATTGCGGCCGAACGCCTGCGCGCGCTGATTTACGGCCTGAAGCCGGGCGTGCGGGCGCTGCTACCGGGGCCGCTGTATCATTCGGCACCGAACTCGTTCGGCCTGCGCGCCGGCCGGCTCGGCGGTGCGCTGGTGCTGATGCCGCGGTTCGATCCGGAAGAGTTTCTGCGGTTGATCGAAGAGCAGAGGATCGACACGCTCTTCATGGTGCCGACGATGTTCGTCCGGCTCATGAAGTTGCCGGACGCCGTGCGAAGGAAATATGACACGTCCTCGCTGCGCCATGTCGTCCATGCCGCCGCGCCCTGTCCCGCCGATGTGAAGCGGGCAATGATCGAATGGTGGGGACCGGTGATCTATGAATATTACGGCAGCACCGAAGCCAGCGCCCTCACGTTTGCCAGTTCCGAGGATGCGCTGAGGAAACCCGGCACGGTCGGCAAGATCCTTGAAGGCGTCGAGCTGCGCTTTCTCGGCGACAATGGCGACCCGCTGCCGCAAGGCGAGATCGGCGAGATTTATTCGAAGATCGCCGGCAACCCGGACTTCACCTACCACAACAAGCCGGAAAAACGCGCCGAGATCGAGCGCGACGGTTTTATCACCTCGGGCGATGTCGGCTACATCGACGAGGACGGCTACGTCTTCATCTGCGACCGCAAGCGCGACATGGTGATCTCGGGCGGNGTCAACATCTATCCGGCCGAAATCGAAGCCGCGCTGCATGCGGTTCCCGGCGTGCATGACTGCGCGGTGTTCGGCATCCCCGACGAGGAATTCGGCGAGGCGCTGATGGCGGTGGTCGAACCGCAGGCAGGCATAACGCTGGATACGGCTGATATTCGAGCGCAGCTCAAGACGTCGCTGGCCGATTACAAGGTGCCAAAACACGTCGAAATCCAAAAAAATCTGCCGCGCGAGGACTCCGGCAAGATTTTCAAGCGGCGCCTCCGCGATCCCTATTGGGAAAGGGCGGGGCGGAGGATTTAACGACCGGCCAGGAACAAAAAACGTCGTCGTCCCGGCCTGAGCCGGGACCCAACCACGAATGTTCGTATTGAACGAAGCTGGGGCCCCAGCCGATCTAACAACAGCCCCCTGTGGTTATGGGTCCCGGCGTTCGCCGGTACGACGAAGTAAGTTCGCTCGGGCGACGACGAGGATCGCCCTTTTCTTACTCTTGCGCGAAACCCAAAAAATTGCGACTCAATGGCTGCCGGGCACTTTCTGGAGCATCGCGCCATGTCACCCCAGATCATGCCTTCCGATACTGAGCTCAGGTCCAATCGCGCCGACGAAGCGCAGGCGCTTGAAGAGGATGCCCGGCTGCGGAATGACATCCGGCTGCTCGGACGCATCCTAGGCGACACTGTGCGCGACCAGGAAGGCGCCGACGTGTTCGATCTGGTCGAACGCATCCGCCAGACCTCGATCCGCTTCCATCGCGACGACGACCGGCCGGCGCGGCGCGAGCTCGAAATCATCCTCGACAGCATGTCGATCAGCCAGACCGTGCGCATCGTCCGCGCCTTCAGCTATTTTTCTCATCTCGCCAATATCGCCGAAGACCAGAACAACATCCGCCAGATGCGGGCGGGCTCGACCAACGGCGGGGGGCTGCGTGCCGGAGCGCTGGTGCAGACGCTGGCGCATGCGCGGACCGCAGGTTTTGGCGCGGCCGACCTGCGTAAATTCTTCGCGAGCGCCCTGGTCAGTCCGGTCCTGACCGCGCATCCGACCGAAGTCCGCCGCAAGAGCACCATCGACCGCGAGATGGAGATTGCGGCGCTGTTGGAGAGGCGCGAACGCATCCAGCTCACGCCGCAGGAAGTCGAGGTGGATGACGAGCAGTTGCGCCGCGCGGTGCTGACGTTGTGGCAAACCAATCTGTTGCGTCGTACCAAGCTCACCGTGCTCGACGAGGTCGCCAACGGCCTGTCGTTCTATGATTACACCTTCCTGCATGAGGTGCCGCAGCTGCATTGCACGCTCGAGGACCGGCTGAACGAGGGCGATAGCGCCGCCGGCGAGCTGGCCTCGTTCTTGCGGGTGGGAAGCTGGATCGGCGGCGACCGCGACGGCAACCCGTTCGTTACCGCAGAGGTGATGCGGGGAACCTTGAAGATGCAGTCGAGCCGTGTCTTGCGCTTCTATCTCGAGGAGCTGCACGCGCTCGGCGCTGAATTATCGCTCGCGGCGCATCTTGCCGATGTCTCCAAGGATTTGCGCGCGCTCGCCGAGCGCTCGCCCGACACCTCGCCGCACCGGAGCGGCGAGCCGTATCGACTGGCGGTATCCGGCATTTACGCCCGTCTCACCGCTACCGCCGCGCGGCTGGATGTGGAAACCATGCGGCCGCCGGTCGGCGCCGCGGCGCCCTACGCCGATGTCGAGGAGTTCAAGACCGATCTCGATGTGCTCTATCGTTCGCTGATCTCGAATAATTCGCGCGTGATCGCGCGCGGACGGCTGCGCTATTTGCGCCGCGCGGTGGATTGCTTCGGCTTTCATTTGGCCTGTCTCGACATGCGGCAGAATTCGGCGCTGCACGAGCGCTCCGTCGCCGAGCTGATCGATGCGGCGATGCCCGGCATGTCCTATCTGGCGCTCAACGAGGAGGCGCGGATCGCGCTCCTCACCAGCGAATTGCGCAACGCCCGGCCGCTGACGTCGGCCTTCGTGAAATACAGCGAGGAGACGCTGGGCGAGCTCGCGGTGTTCCACGCGGCGGCCGAGGCGCATGCCAAATTCGGCGCGGACTCGATCCCTCAATGCATCATCTCGATGTGCAAGGGGGTATCCGACATGCTGGAGGTCGCGCTGCTGTTGAAAGAGGTCGGCCTCGTCGACCCCTCGGGCCGCAGCGCGATCAATATCGTGCCGCTGTTCGAGACCATCGAGGATTTGCAGGCCTCCAGCGGGATCATGGACCGCATCCTGTCGATGCACGATTACCGCAAACTGGTCGACAGCCGCGGCTCGGTGCAGGAGGTGATGCTCGGCTATTCCGACAGCAACAAGGATGGCGGTTTTGTTACTTCGGGCTGGGAGCTCTACAAGGCCGAGATCGGCCTGGTCGAAGTGTTCGAGCGCCACCATGTGCGGTTGCGGCTGTTTCACGGCCGCGGCGGTTCGGTCGGCCGCGGCGGCGGCCCGAGCTATGATGCCATCATCGCGCAGCCGGGCGGGGCGGTGAACGGCCAGATCCGCATCACCGAGCAGGGCGAAATCATCTCCAGCAAATATTCCAACGCCGAGGTCGGCCGCAACAATCTGGAAATTCTCGCCGCGGCGACGCTGGAAGCAAGCCTGCTGCACCCAAAACAGAGCGCGCCGCAGCACGAATATCTGGAGGCGATGGACCAGCTGTCGCAGCTCGCCTTCAAAGCCTATCGGGGGCTGGTCTATGAGACCGAAGGTTTTGCCGATTATTTCTGGGCATCCACCGTCATCACCGAAATCGCCACGCTGAACATCGGCAGCCGGCCGGCGTCGCGCAAGAAGACCCGTGAGATCGAGGACCTCCGCGCGATCCCGTGGGTGTTCAGCTGGGCGCAATGCCGGCTGATGCTGCCGGGATGGTACGGTTTTGGCAGCGCGGTGGAGGCGTGGGTCAAGCAGCATCCCGACAAGGGCATGCCGTTCCTGAAAGAGCTCTATCGCGCATGGCCGTTCTTCCGCACGCTGTTGTCGAACATGGATATGGTGCTGGCGAAGAGCTCGATCGCGATCGCCTCGCGCTATGCTGAACTGGTGCCGGACACAACGTTGCGCGACAATATCTTCGGGCGGATCCGGCACGAATGGCAAACCTCGATCAACTTGCTGTTGGAGATCATGGGGCAGGACCGGCTGCTGCAGGGCAACCCGCTGCTGGAGCGCTCGATCCGCAACCGCTTTCCCTATCTCGATCCGTTGAACCACGTGCAGGTGGAACTGTTGAAGCAGCACCGCGCGCAGAATCCCGATGAACAGGTGCTGCGCGGCATCCAGATCACGATCAACGGCATTTCGGCGGGGCTGAGGAATAGCGGGTGATTTAAGACGCGATGGCGAATGGCGAATAGAAGATCCCTATTCGCCACTCGCCACTTCCTATTCGCCTGTTTCAGCAGTTATGCGCGCTCTGCACTGATGCCTCGGAGCTGGTCATGGCTTCAGAGCGCCCTGCACACTCGTGTAGACTGCGTAGAGCGATGTCGAGCCGCAGATGTAAAGTCTGTTTCGTTGCTGACCGCCGAAGCACAGGTTGGCGACGGTTTCCGGTATGTGGATCTTGCCGAGCATATCGCCGTCAGGAGTGTAGCAGCGCACGCCGTCCTCGTTCGGATCGCCCCAACCCACGGAGCACCAAACACGCCCGGCGGTGTCACAGCGTATCCCGTCGGTAATGCTGGGCTTGGGCATGTCCGCAAAGACTTTGTTGTTCCCCACCTTTCCCACCTCAACATTCAGGTCGAACACGCGGATATGCGACGGGTTATCCGGCCCGTCCGTGAATCCGGTATCGATGACATAGAGCTTCTTCTCGTCAGGCGAGAGGGCAATACCGTTGGGCTCCACGAAGTCATCGACGACAACCCTGATGTCACCGGATTTCGGGTCGACCCGGTAGACGTTGTGCTTTTCCTGCTCAGGCTCGGCTTTGACGCCCTCATAATAGCCGCCGATGCCGTAGACGGGATCGGTGAACCAGATCGAACCGTCGGAAGCGACAACCGCGTCGTTCGGCGAGTTCAGCTTCTTGCCGTTGTACTTGTCGGCGATGATGGTGATCGAGCCGTCGAGTTCGGTCCGGGTGACCCGTCGGCCGCTATGTTCGCAAGTGATCAGGCGTCCTTCCCGATCAATGGTGTTGCCGTTCGAGTTCATCGACGGCTGGCGGTATACGCTCAGATGACCGTCATCCTCCGAGAAGCGCATGATGCGGTTGTTGGGAATGTCGCTGAACAGCACGTAGCGGCCGGCCGGGAAGTAGACCGGGCCCTCGGCCCAGCGCATCCCGGTCGCGACGCGCTCAACCGCCATGGTGCCGGCGAATGCCGGGAAACCGGCGGGCCCGAACGAAAGCTTGGGGTGGGCAGACTCCAGGTGAGAATCCGGATAGCGGCTTCCCGTTAGCGGTCCCAAGGGCAGCGGATCGGTCGACTGGGTTGGTGAGCCCAATTGGCCGAACGGCGCGACGGTCGCCGCAGAGGCCGCTGTCATGGTCGCGGCCGCCGCGGCAGCCGCCGTTGTCGCCAAAAATGTGCGTCTGTTCATTGTTACCTCCCTAGAAGTTGTCTGGAATCTGGTAAACGCTGATCAGGACTCCGAACTCCCCACTGGCTTCGTATTCAAACTCGGGGGACTGTCGTTCGGATGTTGGCAACCGTAGCACGAACAGAACTCGCTGAAGAGCCTCTCTCCACTTGCTACGTTGCCGACGATACCTTGGCCACCCTTGCTCACTGCGACATACCCCACGCGCATCGTTTGCTCACCCACGCTCGGTACCCCCTTCAACTTAAGCTGCGAAGGTCCGAGCGCGTTTATTGAATAGCACGCTCAGCGCTGTCGTTGCACGCCATCCATGAACTGCGTCCGCACCCTTAAAGTGCCACCGAAGGTCGGGCGCCGACCACAAGTGGGGGCGGCACGGAGCGGAACTATCGCGGCGTTTGCAGCACGATTCCGTAGCGCCCGTATATTCGCTCGACCGTCCCATCGGCACGCAACCGCTCGATAGCCGCCTCGATGGCATCGCGGAGCTTCTCGTCCGGTCGGACCATGCCAACGGCGACATTCCAGTTGAGGTTCGCCTCGCTCTCGTCGGGACCCAAAATGCGGACCGCCTTATCCGGATGCGTCAGATTGAAATAGGCGGCGATGGTTGGCGTGACAGCCGCCGCGTCGATCTCATGATTGGCCAGGGCTTCGAGGCTATCGACCTCGAACCCGAAGGTCGATGTCGGCACATGACGCTGACTGATGATCATCGCCGCCATGGATCCGACCTGGACTCCGACCTTGGTATGCTCGTCAAGGCTCTTGAACGACGTGAGTTTGCTGTCCGAAGGCACGGCGAGCGCGACACCGGTGTGATAGTAGGGTTGTGATATCCTCAGGTTGGTTTCGCTTTGCGCCTCGCGATCCGCAATGACATCCATAACGATGTCGCAGTCGGCGCTGCGGATCTGGTACACGGTGATAATCCAGCCCAGCCTCAGTGAGACACCAAGCTCGCGCGCCAGGGCCTGCCCCAGTTCGACCTGGAACCCGGGAGGGTCGCCAGCCTTGCTGGCGAATGGAAGCGAGTTGGGGTGGGCACACAGCCCCAGAGCGCCGAGCGAACGGATCGTATCGAGCGAACGCGCCTGCGCCGGGCCCATCAGGCCGACGACGATGCCGACCAGGAGCTGAAGAATTATCTTCATTCCATGTTCTCCGTGCGAATGGATTGGACCTCGCTTGCTCATCTCGGCTTCAATGCCCAGATGTATTTGATGATCTCGTCGATTTGTGCGTCGCTGAAGGTTTCGCCGAACGCCGGCATCGCGCCCTGCTTGCCGGTCTTGACGCGGTTGCGGATATACTCGTCGCTTCTTTGCGAATCCATGAGCTGCGGCCCCCTGCCGGCGGCGCGGCCCCCGTCGGAATGACAGAAGCCGCAGGTCGTTGCGAATAACTGTTCGACATCGAATGTTCCGTTGTCCGGCGCAGTGGCGGCAGATTGAGCCGAAGCAGGCATCGCGCATATCAACGAGGCGGCCAGCACGGCCGGCAGCAATGCCATGACACCCAAGTCCAATTTCATGACGTCCCAAGTCCGGTTTCAGCCCATCGAATGCACGGGGAGCGGGGCTTGCACCCGCTCCCCGGCAGACCGTCCCGACCGCCTATTTCAGGCTGTAGACGATGAGCGCGCCGTCGTCGCGCGGCATGCTCTTGTAGACGCCGCCGAAGGTTGGCGCGTAGTCGTCCGACGCCATGCCGCCGAAGCCCGCGGTCACGGCGATATATTGCTTGCCGCCGACGGCGTAGCTGACGATGCCACCCTGGTGGCCGGTGCCGTCGGAGTGATTCCACAGCTCGGTCCCGTTTTCGGCATCATAGGCGTGAATGGTGCCGCGCGAATCAGGCACGAACACGAGATTGCCCGCGGTCGACAGAACGCTGGCGAGCGGCGGCTCGGGAAAGCGAACCTCCCACTTCTTCGCTCCGGTCACCGGGTCGCGCGCGTCGAGATGCCCATAAATCTC
>JGI12635J15846_10004838_pt1 | contig 11642 bp, 7 predicted proteins | sample BlaSpr_A8_OM2_M2_FD_15846 | JGI IMG/M metagenome (IMG submission 15846) | reverse complement strand
GCGCGCTTCCAGCCAGCCGCCGAGTGCGGCGAGGACCGCGCTCGCGATCAGCGATACGAGGAGGAGAAAGCCCACACCGAGTACCATGCCGAACGACAGCAGCCGGGTACGCACCAGCTTCCACCATCCGGCGTCCTTCTTGTGGTCAGGCGAGCCCCAGATGATGTCGAGGGCATGCTGCAGCTCGCCGAAAACGCTGGTGGCGCCGATCACCAACGTGGCGATGGCCAGGACCGCGGCCATGCCCTTCTTGTCGCTGTAGTGCGCGCTGTTCAGCAATTGGCGCAGCGCATCGGCGCCGGCGCTTCCCGTCAGGTCCTGAAGCTGCGCTAGCAGCTCCGTTTCGGCGGTATGCGGTCCGAACACCCAGCCCGCAATGGCCAGGGCGATGATCAAGATCGGCGCGATCGAGAACAGGGTGTAGAACGCGAGCGCCGCGCCCATGCTCGAGGCACTGTGGTCGAGCCAACCGGATACCGACTGTTCGACGACGCTCTGGATGACCCGGAATCTAAGCCGCAAGGGAAAGGACGGTCACGGCCGGATTTTTCGGCGGTGCCGCTCGATGGCCTCATTCGGGTTGGTCGGATCGTCGGGATCATTCTCGAAGCCGCCGGGCTTCGACACCGTGTCGTGCTTGCTTTCCTCGATGCCCTTGCGCTCGTTCTTGTCGGGATGCACGTCGGTATGGCTCGGTCCGTGCCGAGTGGGGGGAACGCCGGGGGTCTTGGCCATGAATTTGCTCCTGCAGCGCTGACCCGCTATACGCTAAGGACTCCCCGGCACGGCGCACAGCCGGGAAGTCCGCGAATGCGAGTAGTCCTACGCTGACACTCTCAGCGGGCAGCCGCGACCGGCGCGCTCGATTCAGGAATCGCCCATCCGGCGCCGAGGGCCTTGTAGACCGCCACGAGCGAGGTCGCGGTATCCGTACGGCTCTGCGAAAGCAGGAGCTCCGCGCTCAGGGCAGTGCGCTCCGCATCGAGCACCTCCAGGAAATCGATCAAGCCACCCTCGAAGCGCTTGCGCGCGAGATCCGCGGCCTTGTCGCTCGCAGCTGCGGCTATCTTCAGGGCCTCGCGCCGGGACTGGGTGCGGCCATAGCCGATCATCGCGCCCTCGGTATCCTCCAGCGCGTTCAGTACGGCGCCCTGATAATTCGCGAGCGCCGCTTCGGTCTGCGCTCTCGCCGATCCGATACGCGCCTCCACCCGGCCCAGGTCGAAAGCCGCCCAGGAAATGCTCGGACCGAACGAGAAGAATCGCGCCTCGCTCTGGCCTAAATCGCCGAAGGTGGGCGCCTGGTAGCCGACCTCGCCCAACAAGGTTACCTTGGGAAAGAGATCGCCCATGGCGACGCCGACGCGCGCGGTCGCGGCCGCGAGCTGGCGTTCGGCGACCCGCACATCCGGCCGTCGGCGCAACAGCCGCTCCGGCGTCCCGATGGCGCTGAATGGCGGAAGCGCGGGTAGCCCAGCCGGCGCCGATAACCGCTCCACCAGCGCGGCAGGCTGCCTGCCGGTGAGCACGCTCAGCCGATAAATGGTGGTCGCGATCGAGGACTCGAGCGAGGGAATGGTGGCGACCGTGGTCTGCCATTGCGCCTCCGCGCGCGAGGTGTCGAGCTCGTTGCCCCTGCCCGCCTCGAGCCGCACGCGCGTCAGCTTGAGGGTGCTGAATTCGTTGTCGGCGTTTTTCCGAGTGAGCGCGAGTTGATCCTGCAGACCGCGCAAAATGAAGTAATCCCGCGCCACCTCCGCGATGACGCTCACCCGTGCGTCGCGCAGGGTCGCCTCGCTGACCTGTACATCGGCGCGCGCCGCCTCGACGTTGCGGCGTACCCGCCCGAACAGATCGAGCTCCCAAAGACCGTCGAATCCCGCCTGAGCGGAATCGAATTCGCGTTGCGCAAAAGGGTAGCCGGGGAACTCCTGCTGCGGCTCGAGCAACCTGGAATATCCGCCCGCAAAGTCGACCGTCGGAAACTGATCGAACCCGGCCAACCGGCGGGCGGCACGGGCCGCCTTCAGATTCGCGGTGGCGACCTGCAGATCGGTATTGTGCGCGACCGAATCCTCGACCAATTGCGTGAGCAGCGCATCCTGAAATTCGGTCCAATAGCGTTCGATCGGATCGCCCTCGGCAAGCCCGGGCTCGCCGGCATTCAAGAAACGCGCGTCGACCGGCATCGCCGGCCGGTGATAGTCGGGGCCCACGGCACATGCGGCCAGAACAAAGACGAGGCCGAGCGCCGCGCCGGCGGGTGGGAGCTTCAGGTCAGCGAGCTTAGCCATTGCCGGCGCGCTCCTCCTCGATGCCCGAATAGCCCAGCGGCTGAGTCGACGACTTGCGGCGCGCGAGCCACATTTCGATGGTGACGAAGAAAACGGGCGTCAGGAACAGCCCGAAGGTCGTCACCCCGAGCATGCCCGCGAACACCGCGATGCCGATGGCCTGCCGCATCTCGCTCCCCGCTCCGAGCGCCGTGACGAGCGGAATGACACCCATGATGAATGCGAAGGAGGTCATGAGGATGGGCCTCAGCCGCAAGCGGCAGGCCTCGACCGCCGCAGCCACCGGGGTCAAACCGTGCTCCACGCGCTCGCGCGCGAACTCCACGATGAGGATTGCGTTCTTGCAGGCAAGTCCCACGAGCACGATGAAGCCGATCTGGGTGAGTACATTGTTATCCGATCCCTTGAGCCAAACGCCGATCATGGCCGACAGCAGGCACATCGGCACGATCAGGATCACCGCGAGCGGCAGCGCCCAGCTTTCGTACTGCGCCGACAGGATGAGAAACACCAGCATCACGCAGATGGGGAAGATGATGAGCGCGGTGCTGCCCGCCGACTTCTGCTGAAAGGTCAGATCCGTCCACTCGTAGCCGAAGCCGTTGGGGAGCGTATCCTTCAGCACCCGCTCCATCGCGGCCGTCGCTTGATCGGACGATACGCCGGGCGCCGCCTGACTGTTGATGTCGGCAGCCAGATAAACGTTGTAGTGCGACACGCGGTCCGGGCCCGCCTCGAAGCGCACGTCGGCGACTGCGCCCATGGGCACCATGTCGCCGTTCAAATTGCGCATTTTCAGATTCGCGATGTCCTCGGGCTGGCTGCGAAACTGCGCCTCGGCCTGCGCGTACACCCGATAGGTGCGGCCGAATCGATTGAAGTCGTTGACGTAGACCGAGCCCAGGTAGGACTGCAGCGTATCGAACACGCTCGACAGCGGCACCAACTCACGCTTCGCCTTGACTCGATCGACGTCCGCAAAGAGCTGCGGCACGCTGTTCTGAAAGGTCGTGTAGGTCGCATAGGGATTGAGCTCGTGCTGCTGGCGCGCCTTGTCGAGCACCTCGGAGGTGACGCGCGCGAGCTCGTCATAGCCATGTGCGCCGCGGTCCTGCAAGAAGAGTTTGAATCCGCCGGTGTTGCCGAGGCCCTGCACCGGCGGCGGCGGTACCGCGAAGATCACCGCGTCCTGGATGGCGGAGAACTTCTTGTTCAGCGCGGCGGCAATCCCGGCCGCCGACAGCTCCTTGGTCTTGCGTTCGTCGAACGATTTCAATGGGAAGAAGCAGACCGCCGCATTGCTCAAGTTCACGAAGCCCTGCACCGACAGGCCGGTGAATCCGATCACATGATCGACGCCGGGAGTTTGCTTCGCGATCTCGGAGATCTGCCGCACGACCTTCTCGGTGCGATCGAGCGAGGCCGCATCCGGCAGTTGTACGATGCCGACCAGATATTGCTTGTCCTGGGCGGGAATGAATCCGCCCGGCACGATGTGAAACATGCCCCAGGTGGCGGCCAGCAGCACCGCGAATATCGCGAGCATCGCGACCCGCATCGAGGTGATGCGCTCTACGCCATGTCCGTAGCGCTCGGAGGCCCGTTCGAACACCCGGTTGAACAAGCGGAAGAATCCGCCGAGCACGCGGTTCACGCCGCGCTGGAATATATCCGGCGGCGCATTGCGCGGCTTCAGGAGCAGAGCCGCCAATGCCGGCGACAGCGTCAACGAATTGAACGTGGAGATCACCGTGCTCGCGGCGATGGTGACGCCGAATTGGCGGTAGAACTGCCCTGTCAGGCCGCTGACGAACGCCACGGGGATGAACACCGCGCAGAGCACCAGCATGATCGAGACGATGGGACGCGTCACCTCGGCCATGGCGGCGTGCGCCGCTGCGTGGGGATTCAAGCCCTGCTCGATCTTGCGCTCGATGTTCTCGACCACGACGATGGCGTCGTCGACCACGATGCCCGTGGCCAGCACCAGACCGAACAAGGTCAGGGAATTGATGGAGAATCCGGCCGCGAGCAGCGCCCCCAGGGTACCGATGATCGCCACGGGGACGGCGACGAGCGGGATGATGCTCGCACGCCAGGTCTGCAAGAACACGACCACGACCAGCACGACCAGGAGCACCGCCTCGAACAGGGTGTGGACCACCGCCTCGATGGAACTGCGCACGAACACCGTCGGGTCGTAATCGATCTCGTAGCTCACGCCCTGGGGAAAGCTTCGGGCCAGCTCCTTCATGGTCGCGCGGACCGACGTGGACAGATCGAGGGCATTGGCGCCGGGCAGCTGAAAGACCGGAATCGCGACGGCAGGGCCGCCGTCGAGCATGCTGCGCAGCGCGTAAGTCTCGGGACCGAGCTCGAGTCTCGCGATGTCGCGCAAATACGTGGTCTCGCCGTTAGCGCCGTTCTTGACCACGATGTCCCCGAATTCCTGCTCGGTCTGCAGCCGGCCCTGAGCATTGACGATGTACTGGAACTGGGTTCCCGGCAGGGCCGGCTGGCCGCCGATCTGGCCCGCCGCGACTTGCACGTTCTGCTCCCGTACAGCCGCGAGGACTTCGTCGACATCCATGTTGCGCGCGGCGATCTTGGCCGGATCGAGCCAGAGCCGCATCGCGTAATCGCCCGATCCGAACACCTCCACATCGCCGGCGCCCGTGAGCCGCGCAAGCACATCCCTGATCTGAATGACGGCGTAGTTGCGCAAGTACAGAGAATCGTAGCGCCCGTCGAGCGATCGCAAGAACACCACCATGGTGAGATCGGGCGAGCGCTTCTGCGTCACCAGGCCGACTTGGCGCACCACGTCGGGGAGACGCGGCTCGGCCTGCGAGACCCGGTTTTGTGTCTGCACTTGCGCGATGTCGAGGTTCGTACCGAGGCGGAAGGTGACGGTGATGGAGAACGCGCCGTCCGGCGTCGCAGTGGAGTTGGTGTAGATCGCGTTTTCCACGCCGTTGATCTGCTGCTCGAGCGGCGTGATCACGGTTTCGGCGATGGTTTTGGGCGACGCACCCGGATATTGGCCGCTGACCACGACGGTGGGCGGCACGATCTCGGGATACTCGCTGATCGGCAGGGCCGGGATCGCAAGCAGTCCCGCCACCGTGATCAGGATGGCGAGCACGGAGGCGAAGATCGGGCGCTCGATGAAGAAGGAGGAGATATTCATGGGAGTTGGGCGCTATCGCTGTTTGCGCCGCTAGGTGGCGGCGCCCATGACCACCCGTTCCGGCGTCACGGTCATCCCGGGATGGACGCGCTGCGCGCCGTTGACCACGATGACATCTCCCGGCTTGAGCCCTTCCCGCACCACGCGCAAGCCTCCGATGATGCGCCCGAGCGTGACCTTGCGGTACTCGACTTTGTTGTCGGGGCTGAGCGCGAGCACGTACTTCTGGCTCTGGTCGGTGTTCACCGCCCGGTCCTCGATCAGGATCGCCGTGTACTCCCCGCTCCCGAGTAGCTGCACGCGGGCGAACAATCCGGGCGTGAACTGGCCGTCCTTGTTCTCGAGCACGGCTCGCGCCCGAATCGTGCCGGTCTGGGGATTGAGCTGGTTGTCCAGGAAATCCACGTATCCCGAATGCGGAAACCCCTCCTCGTTGGCGAGACCCACTTGCACGGGATCGCGTGCCTCGCGCGAGCTCGCCGGCTCGCTCTGCCGCGCCATCTGCGTGTAGCGCAGATAGGCGAGCTCATCGCTGTCGAAATAAAGATAGATCGGATCGATGGAGACCACCGACGAGAGGAGCGTGCCGCCGTTGTTGCCGCCCGTCACGAGATTTCCGCGGGTCACCTCGGCGCGACTGACCCTGCCGTTGATGGGGCTGGTCACCCGCGTGAAGGTCAAGTTGAGCTGCGCCGCCTCGACCGCGGCCTGGGCGCCGGCCACATTGGCCTCGGCCTGGGCCACGGTGCTGGTGCGCTCGTCGAGCTCCTCCTGCGAGACCGCGCCGCTTTCCCGAAGGCGCTGGACGCGGACCGATTCGATACGCGCGAGATCGAGCGCCGTCTTGTAACGTTTCAAGTCCGCCGCGGCCCGGTCGTAGTCGGCCTGGTAGGGACGGGGATCGATCACGAACAAGAGGTCGCCGCTCTTCACCAAGGCGCCCTCCTTGAAGGCGACCTTGTCGATGTATCCCGAGACGCGCGGGCGGATCTCGACCGTCTCGACGGCCTGGAAGCGCCCGGTGAACTCGTCCCAGTCCTTGACCTTCTTCTGAAGCACTTCGGCCACGCTCACTTGCGGCGGCGGCGGCGCCTGCGCCGAATCGCCCGCCTTGCCGCAGCCGCCGGCTAGGGCCGCCGCCCATAGGATGGAAAGCGTCACCGCGAATCGAAATCTTTTTGGCACCAAGATCTCCCTCGTTCCCCATGACCAAATCGCGCTCTCCGTGACGTGCGGGCCGTCAGTAGGATTGCAAATAACGCGTAGATATAAGGCGAGAGTTCCGCGGCATGGGGAACCCGGACGGCTCGAGATGGATTGCAGGCGCCGACTCCCCGTGAAATCCGTCCGATCCACGCGCCGCTCGCCCCGAAGAGTATACAAAAATTGAGGCGCGTTGGGGCTGATCGTCAAGTGAATGTTCATTCGCGGGAAATTCACTTTGAGGTAGGATCGAGTTTCATTCTCGTCGGGAGACGCATTCATAAGTCGCCATCACGCCCCGCCCGGTCTGGTTCACTTCGCGCTCGCCGTCGGCGGATTCGCGATCGGCACCACCGAGTTCGCGACCATGAGTCTGCTGCGCTATTTCGCGCGCGATCTCAAGATCGACGAGCCGACCGCCGGGCATGTCATCAGCGCTTACGCGCTCGGCGTCGTGGTCGGAGCTCCCGTCATCGCCGTGCTCTCGGCACGCCTGCCACGACGCACCTTGTTGGTCGCGTTGATGGCGCTGTTCGCATTGGCCAACGGTCTCTCGGCGTTCGCGCCCACCTATCACTGGATGCTCCTGTTCCGGTTCCTGAGCGGGCTGCCGCACGGAGCTTATTTCGGAATTGCGGCGCTCATGGCCGCCTCGCTCGTGCCTACGGAGCGGCGCACGCAGGCCGTCGGCCGGGTGCTGCTCGGCCTCACGGTCGCCACCATCGTCGGCGTTCCCTTGGCCAACTGGCTCGGCCTGGCCGTGGGCTGGCGCTTCTCGTTCGGCATCGTTGCCGTGCTGGCGCTGACCTGCGCGGTCATGGTGAGGACGTATGCGCCGCGCGATCCACCCGCCGCGGGCGCGAGTCCGCTCAGGGAGCTCGGGGCGCTGCGCCGGGGTCAGGTCTGGCTGACGCTCGCGACCGGCGCGATCGGGTTCGGCGGCTTGTTCTCGGTGTATACCTATCTCGGCTCCACGCTGAACGATGTGACGCGCGTGCCGCCGCACGCCGCTCCGCTCGTCTTCTCGGTCTTCGGTGCGGGGCTCACGGCCGGAAATCTTTGGATTCCGAAATTCGCCGACCGCGCGCTCATGCCGACTGCTGGGGCGCTGTTGGTATGGTCGGCGCTCGTGCTCGCGATCTACCCCTGGGCGGCTGCGCATTACGTGACGATTCTGCTCGACGTGTTCGCGATCGGTGGCGGCGGCGCTCTCGCCACCGTCTTGCAAACCCGCCTGATGGACGTGGCCGGCGAAGCTCAAAGCTTGGCGGCGGCGCTCAATCATTCGGCGTTCAATATCGCGAATGCTCTCGGACCCTGGCTCGGCGGCCTCGCCATCGACGCAGGTTTCGGCCTTGGCTCCACCGGGTATGTGGGCAGCGCCCTCGCTGTCGCCGGACTTCTGGTATGGGCTATCTCGCTCGCCAGCCAACGGACAACCCAGCGCGCGCCGGCGACCTAACCCGTACACTGCTCGGCTTGCCGATAGGTCGCCTCGGCAGGATACAGCGCCTCCAGCTTGCGCATCACACCGTTGGTCCAGCCGAAGCCGTCTTGCGTCGGATACTCCCCGCCCCCGCCTTTGCGATTGGTGCGAATCACATCGTATTTTTCGACCAGCTTGCCGCTGTCCTCGTACACCGCGTTGACGTTGCGCATCCAACGGCAGGCGATGGTTTCCGCCAGCCGGTCTTGATGGTAGCGGCGCAGTCCCTCCACGGCGATCCACTGCACCGGCGCCCATCCGTTGGGGGCATCCCATTGCTGTCCGGTTTCCAACGGCGTCGTCACGATGCCGCCCGCCTCGAGCAAACTCTCCCGCACGGTGGCGGAGACCGCCGTTGCCTGCGCGTCCGCGGCAATCGCGACGAACAACGGGTACAGCGTGGCGGCTGAAATCCGGGTAATCGCCGCGCGGCGGGTCCAGCGGTAATCGAAGTACGCGCGCTGCGCGGGATTCCATAAATAGCGGTCGACGGCGCTCCGCCGCGCGGCGGCGCGCCGGGTGAAGTCCCGCACGCAGGCCGCATCCGCCGCGCGCTCGCAGCCGGCGCGAATCGCGTTCTCCAACCCGTACATCAGGCTGTTGAGATCGATCGGAACGACCTCGGTGGTGTCGATGGTCGAGCGGTCGGCAGGATCGGCGAACCAGCGCGACCCGAAGTCCCAGCCGCTCTCGGCGGCGGCGCGGATATCCCGATACACGGTATTTGCCGGCCGCTGACTCGCGCGCGCGAGCTTCACGTCCTCGGCATAGGATTCGTCGCGCGGTGTATCGCGGTCGTCCCAGTAGCGGTTGAGGATCGAGCCGTCCGGCAGCGCCACCACGCGCTGATGGGCGCCGCCGGCCGCGAGTCCCGACTCGCCTTGCATCCAGAATGCATACTCGCGCCTAAGCTGCGGAAGATAGCGCGCAAATCCAGCCGACGGATCGCCGCCCGAGGCGAGGGCGACCATCTCGAAGAAGAACGGCGGCTGGGAGCGGCTAAGGTAATACGTTCTCGCGCCGTTCGGAATGTGACCGTAGGTGTCGATGAAGTGGGCGAAGTCGCGCACCATGTCCTCCACCAGATCGCTTCGGCCGCTCTCGAGCAGGCCGAGCATGGTGAAGTACGAATCCCAGTAGTAGACCTCGCGAAAGCGTCCTCCCGGCACCACATAGGGCCTGGGCAGCGGCAGGAGCGAGCCGTAGGGCGGCGCGCTCGGCGTGGAACGCGTCAATTGCGGCCACAATTGATCGATATGCTTGTCGATGGGCACGATGCTCGCGGCCGCGGGCGGTGCCGTGACGTCGGTCGGCAACGTAAAATGAGCCGCGACGAACGCCTTGAGCGCCTCGGCGGATGCCGGCCGCTCTGCGTGATAGCGGGCGAGGATCTCGGCGGGCGCGGCCTTCGGTACGGCGTCGGGAAAGGTCTTGCCGTCGGCATAGATCTGCGCGGTCTGAACCGCGACGAACAGATCCTTGAAGACACTCTGCGGTGATTCCGGTAGAGGCGCCGCCGCGGCCCCGGCCAGCGACCAGCCGACCAGCGCAGCCGCAACGACGTATCGGCGGCGCTCCGATCTCACGGCTGCTCCGCGCCCGAATAGGGCCTTCGGGCATATACGCCGAAGCTCAAGATGCCGGCGTAACACAGCGCCGGCACGGTGAGGGCGAATTGCCAGCCGTGCCAATCGGCGGCGTGGCCGGTGATCCAGGGAACGATCGCGCCGCCGACGATCGCCATGCAGATGATCCCCGACCCTTCCGCGGCGCGCGGCCCGAGCCCCTCGCAGGCCAGCGAAAAGATGGTCGGAAACATGATGGAATTGAACAAGCCGATGGCGAGCAGCGTCCACCCGGCCACGGCGCCGTCGGTGTTGGCGGAGATCAACAGCAGCGCGACCACCACGGCGGCGTCGCACGCCAGGATCTTGCCCGGCGAGAACACGCGCAGCAGATAGGCGCCGGCGAACCGCCCGACCATGGCCCCTCCCCAGTAGAACGGCACGTGCTTGCCCGCCTCCTCTGCGCCCAGCCCGAGCACGGATTGCTGCATGAGATAGAGAACGATCGAGGAGCCGATCGCGACCTCGGCACCGACGTAGAGAAAAATGCACAGCGCGCCGAACCTGAAGCGCGGTTGCCGCAGCAGCACGAAGGGATGCCCGAGCACCGAGTGGTCCTCATCGGAGACCTCCTTCAATCGGTTGCGCCGCAGCCAGACCACCGCCGCGAGCAGCACCAACGCCGCCGCGATGCCCAGGTACGATTCCGCGATCACCGGCGTTTCCTGGCTGCGCAGCGCGCTACGGGCCGCATCGCCGAGCCGGGCCGCGTCGATCTTCGATAAGGATCGCAGGATGAGGATCGAGCCGACGTACGGAAAAATGGTCGTGCCGAGCGAATTGAACGCCTGCGCGAAGGTCAGGCGGCTGTGCGCCGTGTGCGGCGGTCCCAGCATGGAGATCAGGGGGTTCGCCACGACCTGCACGACGGTGACCCCCGCCGCGAGGACGAACAGCGCAGCGAGAAACACGCCGAACACGCCGAACGAGGACGCCGGGATGAACAGCAGGCATCCGGCGGTCATCATCAACAGGCCGAGCACCGCCGTGCGCAGGTATCCCACCTTTCGCACCACCGCCGCTGCCGGCAGCGAGATGATGAAATAGGCGCCGAAAAACGCCGATTGCACCAGCATCACGTCGCCGTTGGTGAGCGTGAACAAGCCCTTCAGTTTGGGGATGAGCACGTCGTTGAGACTGGTGATGCCGCCAAAGATGAAAAACAGCGCGAACACCACCAGGCGCAAGTCCGGCGCGTCGGTGTAGGTGCCGTTGGCCGCTTGCCCGTCAGTAGTGTGCGAGGTGTTCATGGCCGGATGATGCCATGCGCAGGCGCGGCGCGTGACCCGATCGGTCACACCGCCGCGCGCGCATCCCCTGGATCAGAATTTATACTTCAGCTGGATGTTCTCCTCGCGTCCGAAAATCGGGCGCCCGAGCGCGAAGCCGCCGGCCGTACCGCTGGTGCCGCTCAGGGCACGCGCGTCCTGTTCCGTCACGCCGAGCTCGTTGGTGAGGTTCGAGCCCTGCAGCCGCACCTCGAAGTGTTCGCCGATCTGAGAGATGATGCCGGCATCGAGCGTCTGATAGGACGGCAGCACCTGGGCATTGCCCGGATCGGAGTAGCGCAGCCCGATGTAGCTGTAGGTCAGCTGGAAGCGGACGTTCCCCCACGGCACCGGCAGGTCGTAGGCCGGAGTCAGGCGCGCCTGAAAGCGCGGCTGACGCTGCAGCACGTTGCCGTCGGCGCCCTCGCTGCCCGCCAGGATGATGTGCGTGTAGATCGAATCCTGCCAGTTGCCGGTGAGCCCGAGGCTCACGTGCTCGATGGGCTGCCACACCTCGGTAAAGTCGATACCGGTGCTGCTCGTGCCGTAGGAAAAGGCGATGTTCTCGATGCCGGT
>JGI12635J15846_10004837_pt1 | contig 11645 bp, 12 predicted proteins | sample BlaSpr_A8_OM2_M2_FD_15846 | JGI IMG/M metagenome (IMG submission 15846) | reverse complement strand
TTTCGCACCTATTTGCAATCCACTTCGCCAGCGAGCTACTCGTCAGGCGTCGAAATTACGGTCGGGCAAGGGCAGCGCCACCTCCGTTGGCCGCGATCGCTGTCGCTTCCACCGTTCTAAAAAAAGCGTAAACTGTGCGCATGGCCAAGAAACCGGACGGCACAATTCAGGCGGTTTGTCCCTGCTGCAACGCGAAACTCTTGATCGATGCGGCGCTGGGCGTCGTGATTTCGCACGAGGCGCCTCCGAAGGCCGGACCCGGACTCGACCTGAACGACGCTGCGGGCATCCTCGCGGAGCAAAATCGTCAGCGCGAAGATAAATTTGCCGACTCGTGGTTCCAGGAATCGAACAAGGAAGACATCCTGACGAAAAAGTTTGAAGAAGCCATGAAGAAAGCCAAAGACGGCCCAGCCACCAAGCCCATTCGCGATTTCGATCTCGACTAGTTTAGATTTCAACGGTTCCAACAAGATATCGAGTCCTTCCCATTCCGATTCTTCGCAATCAACTTCCTTCTGCGTTTGCGTCTCGAGGTGAGTTGGTACGTGTTTAGCACTATGCGGACTTCCTTTCTCGGCTAAAATCTTCGTCCATGTCGGTTCGTAAAATCTTTCGGCTGCGACTCGCCAAGCGCACACTCGTACTCGGCAATAAAACGCTCGTGATGGGCGTGCTGAACATCACGCCGGATAGTTTTTCGGACGGCGGCAAGTTTTTCTCCCCGCAGCAGGCGATTCAGCAAGCGCTGGCGCTGGAAAAGGCGGGCGCCGATATTCTCGACATCGGCGCGGAATCGACGCGACCCGGTTCGTCGGAGATTTCCGTGGTCGAAGAGTTGCGTCGCCTCCTGCCGGTGCTGCAAGCGCTCCGCGGCAGGATCAAGATTCCGATTTCCATCGACACGCGAAAATCTTCGGTCGCTGAAATTACGCTGGGAGCCGGCGCGGAAATGATCAACGACGTTTCCGCGCTGCGTTACGATCCGCGCATCGCCGACGTTGTTGCCGATAAAAAATGCGGGCTCATCCTGATGCACATGCGCGGCGAGCCGGCGACGATGCAGACGGCTTCGTTTGCGAAGAACGTTGTGCAGGATGTCACGAAGGGATTGCGCGCGTCGCTTGCTGTCGCGCTGAAAGCTGGCGTCGCGAAATCACAGATCGTGCTCGATCCCGGCATCGGTTTCGGCAAAAGCTTTTCGCAAAATTACGAATTGCTGCGGAAGCTGCCAGAGATCGCGAAGCTCGGCTATCCGCTCGCCGTCGGCACTTCGCGCAAAGGTTTCTTGGGCCACACACTGGCGCTGGCGAAAGAAGGAGCCTTCAACGAAGGCGCTCGGTATTCCGCGAGTTCGTCCAAAAAGCTTGCGACCCTGCGCAGCAAGAAGCCCGTGCGCTCGGAGGAGCGCCTGTTTGCGACCGCGGCGACGGTCGCGGCGAGCATTCTCGGTGGTGCGCATATCGTGCGTGTCCACGATGTTGCCGAGATGGCGCAGGTCGCCGCCGTCACCGATCGCATTCTCGATTCGTAGCGAATCGCACGCTTTTCCGCGTAACTAAATTTTTACTGGCATGAAACACTGAGTTCCTCTACACTCCTTTCTAGGTTTTTCCGTTGCAACGCAATGTTTCCTCGCAGCGCAACGATGACTGGTGAAATCAGATGAAGATCGTCATCGTAGCCTCTGTCGTTTCCTAAGTCCGCGACCCACGCGGATCCCGTTCCCTCTACGTTTTTCCTGATGGTGTAAGTACAGCCGCGCGCACGCATCCGCATCGGATTGCGTTGTCGCAGAAACGCAAAGGCATATATGGAAACGCAGCAAGTTACGCTCGAATCGAAGCCGATCCCTATCTGGCCGTCGATTCGAGAGGCGCTTCGTGGATCGCACCAGGATTTCACGAGCGTCAGTTTGAATCGCGCGATTTTGCTCCTCGCCATTCCGATGGTGCTGGAGATGGTGTTGGAGTCTCTGTTCGCGGTCGTAGATGTGTTCTGGGTCGGGCGCCTTGGAGCCGACGCGGTCGCCACGATCGGATTGACGGAGTCGATGCTGAGCCTCGTCTTCGCGGTCGGGCTTGGATTGTCGATGTCCACGACCGCGATGGTCGCGCGGCGCATCGGCGAGAAAGACCCCGAAGGCGCGGCCGTAGCAGCGGTGCAAGCGATTGTGCTCGGATTTGTGATCACGTTTATCGTTGGATTGCCGTGCGTTTTTCTCGCGCCAAAACTACTTCAATGGATGGGAGCGTCGCCGAGCGTGGTTGCGGTCGGCTCGGGATACGCACGCATCGCCGTCGGCGGCGCGGGCGCGATCATGCTGCTCTTTTTGAATAACGCCATCTTTCGCGGCGCCGGGGACGCAGCCATTGCGATGCGGCTGCTCTGGGTGTCGAACATCATTAATCTCGTGCTCGATCCTTGCCTGATTTTTGGGCTCGGTCCGTTCCCGAAACTCGGCGTGACCGGCGCAGCCCTCGCGACGCTCACGGGCCGCTCGATCGGCGTGCTGTATCAGTTTTACCGGCTGATGCGCGGGTCCGAGCGAATCCGCATCCTGCGGTGGCAACTCAAAATTAATCTCGAGGTGCTGCTGCGACTGCTTCGCGTTTCGGTGATGGGAATATTTCAGTTCGCCATCGCGAACATCAGTTGGATCGGCCTCGTGCGCATCGTCAGCATTTTCGGCTCGGCGGCTCTCGCGGGTTATACGATCGCTATTCGCATCGTGATCTTCGTGATTCTCCCGTCGTGGGGATTGAGCAACGCCGCGGCGACACTCGTCGGACAGAATCTCGGCGCCAAGCGGCCGGACCGCGCGGAGCAATCCGTGTGGCGCACCGGCTTTTACAACATGCTGTTTCTCGGCGGCATCGGGTTGTTTTTCATCGTGTTCGCGACCCCGGTCGTTCGATTGTTCAACAACGATCCGGGAGTCGTGGCNCTTGCGGCAACGTGTCTTCGCATCGTGAGTTGCGGGAACATTGGGTTCGCCTACGGCATGGTGATGCTGCAAGCTTTCAACGGCGCAGGCGACACGACGACGCCAACCATCGTTAACCTCTTCGGGTTCTGGTTCCTCGAGATCCCACTGGCATACGTCTTGGCAATTCATGCTCATCTGCAGCAGAACGGCGTGTACATCTCAATGGTCGTGGCGGAAACAATGGTCGCGATCGCCGGCGTGATTTTGTTCCGTCGCGGAAAGTGGAAGCTGCAGAAGATCTAAGCGGTAGGCCGAGAAAGATGCCTGCGCCGAGGCGGACGTCCCGCGTCGGCGCAGTCCCATTTTGGGAAACGCCGGCAGCGATGCCGGCGCTACCGATATGTTGTTGATAGAGCTTGAGTTACGCCGGGACTTGTTCTTTCGCCAGACGGACGCTTCCGTCCTTGTAGTTCTTCGCACAGGTGTCGCAGCAGAGGGCTTTGTGGGTGGCGCCGTCTTTGGAGGTGGCGTTTGGCACCAGGTTCCAGCCCTTTTCTTTGGTGAGCTTGCCTACCTGGTCCAATCGCTGGAATAGATGGACGCAGACGTATTCCATTCCTTCCGCTTGNGATTTGCTCTCGTTGTTGAGCTTGTTCAACCAGATTGTTTGCGCCATGTCGTGCCTCGTGTTTGCAGGCACTACTCTGGCAGGCGGCGGTGTGGGGCAACAGCTGGCCCCTGGAGCAGCTGTGTTGGGTGCGATAACTGAACTTCGCGAAAGTTCCTGTTAATAAAAGACTTAACGTGCCACCACCGCTGCTCGGCGGCTTGGGTTATTTGGTGACGAGGAACTCGGAGAGGCGGAATTCGTGGTGGAGGGAGGTCAGTGCGCGCTGCATGGCGCTCTTTTCTACAACGAGAGAGATGTTGTATTCGCTGGAGCCTTGGGCGATGGCCATGATGTTCACATTTTCGCGGCCGAGGGCGGTGAAGATGCGGCCGGCAACGCCGGGAATGCCCTTCATGTTTTCGCCGACGGCGGCGACGATCGCGACGTCGGGATTGGTGTTGACGTGCTCGACGGTTTGCTCGGCGATTTCGGGCGCGAAGGCTTCGCGGAGGGCGGCGAGCGCGCGCTTTTCGTCGGCGGTAGAGATGACGAAGCATATGTCGTTTTGGGAAGACGATTGCGAGACGAGGAAGACGTTGGTGCGCGTTGCGGCGGTGGCGGCGAAGCTGCGCGCGAGGACGTCGGTGAGGCCGACGATGCCGGGGCCGCCGACGGTGATCATGGTGACGTCTTTGATGGCGGTGAGGGCTTTGACGCCGCCGCCTGAGGAGTCGCCCTTCACGGTGATCTTGGTGCCGGGATTTTCGGGCTTGAAGCTGTTGCGAATCCAGACGGGGACGCCGGCGGCGGTGACGGGGCGCAGAGTGTTTGGATGTAAAACCTTGGCGCCGAAGTAGGCGAGCTCGGCGGCTTCGTTGTATGAGATTTCCGGAATTGTTTGGGCTTCGGGGACGAGGCGCGGGTCGGCGGTTTTTACTCCGTCCACGTCAGTCCAGATGACGGTTTCGGCGGCGTCGAGCGCGGCCCCGAGGATGGTGGCGCTGTAGTCGGAACCCCCGCGGCCGAGGGTGGTTTGTACGCCTTCGGGAGTTGCGGCGATAAATCCGGTGACGATCGGGACGATTTTTTGGTCGAGCAGCGGTTTTAGTTTGGCGGTGGCGCGGTTGCACGTTGGGCCCATGAGCGGCTCGGCGCGGCCGTGGTGGGGATCGGTGACGATGAGTTCCGTGGCGGAGATCGCGACGGCTTTGACGCCGAGTTCGTTGACGGCAGCGGAGACGAGGGGCGCGGAGAGGCGTTCGCCAATGCCGGAGATCGCGTCGAGAGCGCGCGGGGTGAGTTCGCGGAGCATGGCGGTGCCGCGGAGGAGGCGCTCGAGTTCGGCGAGGACCTCGCGGATGGCAGCTGAGGTTTCGGTTCGGGCGCTGGCGTTCTTTGTAAGGGCTTCGAGGGCGACGATGTGCTGGGTGTGGAGGTCGTCGATCAGTTTGGAGATGGAGTCTTGCTCGCCTTGTTCGGCGCTGTGGGCGGCGGAGACGAGGCGGTTGGTGACGCCGGACATTGCGGAGACTACGGCGACGACGGGGCGTTGCGCCGCGGTGGATTTGACGATGGCGGCAGCGCGGGCGATGCAGTTGGCGTCGCCGACGGAGGTGCCGCCGAACTTCATGACTTGGAGAGAGTTCGACATTTCCCTACGAATTTTCGCACGTTGAGAGGTGGGGCTGCGAGAGCAGAGTTCGGTGCGTGTTCGAAGGTTGCAGATTTGAAGGTTACAGGTTCGGAGGGCCGGGACTGGGAGTTATTTCGGCATCAGCTCGAACACGGGATAATTCGTGGCGATTGGCCGAAACGATTCGACGGGCGAGCCGGGCGGAATGGGAAAGAATTTTCTGACCGCGCTGGCGTAGCGATCGAGATATTCCTTCAGGAGCGGCGGCTTATCGGCGTCGGCGATTGGGCGCAGTGCGAATGATTTACGGAAGCTGGCGCGCTTCAAGACGATTTCGCCGGAAGCCTCGGCGTTGCGGACCCATTGGGTTCGGCCTCGCGGCGCGACGAGAATTTGTTTTCCACCGATCTCCATGAGGTTCACGGGCGAGCGATAGATCTTGCCGCTCTTGCGGCCGCGGACCTCGAGTAAGTAGATGAATTTCGGGGCCAAGCCGAGTCCGGCGAGAAAGCCGAAGGTGCGGTTGAACATTGCTTCGATCGTACTTGGCGGTTGATATTTCCCGGTGCTGGCGGTGGTAGTCATAAACGGAATCGTACCTACTTTTCGCGTCGTCGCGAAGCGTTGTATACAGTCCTATCAGAGGCCGGCGAAGACGGCTTATGATGGCGATAACAGATAATTGCTAGAGTAGCTAAGAGGGCATAAGCACCCGGTAAAAATTATGTTTGAGCGATACACGGAAAAGGCGCGTCGCGTTGTCTTCTTCGCTCGCTTCGAGGCGAGCCGGTACGGCAATCATTACATCGAGACGGAACACCTTCTGCTTGGACTGTTGCGCGAAGATCTGCCGCTGCTGAAAATATTTCTTGGAGATGGGGACATCGAGGGAAATCTTCGTTCCGAGGTCGAGCGACATATCAAGCAGGGTGAGTGGATGTCTACGTCCGTAGAAATACCGCTGACGTCGGAATGCCAGAAAGCTTTGAAGTTGGCATCGGAGGAAGCACAAAGACTCGCGAGCCGGCATATCGGTACGGAGCATGTTCTGCTGGGAATGCTGGGAGTGGAAGGATCGCTTGCGACTAAACTGCTGCAAGCACGAGGTCTTCGAGCTGCGACGGTCCGAGAAAAGGTGGCGACGGATTTTCGTCCAGTCGCTCCCGTGGTGGGACAGCCCCATGAAAGTGGAAGATCGACGTTGGAGAGCTTCGTTGCCGGGCTGAAGTGCCTCAATTCCGAAGGACTGATTGAGTTTTTCGCCGCACGCGCGCGATTCATTGATGCAGATGGTAGAGATTGGCAGCGCGAGGAGATTCCAAGAACTGTGAAGAGCTGTTCGCGCATTACGCCAAGAAGAACTCTGCTGCTGTCATCGAGACTCCTTTGATCGACGTAGATCGTTTCTTTGTCGCCGGCGTGGTGTGGAAGAACGCGATGCTTGCCAGCGAGCGGCGCGTTTGGGTGCATCGGATGAGTGTTGTGATGATTCGTGAAAATGAGGAGTGGCGAATTCTTCTGATGCAGGTCACTCCTGGCTTCGGTGAGCAAAACAGTTCATCACTAACGGTAAAGCGAAACGTTCCCGGTTGAGCGACCCTCGAGTTCCGCGTCGGTGGGGTATACTTCGCCCGCCCTTCGACCGGCCTCGATTCGGTCGGCCCATTCTTCCAGCGAGGTATCATCGGATGCGTCTGGCTTCTCTTGTTTTTGGCTCGCTACTCTGTTGCTTCGTCGCGTCGCCGCTCCCAGCTCAATTAGTTTCAGGCCAGGCCGATCCGCTCGCTCGCGGCGGCGCTTCGGCGCAGGCTTGCTCGGCAACGGAGGCTTCGTGCGCGGAGGCGGCGGCGAAGATTATTCCGCAGGTGATGGGGCCGTCGCCGATGGAAGAGAATTTGCGGCGGCTGACGGATGAAATTGGCGGGCGCGTATCGGGTTCGCCGGAGATGGCGAAGGCGGTGGATTGGGCGGTCGCGGCGTTTCGGGCGGAAGGCGTAACGGTTCACACGGAGAAATATCAGCTGGCGCATTCGTGGAGCGAGGGCGATACGCGGTTGGAGATTCTGGAGGGCGCGGAGAAATTTCCGTTGCGGCTGGTGGCTGCGGGATGGTCGCCGGCGCTGTCCAATGGTGGAATCGAAGCGAACGTCATTTATGTGGGCGCGGGGACGGAGGACGACTTCGCGAAGGCTGGCTCGAATGTGAAGGGATCGATCCTGCTGGTTTCGTCGAAGATTGGCGCGACGTGGGCAGATTTGTTCGATGAGTATGCGCTGCCGCCGGCGATCATCGCGCACGCGGTGAAAGGCGGGGCGGCGGCGATTTTGTGGATGGGGGCGCGGGAACGGCTCCTGCTATACAGGCATACGAATGTGGGCGATGGGCAGGTCGATGTGATTCCGCAGGCGGTGGTGGCGCGCGAGGATGCGATGCACCTGGCGCGGGCGGCGGAGGCGAACGGCGGGAAACTGCGCGTGCGATTTGCCATGCCGAACAAAATTGGCGGAGCGGTCGAGCAGATGAATGTGGTGGGAGAAATTCGCGGGCGCGAAAAGCCGGACGAAGCGGTGATTTTGGGCGCNCATCTGGATTCGTGGGAACTGGGGACGGGCGCGCTGGACAACGGTTGCAACGCAGCGATGGTGATCGAGGCGGCGCGCGCGATTCGCGCGACTGGGCTGGTGCCGCGGCGAACGATTCGATTTATTTTGTTTAGCGGTGAAGAGCAAGGGATGGTCGGGTCGTGGCAATACGTGCAGGCACATCGCGCCGAGATGGAGAAAATTCGCGCCGCGATTATTTTTGATTCAGGGACAGGGCGAACGACCGGGTTTGAACTGGCCGGGCGGCCGGAGATTCGCGATCGAGTAAACGAGATTCTGCGGCCGCTGGCGTCTTGGGGCGTGACCGATCACACGCTCGACGGCGAAATTGGAACGGACAACTGGGACTTTTTGCTCGATGGCGTGCCGACGCTGGTGGCGAGTCAGGCGGAGGCGAACTATTTGCCGAATTATCATGCTGCGTCGGACACGTTGGACAAAGTGGATATTCGCGAGGTGAAAGCGAACACGGTGATCGCGGCTGTAACCGCGTGGGGCGTGGCAGATCGGGAGCAGCCGCTGGGGAAACGATATACGCGGGCGGAGATCGAGAAGCAGTTGAAGGATACGGGGCTCGATGAGCAGATGAAGAAGCAGGGGATGTGGGACGGGTGGGCGAGTGGGGCGCATGGAAGGAAGGATTGACGTGCGCGATGAAGAATCTAACGCAGAGGCACAGAGGGCGCTGAGATTCGCGGAGAAGAGGCGGGCGGTGGTACACGCGGGTATAATTGACACGTGAGTTCGTCAGAGCGCGAAAATCTTAAAGGAACGGCTGTCGCGGCGATTCGCCGGACGGCGATCCTGGCGATCGATTATGGAAAAGTGCGCATCGGGNTGGCGCTGGCGGACATCGAAACGGCGCTGCCGCGGCCGTTGACGACCATCGAGCGCGTGAATCGAAATGAAGATATGCGGCGGCTGCGGGAACTGGCGCGTGAGCATGCGGTAAAAGAGATTGTTGTTGGGCTGCCGCTGCGGCTGGATGGGACGCGTGGCGAGATGGCGGAGGAAGCGACGCGATTCGGCGAGCGCGTGAGGAAGCAGCTCGGATTGCCGGTCGAAATGGTGGACGAGCGATTGACGAGTTGGGAAGCGGAGCGGTTGCTGGAAGAGCAAGCGGGGAAGGTTTTTCGTGACGATACGGTGCCGGCGCATGTTCACGCAAGCGCGCACGCGAACGTGCGGAAGAAGAAGCAGGCGGAGCGGGCGACTGTGGACGCGATGGCGGCGGCGGTGATTTTGAAGGAGTATCTGGCGAAGAGGCAAAATCCGGCCGCGAGCATCTAAGAACAGTGCCTTTTGGCAGGTGGATTCCGGAGTGCTGAAACCCTCGACGGAGAACGCGGACTAACTTGAAAACTCTGGGAAAACTTTTGTTGCTGTTGGTGATCGTTGCTGCGGGCGTCGCGCTTTATTTCTGGATGAGCATTGCGCGGCCGTATCAAGGTTTTCCGGCGCAGGGTGCGTTTGTGGATTTGCCACATGGGGCTTCGAGCCGCGCAGTTGCGCGATTGCTGGAACACAACGGCGTGATTCGCAGCGCTACCGCGTTTGAGTATTACGCGCGGCGACATCCGAAGCGGCGGTTGCAAGCAGGCGAATACTTTTTCAATAAGCCGATTTCGGGGCACGATGTTTTCTGGCAAATCGCGGACGGGCATGTTTTCGAGCAGCCATTCACGGTGCGCGAAGGCGAGACGATGTTTGACATCGCGCGCGACCTGGAAGCCGGCAAGTATATGACGGCGGCGGAGTTTCTGGCGGCGGCGAAAAATCCGGAACTAATCCACGACCTTGCGCCGGATGCGAAAACATTGGAAGGATATTTGTATCCGGCGACATATAATCTGCCGCGTCACCCCGTGGCGATCGAGTTGACGGCCGAAATGGTAAAGAAATTCAAGGAAGAGTGGGTGCGAATTCGTTCGGCGGCGCCGATTGCGCCGGCGAGCGGGTTGACAGAACATCTGGTGACGCTCGCGTCGCTGGTGGAGCGCGAAACGCCGCGGCCGGAAGAGCGGCCGCTGGTGGCGGGAATTTTTGAGAACCGGCTGTCGAAGAATATGCGGATGCAATGCGATCCGACCGTGATTTATGCGCTGGAACAAATCGGACAATACAAAGGGACGCTGACGGGACCGGATTTGCAGATCGATTCACCGTACAACACGTATCAGCACACGGGGCTGCCGCCGGGACCAATCGGAAATCCGGGAGAAGAGTCGTTGAGCGCGGCGATCAATCCGACGAAGACACAGTTTTTGTATTTTGTCGCGAACACGCAGGGCGGACATTTTTTTGCTGCGTCGCTGGAGGAGCACAACCGGAACGTGACGAAGTATCGGCAATTGTTGAAAAATCCGGGGGGAGCTAGTGCGCCCACGTCTTCGCCGGATAACGGAGCGCCAGCGGGGCCGATCACGCCGAGCCCGACCGGAGCGGGTGCGCATCGAGGCGCGGGCCGATGAGCGATATGAGCGATTCGCAGACAACGAAGAAAGAATTGATCCTGCAAACAGCGCGGGAGATCGGCGCGCAGCAATACACTCCGGCGGAAATCGATCAACTGCGGCGAAAACTCATCGCCGAACACGGCGAAGACGGAAAAACCGGCAACGAATACATCGCGGATGTGCTGAAGCACGCGGGCTTCAAAGTAAATTTGTCATTGCAGGAAGAAGCCGAGGATCAGTACGAAGAAGAGTTCGAGGATTTGCTGCACTTCAAGACGCTGGAAGACGCGGAAGTCAGCATCATGCGGCTGGATGAACTGACGCGAAAGTTTCGTGCTCACGGCGAGCCGGCCGCGGCGGAGCGAGTGCTGAATGTAGCGCGGCTGGGCAAGCGGCGTGCGGAGATGATCGCGCGGAATCACAAAGTCGAGCCCTTCAAGCGCACGGAGAAAGAAGAGATCGCGAACTGGTTTAAGATCTGGCTCGAGACGCCGGAAGTATTTTTCGATTGGCTCGATGTGCGGAAACAGTCCGCGGAATTCAAGGCGAAGTTTCCGCCAGAAGCCGAGGAGTACAGCGAATGAGTGCGACGGGAAATGCGCCGGTCGATCCACAAGCGCTCAAGCTGCCGCCGTATTCGATGGACGTCGAGACGCTCGATCTCGGCGCGGAGGTAAAAGCCGTTGGCCTGGAGCTACTGGAGACGGAGAGCCGCGAACCGGTGAAAGGCAAGGAAGCGGCGGCGATCTGGGCGGCGGCGTTCCCTGCGCTGGCAAACAATGAGGGCTTCTCGCTGGATTTTTTCGCGCATGTCGACCGCGTGCGGGAGTTTTGCAAGATGTACGACATTCACTATCGCGAGGCGGCGGAGCGGTGCATCGTGCTGCGCGCGCCGACGGAGACGCAACTTCAGGAATTGTTCGAGCGCTTCGAGGGCGAGACGTTTGGCGTGCGCGCCGGCAGCTTGATCGATGCGCCGGACGCCGAGCTGGAAAAAGAATTGTCGCGCCGCGGCCTCGATTCGTATCAGGGCGCGTACGAACGCTACACATTTTGCGCGGTCTGCGAGCCGGAGGACGGGTGGGTGACGCTGCTGAGCAAAACGCTCTGGCCTACGGAAGTGATTCGGCGTATTCGCCCTGCTATCGAACGCTTCGATGTTTATCTGGCACGGCCGCAGTGATGTCGCTTGAACGCATCGCGTAGTGTGGAAGTTTGAAGAAAGACGCCGGCAAGATGCCGGTGCTGCCGAACCTTCCTCGATAGCAAATTGGTCGATAATCTAAAAACGGACAAGACGGGCACGGCGTGCCGAGCCCCACGGCAGCGGTGTGGCTATTTATTTGGCGTTGGATTTTGCGCGGCGGCGGATTCAGCGCTTTTCAGCAAAGCGTCGAGGGCGGGGCGGTCGTAG
>JGI12635J15846_10004834_pt1 | contig 11649 bp, 10 predicted proteins | sample BlaSpr_A8_OM2_M2_FD_15846 | JGI IMG/M metagenome (IMG submission 15846) | reverse complement strand
CGATTTCGATCGATTGCAGGACGTGCCGTTCTGGCATACCGCCGAGGATACGCTGGATAAAATTAGCGCGCGGAGCCTGGCGATCACCGGGCACGTATTTCTGGAAACCGTGAAAGAGCTTCAGAAGCAATAATTATCTCGGGCGGCTCGCGAGCTGATCGGGACCGTGTGTTACATTCAAAATAGTTGGTATCGTTTCCGTCCACAATGAAAACTAAAACCATCCGAGTACGATCGGCGGCGGGGGAGTACGCCGTTTTGTGTGGCGCGGGCATTTTGCGTGATGCGGCGGACGAGATTGCGAAGTTGGGCGAATTCTCGAGCGTGCACGTGTTGACGTCTCCTAAGGTGTGGCGCGCGGCAGGAAAGGCGGTGAAGCCGGCGATTCCGCGCGATGCGTCCCAGAACCTGCATTTGTTTGACGATGCGGAGACGAAGAAGAACACGCGGACGGTCGAATTGCTATGCCGCAAGTTGACGCGCGCGGGGGCGGATCGTAAATCGCTGATTGTGGCGGTTGGGGGTGGCGTCGTTGGAGACGTAGCGGGATTTGTGGCGGCAAGTTACCTGCGAGGCGTGGCATTGGTTCATGTGCCGACGACGCTGGTGGCGCAGGTGGACAGCTCCATTGGCGGGAAGACGGGCGTGAATTTGCCAGAAGGAAAAAATCTGGTGGGTGCGTTTTATGCTCCGCGGCTGGTTGTTATTGATACAAATCTATTGAAGACTCTGCCGCAGCGCCAGTTTCGCAGTGGCCTGGCAGAGGTTATAAAGTACGGAGTGATCGCCGATGCAGAGTTATTTGCTTATCTAGAGCAGAACATGGAGAAGTTGCTGCATCAGGATCGCGACGCGTTGGAGTATGTGATACCGCGTTGCGTGGAGATTAAGGCGGATGTGGTGAGTCGTGACGAGCACGAATCGGGGTTGCGCGAGATTTTAAATTTCGGGCACACGTTTGGGCATGCGTTGGAAAGCGTGACGAAATACCGGCGCTTCCTACACGGCGAAGCGGTGGCTTGGGGCATGATAGCGGCAGCGCTGCTGGGGCGCGAACTGCGAATTACCGGGGCGGATGATGTGGCGCGCGTGATGTCTTTGGTCCATAGGACAGGCAAAATGCCGGGTTGGCCGCGGGTCGCACCGAAAATAGTTATCGGGGCGATGCTTTTTGACAAAAAGACGCGGGCCGGGAAATTGCGGTTTGTGCTGTCGTCGGGCGTAGGCGAGGCGCATTCCAGCGAAGCGGTGCCCGTGGGCGCGCTTCAGAGGGCACTGCAATCGATGCCGAAAGTTTTGGATCAAGCAGCAGAGTTACATCGAACTGGGAAAGTGCATGGTTGAAACTGCCGCTCCGGTGAAGGGCACGCAACCGCTGGGAACGCGGACGGAAGCGGAAGCATCGCAAAAAGTTCGCGAGATGTTTACGCAGATCGCGCCGAAATACGATCTGCTGAATCATTTGTTGTCTCTGCAACTGGACCGCTTATGGAGGGCGAGAGCGGCGCGATTGCTGGCGCCGATTTTGAAGCGGCCCGACGCACTGGTGTTGGATTTGTGCTGCGGCACTGGGGACCTAGCGCTTTCGCTGGCGCGTGTGGGGCCGGCGCAAGTGATCGGCGCGGATTTTGCGCATCCGATGCTGGTACAGGCTATGGTTAAAAGTGGTGCGAAGATTCCATTTTTGGAGGCAGACGCGCTGCGGCTGCCATTTGCAGATTCGTCGTTCGATTTACTGACGGCTGCGTTTGGATTTCGCAATCTTGCGAACTATGAAGAAGGTTTGCGGGAAATGATGCGCGTTTTGAAACCCGGCGGCACGGTGGCGATTCTGGAGTTTACGGAGCCGCCAGAAGGATTTCTCGGCAATTTATATAGATGGTATTTTCGCGGCGTGCTGCCCCGGATTGGCGGGATGCTTTCGGGCGATCATGACGCATATACATATTTGCCACGGTCTGTGTCGCGATTCTTTCGTCCTGCGCAACTGAAGGCACTGATGGAGTCGGTGGGTTTTGTGGCGGTTCAGTATCGAGTCTGGACGATGGGCACGGTGGCCTTTCACACTGCGCAACGGAGTCAGGCCTAGGCGAGATGTTGTGCCGGCGTGGAGGTTGGTTGTTCAAATATTTGCGATAAAACGCGAGCTACTCGCGGGCCCATCCGGGATTGCCGCCGGCTTTGCGCAAGGCGTCTTCCAAATCACTCAAGCCCTGTTTTAACTGCGCGATTTCCTTGCGCTTGGCTTCGATTTTGGCGTCCTTATCGTTGATCTCTTTGCGAGTGTACTGTTCGTTCATGGCTTTTTGCGGATCGGGATAATACTGAATTTCGGCTTTTTGCGTTTCGCGTTGCAGGATGTCCAGTTCTTTTTCTGCGCGAGCAATGTTTTCGCGTTGCTCTTTGAAACGCTTGCGCCAGGCGGCTTCGGTTTTGGCGTCCTGATCCGCGGGAGCTGGGGTATTGGCGGAAGTGCCAGCGGCTGGTGCAGTGGGCTCCTGGGTCGTCGAAGAATCACCGGTGACGGCTCCTGGTGCTGGCTTGGGCTTGCTCACATCGTCGTCGGTATAGACTTTGCGGGTTTTTGGGGCCTTTTGCTTGGCTTCGCGTGCGCGTCGGGCGGCGTCAGCGATGGGGTCACCAGTTTGTTGCGAGCTGTCTTGCTGGCGCGCGACAAGGATGAGGGAAGAGAAGAGCATGGCGCAGCTTAACGCTGATGCGGAGAGAATTGATTTAGACCTCATAGAACCTGCTTTCCGCAGAGAAACCGGTTGCTACTGATTCGATCCAAGGCTCGCTTGATTACGATTCGCCTGTTGAATGCCACCTTTCATTGTACTGCTTCGGGGACTGCAGGCGTCGGCGTGGCCGCGTAACAATAAACGGTTCGGCACCGATCAGAGCGGCTGCGGCGTGAGTCCGGTAGTTAGGGCGCGCGCGTGGTTAGATTTATTACCGGGGAGGAAAAGAGAAACACTACAACCAGCGCGCCAATGCCTAGGAAAGTACCCAGTGGGAGTTGGTATTGGGTCGCGATGGCCCAGCGCAGAACGCGCACTTTTCCGAGGCCGCGGCGGCTGGCGCGTTCGGCGAGGCGGAGTTTCCAGCCGATGGCGTAGAGGGCGAGGATCAGCGCGATGCCCAAAACGCTGCCCAGCAACGTTCCGAGCAGGATGGTGATGAAGGAGCCGCGTAAGCCCAGGAAAGCGCCTACCATGGCCATCATCTTTACATCGCCGAAACCCATGCCTTCGCGGTGGCGAACGACTTTATAGAGAGCGGCGGCGCCCCAGAGCAGGAGGCTTCCGAAGGCGGCGCCAAGAAGCGCGTCCACGATGCCCAACGCACGTTCTGGAAGCAGGCCGTGAAAGAGACGAACGTTCAATAGGATGGCGGTGCCGTCACCCGGGGGAACGAAGTAGGCAAAGATCAAGCCGGCGATAAAGCCCGGGAGGGTGACGGCATCGGGCAGTAGGCGCACGCGCAGATCGGTGATGGTCAGGATGATGATGATGCAGGAGAAGAAGAGCCACTTGAAGCTTTCAACGGTCAAGCCAAAGCTAAGATAGCAAGCTACAAACAGCAATCCGGTGGCGAGCTCTATCAACGGATACATGGGCGAGATGGGCAAGGCACAGGCGCGACATTTGCCGCGCAGCCATAGCCAACCGAGAATGGGTACGTTGTCGTAAGGCTTGATGGGCGCGAGGCAGCGTGGGCAGCGCGAGCCGGGAGAGACGATCGACAGGCCTTCTGGAATGCGCGAGATGCACACATTGAGAAAGCTGCCAATTACAATTCCAAAAAGAAAAAAGAAGAAGAGGACCACGGATTGACTGTGCCACAGTCGACGAAGTGCCTCAAGAAACTGCGGGCTCGGCGTGTCGGATGGCTAACATGCGCGGGCGAGGGGTAACAAAATATAGCGGCCTTATTCTGGAGATTCGATCATTGACCTGTAGTTCTCAATATGAGAACCTGTACTTATGCGCATCATTAAGCGCGCCGCGCTGGTGCGTTTCTGGAGTGAGCATCCTGACGCGAAGACTAGCCTGGAAGCGTGGTACGGAGTGGTGCGCAAGGCCAAATGGACGACTCCAATTGAGCTGAAGCAAGTGTACGGCAACGCTGACTTGGTTGGACGGCGGACAGTCTTCAACATTGCCGGCAATAAGTATCGATTGATTGCGCGGGTGAACTACGTTTCGCAAACGGTGTTTGTGCTGCATGTGCTGACGCACTCGGATTACGACAAGAGGGCCCGGAAATCATGACCACGACCACGCTGGAACTGGACAAAAAAACTTATGGACAACTGCTGGGCCGCACGTTACCTCACGTGATTCGTACAGAAGAGGAATGTGAGCGTCTGACGAACGAATTGATGCGTCTCGATGAAATCACAGAGAGTTCTCGCGAGGAAAAAGAATTGGCAGAACTGTTGACTCTGCTGATCGACGAGTATGAGACGCGACGTTTTCCGATACCGAAGGCCAGCCCACATCAGACTCTTCGACATTTGATGGAGGCGCGAGATTTGACTCAGAAAGATTTGTGGAAGGTGTTCGGATCGAAGGGAGTTGCTTCCGAGGTGTTTCACCGAAAGAGGGCGATTAGCCGGACACAAGCCAAGAAGTTAGCTGATTTTTTTCACGTCGGCGTGGAGTTATTTATTTAGTGGGATACGCAGGGTTCTTGGCCTGGTGCTCAGCATAGTGGAATTTCTATTTTATGAAATGGTTTGAACGCAGAATTCGACGGTATGAGCATCGCCGGTGGACTACGGATGATAACCGGCGGGTGCAGCCATTCGAATGGGGGCTAGAGCATATTGAAGGGAGTGGTGCGGAGTCGAATCCGCAGGACTATGTGCGGCAGTATGCGCGACATGCTATTGAGACGAGTCATGAGTGGTTTGCGACTACGCCGCCGCCCGATTATCGAGTGGACGGCGAGAATGTGCTTACGTTTCCCAGTTCCATTGAGTCAGCTTGGCCGGAAAACAATATTGTTCACGCGCAGATTTTTCCGGGAAAGAAAAATGGGGCGGCGGTATTGGTGCTTCCGAACTGGAATGCCAAATGGCATGGGCAGCGGGGGCTGTGCGAGTGGATTCAGCGGCTGGGGATTACGGCGGTGAAGATGAGCATGCCGTATCACGACCGGCGGATGGCCGAGGGGCACGAACGCGCTGACCAAATCTGCGGGCCTAATATCGGACTGACATTACAAGCTAACCGGCAGGCCGTGCAAGATACGCGGCGATGTTTGCGGTGGCTGGAGCAGCAAGGTTATAAGCGACTGGGACTGCTGGGAACGAGTATCGGGTCATCGATCGGATACATCGCGCTGACGCACGACGAAGCGATTCGCGCGGGCGGTTTCTTTCACATTTCCACTTATTATGCGGACGTGGTGAGTCAGGGGATGACTACCAATCACGTGTGGGAGAGTTTGCGGCATCACGTCACTGTGGATGAGTTGCGGGATTATTGGGCACCGATTAGCCCTATGCCGTACGTGGAGCGCGGCCTTGGAGCGGATCGAAATTGTTTCATGGTTTATGGGAAGTACGATCCCACGATGTTGCCGGAATTAACGGAGCAAATGCTGAATTCGCTGAGGCGGCACGGTTCGAATCCACGGGTGCTGGAGTTGTCTTGCGGGCATTATTCGTTAGAGCTGAGGCCATTCAGTTATATCGCGGGGTACCAGATGCTTTCGTTTTTCCGGCGGACATTAAGCAATCCGCGATAGGTTTGTCGGCGAATAGCAGCTCAGGGATACACCAGCGGTTGCCGTGGAATTTGCGGCGTGTGCTAAGGTACGGCGCTTGGAGGGCAATATGGGAACAGCAATGCCTCAGATGGAACAGTTGAAGAAGAACATGAAAGCGGCGTGGATGGCCGGAGATTTTGGCCAAATCGCGAAATATAACGAGGAAGAAGCGGCGGAGTTTATCAAGCGAGTGGAAATACGCCGAGGTTCGGATGTGCTGGATGTGGCGTGCGGGACGGGGAATACGGCAATACCGGCGGCTCGCGAGGGCGCGAACGTGATTGGCGTGGACATCGCGACGAATCTTTTGGAACAAGCGCGTGCGCGAGCGGCGAGTGAGGGGTTGAAGGTCGATTTTCGCGAAGGCGATGCGGAGACGCTGCCTTTCGGTGTGGCGGAATTCGATGCGGTGGTTTCGATGTTCGGGGCGATGTTTGCGCCGCGTCCTGCTTTAGTGGCGACGGAATTGGCGCGGGTTTGCCGCGCGGATGGATTTATCGCCATGGCCAATTGGACGCCGACGGGTTTTGTGGGCAAGAACTTTGCGATCAATGCGCGATATTTGCCACCGCCTGAGAATCTGGAAGCGCCGGTATTGTGGGGCAAAGAAGAAGTAGTTGCAGAGCGATTTTCCAAAGTCGGTTGGGAAGTTAAGACGACGCGACGGAACCTGGAATTCAAATATCCGTTTGCCGCCGCGGAGGTAGTGAAATTGTTCCGCAAATATTTTGGACCGACGAAAGTGGCTTTTTCGCGGCTTGATCCGGGGGGACAGCAAGGGCTGGCCACAGATCTCGAGAAACTGTGGGCGGAGCATAATGAGGGATCCGCGAATGAGACACACGTCAAGGCCGAATACCTGGAAGTGATCGCGCGCAAAGCTTAGCAGTAAGTCACGAAGCTTGACTTCAGTTGGTGTCTTCGAATAATGTCCGCGCAACTGCGAACAACCGTTACCCCGGTTGAAACATTCGCGGGTCTTTGAGCGGGCCCCTACCTACATTTGATAGCGTTTTTTGAGCCGAGGAGGTCGGCCAATATGAAAAAACTATGCTTTGGTGTGCTAGGTGTGTGTATGGCTATGGGATTTTCTCTTGGAACAGCGGCGCAAGAACATTCCGGACCGATGGGTGGTCCACCGAAGGTGTTGACGGTGACGCGGGAATTCCTTAAGCCGGGAAAGAGTGGGACGCTCCACGACAAGACAGAAAGCGAATTCGTGGCGGCGATGCGCGATGCAAAGTGGCCCTCGTATTATTTTGGGCTGGATTCGCTGAGCGGCAAAGTCCGGTCGATATTTCTTACTGGGTATGAGTCATTCGATGCGTGGGAGAAGGATTTGCATGCGCAGCAGAAGAATCCGAAGCTAGCTCCGGCCCTCGACAAGGCGTACGCAGACGATGCGCCATTGCTCGACAGCGTGGACCAGAGTGTGTGGTTCTTTCGAGAAGACCAGAGTCACCATCCCACCACGGAGATCGGAAGCGCACGGATGATGGAGCTGGAAGTTTTTCATCTGAAGCCTGGTCATGAGGCGGAATGGGACACAATCGTGAAACTGGTGAAAGACGCTTACGCCAAAGGCCTGGAAGGACACTGGGACATGTTTCAACTGGTCTATGGCGGAGGACCGGCGTACGTAGTCATTACTCCTTTGAAGGGGGGCGCGGAGATCGACAGAAATTGGGCTGAGGGCAAAAAGTTCGAGGAAGCCATGGGCGCGGAGGGGATGAAGAAGTTAGAGGGACTTTCCGCCGCGTGCATTGAATCGAGCGAGACCAATTTGTTTGCGATCAATCCGAAGATGAGCTATGTGCCGGACGATGTGGCTAAGTCGGCGCCGGATTTCTGGCGGCCGAAGGAGTAAAACTTGACGGAGTTTATGTGAGAGTTGAATGCCGCGAGCGAGATTGTTCCCGCTCGCGGCATTTCTTGTTTGTGCGTGCATTTCGCGGTTGCTGGCGGTTATTCCTCACGTAAGGCGCGCGTAGGTTCGATTCTGGCTGCGCGATACGCGGGGACTATGCTGGCCAGTAACGCGACAGCGGCGAGCAGCGCTGCAACGGCAGCGAAGGTGAGCGGGTCGTAAGCGGCGATGCCGTAGATAAAGCTGGCTAATACTCGTCCCAAGGCAAGGGCGCCGGCGACGCCAAGCAACAGGCCAATCAAGGCGGGCTTCATTCCTTCTTTGATTACCAAGCGCAAAATATCTTTTACCTCCGCGCCCAAGGCCACGCGAATACCGATTTCGCGTACACGCCGCCGGACTGCGAAAGCTAACACGCTATAAATTCCCACCGCGGCCAACAACAGCGCGAGGACAGCAAAGGCCGCGAGGAGAATCATGCTGAAACGGCGCGGCGAGAGGGAATTGTCAACGAGATTGTCCATGGTCATGATGTCCGTCACAGGTTGATCGCTGTCGATGGAATGAATCGTGGCCGTGACTGCGGAGACGAGACTCGTCGGTTGCGCTTCGGTGCGTACCGCTAGTTGCATGGGAAAAGAATGCCATTCGCCGAGGCTCGACGCAGAGAGTTGGCTGGAGGGCAAATAGACGGTGGCAGGCGACGTGCCAGTATCCATGCCGTCCAGCTTCACGTCGCCGACGATGCCCACAATTTCGCGGACTTTGTCGGGAAAGAAAGTCATTGTGAGGTGCCTTCCGATGGGATTTTCATTGGGCCAGAAACGCTTGGCCATGGATTCGCTTATCAGCACCACGCCGGGACGATCCGGTCCATCAGCGGAAGAAAAATCGCGGCCACGGTGCAACGGGATGTGCATGGTGATCAAATAGCCTTGGCTGACGAGCCGGGTATCGACTTCGGGTTGATCGGACATAGGCTGCGCGGGGCGGCCTTCGATGGCAACTGGTTGATGAGATCCTTCGCCGTTAAGGGGAAGATCGTCGACCAGACCGGCGGACATAACGCCGGGCAAAACGCGCACTTTTGCCAGCACTTGATCGAAAAACGCGATCTCGTCGACGGGGCGCGAATATTTATTGTGTGGAACAACCAGGGTCATGGTCAGCACGCCATGAGGATCGAAGCCTGCATCTAGCGTGCTCAAAAGCCACAGACTGCGAATCATGAGACCTGCGCCGACTAACAAAATGAGCGAGAGGGCGACCTCGGACACTACCAGGATGCTTCTGGTTCGTTGGCCGCCGGAGTCGTAATCTGTTTTTCCCAAGCCTTGTTTCAGCGCATCGTTGACGTTGGTTTTTGTCATGCGAATTGCAGGCAGCAGACCAGCGATTACGCCAGTGACAATGGAAATAAAAATGGTGAAGGCGAGCACAGAGGTATCGAGAGAGACTTCCGTGGACTTGGGCAGATTATCGGATAGGAATTTTAGCATCAGGGCAATGCCGGAACGTGCGAGTAAGAGGCCGAGTGCGCCGCCAGCGAGAGACAACAGCAAGGTTTCAGCCAGGATCTGCTGAACGACGCGGCTGGCGCTAGCGCCCAGGGCTACACGAATGGCGATTTCTTTGCGGCGGCCGAAAGTCTTGGCCAGGACCAGATTGGCGACGTTTGCGCAGGCGATGAGAAGTACGAAAGCGACAGCACCGAGCAGGACCAGGAGGGCCGGGCGCACGTCGGAGACGAGTTGCTCGCGAAGAGGGATGACGACCGCGCCCCAGCCTTTGTCGTCTTCCGGATACTGTTCTGCGAGGCGCGTGGAGATGACGTTCATCTCGGCCTGGGCTTGTGGTATGGGGGTGTTGGCTTTGAGGCGAGCGATGACCATATAGTGGTGCTCGCCGCGCACAGCGCGCTGAGTATCAGTCCAGCCCATGGGTCTCCAATACTGTGCCCAGCCGGGAAAGCGAAACTTTGGGCCCATAACTCCGGTGACGACGTACGACTGGCCGTCGAGATTTACCGGCTGTCCTGCGATATTGGGATTGGCGGCGAAGCGACTTTTCCATATGCCGTAGGTGAGAATCACGACATGGTTTTTTCCCTGCTGATCCTCGTCAGGAGTAAATGCGCGACCCAACATCGGCTGCGCTTGTAAGGTAGAGAAAAAATCCGCTGAGACGGCCGCGCCCTCGAGGGCCTCGGGCTGTTCGCGGCCCGTTAAATTGAGGCTTGACCCGGTGTAGATAGCCATTTTGTCGAACACATCGTTCTGCTGCTGCCAATCAATGAAATTGGCGGCGGAGACGGAAAACTGGGGCATGTCTGGGAAACTTTTCGCCGGAGGGACGTGCCACACCTGAACAAGGCGCGCGGAATCGCGGAAGGGGAGTGGGCGAAGGAGCACGGCGTTTACGACACTAAAGATGGCGGTGTTTGCTCCGATGCCTAAGGCCAGGACAATGATGGCGGCAGCGGTGAAGCCGGGGTTTTTCAGCAGAACACGGAGGCCGTGTTTGAAATCCGAGAGAAGAGTGAGCATGCCGAGTTCTACCTCAGGAAAGATAACGCGGAATGGGCGGGAAATGTTCCGAGGTTTTTACGGGTGCGAGAGGGGAGGCAGATCAGGTGGTGAGACGATCTTTGGAGAGGGGGCGGAGTTGCCACGCTTGGAGGGATTTAAGTTGCGTCTGGTCGCTAACTTTGATTTGCAGCGGGCCGTCGGGCTTGCGGTAAATGCGAGTGGTGATGGCGTGGCGGCTGTCGACGATGAGTTCAGCGACGGACGCGTCGATCAAAAGATGAAAGTCATGTTCGTAGTTTTCCGGTGCAGGGATTTCGATTTCGGAACCATTCACGGTCAGGAGCGCGGTGGAATCACGCGGGGTAATTGAGGCTGACCACCACGGGCCACTGTGGTCCTCAAGCACAAACGTGAGCGCTGAGGCCGAAGCTTTCCAGCCTATCTCAGTACGAAGATCATCGAGCGTTACATTTCGTAGGAAATCGGTACGTTCGCTGGCGTTTAGATTTTGGCGGGGCAGTGTGAACGCCTTGCCGCGCAGGGACTGCGCTTCTGGCGCGGTGGTCATCTCCAGTTCGCCGTCGGCGCTGAGGGACAAAACTCGCGGCAGGGCCATGCACCCCGCCCAGCCTGCTGTGATGAGTTCGGGGTCGGGGCGTTTTTCCGGAATCCAGCCCCAAAGGATCCGATTGCCGTGAGCATCCAATTGAGTTTTTTGCGCGTAGTATGCGCCGTGATCGAGGATGCCGCGACGCTCGGAATAGAGGAGGACGTGCTTTTTTCCCAGCGGAAAAAAATCGGGGCACTCCCACATTTCGCCGGAGTCCACAGGATTAATGGATTCTTTCTCTGTCCAGTGGCCGGAGGTTAATTCGTGAAGCGGCTCCCAAACGCGCAAATCTTTGGAGCGGTACAGCAGCACGCAGCCGCCTTTTTTGAAATGGCCCGCGGCTACTCCCAGGATCCAGTAATCGTCCTGACGCCACAGAAATGGATCGCGAAAACCGGCGAGCGTGGGATCACTCGGCGGCTGAATGACCGGCTGCTTCCATTTGGTCCAGGTGCGCAGTTGCGGGTCAGCGGAAGTTGCGAGGCATTGGACTTCGCGAAAATTGTGGACGCCATCGCGTAGGCTGGCACGTTCTGGAGACGCAGTTTTAACGCCGGTGTAGAGAATGGTTGCGGTGCCGCCATCGTCGATGGCGCTTCCGGTGAAGCAGCCATCGGCGTCATCCCAACCTGGTGTGGGAGCCAAGGCTATTGGCAGATGGCGCCAGTGAATCATGTCTGCGCTCGTGGCGTGGGCCCAGTGCATGTCACCCCATACGGCTGCGTTGGGGTTGTATTGGTAAAACATGTGGTAGGCGCCCTTCCAGAAGATTGGGCCGTTGGGATCGTTCATCCAATTCTTTGCGGTGAGTAAATGAAATTGCGGGCGGAGCGGATCGGCAGCGAGTTTGGCGCGGAGATTGTCGG
>JGI12635J15846_10004833_pt1 | contig 11651 bp, 17 predicted proteins | sample BlaSpr_A8_OM2_M2_FD_15846 | JGI IMG/M metagenome (IMG submission 15846) | reverse complement strand
GTACCGATGGTAAATCAGGACCAAAAGTTTGACGGCTCTCGATAGTCGGCAACGAGATACGAGCGAACGAGCCTTCGGGTGCAGATTTTCGGCGGCAGGAAATCGTAGTGCCCGATTAACGCTGCCAGCTCAACCGCTCGATGCAACACCATCCAGTGCATTGATTCGACGATGCTCGCGCGGGAGAACCATCTGTTTGGCTGTGCTCGGCTTAAAACCTGGCCAGGGCAGCGTTCCAGCTGGTCTAACCCTAACAAGCGATTTAGGCTTTTGTTTCCGATGCGAGGCGGGTTCTAGCTAAGTGTTGCGTCGACCCATTGAGATCACCCGGCTTATCAGTGGCTAGCTCGTGCACTGTGTCGGTGCTAGCCAAATTGGCGCGTTCTGGTTTACCGTTCTTGCCTTCGACAACTGATGTGGCACGATAAAACCCCCTTTCAGAACAGGCCCATCGTGCATGGGAGGCCCGTCCATCATTTACCCGACGACGTAACCGCGCAATCGACTCGTGAGGAGCGAAGTGGTAACGATAGATATTCTGCTCGTTGAAGACAATAAAGGTGACGTCAGGCTGCTGCGAGAGCTGTTGCTTGAGACCAATAAGAGCGCGCGTCTTCACGTGGTCCGTGACGGCGCTGAGGCAATGGGGTTTCTGGGACACCAAGGGCGATATGTCGATGCACCTCGCCCTCAGCTCATCTTGCTAGATCTAAATCTGCCAATAATACGCGGCCACGACGTTCTGTCGCGTGTGAAGGCAATCCCACACCTACAATCGATTCCAATAATTGTTCTAACCGGTTCCGCGGCGGAATCCGATCTGGTGACCAGCTATCAACTCAGGGCAAATTGCTATCTCAGAAAGCCTTCCGAGTTGAAGCAGTTCGAGTCCCTCGTGAAGAGCCTCAATGACTTCTGGCTAGCTAGGGTTAAGTTTCCGGCGAAGGGACGAGCCATGGGACCGGTTTGAACCCGGACCTGTACTTCTTCCGCCTCGCGCCTCAATTGCCCGCTAGTGTCATGAGCCGCACCGACGAGGGTGTGAGACTCCACCCATGTCGAAGCGCAGGAAACCCCGTCGAACTTTCACAACCTCGGGTAACGTAGTCCAGAGCCGCGAGGCCGAGCGGAAACTGGCCAAGGCGAGGCAAATAAAAACGACCGGAGAGAGTGTCAGCGACGGGACTCCATCAGCACCGCAAAGGCCCCTCGCCCAACCTAAATCATGGTCCAATTACCAAACGCCGAAAACAAACAACCAACCTAGACTGATAAGCTAGTGCTGCAGTGGAAGACCACTTTCAAATGCCACATCCGCAAACATTGATCCTGAACGCCAAGCTCGCAACGCCCACTTCGTCGCCGAACTTGGCACGCCTTCGGGTTGCGCTGCTCGCGCCGCGCGGGCGAGCGGATCTTGGACATTGCATGCGGAGATGGCGCGCTTACCGCGAAGCTCGCCTCGATGGGACGCCATGTCATCGGTGTCGATGCCAGCGCAGCGCGATTCGACGCCACAGGAAAACTCGGCCTGGACGTCCGTATGACGAACGGGGAGGCTCCGGATTGCGATAACGAATTCGACGCCGTGTTCAGCAACGCGGCTCTGCACTGGATGAGCAATCCCGCCAACGTTGAAAACTGGACAGACCGGTCGATGAACTCACAGGCTCGAGTGATTGGCCGCGAAGTTGGACGGGCTCCCTTTTGGCTGCTTCGCGAATTTCCTCCGCGCGCTGTTCCATTCACTGAGGAGAGATGACAGGGAGCATTACTGCGAAGTCCTCGCCACCGCAGCGGTACACGATATCTTCGGCCCGGAATAGCGTTCTGAGGAGGTTCCCCAAACTCCGCAAAACGGAGTCACCCACTTCGTAGCCGAATGCGTCGTTGCACTGCTTGCAATGATCGACATCCAGCATCATCACTCCAAGTTCAGACTTCTTTCTCGACTCTCGGTTCGCTGGCAAGTCAGGGATTCCTCCATACAATCCAATCGCCGATTGCCTCGACAAACCGAAAAGTAAAGCACAACACGAGTGATAATTGACGAGGCTCGTGTCGACCCCGTTGTCGACTACATTCGCAGTACAGAATTAGAGAAGCGTTTCCGCTACCATGCGACGGATGTTGTTGTTGCTGGTTGAAACGATTTCCGACGTGCAATCACTATTACAACTGAGGGGACAAAAGAACAACGACGAAGCCGCCGAATTATAGCAACCGTGTCGCTTGAGATTGATTCAAACGGCGACTTGCTGCCAGCATCGACGGCAGTCATCAACCTCAACGGAGCCTTGATTCTGTCGGCCGTAAACTGGCTACCGGGAACCGACCTTGCGATTAGAAATCCTGGCACGGACGTGGAAGTCCGGGGTCGGGTCGTTGGGTCGGGAACCCAAGATTCCTCGCGGTCGTACAAGCTTGGTGTCGAGTTTCACTCGGCTTCGCCTGCGTTTTGGGGTGAAAGTTGCGATCTCGACTGCGAAGAAGCCCCGTAACCCCGCCGTCAAGGTTTCAAGTATGGCGATCGCACAATGTTTACCTTTACAGTACATAGCCACCCGACTATCTAAAATAGTCGTAATATTTCATACATGCCGCACGCCACTAACCGCTCCCTGTCACACTCCTTTCCGCCGGACCTGTCCCAACACATGCTGGGCCTGCCAACCTCGCGTCCACGTTTTCTGACTTGGTTTCTCTTCGCCGTTATCGCCGGAACCTTGTTGGCGCTTTCCGTAGTTGCAGTTGGAAATCTGATATTTTAAAACTGTGTAGAACGACCTACGTATAGCACTTTGCCGCTCCCGCTGGCGCGACGTGTGATGCGTGCTGGAGGAATTGAATGGTCATCGGCGAACAATTGAAGGCATTGAGAGCGCGGAAGAATATGTCCCAAGGCGACATCGAAAAACGGACCGGGCTCCTCAGGTGTTATATTTCGCGAGTGGAAAACGAACACACTGTTCCGTCCGTAGAAACGTTGGAAAGGTGAGCCCACGCGCTGAACGTACCGATGTACCGTCTTTTCACGGATGACCACCACGTGAAGATGCCAAACATACCGATAGAATTCGTTCCAGGTAGGGTGGTGCGCTCCAAAGAAGACCAGAAGCTTCGAGCTCTGGCGAAATTGCTTTCTCGCATGGATGACAATGATCACGCGATTTTGCTCCACAGGGCATCGAAGTTGGTGAGTCGAAGTTAACGAAGATGCAGTTTCAGCCCGACCAATTTCTTGTCGCTTGCGTCGGCCGCGGAGCTGCTTGGACGAAACAGCATCGGCTTGGCCAGGCGCAGCGGCGCTCAGCTAACGACAAAAGAACAGCTTGCGCGTGGTAAATTCCCCAACAATATTGGCAGCAGCATGCCCCCAACGATTTGCGAGTTTTCTCGGTCACACCGTTGCGACTAGCGGACCGGAATTCTGGCGCGACGCAGAACTGTATAAAATTGAACATCCCCGCGACCCAGGTCCTTGTAGCATCGCAGCTTCTGGTCGCGAAGTGCGCGCTGGTACAGCGCCGAACCTAGGGTACTCGTCATGTTGCCTCCCGGAAGGCGAATGGGATCTCGGCACCGCAACACACGCCCAGGAGCGGGAAGATGATGACGCGCTTGGAGCAACTCTTCAGTCACTTGAACCGCCACGTCGCAAAGCTCAAACAGAAATACCTCGATTTCAGCAACGGCATCGTCCAGGCCATCATCGAAGAGGAAATGAAGATTCGCAAGGAAGACATAGACGCGCGAGTTGGGTCATCAAATCGGCGCGAGCAATGAGGCGAAACATGAGCGAATCGAGGTGGCTGACATGACCGAACAATCACGCACCAAGCGGGCCCCTGCGGAATTTCGGCTGCATCGGCAATCCAGCGACAACCGCCGCTGCCAGGTGGTGGGCGAGCGCCACATTCTCGAGCTGATTTCGCTCGGCGCGCCGTTGCCCGGGATCTTGAACAAGCTCTGCATGATGATCGATGTTCGTATCGGCGATGTAGTCTCGATGGTTTCCTTAGCGGACGAGGCGGATAATCATTTCGGTTCCATGACTCACAGCGCCCTGCGAGTGGGCCTGGAAATTTTTGCTTCCAATCAGATTCTCTCGCCGGAAGGGCTTTTCCTGGGCACCCTCGTAATTTTCGGGTGCGATCTGCGGCGGCCGACCATGCTGGAATATCAACTGATCGATCGCGTCACCTATCTGGTGGCTCTGGCGCTGCAGCGTCCCGATCCAGACGACCGCCTCGTGAGACTGGCGGTAAAGCCGAAGGGCGGCATGGCCGGCGCTCTCGAAAAACCGCCATTCATCAATTGATGCAACGCGCGCGAAGCTTCTGAAATTGTGGCAACCACTTAGGCAGCGAGCCGGGCGAAGCCAAAATGTATAATCAATTGTTCGGACTGCGCGAAAACCCTTTCAACGTTAATCCCGATCCCCGCTACCTGTTTCTCACTCGTCAGACTGCGGAAGCGTGGGACGGCCTGAAGCACGGCATCCAGGCCCGCAAAGGTCTCCTCGTGCTCACCGGCGAAGTCGGCACCGGCAAGACCACGCTGCTCAACCACTTGCTCGATTGGCTGCACCAACAGCACGCGCCTACCGCCTTCCTCTTCAATTCTCATCTGGAAATCAGCCATCTCTTCGATTTCGTGTTATCCGATTTTGCCGTGAAGTTCGACGCCACGCTGAAAGACAACGCCCTGCTGCGCCTCCACCAGTGGCTCTGGGAACGCTATCGCGCCGGTGACACCCCCGTCGTCATCGTGGACGAAGCGCAAGGCCTCTCCGATCGCGTCCTGGAAGAAATTCGCATGCTTCTGAACCTCGAAACCTCCAACGAAAAGCTGTTGCAGATCGTCCTCGCCGGCCAGCCCGAACTCGAACAGCGCCTCCAACAGCCGGAACTTCGCCAGGTCAAACAACGCATCGCGCTGCGCTGCAAAACTTCCGCTCTTTCACGCGACGAAACCCACCAGTACGTCCAAGCGCGCCTGCACATCGCCGGCGCCGACGGCCCGCGCATCTTTGCCTCCGATGCCATGGACGCCGTGCACTTTTATTCCCGCGGCATCCCTCGCGTCATGAATCTGCTCTGCGAACATGCCCTCATCAACGCCAGCGCCGAACAGATCCAGCCTGTCCCCGCGCGCTTCGTTGCAGAAGTCGCCGGCGAATTTCAATTCGACGATAGCAGACCGTTCGTTCCGTCCTCCAGCTCCGCGCCAGATCCACGCCCCACCGCGATCCCCGCGCAATCACGCTTCTTGAACGCGCTGGTCTCTCTCTCTAGCGCACACGAAAACGAACCGCCCCCTCCCGAGTATCCAGGCTCGTCCGTCATCCCAACCCCGCGCTGGCAAACCGCCTCCGACGATGTGTTCAGCCCGGTCCTGGAAACCGCCGCTCCGTTCCTGCACCGCGAAAATTTTCAGCACGACGCTGCCGGTGCGGTACCCGCCGCACAGCCCGCAGAATCGTGCCTCTCATCGTGCTCCGAACCGGGCCTCTCGACGCGCTCCGAACACGCCATCGCGCCACCCTTCGCCCCAGACTTCAAACAGTCCTTCGCATCGCCCTTCACACACGCCTTTGCAATCCATTCCGAACCGCCTTTCGCGCTCACCCCCGAACTCGTCATCGCGCCGCCGTCCGCGCATCACTTCGAATCACGATCCGAACACGAGTTCGCACCGAACTCCGATCAGAGCTTCGCGGCGCGTTCCGAACAATCCCTCACGCTGATCTCTGAACAAAATCTCGCACCGCGTTCCGAACGCGCGCTCGTTCCGAGCTTCGAACAGAATTTGGCAACGCCCGCAGTGCCTCCGAATGATAATCCCTCGTCGCACTCCACGCCGTGCGCGGAGCTGCCCTTGGCATCGCGCTCGCAGAGAGACTTCGCGGCGCCCGCGGAATCTTTCAGTGTCCAGTCTGCCGGGCACGTCGCTCCTTGGAACAGACAATTAGAAGCGCGCCTCCTTGCCGACTGGACCTCTTTCTTTTCCGAGGCAGTCAATTCACTAGCTGCAGTGCCGCCGGACGAGCCGGCGGCGCCCCCGCATCCTCCGCGCCTCCAACTGGTCGAAGCCAAATCAGCTCGTGGTGTTTCGTCAGTTACGAACCGCAGACACGCGCCCGGGTTTCAACATGTCGCGCCGCCCTCAGCTAGAGTTGCCGCCGCGAAATCGTTTGCCGTCAGCTCCGCCCTGATGAAGCTCATGTCGCTGCGTCTTATTCTTGTGGGTTGGAGCGTGAAATCGGCCGCTCGTTTCTCAACTGCCGTCGCCGCATCCGCGAACTCGTCCGCGATGACGAACGTGGCCCAGCTATCCGCACGTTGCCTTCGTCCGCTCAGATCGTTGTATTGGGAATGTCTCGCAACGGCAGACAGATGCCTCGATATCACCGCCTCGATTGATTGGGAGCAACTGCAAATCAACGCATCGAAGTGGCTGCGGCAACCCTGCGACCCCACCCAATGGCGCCTACAAGACGCGCGCCTGGTCGGAGAACTCCTCCGCTTCAATAACAAAAAAATGTAATTTCCAGCTCCCGCTCCAAACATGAATGTCCGAACCGGCGGGAGAGGAGCTTCAGAGTGTGCGTGCACTAGAGGTTTTCGTCGGGGCACGGCTTCAGCCGTGCCCTAACCGACGCAACGTCGGTGCGGCTTCAGCCGCTGAGGGAATGAATCTGGCGCTCTTACTCACCCGCACCTTTAGCAAGCTCTACACACAACCCATGAACAAGTAGAATGGCGAACGAACCGCTCCCCTAATTTCCTTCCCCGGAGGGGCACATGATTATTTTCAAAGGCGTTCTGTGCGGAATCGGGCTATCCGTGCTGGGTACGATTGCCTACATCCTTCTGCTGTGGTGGTGGGGATATAGGCGGGCACGGCTGCTTTACCCGACTGGCGCAGTCGGATTTGATGTCAGCTCGCTAGGACACAACACTTATCTTGCGCCCGCCTACTGCTGCTTCGTTCTGGGTTTGATACTTGTCGGGATCGGAATCGTCGCCATGTGGCCTCGCGCCGTCTCCACGCCGCAATAGCTCCGTAGAGCAACGGCGGCTGACACCCTACCGCGAAGTCCCTGTATGCGCCTGGGTCGAATCCGTCGCAGAAGCAAACCAATAAAAACGCCGGTCGCAGTCCTCGCACCGAAATGGCCGAATCGGTACCAGCGTCAACACCGACAATTCGAATATGCCTCGACTCTTCGAGCGATGAATGTATTTGCTATTGCAATGCGGACATGCCGGCACGGCACTTCTCCTCTCAGACGCATCCCAATCCGTGACCGCAAACTACGTTCGTTGAACATCGGGACTCGATGCGGAATCGCGCTTGCCCCATTCGGCCGGCCACCGCATCTCGCCTGTCCCCACGTTCAAATTGTGGGATAGCGAGGAAGAGAGAGATTGCCCAGCCCCCAGCCCTGGTTGCCGGGTCCTCTCTCCCTTCCCCCGCCATTCGCCAGCAATTTTACGCATCGTGCCACACCGAAACTGTTCTCTTTTGCACACTCCCGCAAATTTCTCTCAGCAATCCGAGCAACCCGCTCCGCCGCTTCAGGCTACTCTCCACTCAAGCACCCGCGCCGCGCCAGTCTCTTCGCCCCAGCTGGGCCACGAAAACGAAGCAAGTCGGGAAGGTGTGCTAATTTGAACAGAATTCACTAATAGCTACCTTTACTATTTCGCATGAATGGAATCCCTGCCATTCACCCTCGGGAGAAAACATATGAAGCTCAGATCAGCTTTACTGCTAGGCGGAGTCGCTCTGATAACCGCAATTCCGGTTTGCGCCGATAGCATCTTTTACTCTGCACCCATAAACGAGCCTTCGAATTCCGAAAGCTTGGCGCCAACGATCGGCATCCCCCATACGAAATTCATAACGCCGTTCACCGTGCAATCTATCTCCGAGCCAATTACCAGCGACGCTCAATCTTGGGCTTTCGCCACACCCGCAGCCGGCATCGCCGAATCTCCCGCACAAACAGCAGTCTCTAGCAAAAAGGCTCCCACGTCCGCTCTCGCGCAGGTTGATTCTCAGAATGACGCGCGTCCGTCCGACTCCGCTCCCGCGTTGCTCTCCACCAACGGCTTACAGCCCGGCGGCGCTTTCGGCGGTAGCGGCGCGGAGAGTTCCATGGTTTTAGGCACGCTGTTTCCCGCCGAATCAAAACCGAGCGTTCACTCCGCCAACCCCACTGAATTCAATCCTAGCGAGCCCGGGTCCTCTGACTTCAACAACGAAGGTTCGCGCTTCGGCTTTTTTGGGAACGATCCCGATCGCAATCGCGGCGGCAAAGGCAAGAATAAGAACAACGATCCGAATGGCCCTCCAGCAAACGTCCCAGAGCCCGGAGCGCTTCCGCTCCTGGCGCTCGGCCTGCTAGCCGTCGGAATAATGGCTAGGCGAAACCACAATTCTCCAACCAACGTATAATCGCGCAAACTCATCTCCACGAGATCACGCTGCGGCCCGCTAAGCCGCACCATCGGGCCGCGGTTTTTTGTCCATCGCATTTCCCCCACAAAGCAAAGCGGCAATTCGCAAAATTAAATCCAAAAGTGTCCACAACAAGACAGTCTTCCGCTCCCACACCAACTATCGTAATAACCGTGCGTAGTTCTTCCATGCCGCAAGCGCCTCTCACCGGATTCGCCGGCACCAACTCGCGGACCCTCTCGCGCCTGGAAGGAAGGAGAAATAAAAAATGCTCGGGATAATCGCCGCAGTTCTGATCGTACTTTGGCTGCTAGGGTTTTTCGCGTTCCACGTCACCAGCGGCCTCATTCACATCGTCCTGGTGGTAGGCCTGATCATGCTGCTGTTCCACTTTCTGCGCGGCAGTTCCGCCAGCGCCTAAGAAAATACGCCCGTGCGCGCTGCTCTGGGCTGCCGACGCAAGACGTCGTTTCCTGGGAACGCCAATCCCGCAAAGCGGGATTGGCGTATTCCTCGACAACTCCAAATGCGTCGGCCCACGCCGCAAGCCCCGTGGCTCTCAACCGAGCGCGGAGCATCAGAATTTTTCGAACGCATATTTTCGGCCCGGCTCGCACCGGCTCTCGTTAAAGTTCCAGTCAGCCGCTGCCCAAGGAGTTGTCCATGGCCCTCGTCCTCCGCTTCGGCTTCGTCGCCCAAGTCGTCGCCGCGTTCGTGATCTTCGTCCTCGGCTACGTCGGCCTTTTCGTCACGCTGATGCTCCTCATGCTCGTCATCCGCGGCCTCTACGAATCCGCGAAATGGATTCACGCCTCCGCAGCCCGCCGCGCCAGCTCAAATCCCTCCACGTCCACCACGACCTCCGTCGGCAGCCCATTCGAAAGACGCGCCCCTATTCCAATCACTTCGCCCGCGAACCAACTGCAACTCGCGGAGATTACTTTTCACCCGGCGCTCAACCGCCGCCGCGTAGCTGTAGCAGTGAACTATTCGTCAAATCTCCCAGGAGGCAGACCGCGATGAAAGACAGCACCAAAGACTCAGCCGCAGGCACGTTCCACGAACTAAAAGGCGCCATCAAAAGCAAAGCCGGCAGACTAACCCACGATCCCGACCTAGAAGCCGACGGCATCGTCGAAAACGTAACCGGCAAAATCCAAAAGAAAATCGGCCAAGTAGAAAAAGTGATCGAAAAGCCCTAACCCGCGCGGCAGCGCGATTCACCCTTTGAACCGGCACGGCCGGTTCGAAGGGTAACCCCTCGCGCCGCATCTCGGCGCCGTCCAATAATCACAATCGCATTTACGTCCGCATTCGCATCAAGCATCGCAAAAACCTGGGAGGCACATAATGAACCTGGCAGCTCTGAGCACCACGCAAATTATCATAATCATCGCCGTTGCAGCGGTGGTGGTCTTCGCAATCCTCGCCGTCGCGCTCTCCATCCGCAAACGCCGCACCGAAAAACTTCGCACCCAGTTTGGCAGCGCTGAATACACCCGCGCCGTAACCGAAGGCGGCAGCCAGCAGAAAGCGGAAGCCGTACTGGACGCGCGCGCCGCACGCGTCGAGAAGCTGCACATCAAGCCGCTCGGCGCTGGCGATCGCACCCGCTTCATCGATTCCTGGGCCAAAGTCCAAGCCCGCTTCGTCGACGGCCCCGGAAGCGCCGTCATCGATGCCGACCAATTGCTCACCGACGTGATGTCCACTCGCGGCTATCCGGTCAGCGATTTCGAACAGCGCGCCAACGACATCTCCGTGGACCATCCTCTCGTCCTCGAAAATTACCGCGCCGCGCACCAATGCGCGCTCCGTCAATCCAAGGGAGAGGCAGACACCGAAGATCTGCGCAAAGCAATGATCCACTTCCGCACGCTTTTCGAGGAACTCGTCAAGGAGCCGGAGATCGCCCGCGCCCAAACCGCCTAGCGCGAGCTGCACTCCGGCCGCGCGAACGCGTACAAGAATCCGCGCCATCGCCGGATCACCGTCAGCGCCGGCGATGGCGCGCCCAATCTAAGAATGTGTTCATTTCAGTACAGCATCGCGTCCCACCGCCCGGTAACATCACAGCTCGGACAACCAACCACAAATCCGCAATAGGAGATGACCAAATATGGCCGCAGAAAACGCCACAAAATGTGCGCACCCCGTCTGTTCTTGCCTCACCACCTCAGGCAAGTACTGCAGCACCCAATGTGAAGCCATGGAAAAAACGCCAGATATTGACTGCACCTGCACCCACCCAGCCTGCAAAGGCAAGACAACCTAATCGCCAGGCTTCCGACGACAACACCGCCGCACGCGCAGCGCGCGAACGCGCGAAGCTTAGTAGGTCGTCGCTTTAGCCACGACAGGAACGCAGCAAAATGAGCGCGGATTCCGCCGCTGAAGTACAGGTTTAGAACTTGCCCCAAAGTCTTGCGGGAGGCGCCCGCATTCAACGGCGCCTCCCGCAAGCACAATCGAAGGAGCACCATGTCATTCGGCCTATATGCCACAGGATTCGCAATCGTAATCGCCGGCCTGATCTACGGCGCCTACCTGATGCACATCCCAGCCCACTGGATCGCAGTAGGCGCCATAGTAATGTTAGGCGCAGGCATCCTAAGCGCCGTAAAAGCCACGCGCCAAAAAGATCCATCAGGCTAGCAGCAAACGAACGCGGGCCTGCGACTGTAACCGATGTGCGAGCAAAGCGAGCAAATCACTCGTCACTAATCACGATTCACAAATCACGACTCACGGAGACTCAAAATGTTACTACTAATCATAATTCTCGTTCTTCTCTTCGGCGGCGGGGGCGGCTACTACGGCTATTCCCGCTGGGGTACAGGCGGCGGCCTAGGCATCGTCGGCACCGTCCTAGTAATCGTCCTGGTAGTCTATCTACTAGGCGGGCTGCGCTGAAGTTTCCGCATCGCCACTCGCTCCAAGTTGGTAGGGGCGCTGCTTGTGAATTGCTCCCGCTTTGCGGGAGCGATTCATCCTGAGATCGCGCAGTGCGCGATCGAAGGGCTGCGCCCCAGCTTGGCGAGGTGTCAGCCGCGTACCCAACTCGCCTTGGTGGCACAGGCAATCTTGTGTCAAGTTCCAGGACATGCTTTACACATTGTTATCCGGACATCCTTTACACTTTGCGCGTCAGCTCACCCCGCGGTCCACTGCAGTGGACCGCG
>JGI12635J15846_10004832_pt1 | contig 11652 bp, 9 predicted proteins | sample BlaSpr_A8_OM2_M2_FD_15846 | JGI IMG/M metagenome (IMG submission 15846) | reverse complement strand
GAACACAATTAGTGCCGCGAAAATGATGATACGAGTCATGGCGAGCAAACGAAGGATGGGATTTTGCCCGGCGAAAGTCGGAATTTCAGGAAGGGTATCGCGAAGCGAGGGAGCACTGCCGTCGGTGGTAACAGAACTGGTGAGGAACTGGCGGCGGTCCATTTCTCTGAAATCTCCCGAGAAGAGCGCAGCAAAAGATATCAGTAGTAGCAGGCGGTCGGACGTAACGTCAACGCGATTCTAAGGAAATAATTTGGAAGGAGCGGCGCAGGCATCGAGGGCATCTGGGGGTTCTGCGCCGCTCTCGGACGTGTTCTACCGGTGCAGACTATAGGACCGCACGTTTTATTCCCTAAGTTTGCTACTCCCAGCGAAAAACCTTTGTAGAGATCGCCGTGCACAGCGCAAATCCCAGGGCCAATGCGGCTACGTCGCCAAGGTGAGCCGACCACGCTTCGCCATTCCAAATTCCTTGGAGGAGACTTACAGCGTAGGTTAGCGGCAGCACTCGGGATACTGCGCGAAGGATCGGCGGCAAAGAGGCAACCGGTGAGAAGAGTCCTGAAAAACCGAACATGGGATAAAAAATGATGGCGCCGATGGGCTGGGCAAAGCGCGCCGTGGGAACGATGCTGGCAATGAGGAAGCCGATGGACAGGATGCTGCCAGTGCTGATCAGCAGCGCAACCGTGAAAGAAAACAAGTGCACATGAACGCCGGCGGGGTAGTACCGTTTGCCGGCGAGAACCATCAAGACCAGTGTGACTGCCGTGAGTAGCAGCTTGACGAGCACGTGGGCGGTGAGAATCGTGTATGGGCGCAGCGGTGTAGCGCGGAGTCGCTTGAGAATCCCGCCTTCGCGATAGATGGAAATAATGGTGACCAGGGAGAGCACCGCGCTGACAGCGATCAGCAGCGACGCGAGCACCGGCAAGCCTACATGGACAAAACTGTTGGGGCTGGGTGCGGCTGGGGCACGTCCGCGGCCGAATATTCGCCCCAGCACGAGGAACACAACAACGGGTACGACGATGGTGCCGATTGCGCCTAAGGGCTCGCGCATGAAAATTTTGATCTCGATCCAAGTAAGTTTCCAGAGTCCAACTAGCATTGTTTGAGCCTACTCGCGAATCGAATGCCCGGTTAATTTAAGAAAGACGTCCTCAAGATTGGGAAGAATGGTGCGGAAATCGGTGACTGGAATGCGATTTTCGGACAGACAATGAATCACGCTGGTCACCAGATCGTCTCCGCGGCCACTGATGGTGAATCGAGAGTCACTAGAGGTCACTGAGTCGACTCTTGGGATGGCGCGGAAACGTTCCCCAGCGCTCGGATCTGTAGTGGCGAGAACTATGATTCGCTCGGGACAGTGGCGGTCGACGAGCTTGTCTGGACGGTCGATATCGATGATGCGGCCGTACTCGATGATGGCTACGCGGTCGCATAGGCGCTCGGCCTCTTCCATCAGATGAGTAGTAAGAAAAACGGTCTTGCCGCGCTTGCGAATGTTACGGACGAGTTCCCAGATGGCGCGGCGCGACTGGGGATCCAGGCCGGTGGTTAGCTCGTCGAGAAAAACAACTTCGGGATCGTTGATCAGTGCGAGAGCAATGAACAGCCGCTGCTTCTGACCGCCGGAAAGATTCATAAACCAAGCGTCGCTTTTGTCGGTGAGGCCGAGGCTTTCGAGGAGGCGTTCAGCATCTACGGGTTTCTTATGGTAGAGCGAGGCCCAGAGATCTACGGCCTCCCAAACCTTGATGCGCTTTTGCAGCTGGGCCTGCTGGAGTTGGACACCGATGCGGGCCTGCAGCTGGTAGACCTGCCGAAAAGGATCAAGGCCGAGAACTGAAATGGTGCCGCAGTCGGGAGTGCGGAGCCCTTCGATGCACTCCATAGTGGTGGTTTTTCCGGCACCATTGGGGCCGATTAGACCGAAAATCTCGCCTTCATTTACTTCGAAGGAGACTTCGTCGACGGCAACAGTGGAGCCGTAGGTTTTGCGAACGCGAGAAACCTGGATGACCGGGGGCATGATGTTTTGCGAAATTTAGAAAGGCATTAAATGTGAGTGAGAGTTATATCACCTCAGTCTGAAATCTTCACTCAATGCGTAGTCAAAGAGAGTTCCCAGTGCTTGGGCACAGCAGGAGTCAACGAAAAAGTTTTTGTTTGAAGGATCAGATGCAGCGGAAGAGGCCCACGATCTCCGCGACCCAGAGGGTCATTGCCCGTCGCGTAGGAGGACAAGTCGAAGGGCAAGTCCGAATTCTTAACTTGCACTTCCAGTGTTGTTGCTTCTGAGATGAGCCGATCGATGCGAGCGCCTTGAAGATAGCAAGTCTTGAGATGATCGAAACGGCTGGGAATAGTCAGCCAGAGGCGGCGAACGTTCAATGGCTCAGATGAGATAAGCGACTCCACCCTTGTGAGAGTTTCCCCGTGAATGCTCCAGGTGACTTCCGATACCACGCCTGCATCGACAAAATCTCCAGCCTTCGTCCCTGGAACAACCCAACGTCTCCAGACGACAGCCACGCTCTTGCCGTCAGCAGCAGGTTTGATCTCGTCCGCTCCATCGGCAGCAGCGATGGTCTTCCCATCGTCCAACTCCAGAAACGGAACAAGATACGGATAGATTTTTTCGACAGGTGCGGCAAGTCCGGGAAATCCATGCGGTGCGGGTTCATAGTCGGATGTCGCCGCTTTAGGGCCGGTCACGAACGGCAATGCGAAATGCAGGTGACCCTGGCGAACGATCCAGATTCCAAACTTTCGGCCTGGTCCGTTTCGAAAATATTGAAACCGCGTAACATCAGCCAGGGTTGGGCGGGAAGGAAAATTTTTGACTCCTTCCGTTTGGAGTGCTTCCATGAATTTCTGGTGGGAAGAAATCACTTTTCCGAAGAACGTTGTGGTTTGCTGCCATTCGCGTTCTTTGGTGATGTAGCTGTAGTCGCCTCTTCCGAAAGCGAAAACGGAGAGGAGATGCGTCTGGCCGTTGAAATCATTTTTGAGCCATGACCAAGCTGCAAAGTAGACTGCAGCCAACTGAGGGAGAGGGGCGGGCCGGAATTCCGGATGCTGGCCGAGAAAAGCGGCGATCTCCAGAGTGTCGATATAACTGATGGCCCCAAGACTGCGCCCCCAGGAGTACCCGTAACCGTCCTCGGATAACAAATCCCACCAGAGTTTCATCTGCACTACTAGCGAAGTCGCAACGGCCTTCATGATGTCCTGGCGACCTGCGAGTTCCGCAGCATCGTAGATTGCCCGGGCGTACTCATTAGAGTAGCGATCATACCGGCCGGTAGGCAGCGCATCGTCCGCAAAGAGCGCGCCGTCGGTGAATTGTTTGGCGGCCCGGCTGAGCAAATCAGCCAGGGCGGTGCGATCTTTGGTGAGACCGAGTTGGTAGTCGATCGCCACGATCCGCGCAGCCACGCCAAAGTAATTTTCGGGAAGATGGATGAGCGTATGAGTTTTTTCATCGTAAAAACGGGCAGGGTCAAGCAGCTTCCGGTACTCCTCGCGCTGTTGGGTGGTCATCCGCTGCCACAACGCGTTGTGATTCAAGTCAGTTCCAAAGCTCTGCAAAGCCATTGCGGCGTAGAGCTGCGCCCAGGTTTTTCCTCCGTGGCTCAGTTCGATCTGAGCCATTTTTCCGATCATCTCCGGAACGTCATGACCGGCAATTGCCCTGGTCTCAAAACATTCCGAATAGGCGCCGAGAGTGCGTATGAAGGATCCCCACGAAAATTCACCAGTTGTCAGCGCACCAACTACACGGTCTGGAGGGGGATCAAGACTTTTGATGTCAACAACGTGCGCCGTCACTTCGGATTGCAGGAAGCTTCGAACCTGCTGATTGAACTCAGCAGCATCGATTTGCGATGCGGTAGCCTGGGTCTTCGCGGCCGAGCTGCAACTTGGACTCGACAATCCGCAGAGAATCAAAACAACAGGAGGTGCGATATGGAATTTAATTTTTTGCAAGGTGGAACAAAACGCGGCTCTGAACGCCAGCAGAGGCAAGCTTGCGGTTGTCATGGTTTTACGGAATTAGTGGAACGCTCTTCGCTTTTGTGCTGCTCCAGCCACAACAGGTCCTCGAGCAAGAAGTACTGTCCATAAATCAACATCGCGTCACTGGGGCGAACGCCACAGCCGTGGCGCAACACTCCCGGCGGAGTTTGATCATTGTCCCCGACGGGAGTCAGATACCGGTCGATCAACGATTGCACGATGCGTTCGCCCTCTTCTCGATAGATCTTTGCGCGTGCGCTGTCCGTGGTAATCAGGGAAAGACGGAATAACCCTCCCGCGATGATTGCGGCTGCCGAAGAGTCCCGGTTCCGAAAATGAACGCCTTCGTCGTCAAAGTCGTACCACGGCACGGAGTCGCTCGGCAGATTCTTGATGGCGTAGTCCGCGACTCGCTGGGCGGTAGCCAGAAACAACGGATCATGAGTTTCCGAATACGCCGCCGAGAAGCCATACAGCGCCCAACCGAGTCCTCGTGACCATGTAGTGTCTGCGCCAAAGCCCTGATGGGTGTGGGCGAAAATCCACTGTCCCGGCGCAACACTGTTCACCAGCGGGAGTTCGGCCTCGTTACCCCCGCCACGCAGGACGAAGTTTTGCCTGCCATCTCCGGGGTTGTAATGCACGGACTGAAAAACGGATCCATCCGGACGCACATACCAGTCCGCAGCACGGAGGGCGTGCTTCCGGGCGATCTCCATCCACCGTTTGTCTCCCGTTTTGTCGGTTGCCCACCAGAGCAACTGAAGATTCATCATGGTGTCGACGATGGTGTCATCGCCGTTCACGCCCCACGATGCGATCAGCTGGGTTTTTGGATTAAAGAGTTGTTCCAGACGCTCTGCGCCGCGCAAGGCGCTGGCACGAAGCGCGTCGTCGTGAGTCAAGTCGAATCCCATCGCGGAGGAGTAGTAATACAAAAATCCTGCATCATGATTCTGCAGTGATTCTTGATTGATGAACTTCGAACCCCAGAGTTCCGCCCATCGCCGGTACTTTTCCTCAAGGGTTGCGGAATATAGCTGCCACAGCTCGCCAGTCCAAAAACTTCCCGTCCAGTAATATCCATTCTGCTTTTGCCACTCGCCGGTCACATTGTTCGCCTCAGTGAAGAATCCCTGCCCGGAATGTGAAGTAATAGGTTCGGAGGTCGCCTGTAGAATCGGCGCCCATTCCAGAGCGGTACGGTCGATAGCCTGGCGCAAGAGTGCAAGTGCTTGCTCGACAGTTTTTGTTTTGTGAGGAACCAAAGTATCTGGAGGCGCCTGTTGGCTGTTAGCCGACTCCGATAAGATGTGAATGTTTGCAGGCTGCGCCATGCGCTCGGCCTGTTCCTGCACCGTGTTCAGGAATTCTTCGCGGCTTCTGATGGCATCTGAAGGAAGAATCAGAGATTGATGCTGGCCCTTCTCTTTCTGGTTCCCGTACACGACTCGGCGATTGGATCCTTCCTGATCCCAAGCGGCAATGGTGTACCAGGATTGAGTGCCATTGTTCAGTTTGAATTCGACGAGATGGTTCTTGCCGTCGTCCCTGAATGCGGCGTGTGGCGCCAGCGTAACGATCGCGAGACCCAGTTGTTGACCTGTGACGGCTTCTGTTGCCGTAGGCCCCGGCCCGACGACCTGCTCTCCCCAAGTCGCCAGCCACGTCGCCGGTGAACCCTTTCCGCTTGTCGCGGGTTCAATACCGGGCTTTGAGGGCAGGCCGGTGACGAACTCGAAGTCATCCGCGGACTTCGCAAAAATCGTGTGAGTAAAGCCTCGCTCCCCCGCCCACATCATGATTCGCGAGCGAAGATCGATGATTTTCCCACCGGCGTTCCAGCCATCGTATTCCAACTGCACAACCGTCCGCACTGGTCCACTCGCGATAATTCGCCATTTCCGCTCTTTGACTTCGGCGACCTTGATAGTCTTGCCATCCACCATGGCCGCCACGGACCCAATTCCGATCGCGTCACCTACCTTATAAATATCTCGACCTTCCGGAGATTCGTCGTGGTAGGTGTAATCCGGGGAAGCGTACATCCCAAGTTGTAAAGTGGGCCGGCGCTTGCCGTACAGATCAATGGCGTTCCGGGAATCGAAGTATACTCGGAACGCCACGCGTTCCGATTCCCATCCGAGACCTTCGATTTTCCGGCTGAACAGCGCCGCTGTTCGTTGCTCATAATCGCCGCGTAGGCGCCAAATGCGACCCTGATCGCCGTAGGAGACCGTCACAATGCGGGTCTGATGTGGCCCGAGATCAACTTGAAAGGCCAGTTCGTCCGCCTTGCCGTCTCCATCCAAATCATCGGCCTGCGAGGGAAGCTCTTCTGTCCGCAATACGGAGGCATCTTCTTCCAACGTACTTGCGTCGCTCGTTGTGACAATCATGGCGCCGGGTGTGAAGTCAGGCGCAACCTTCCGGATCTGCGCGACGGGAACGACGATGTCCGCGGCTTTTCGCGTATGGTCGCCGGGGTTGGAAACGGCAATTTTAATATTTTTGATCTGCGGCGCGCCCTGCGCAGAAGTCATGCAGAAAGCCGGGAAGATCCACAGCGTTGCGAGGAATCTCTTACGCATAAGATTTCGATTTTCTCCAGTAGCGGTGATGCGCGCGAAAGAAATTCAACTTACGAAATATAGTCCTCTCTGCACGGCGTGAAGACATCGATTACTAAAGACTCCTCCATTGCGGAAGCGCCGTGTTGCACGCCTCCGCGCACAACGAAGGTGTCCCCCGTACGCAACTCAAATGTTTTTCCGAGACAATTCACTTTCAGATGTCCACGTACAACGTAGACAACCTGATCGTGCGGATGGCTGTGCATCGCTCCACCCCAGCCTTTCACCATCTGGTGCTCAGCTAGAAAAAGCTTGTCGTTGTAGGCGAGCACGCGACGTGTGAGGCCTGATTCCGGGTGGGATTCTTTGGCCTGGTCGCTGAGTGTCACTACCAGATCGGGATAAGTTCTGCTTTGAATTTCCATTTTGTGGCTCCTGTTCAATGCGCTTCAGCGGTGCGCTCGGATTTGGCTGCCATGGCCGTTCTCGCCTCCTTCACAAGCTCGGCGTACCGCATCGCCAAATTGCTAATCAACTCTGGTTTGCGCTCTTGAAACGCATGTTTCAAAACTAATTCACCGCCTACGCCCAGCGCAGCCGCACCGGCGCGAATGTAGTCGGCCGCGGTGTCCAGATTGACGCCTCCGGTGGGAACCAACGGAACATGCGGCAGAGGACCTTTGAGCGCCTTGATATAGCTCGGGCCTCCCAAATTGCTACATGGAAAAATTTTGACGAAATCGACGCCTGCATCCCAAGCGGTCATGACCTCGGTGGGAGTGAGCGCTCCCGCCATGATGAGCATGTCCAGATTGTGAGCGGCGGCAACTGTTTTCTGGGAAAAGCCAGGCGTGACGAGAAATTGAGCACCGACATCAAAACATTGAAGCGCGAGATCCTGGTTTACGACCGTGCCTGCTCCGACCAGAAGCTTTGGCATGGTCTTCACCAACTCGGAAATGACGTCCAGCGCTTGCGGAATAGTCATGGTGATCTCGACGATGGGAATCCCGCCCTGCCATACCGCCTCGGCCGCAAATTTCGCCTCTTGCGGAGAAGCAGTGCGGATGACCGGCACGATTCCGATTTTTTCGATGAGAGCGCGAACTTCCTGTTTCTTCATCAAAAGACACGCCACCTTTTTCAACGGGTTCAGCGGACGATTCTCGCTCCCGCGCCTTTCATTACGTGAAGAACCTCGTCAAGTGTCGCCATAGTGGTATCGCCCGGTGTGGTCATCGCCAACGCTCCATGAGCGGCACCGCATTCGACGGCCCACTGCGGATCCTTACCCGCGAGAAAGCCATAAATCAGACCGGAGGCGAAGGAATCACCGCCGCCAACACGATCGAAAATCTCGAGGTTTTCGCGATTCGTGGCCTGATAGAAATTGCCGTCGTAGTAGCAAACGGCTCCCCAATCATTTCGCGTCGCCGTGCTGGCTTTGCGAAGTGTGGTGGCGACGACTTTGAAAGAAAAATCGTTCAGGACTTTCCCGATCATCTGTTTAAAGGCTTCGGGATCGAGTGCTGAAAGATGCTCTTGGGTTCCGTCCACTTCGTAGCCGAGCGCAGCCGAAAAATCCTCTTCATTGCCGAGCATGACATCCACATACGGAGCAATACGCCGGTTAACCTCCTGCGCGCGCTTCTTGCCACCGAACGATCGCCACAAAGAATCGCGATAGTTGAGATCATAAGACGTGACAACGCCGTGTTTTCTGGCGCACTGTAGGGCTTCAATGGCGACCTCAGGAGTCGTTTCGGAAAGCGCGCAGAAGATCCCTCCGGTATGAAACCAGCGCGCGCCGTTTTTGCCGAAGATGCCCTCCCAATCGATTTGACCGGGTTTGAGCGTGGACACGGCGGTGTGGCCGCGATCAGAACAACCAAGCGCCGCTCGCAGGCCAAAGCCACGCTCGGTGAAGTTCAATCCGTTGCGAACGGTCCGGCCAACTCCGTCGTATTCCAACCAGCGAATCAAGGAGGAATCGACGCCGCCCTGGTAAATCAGGTCCTGGAGGAGCAAGCCAATAGGGTTCCTGGCAAACGCAGTAACGATCGAAGTTTCGAGTCCAAAACATCGTTTCAAACCGCGGGCAACGTTGTACTCGCCACCACCTTCGCTGACTTCGAATTGTCTGGTGGTCCAAATGCGATAGTCACCTGGATCAAAGCGCAGCATCACTTCGCCCAGGCTTACAAAGTCCCAACGGCAAGCGTCCTTTTGCTTGATGGATAAAGCCATTCCGCCCCTTAACGAGCTAGCCAGCCGCCGTCCACGGCCAGCACGTGTCCGTGCACATAGTCGCTCGCCGATGAACAAAGATATAAGGCTGCACCGGCGATGTCCTTAGGTTCTCCCCATCGAGCCGCCGGAATCCGGTCCAGAAGTTGACGGCTACGAACAGGATCTGATCGCAATGCGGTGGTATTGTCCGTCGCCATGTATCCAGGGGCTATGGCGTTTACGTTGATGCCGTGAGAGGCCCATTCATTCGCGAGCGCCTTTGTTAACTGCGCAATTCCGCCTTTCGCCGCAGCATAGGCCGGGACAAAAACCCCGCCTTGGAAGGAGAGCAACGAAGCAATGTTCACGATCTTGCCGCCAAGCCCTCTCTGGAGCATGTGTCGTCCGGCAAGCTGCGAGAGGCCAAAAGCCGCAGTCAAGTGAACGGCGATCAGTTCGTCCCAGAATTCCATTGGGTATTCCGCCGCAGGAGCTCTTCGGATCGTGCCGGCATTATTCACCAGGATGTCGATTGAGCCAAACTCTGCGATGGTCTTTTCGAAAAGCGCAATGCACGAATTGGGGTCCGCCAAGTCAGCAGGGAAGTAAAAAGTCTTTCGCCCGGCTGCTGAAATCGCATCGCAGGTAGATCCAGGATTCGGATCTCGCCCGTGGCACCCGACATTTGCGCCAGCTTCGGCCAGTGCAACAGCGATGGCAGCCCCCAAGCCTCTGCGCGAACCGGTGATGAGAGCGTTCTTGCCGTTCAATTGAAAAGTTTCCAGGAACATAGGTTCAGAGTTGTCCAATTCGCGCAGGTATGAGTTTCGGACTTAGCAGTTGAATCAACAGCAGGGCAATGAGGTAAGCCGATGCCGCCATAAAAAACGGAATCATGTAGCTGCCGGTCCATTGCAGAAGATGACCCACAATTTCAGCGATCAGCATTCCACCCACAGCTCCCGCCATGCCTCCAATTCCTACCACCGACGCTACGGCGCGCGAAGGAAACAGGTCGGAAGTCAGCGTAAAAAGGTTTGCAGAAAAACCTTGATGCCCAGCGGCGGCGAGTCCAATTAATAATGTGGCCGGCCACAGCCCCGAAACGCGAAAGACCGCCGCAACCGGAACGACACACAAAGCGCTGATCAACATAGCCCATTTTCGCGACGCGTTAATTGAAAAATGCCGCCGGATGAGACTGGATGATAGCCATCCGCCTGCAACACTTCCCAAGTCGGAAATCACATAGATGACCACGATGGGCAACCCGATCTGCGTAAGATGCAGGCCGTGCTGTCGTTGGAGATAGTCGGGAATCCAGAAGAGATAAAACCACCAGATAGGGTCAATCATGAATTTCCCTGCGGCGAACGCCCAGGTTTGTTTGTGCGGCAGAAGCTGCCCCCATTTTATTTTGCCGGTCTGCTCGACGGGATCACTCTGTATGTACTCTTTTTCACCGCTGGAGCAGTACGAATGTTCTTCAGGCTTTCGGTATAGCCACAACCAGACAACCAACCAGGCGAACCCCAGAGAGCCGGTTAGCAAAAACGCCCAGCGCCATCCAAGGTGAACGGCGATCCACGGCACGATGAGTGGCGTAACGATTGCCCCAATGTTCGTTCCGGCGTTGAAGATCCCGGTCGCGAGGGCCCGCTCCTTTTTTGGAAACCATTCCGCCACGCACTTAATGCTTGCCGGAAATACCCCGGCTTCCCCGAAACCCAAGGCGAACCGAGCCGCTGCAAAACTAGCAAGCGAGAACGCGAACGCGTGCCCCATGGATGCCAGGCTCCAGAAAACCATGGCTACAGCGTAACCAATTCGCGTACCCAGACGATCAATCAGGCGGCCAACAAAAATCATGCCCAGCGCATAAGCGGCCTGAAAGGCGAAGACCAGATTCCCGTAATCTATTTCATTCCAACCAAACTCATGCTGCAGAGGACCCTTGAGGACGCCGAGGACCTGCCGGTCCATATAGTTTTTCGTCACGCCAAAAAATAAGAGTCCGCAGATGACCCACCGAAAGCGACCCTTGAAGACACTCGCCCACCGTGATTCAGTCGAAGATGCCGAAGCGTCCCCGGATCTTTCGGCCCCGGTTTCAACCATCGAGCGCTGATCGGCTATTGGCTTCACGTGGCTTTGCCAAGTCGTTTATTTGCGGGCGGCTTCCAGTCCGGAACTGGATTGTTGAAATCCCGGCTGAACATTAACCACTCCAAATTTCCGGTCTTCGACTTCCTGGTGCGCGGCCATGGCCCAGAGAAAAGCGATCCTATGGCCTGGCACGGAAACATTCGGATGATAGCCGCTGGGCATCAACACGGCATCTCCATCGCGCACCGCGGTTACCAATTCCGGATATTGAGTGTCGTTATATACCAATTGAAGGCCATAGGCCGGCTCCGGCATATCAAAGTACACATACATCTCTTCCAGCATTTTGGTGTGCTCATGGGGAGGCCAGCTCGTCCAGTTACCCGGATCGGAAAAGGTGAAGCCCGCGAGCAGACGACCCGCTTCCACATTGTCGGCAATCAGTACGTTCAACTCGCGTTTGGACCCGGGGCTTCCGGTAACAAATTTCATGCCGGGATTCCTGGACACGTCCGCGTAGCGAATGACTTTCAAAGGGTAGGTCCCTTTGACGTCAGCCGCGAACTCCGCGAAATCCACGGAACTTTTCGTCGACACCGCAATCTCTGAATCACGTGGGATATAGATGGCGTCGAATTGTTCCAATTCGAATTCGCCGCCAGCCGTCTTTACCAGACCATTTCCTGAAAGGCAAATTAGAGCGGTTTCGTGATCG
>JGI12635J15846_10004824_pt1 | contig 11657 bp, 10 predicted proteins | sample BlaSpr_A8_OM2_M2_FD_15846 | JGI IMG/M metagenome (IMG submission 15846) | reverse complement strand
TCGATGGGTTTATTCGTGGCCCGCGTGCAGCGTGGCTCGCACATCATTCTGGAGCAGACTTGTGTCGGTGACGGCGTCTGGGTGCCGAGACGTCTCGAAGTACGGGCAAGCGCCAGAATTCTTTTCTTGAAGAATCTCGACATGGACAGAATTCTCACCTACTCCGACTATCGCCCGGCGGCGGACGGCGCATATTCCGTGAGCAAATAACGATGACTCTTCACTGCCAGGTGGATTGGATTGCTGCGACACGGAGAAAGCTCTACTTCTTCTCGCCCTGCTTGCAGTTGTAGCCGTTCTTAAACTTCAATCCTCCAGGTTCTGCCCTCAAGGATCCTTTTAAATCTCTCGCTTGCTTCCGAGCCCACATGGACGCTCAGTGTGAGCAATAGGAACGGTTTCCCTCTGCCGTACGCCTTCTCGAGGCTCTCCCGCAACTGCTCTACCATCCCCAGTTGATAGTGGCGCTTGGTTTCAGGACTAGAATGACGCGCATCGCGCTCTGCACAACGGAGTCAGACGCAAGGTATTGGATTTTTATGACAGTCAGCGGGCTGCCAAAAAGAAGAAGCAATAGCCGTCTGTAATTGAGAAGTGGCGCGCCCGGGTAGACTCGAACTCCCTACCCTCTGCTTAGAAGGTATACAGTACAAAACTCTAAGTGCCGCTTCTGGGTGTCGCTTACAGGGGAACGCGCCATTTATCTCGCTCTTGACTTGGACCGAAGTTGGACTGAAATGGTGGGGAATGTCTGATAGCAAGGTTGTAGAAGCTCCATTCGAGTGGAAAGCGAGTCGCTGCGCGTGATCATCTATCTACTCGCCGCCTTTAGGGCGTTGACCAAGTTTACTCGATTCAGGGACCTGTCCTCCTGTGAAGTCCGCTACGGCTGAATGTCGTTCATGTAACTTGTTACGCGACCTCCCCGTATGTCATTCATTTCAAAGGAGCTCCTGGTTTTGGCGAGTGACAGGAGGAGTGCTGCAGTGCTCCTGGAAGAGCGACGCCTGATCATTCGCGAGGCATAACGCCTCTGAGAAACGTCGAGAAAGTGATCTGTTCGGTACAGCTGACGGCACGTCGCGCGTTTACAATTACGTTCTTGGGGGAAGTGATGAAGGTTCTCTTGATCGGTGCGACGGGGACGATTGGGTTTCCCGTCGCCCAAATCCTCGAGTCGCGGCACGAAGGTCATTCGCGTACAAGCGGGATACTGAGTCGTCATCCGATGCCCGGTGGCGCGCGATCAGCNTGGTGAATGCGGGGATTGAAGGCTTCGTGCGACCTGTAGCATTGGAACTGCCTCGTGGCGTTCGTATCAACGCAGTCGCTCCCGGTTGGGTTCGCGAAACTCTCGTCGCCATGAAGATGGACACGAGGCCGGGCATGCCGGCGGCGGAAGTGGCGCAGGCCTATGTGAGATCGGTTGAGGGACGCATGACCAGTCAAATTCTGGATGCTGTCGCAGGCGTTCACTAACGCGCGTGTGCGGCGGTCGCGGGTACGACGCGCTATTGCTGAAGCACAAGGAGAACGACATGGCGGACATCGAGCGAATCAGTGTGCAAGAAGCTCATCGTAAGGCAACAGCAAAGCAAGTCCTGCTCGTCTGCGCTTACGAGGACGAGGCCAAGTATCGGGTGTTCAACCTGGACGGGTCCATTCCGCTGTCGCGCTTCCAGTCGCAGGTCGACTCGTTGCCGAAGACGCAGGAAATAATCTTCTACTGTGCCTGACCCGCCGAAGCGAGCGCTGCCGGTCAGGCAGCGAAATACCGGGGACAGGGATTTACCAACGTCAAGGCGCTAAAGGGCGGCGTCGACGCGTGGACAGCCGCGGGTTACTCGGTGGGCTAGATAGAACCGATAGCGTCGTTGCTCAACGCCAAGCCGAGATGTCCGCTTTCTCGATCGACGCGCGAATGCGCGCCCGATCGCGGAACTGCTCTAAAATGGGGCATAAGATGCCCATCATCCATGAATTTGTGGAAGTCCATGAAGCGGCAAATAGATGTGTCGGGCGCCGGTTCGGTGCGTGTCAGCAAAAAGGTTCGCGCCTTGATCTTCCGTATGGTTGCTGAGAATCAGACCTGGGGAGCGCCACGCATCCATGGCGAGCTTCTCATGCTTAGTTTTGATGTCTCTCAGCGAACGATTTCTCGTTGGATGAAACGTGCACCTCGCAATCCGGAGCTGGCCAGGCGCTGGCTTACCTTTCTCCGTAATCACCGGGAAGCGATTGCCGCGATGAACTTTTTCACTGTTCCAACGATCACCTTCAGCGCGCTCCATTGCTTTTTCGTCAACAGTCATGATTCGGCGGCACATCTTGCTTGTTAACGTCACGAAGCACCCGACGAGCGGTTTGATCATCCAGCAGTTGCGAGAGGCGTTTCCATTTGGGTCCACTCCCAAGTTTTTGATCTTCGCTCGAGATGCGAAATATGGTCGGGAGCTTCCAGCGGCAGTCCGATCCTTGGAGATGAGCCCGGTGTAAACATCGTCCGGGAGTCCCTGGCAAAACGGTGTAGCGGAACGTTGGGTCGAAAGCTGCAGACGAGACCTGCTGGACCGCATGGTTGCGCTGAATGAACGCCATCTAAAGCGGTTGCTCTCGGAGTATGTTCGTTACCATCATGAGGACCACACGCATCTCGGACTTGAGAAGGGGACACCTGACGGCAGGATTCGTTCCGTAGCTCGAGGTCGGGTCCTTTCTCAGGAGCGACTCGGCGGGCTGCACCATCGTTACAATCGAGCGGCCTAGTTCGGATCGACTTTCCGCTGATCCTTATATATATGTGTGCTCCAAGCGCACTCGCGTTCGTGCCCTCCAGCGTTTTCATGCTGTTTCCGGGCGAGAATCGTATTCAGGCCTACTCTACCAAGAACCGTCCCGTCTTTGGTCTCGGCTCAAGTTTTGGCGAACCACAGGTCCAGAGCCATGGGCCAGGACTTGAAGAAAGCTATTCCCGCGCCCAAAAGCTAGCGCGTAGGAAGTTGGCCTGTTTCATCACCGTGCGGCCTGTGTGCCGAGATAATGTCCTCATACGAGAGCGGCTCCATGCCGAGCTTCTGACGCAGTTTTTCAGGGATGGTCGCCAGAACGCTTGAGCGCACGTGGGTGATGAGCTTGATGAGGTCGCGGCAGTAAATACTCGGGTTGGCGAATCCGCCAGGCGAACTGTATCGATGTGGAAGGTACCCGCCGCCGCAGACCGCGACTACCGGGCAGGTCCGACACTTGGCGCAGAGTCCCGCAGCTCCATGATGGTATAGCTGAACAAGCTCGGACGAGTAGACATCGTGGATCTCATTCCTCTCCACATTCAGCCCTAGCTTGGTGAAAGAGGGGCCGCATATTTTGAGAACGTCAACCGGTTCTATCCCGCCATCGGTCTCAATGACCAGCACGCCATTCTGGCCTCCACCCATGGTCTCATTTCCGCCTCCCGGGTCGAAAAGCAGGTTGATGATGTTCTCGAAGATGCGGATTGAGAGCATCGTGTCCTCACTCCTGAACCATTCATCGAAGATAGCGATCAGCCAGTCCGCGTAGGGCGTATCGAGTCCATCGAAAGACAGCATTGGTGGAGGGTTATCATACGTGCCATCCGGCAGCAGGAAGTCGCATCTGCGTATGCCAATTTCTTTCAAATGGCGGTAGAGGCTGAGTGGTTCGGCTGCAAGGTCGATAACCGTCAGGACGCCACCAAACAGAGGATCAAGCCTTCGGTCGGCTCGCACCAGGTCGAGCGCCCGCCGCACTTGAGAATATGATCCTGCTCCTGAATGATTGACGCGGTTGCGATCATGGATCTCCTCAGGACCGTCGAGCGAGATGCCAAAACTAACATTCAGGTCACGGAAGAGTTCGAGCCAATCGCTCGTGAGGAGCGTGCCATTCGTCTCAAGAGCATACCTCAGCGTGGCGTGGCCCTTCAGGACCGTTTCCGCCTCGGTCACGAATTGGCGAAAGAAGTCACTGCCGGCCAGCAGAGGTTCTCCACCGTGGAAGATGAATGTGAGGTGCTCCAGTTTCTCTTCGAGACAGTGATTTGCCACGCGCGATAACAAAGCGGAAACTGTTGCGGGGCGCATCCGGTAGGGCTGCGATCGAAAGCTCTCGTCGCCCTTATTGTAGACGTAGCAATAGCTGCAGTTGAGGTTGCAGCGACTGGCAACCTTGACGATGTAGGTATCGATCGGTACATTGGCCGCCACCTCCGTCGCTGGGGCAGTGGCCACCGCCTGTTGTGTCAGAGATGGTGCTGTCTTTGTCCCATCAATCAAACGTCTCGTCACGGGTTAGGAGGGGGGGACAGCCTTAACGAAGACAATCTTGACGAATGGTTCTTTAGGTGGTTTCGGGCCTTTTTTGCGCGCGGCTGCAACAGCCACCTGGGTAATCTTGTTTTTTAAGCTGCTAACTTCTTTATCGGTCAGTTCGACTTTTCCGAGATCAACGGTGAACCGGGTAACAGGTTTTTTGGTGGCTCTAGACGTCTTCTTTTTGGCCATCTGTCATCCTTTCATTTGGCGCCGCGCCTGCCGCGCCAACTCATTTGGAACAGCAGCTTACAGCGCCATATCTTATACCAATTCGCCACAAGCGTGCCTGATTATTGCGAGGCATCGCCTAAGCGAAGGCACAAGAAAAATCGTAAAACAAAACCTTGGACTATAGTCGATCTCGGCTCGGCTCCCCCGCCAGTGCGAAGGCTATCCTGAAACTCAGTGTCGTACGTAGCGTAATACCGTTTGGTAAGTGAAGAGAAATATGGGGTAGCTTTGTGGTAGGCAAGCTGCGCCATATGCTTTCCCCCTACGGGAACTTCAAATTGAGTTCACCCGCTCAGAACCGAATGTCCTCGTCCGTGATCTCGGCCGAACTCCTCTAGTGATTGAGAGCTACGACCGAAGGCTCGTGGCCATTGCCGGTGGCGCACAGAACTACAAATCGCAAACATTCTGACCTCACGAGTGACTTAGCACTGTGCCCAAAATTGTGCCAAGTGGCCGCTTGGACGCGTTTGGTTGCAAGTGGTGGCGAAGTCCTGAAGTCCGCATTTTTACTAGAAAGTCCGAACACACCCAAGCTGCGCTAAAGTGTTGATTCCTCGTTCCACAAGTACTCTTAATCAGTAGGTTGTAGGTTCGATTCCTACCGTGCTCACCATCAACTCAAGCCACAGACAGATTTGCCTATTCCTCAGCCTGGGGCTTGGTTGGAGCCGCTTTTCGTGGTGACCATCCTCGGTGACCACTTCCCAAACTGACGAAGCCACTGGAGGAATCCGCCGTCCACGGTCAATGAGTGTAATCTTTATCAACAGTTACTGTCGCGGCAGAGACGATCATCACTGATCGCCCCCCGCACAGTTTTGTCTCAAGCAAGGGAATAGTCAAAACTGAGGACAATGTAGTTACACTTGACAACGTCTTCCATCAATCTTTTACTTTTAACCAGCTAATGCCACCAGGGCCTTAGGCGGCCTTGCAATCACTATGCGTTGCACTGTAGCTCTCGGAACCCGAAACAAATGGCTGTTCCATCAGTCACTCCAGCGGAATTGGTGCAGATGGCCATTAGACGTTCGATAAAAGACGTGAACGGCGCCTTCCTGGCTGAAAAAATACGCTGCGGGATCTCCAACAGCATTCGGTGCGTCCACCAATGCTGTCAGGTCTCGATGCGTAACTGTGAATCGGTGCCAGACCAGCTCATGAATATGACCATCCGCGCTTCGATAAACCGCGTGATTCATGAAGCCTGAGGGAACGTAGTATCCGGACAGATTGCTATCCGGCGGTGACGCTACCTCATCCAAGCTAATCACATGATTCTCCGGAGCCGAGTTTATCCAATGCAATTCATGAAGATTCAGGTCTGTGCTCCGATAGAGGACATGCTCAGTACTGTCGGCGGCGGAAAAATAGGCGAAAGCGTCTCCGAGGGGCGCATAACCCGTACCCGGAGTCAGGACACGGCGGCCAGGCGGGTTGCTTCCTACCCACGTAAGTTCGTGTAGACGGTTGTCTTGTCCCCGGTAAATGACGTGTTGGGAAGCATCAGACGTGACGGAATATATGGAGGGATTGCTTGCGGCTATGGGACCAGCCGGTGTGAGATCTCCCTGGCCAACAGCTCCCGAACCAGTCCAAAACAGTTCATGGAGATGGCCATTTGTGCTGGCATAAACGGCGTGCTGCGATCCTTCATTTTCAAGAAAAGCGGCCGCCGGAGAACCCACTGCCATTGCGCCTCCCGGCTGTAGATCGCGGGGTGTAGCCGGATCAGGTCCACTCCATCTAAGCTCACGCACATGGCCGTCAGAACTTCGGAAAATTACATGGTGTGTTCCGTCTGTATGCACAAAATAAGCGGTTGGATCATTCACCGCGTTCGCCCCATTCGGTGTCAAATCGCCTTGCCCGATAGGACCAGATGTTCGCCATAGCTCATGGATATGGCCGTCACCACTCCGAAAGTAGACATGGTCAATGCCCTCGACAGGGTCAAAGTACGCAGACACTTTGCTTGCTGACGTTGGTCCATTGGGCGTCAAATCGGACTCAGTCACAGGCTGTGGCTCAGCCCCAAAAGCTTGCGCCAGCGCGCAATATCGGTCCGTCCCGAACATTTCAAATTCGGATTTCGCGTCGCCCGGAGGATCGGTGTCGATGAGGAAATTCTGTTCCGTGCAATGCGGCTTGCACTCGGCCCCAGTGCAAGGTCGGAAAGGTGATGAACCCGGAATGTCTTGAATCCAAGGGGGCGTTTGCAGGCCGTAGGCGGTCACGCCACCAACAATAGGCATGTCCATCGCGATCCGCACCATGTCATAGTCATAACGAATCTGCGGTGGCTTATAGGCATTCGTACCGCAGCCACCACATCCGACGAAATAGACCCCGACTTGGATCTTTCGTCCGGCTGGTAACAGTTGGTGCATGTCGCGAATCTCTCCCGGAGCGTTCTCAACGCTCTGCGTACAAATAAGGGTGTTGTCTATGCACTCGTGGTCGGGGTTCGTCTGCTTTTGATTTCTGAAGAAAAACTGCATGGAGTCCAAAGTCAGAGCCATGTCGGCCCAATTAGTGGCGGATGAGAAGCGATCTTGAAAGTATGGGTAGTAGACGGTTGGTACAAAATTGAGCCACGGCGCCTGNGAACGCAGATTCGATTCGATCGTGGCGAAGCAGTCCTGATTGAATTTCTGCCGGAACTCAAACTCAGCAAGACAATCCGTGGAAGACTCAGTATCGAGGCTGTCAGCCATATCGTCGATACCGAACGCGACCAAGTGCGGAAAGTCCTGTGCGAGGCGACCCAAGACGGCTGACCACGCGCCCAAATCTCGGCAGGCAGCCATCTTCTCGTCGTCCGTCAAGTGATCATAATCATGGGTGAAGTGACCCTTGAAATAGTCCAAGGCATTAAATGAAGTGAGGGGCGTAGTATCTTCAGGCGTGGCGCACGTTTCGGTAGGGTCCGCGACAGCAGCCGACCTGCTGATAGTGACCCAAACCCGCAACTGCCTGCCATCAACGCCCCAATTTTGAGTTTGCGAGAGAAAGTTGACGAGATCGGTGTAATCGTGCACTGAGAATGCGACCGGTGTTGTAGAAGCATCATGAGATACGCTGAGGTGCCAATTAAAGACATTTGTATGAGTGGCCCGTAACCAGGCCTTCAAATCTGAAACGCTGGGCGTGTAAGGCGTAAGTTGGGGATTTAGGTGCTGAACCCACTGAGCTTTCGTGCCGTCGAGTCCGGTGTCGCGTTGGACGCGATGAAACGGGTTACCATAAACAAAGAAATTTGTGCGATAGGGGAGGGCAACTCGTCGGAAAGCGATGAGCTCTGCGGCACCTTGGTCGCCACCGAGCCAGTCCGTCGCCGCGAGGGACACCCAAGGTTGCCCATCCACTGAGTCAAGGTCACCCGTCGTTCGTACTTTCAGTTCAGTGGCACCGATCGGCAGATCCAGAACGGCAAAATTGGAGTGTTTGTTTTTCGCAAGGACCACTGAATATCGGTGATCTGCGTTGAAGTCACCCGCTGTGGCTGCTGCCCACTGTGAATTACCTTCAAAACCAAAATCAGATTTAGCAAATTGCGCAAATTTTGTTCCATCCCACCTGAACGCCACCACAGTTGGCCGCCGACTGTCGCTGATGTGCCTGGCGGCAACTAACTCATCTTCTCCACCGGAATCCAGATCTCCGGCCACCAGGGCATTCCATTCTCCCGGGCGCGCCAAATCTCCCTCTAACTGCTGTGTGAACACAACATCTAAGCCATAAGTCGGCGGGTTGTCGTTGCTCTTATGCAGCTCAAGGAGACTGATGATGGAATGTGTGCTGTCCAGTATGGCAATCGTCTTTCCGCCGCGCCCATCGAAGTTGCCCACTGCTGCGCCAGCGAATTTCTCAGTCGAATCTCCAACTAGGGTTTGGGCGAGTACAGAAGAATCGGTGCATTCGTTTTGGTGGCTTAACCTTGAAGTGCGCACCTTCAGGACAGCGAGATTCGGTGCCCGCTTGGCGTTTGGACGCAGCAATACAATTTGGTCGTACTGTTGACCGGGATCCAGATTGGCCGCTGCTGCCGCGTGCCACGGACCGATCGGGCCCGGTTCCGAAGATTCAATCGGACTAAGGCTTTTGAGAAAGTGAGGTACGGGTCCCTGCAACAATGAAAAGTTCGAGGATGCTGCGATCAGATGAGGGGGCCTACCCGCTCCTTCGACGTGGTTAGTGACGACAAAAATCTCTTTATCCGAGTCACCACAAAAGTCGCCGGCCACCATCGACCTGAACTGATCGGCCACGCCGCGTGAATATCCGGAGGCATCAATGAGGGAACTTAGGGCCACGCCGTCATCGGGAGGGGGCGAGTAGACAGGTGTTTGATAGGGTGGCAAGCACCCCCAGGGGACGCTTGCGGTTAGACCACTGCTGGCTGCTGCGACATTATCTCGCGACGGAGGGGGAGACGTAGGCGCTCCACAATCGGTACCTGGCAATGGGTTCGCAACACGTTCGGGCGAGAGGCGTTGAGCGCGCGCAACTGGTAAGTAAGAGCCCATCGCGACACAAACCAACACGAAACATCGGATTGCCGCAGGCATAAGCTCACCTTCATTCCCAAAGAGACAGACTCTTCGCTGGGAAGCGTACTACTTGTGGTGAGGGAAGAGTTAAACAAAATCGAGGCAGAAGAGTGGTGCACCCTGTTTCAACGCAACGCTACGGGAACCTCGCCACACTTAGCGCTGCAACGACGCTGGGGCGACCCAATTGGAAAGACCAACTCTATTCGCCGTAACGACTGTCACCTGAAAAGTTCAATTCCCAAAAACTTCTCGCGTCCATACTGCGCCCGCTCGACCAGGGGCACCTTCTTGGGTACGCCTAGGCTCAGGCCCGGCCTCTCCCACTCTGATGAGCACCTAATTGGCAGGCAGGTGCCTTATTCAATTGTGAGCATCTACTTTCTTAGTAGACGGTCAACGGTGAGGAGCGACTCTTCTTAATCTTTTCAATTCAATGAGATGGCGCGCCCGGCAGGACTCGAACCTGCGGCATTCTGCTTAGAAGATACGCAGTAGAAAACTCTAAGTGCCGCTTCTGGTGTCGCTTACAGGGGAGCGCGTCATTTATCTCGCTCTTGAGTCGGACCGAAGTTGGACTGAAATTGGGGTGTCTGATGGCAAGGTTGTAGAAGCTCCGTTCGAGTGAAAAGCGTGTCGCTGCGAGTGATCATCTATCTACTCGCCGCCTTTCCTCAGGGCGTTGACCAAGTTTAGTCGATTCAAGGACCTGTCCTCCTATGAAGTCCGCTACGGCTGAATGTCATTCATGTAACTTGTTACGCGATCTCCCCGTATGTCATTTCAAAGGAGCTCCTAGTTTTGGCGAGGGACAACCGATCCTCGAACCGATAACTTCTAACTTCCTGTTTGCCCGTTCGCCCGGGATCAGTGGTTCAGGCGCGATGCCGCTAGAACAGCAGTGGAACCAATGCCCAAGTGTGACGTCGGTAGGCATCATAATCGGCGCCAAACGTTTGGGCTAGGATCTGATCCTCCAGCCGCGTTTTTCGCAGATAAGCTACCAACAATAAAGCCAATCCGATTAGCGCGTGATATTGGCTGGAAGCGATGGCCGTTCCCAAGAACATGCCAAGCATCGCCGTGTAGATGGGGTGCCGCAAAAAGCGATACGGGCCGGTGCGGACCAATTCGTGGTCCACCGCGATTCTGACCTCTGCGCTCCAGTTGCGTCCCAAATGCCGCCGCGCCCAAACTGCCAGCAGAATAAATCCTGCTTGGACGACCGCGCCCACGGCTACGACAAAATGAAGCCGGGGAGGCAGAAACCAACCGTTCAGCCCCGACACAGGGAGTATCAGCAACAGGAAAGCTGCGCAGAGCAAGAATTGATGGAAATAAGTCGACACCCAGGATTCCGAAGTCTTCGTTAGCGCGGAGTTTAGTCCCGCAATACCCCAGTAGAGCCCAAATATCAACCACAGTACCAATGCGGGGAGTACTCTGCTCCCTGCTAATCCCGGTGGATGCCACCCCAGCTTGGTTAACGCGAACCGCAATGCTACGCCGACCGCGAGCGCCAATGCGAGTTGCTTGATAGGTTTCGTTTTCTCTGTCTTTTCCATAGCCTCCTCCTAACTTCCCGATCTTGAAATCTCCTGCCGACCCATCAAATGTGTAGGACTGTTTTCTCGTCCACGATACCAACTGGCAACAGAACTCCGGCGAGAGCCGCGGAGCAGCCCTAAAGACACACCTCTCCCCTCTCGTTCTCACCGAGTTTCTCCGGTTCGATCTGTCTTCTAGAACTTGTTCCCTAGCGCCCCGGCGGCAACAGCGCGAACAGCGCAACCAGCCCGGCCAAATAGGCAGCGCCGAGATGCGTAAGCGAATTCGCCAGATTCAGTGAATATCCGCGCGCGCCCTTCAGCACCAACATCGGCGCGGAGGGCTGGTAGCACACCGGCCATCGGGCGATCTCGGACTGGTGCAAGAAGTCCGGCAACTTCACCGGACGAGCGCGCAACGCCAGCTTCACCAGTTGCTTTCTTCGAATCTCCGTCCAAACCGTGCTTACGATCGCAATCACCATCCAAGAGGCGAACCAGATGCCGAACAGCCGGTTATACTCGGCCAGGGATGTGTTAAGCATGATCGGCCAGAAAAGCAGCGCTGCCGATGCGGCGGCGCGGTTCCAATCGCATACCCTCAGGTAGTATTTGCGAGTCTCTTCGCGGGCCTCCATGTGCTCGGCCGCCTGCACCTGTGGAACCGGGCTACTCCACGCCACCACTACACGCTTCGCCAGCAACAGCCCCATTTGCAGGTAAAGCAAGCGAGCAGGAACCCCAAATGTCAGCTGCAGATTGTGGTGCTCCGGCGCTGCAAAGTAATACCGGACCAGCCATGTAAGAGTCACCAGCGAGGACAGCGCCAGTGCCCACTCCACCTTGCTGTTGCTGTAATCGCGCAGACGTCGCGGCTTCAGAGACAAAGCCATGGAAGCAACTGGCTGCTCCGCCTCCGGTACTGCAAAAGGCCGCGCCTGCCGCTCCGCCAGATCGACGGAGTATGGGTGATTGATGTGGATAAGGGCGGC